>Ga0233439_10000275_pt1 | contig 82710 bp, 116 predicted proteins | sample SI_123_September_6_FD_182713 | JGI IMG/M metagenome (GOLD analysis project Ga0233439, IMG submission 182713) | Seawater microbial communities from Saanich Inlet, British Columbia, Canada - SI_123_September2016_100_MG | ecosystem: Environmental > Aquatic > Marine > Inlet | place: Canada...
TCTTACTACTCTTACTTCTACCACTCTTACTACTACAACCTCTACTACTAACATTCCTACTATTACTACTCTTACTACCCCAACTACTCTTACTACTACCCCCACTACTCTTACTTCTACCACTCTTACTACTCTTACTACTCTTACTACTACCCCCACTACCCTCACTACTCTTACTACTCTTACTACTACCCCCACTACCCTCACTACTCTTACTACTCTTACTACTTCTACTTCTACCACTGGACTTGTCACGACTTTAACAGTACCAACACCTCCTCACCTACCTACTTCTCCCACCCTCACCCCAGCGACTACAACAGTAACCATGCTCGACGTCCAGCAGCCAGGATTACCACAATACGATTGGATGGGCGCTGCTGCTGACGGTACGGGAACACCTTTAGAGTTTAGCGCTGGAGGAGATTTTACCTTTAGCGGTTTCGGTAGCCGAATTCATGTGTGGAATATATGCGATACGTCTCGTATCCGTATGGCTGGAGTGTTGATTAATAAAGCTGACCCTTTAACTTCATGCTGGAATAATGACTGGCACGGCCCTACAGGAAGATGGTACAACGGCGCCGCTTGTGATTATTATGGTAAGTATGGCCTGTACTCAGAAAATAAATGGGAGGGGCATAGTTTCCGTAATCAGGGAATTTTCCGTCTTATGGTGGGAGTTCAAGGAGACTTAAAGAGTCTTGTGGAGTCTTATTACTTAGAATCAGGTTCTGGGTCTGCACCACTACCTCAACAAGTTACAGGTCTTGGTTCCCCCGTAGACCAGTTAAATGCTCAAGGGTATCAAACCGCTTTTGATATAGGCACTACCCTCGCAGGCACGGACCCTACAAGCGCTAATATCGTTAACGAGAACTCATCTAGTTCTGTTTCAGGCGTCTCTCATATGTTTGGAGGCGGACTAGCAGGTTATTTCCAAGAGCCTGGAAAGGTTAATGGCTTGTGGACTCATGCTTCTATACGCGATGGCGGAAATATGAAATTTCAGTACGGGGAACTTCACCCTGTATTTGCGGTTCCTCCCCTTGGAATGAGGTGGGAAGGTTACTTAGATAATATGCTGGATGAAAGTGCGCTGGGTACTTTTGCAAATGCTAAACATGCTGGTAATAAAAAGATTTCTCTTGTTTCTGTGTACCGCTCAAACAAACTTCCTTATGATGGTGGTGAGGGTAGAGACGGTATCGGAGAGTTTGACCGCGAGATATCATTCGGCCAAGGGCTGAGGTCACTAAATATATTTGAACTTAACCAATTAGTATAATGGCGAACATAAAAAGAAACATTAGATATTATCAACCAAACGACCCATATTACTGGGAAGTGGATAATCTACCCCTTACGGACTTACTTAGCAATGACGTAGTATTAGAGAATAGGGTTAATGAGCTTGAAGCTCTTTTAGCTGGTTTTGGTGCTCCTAGCAATAAAGGAAAGGTTTCTTTGAACTCTATCTCCGATTTAAAGGCGTGGGCCGAGCCCCTGTCTGGAACGTCGTCTGATTTTGGGAAAATCTTCGTTAGGCCTGGTAAATTCATATCTCGAATGCAGTTACCAGCTACACGGGAAAGTGGCTGGCGCATGATGAGAGATGAATCTTCTTTATTTAATAACGAAGAGTTCCTACATCAAGGCACTAACATGCTGGACACTACCACCTTAACGCCCTTTGCAAGAGAATCTCGTGGCGTGGCACGAACTGCGTTAGTCGAATTTTACGCTAATATAGATGGAAGCGATAAGAGCATTGCGATTGATTCCTTCAATGCTGAAGACTTCAATGAAGGCGCAGCTCCCTATGAGAGGTTAGATTTAATTTACATTAAAGGTACTAAATCTTTAGATACCGACGGAGATTCTTCAACCGCAGTTCCCACGCATTTTCAGGACTCTCTTAGTTCGGCATCTCTAGGGGTTATAAAAGGAGCTTATTTTAGAACAGACCGTGCTGGCGGAGTGCGTACTAATGGTACACGTTTCCTAAACCCGTTAAGCAGAACTAGTGGACGGACTACTGGGATGTCCATGGCAGAGTTGCCTAGAAATACAAGCCTTCCTGGGTTTGGTACGGTACCGATGCCTGAGGACCTTAATAATTTTGCATGGCATTCTACCAACTCCACAACTGCTACGGCTTTAGCTGCCTTACAAGTAACTACGCAGGCTTCATTTTCAGTTCCCGTGGCATATGTAAGAGTTCCCAGTAACTACACCGTAGGGGACCCAATTTCCCCAGACCGTATAATTGATATTCGACCCTTCTTTAGAAGTGCAGAACTTACAGGCTCTGAGCGTCAAGCTGTAGCTTCCTCCTGGGACCCTAATGGAGATAATCCTTTTATGACTAGGTCCCATTTTTTGAGTTTCTATACTCCTTTGGAGAGTAGGGTTAGTTCTGCTGAGAATAATATTGCAAGTAATGCAGGGAGTATTGATGTCAATAGGTCTCAGATTTTTACTTTAAATGACTCTGTATCTACGTTAGAACTATCCGTAAGTGGCACAGGCACTCAACCAACTCATTCATCCTTAAACCACGAAGGTCGTATTGTATCTCTGGAGAGTGCGGCAGGAGGAGGCAGTGGAGGAGGAGGTACTACTCTCCCTACTGAACATACGATGTTCTTATCAGAACCTTACACAGTGTTTAGTTGGCAATTGCAATCTAGCTTAGGCTCTTCAGCCTCCCCCCGTCAATGGATTATCTCTGGTATTCCTGCGTCGGATGCTCCTAATGTGGTAGCTGTTCAATTCGTCGTAAAGTCTGACGGGCAAACCAGTGATACTGACGAAGTTAATATTGTTCAAATGTCTGGTGGAGTTCAAAACATGCATCCTGTTAGTATGTGGGGCGTTGCTCAATCTAATGGTGACCTACGTAGAAATGCAGGAAGCTTTAATACTTTTATGCATGATGTAGATATTGTTACCACGCCTACTGGAGCACAATGTGTTATACATACAGCCGTAGACCAAGGCTCTAGTGACGTTAGACATTCCATTTATGTGACTGGTTACATTGTATCCAGGTAATTAATAATGAAAAACCTAGTTTTAATCCTTGTCCTCTGCATTTTAGCGTCTTGTCAGACCTTAGCAGGTGCTCTCGGAGGAGGGGTAGGAGGAGGTATTGGTGCTGCCTTAGGAGGACCTCCCGCTGCTGCTATTGGCGCGGTTGGAGGTGTCATCGCTATGGAGTCCTTAGTGGGAGGTGCTACCTCTACAGATAAGGTTGCTGCCGCTACAGGTCAACCTCAAGGTGAGGTAGCCTCGGCCGCACGCGAAGCAGGTAGTTTACTGCATACTGTAGGATGGTGGTACTTAATACTATTTGTATTGTTACCCTTACTAACTAAGAAAGGTCGAACCTGGATTAAAAAATTCACCTCTATACACAATTCAGTGTCCAAACAGGACATTGATGACCTTGTAGAAAACACAGTTTCTAAAAAAGACGTAGATGACCATGCAGAGCGTCTACATAAGTTGGAGGGATTTCTTTCCTCCATAAAACCAAAAAATAAATCATGAAGTATTTGAACGAAGAGTCCCAATTTACGCGCATCTCTGACGAGCACGCTCGGTCTATGATGGAAAGCATGGGCTATACAGTCCCTCCCAAAACAACTATCGTTTCCGACGTTTATGTGAACGAAGGTCGTAGGTTCTCCTTAGCAGAAGAAGTTATTGAGGCTGATGACAATGAACTCTATGTTCGGCTAGACGAGCTTAACGAGAGTAGCATTACTCATGTCGATGAAAGTGGTCGGGAGTCTCTTTTGGAGGCTATCTCTTTCGAAGAAGAAGAGTATGTTCTTGAGGGTCTTTACGATGATGGGGAGGGTGGATTATTCGCTCGCCTAATCGGTGAAAGTTTCGATGTCGTTGAAGAAGACGAAGAAGAGGACGAAGATACTGACGAAGACGAAGAGGCGTAATTATGAGTAAGAGTATTGCTATGATGGCCGATGAAATCTTAGAGGGGATGACGGCAACCCCTCACTCTGTAGCAGGTACAGGTGCCGCAGGACTCGTAGAGGGTCAGGGAGAACTTCCTCCTATTTCAGATGAGGCTCGTTCTGCTTTACTGTCTGAATGTATGGGCGCAGTGACCGAACTTGACGAGTTGGACTTATCCAAGCCTAGCGAAGAGACTGAGCAAACGAAGAAAAAGAAAGCTGAGTGGGAGAAAGAGCATCGCGAAAAGCGTAGAGCGCAATCTAGGGCCGCTTCTGTTCGTGGTAACCGTTTAGAGCCTGGAGAAAGTGAGCGCCAAAGTGTGCATACGACCAGTCGAGGTAAGCCAAAAGGTACCGCAGGTCATCGGGATACGCGCTCAGGGGCTGATGGAGATAGGCATGCACAAACTGCTAAGCATTGGAGGGATGAGACCGAACGGGCTGGTAACCCTACGGGCCCTAAAGGTCGTAGCGCTACGGTAATTCCTGGACGTGGAGGTGTTAATCTTGCTAAGAGTGGTCATAAAGCTGCTATCAATCGCAGTCGTGAAGAACGCGGAGCCTCCAAATTAGAAGGTGTGACCGTCACTAAGACTAACAGAACGATGACTCTTATCGACGCCAGTTCTCATCGTGAGCGTATCGCTAACAAGAAGATGGTTAGAGGCGCTCCTATGACTGATGCTGAAAAAGCACAAAAGCGTAAGACTTATAAGCGTAAGCCTGGACAGATGAGCAGCGACTCTTCTAAGCTTGGCTCGTCCGTTGTTGGTCAAAATTACGAATCCAAGAGCTATAAGCCTATCCTAGAGAAGAAGAAATCTGAAGCTGATGCATCAGCGGCCTCCGAAAAATCGGATTTTTGCCCTAAAGACGCTCCGCAAGATGGTGCGGACCCTAGGCAACAACAGCGAACTGGCGCAGCCATGAAAAGTGTCATGGCGGACACTCCTGACGAAGAAGCTGCGGAAACTTCCCGCAGGAAAGATATTGATGCTACTAAAGCTGAGAAGAAAGCTAAAAAGAAAGCTAAGGCAGCATCTAAGTTGACGAAGGAGCAGCGTGAGATTATTCAAAAAGCACGCGCTATCTTAGATGAGATGACGTCTACTGGAGGCATTGGTGTTGGAAAGATGAGCGGTAGTTCTAACAGAGCTTATGATACCGATGGAAAGCCCATGGGTAAAGATGATGTTAAGATTGAGCCCGTTGATAAGTCTCTACGTAAGTTAGACAAGTCGAAGTCCACTAAGAAAGGCAAGAAGAAAGTTGCTAAAAAGAAGAAAGAGCTTAAAGTTACTAAAGAATCTTTTGAAAACTTCCTAAGCCTTATTGTTACCGAGTCCCAAAAGTAATGCTGTTAAAAGACATATTTTCGTTTGGAGAAATTACTCTCCTATCTGAAGGACGTGGAAAGGGTCCTGTAAAGTTCCGTGGTATTTTCTCAGAGTGTGAGCGTCCTAACGGGAATAAGCGGATTTACAGTCGTACCTTGTTAGAGCGTGAAGTTAAGAAGCTTCAAAGCCAGATTGGGGACCGCCGCCTTTTAGGTGAGTTAGACCACCCCTCCGATGAGATTGTCCATTTAGGGAATGTCTCTCATGTTATTACTAATCTTAGGATGCAAGGTAATCACGTTATGGGGGAGGGTGAGGTTCTTAATACCCCTGCTGGAAAGGTTCTCACCGAACTGCTTAAAGCTGGTGTAAAGCTTGGCATTTCTTCTAGAGGTACAGGCTCTGTAGATTTAGATGAATCAGGTTCCAATTATCTCGTAGGAGAGAATTATAACATGATAACGTTTGATATGGTCTCCGAACCCTCAAGCCAAGATGCTTTTCCCTCCATTTCTGAAAGGCGAGAGTTAGTATCCGAAGCTCGTAAACCCATCGTCGAAGAGCTTGAACACTTCCACAATGACCGAATTTATATTACTGCGCTGAAAAGGAAACTTGGCAAGATTTAGAAAAAAACCGCCTCCCTCCTTCCCGCTTAGTAAATAATCAGTAGTAGAGAAACTAAACATGAGTAACCACATAGATAAAATTGTTGAAGCGCTTCCCGAAGGTCTTACAGAGACTGGAATTGAGGAAGTTGCTGTATTGCTTGACGAGGTCGTAGAAGACCGTGTTGCCGAAGAGGTTAAGTTACTTGAAGCTAAAGTAAAAGCATTCCTGCGTACTAAACTTGACGAGCTTAAAGGGACCGCGCAGCGGGAACTTGAGGCCGATAACAAGCTTGTTCGCGCATATAAGGTTTTCGAAGCCGTTAAGACGATTGTTGCTGCCGAGCTGGAAAGCGAGGACGTGACTAGTGCTGTTAAGACGTACGAAGTAGAAAACACGAGACTTCAAAGCGAGGTTGTATCAATCAATGTTCAGCTCGAAGAATCTCTCAAAACAGTCAATCTTTTGGAATCCAAATTGGACCACCGAGAGAGTGAACTTAGTCAACTTAGTGAGGCACTTGTAGATGAAAAGGAAAAGGCTGAAATTCCTTTCAAGTCCTCCGAGTCGGCAGTCATGATTTCTAACGAAAGCCATGGCTCCCCAAGTCTTCCAGCAGCAGCCCTGGAGAATTTCTTCCTGAACGAGGACGTTATACGTTTGTCCAACCGTCAAGAAAGGAGTTAAAAAAATTATGTTAAATAAAGAAATTTCTAATACTCTATGCGAAAAGTGGAGCCCAATTCTTGAAGGTGTTGCCGACCAGTACACTCGTGAGACTACTGCCGTCCTCCTTGAGAACCAAGCACGCCACATTTTAAATGAAGCGCAAAAGGATGGAATGTTATCCGAAGCCACCCCTGGCCAAGCACCAACTTCTGTTGGTACTATCGGTACATTCCAAAAATTTGCGTTTCCGCTCGTTCGTCGGGTTTTCCCCGAATTGATTGCCAACAAGATTTGTGGTGTTCAGCCCATGCAAGGCCCCGTATCCCAGATTTTCTATCTAGGCTACGACCGCGCATCTGAAACCCGCCGTCAAACCATTTACAGCAAGTACAACCTCACCTATGGCCAAGAAGCCATTGGGGATGCTACTACTCAGTGGAGTGGCGCGTCTCTTGATAGCATGAACGTGGGCGCGGATAACTATTCTGCTCTTGATACGTCAAACATCAAGGCAAACCAGATGACCGTTCCTTCGGCTACTGTCGGAGGTCAAATTGCTGCGTTCCCTGTTTCAGGCCGCACGGCTGGTTATGATGTCTCTACGGGTGAAGTTCTTGGTACGACTAAGATTCCTAACGGAACTCTTTCGTCTCTTTTTCATGATGATACCCCCTACGGTACTATCCCTGAGATTAACTTCCACATCGAGCAACAGGCCATTACGGCTCGTACTCGTAAGTTCCGCGCTCTGTGGACCTTGGAAGCGGCTCAGGACCTTCGTGCCTATCACAACCTTGACCTTGAGCGAGAACTGACTGACCTTCTTGGTAAGGAAGTTGCTCTTGAGATTGACCGTGAGCTTGTTGAAGATATGCGTTCCATTGCGTACGATATGTCTGGTGGTTCTTTCCAACGTACTATGTTGGACCTCCCGAACAGTAACAACATTACTGGTACGGGTACGAACCAAACGGTTTTCGACCCGACAAACTTCCTGTATGACACGGTTGGTCTTTCCGCCGCTCCTGGAGGTGGTCAGTATCAAACGAACCGCAACATTTACTTTGTTGATTTCGCTTCTACTGCTCTTAACGTTAGCCCTCGTCACGTTGGTCAGTCATACGCAAACCTTCTTGCAGTGCTTAACTTCGCGTCGCAGGATATTTACAAGACGACCTATCGTGGTGCTGGTAACTGGATTGTTACTTCTCCGCTTGTGGCCGCTATCCTTAACTCCGCTTCCAAACTTGAAGGTGGTGTGAAGGCTGGTAACTGGGAAGGCCAACTTGGCGCTAACATCAACTACGCTGGTAAACTCCAGGGCATGTTCGATGTTTACGTTGACCCGCTGTATCCCGATGACGAGATGATGATGGGCTACAAAGGCTCCTCCCCGATGGACTCTGGATTCGTGTACTCTCCGTACATCCCTCTTCAGATGTTGCCTACCATCACCGACCCTGAGACGTTCCAACCTCGTAAGGGCTTGCTCACTCGCTACGGTAAAGCCGCAGTGACTCCTGAGTCTCGCTTCTTCCGAATTATCCGTCTTATCGGTGCAGGTACGAACTACATGTTCCGTCCTGGTGTTCGTAACAACGCTACGCTAAACTGATAGCTAGTAAGTAGTTAATATAAAAGAGGGTCGCACTTTTTAAGGTGTGGCCCTCTTTGTTTGTCTATATACAGTAGAGGTACCTCTATGCAAAGAATCACATATACGAATACGCGCTCCACTACCGTTAAACTTAAGTTAAGTACAGGTTACGCCCTACTCCCAGGAGACAGCCAGATTATACTAGGAGAGCTGGTTGAGGCTCCTTCCTATGTAGTTATTGGAGAGGGACTCCCCCCTCACGTGTTAGGAGTGGATGAGAACTCAGTTTCTGTAATGGAAGCTCCTGTTGTGGAAGCTCCTGTTGTGGAAGCTCCTGTTGTTACTCCCAAAAAAAAATCAACTAAGAAAACCCCTAAGAAAACTGTCTCAGAGGAATAGTAAATGAGCTATAGAGCGGTAAAACCTCAAACCCGTTATGGCAATACTTTTGGTAATGTCAGTGGTAGTAACGCTGAGTTAAATTCTTGGGACTACTACGGGGAAATTGACTATACAACATTAAACCGTAGGCGGTTTAAAAACCAGACGTACATGTCTGAGTTCTATCAAAGTATCCAAGACTTCGTCTTGGCACGCCTAGGGTTTCCTGTCGTTAGAGTAGAGCTTACCGAGTTTCAAATAACCACCGCTATTGATGAAGCTATCTCTAAATTAGATTACCACGCACCCGATTGGTGTAATCAATTTTGCACCTTCGCAACATCTGCAGGTATCGCTTTGTACGAGTTACCTCAGGTGGTTATGAATAACCTTAAGCAGGCTGTGTATAACAAACAGTTACTAAATTTCGCTGCTGCAAATGATACTTTAGAGTTTGATTTCTTTATCAAGTATTTTCAAGATAACTTTCTAGCTAGAGATTTCTCGGTCGGTGACTACTACCTTACCATATCTCACCTTGAGATGATGCGTAAGATTCTAGGTAATGATGGAACCTTCAATGTAGTTAACGGTAGGTTTTTAAATATTGCGCCTACACCCCAAGGCCAGCAGGAAGTTTTAGTGGAGTTTAAGGCACTCGACAGTACTACGTTACATCCGTATTTTATTAGCTGGCTTCAAAAATATTCTTTAGCTATTTCTAAAGTTATTTTAGGTCAAATTCGCGGGAAATATCAAACACTACCTTCTCCTGGCGGAGGGGCTCAATTAAATGGCGAGTCCTTGATTCAGCAAGGTAATGAAGAACAAGCAAAGCTTGTTGAAGACCTGATGTTAGAAATCGAAGAACCCCCTGGGTTTAGTACCTTCTAATGGCTGACCGTAAACAGTTTCGGACCTCCTCCAAAATTGTTGGAGATACATCGTTAGAGACTAACGACCAGCTCAACCTATACGATTTAGATAATCCCGATATCGAGATGTTCAATCTTGTAGACGATGAGCTAATTCGTTTAAGCGGGTCTAAAATTCTCCTTTATAAGTTTTATAGGAGGGAAGGGTTAAAAGATAACGTGTACGGAGAGGATTCTCAGAAGGCTATTTCAGATACCCCCCTAGTTCTTCATGGTCATTATGAAGCTCAAGCTTTAGAGGAGAACCTAACAGAGTTTGGTATCGAGATAACGAGTGAACAGCTTTTTACGTTCAACAGGAGTTATATTGATAAACTGGTGGGACGGCCTATAATTGCTGGTGATATTCTACAGCCTGAGTTTCAAAATTTAAAGTACGAGGTTTTTGAAGTTCAAGAAGACCAGTTTGATATTTATGGTGTGTATCACTTAGTTTGTGCCGCTAAAGTACTTCGCGACGACGAAGATATTACGAGAGAAGAGGAATCCTTCCCTCAGGATGAGGTGTATTAATGGCTGGCGCTTTTTGGACTATAGACGCGATAAGAACCGAGCTGGAAGCTTTGGACCTTCACGCTGGGTATCAACCTGCTAATTTCTATAAAGACTTTACTCGTAGGTTAAAAGAGATATTAGGGGGGTTCCAAGTCCTTAAAGGTGATGGCACTTTAAGAACTGTAGATATTATTTATGCAAATCCTGAGCGAGCCATTGCTAAAATAACTGAAACTAAAAATACTCTTCTGCCTATCCTCTCACTTCAGTTTGAGGGTGTAGAGTTAGACACCACTAGGAGAAAGCCTGCCGCCGCTATTGTAGAAAAGAAGTTCTGGGATAGCGACAAACAAAGGGCTATTCGATACATTGCGTTAGCCCCTCCAGCGGCCAACCTATCATTTGGTGTAAATGTTTGGGGTAAGTATGTGGATGAGGTTAATCAGCTTACTGAGCAGATATTACTTTTATTTCGACCCAATCTTAATATAGATATTCACCCTCATGAGAGCTACGAAGCTTTCGTGTTAGATGTAGGAGACGCTGCCAACTTGACGGCTGGAGATAGAGAGGACCGTGTAGTTAGACGTACTGTACGCTTTAAAGTAGAGTCTTACATTCCAGGTAATGTTTTTCGCTTTACAAATACAAGCGAAATGAAAACTTTAAATTTTGAACAATACATAGAAGAAACTTCAGGTCTTCAAACTTTAGAAAGCTTTTATGCAGGCGGAGGGTTTCCTTTCGCTCTAAATAAAGTGGATAATAGGGGCGGAGGAATCACCACAATTCCAGGTTCATAACGAATTTAAAAAATCTGCGATGTTTTGCGAGCGAGTGTTCTAAATATAGTAGAGGAAAATCCTAATGTCTGTTTATAAGAAAATTAAAAATACCACTCACCAAGGACTTGAAGTGATTATTAAGACCCCTTCGGGTCAATTTGACCATATTTGGGTTCCTTCAAAACAGTCGGTTGTAGTCCCCACCGATTCAATCACTGATTTAATTCGTGTCGCTGAGCAGCGACAAATGGTTAAAATCACAAACGCTTAATTAATAGGAGAATATTAAAACATGCCTGCATACGTTAGCCCTGGTGTATATGTCATCGAAAAGGACTGGTCTGATTACAGCCCGTCCCTTAACTCTACTTCGGTAGGGATTCTTGGCTTTGCCTCTCAAGGTCCAGTTGGATTAGCTACTTTAGTTACCAACGCGGACCAACTCGTTAGTAGATTCGGTCGCCCCGATGACGCTGAAGGTGGTTTTGGTCTTATCGGTGCTTACCATATCCTAGACCGAACCAATACAGTTTACTTTACGCGAACTGCTACTACTGATGCTGCTGTAGCTGAGGTTGGTGTTAAGGTTGGTAATTGTCCTCACGTTGGTGCCACGGAACTTACTACGAATAACAACTATCTCTTTATTGTGAGCGTTAAGGATGGTGTCGGACTTGATAGGACTACTACCCCCCTAATCTTCAACTGCCCCGCAGCGTCAAGTAACGCTTCCCTTGTAGGAGGCGCTGATGCTATTATGAATCAGGTCAATATTCGCACTACGCCTAATTCTCCTGTATCTTTCAACAGGCTAACCAGCGCTACTGGTGACTTTGTCGGCTCGTTCGCGGGCTCGGGCGCGGAAGTCGAGATTTACGCATGGTCTTCAACAGCGTCATTTGGTGTTATCCCCCCAGGAACTACAGGTGGCGTAGGTGGAACTGTCAGCAGTTTGTCTGCGAACAACGCTGCTCTAGCTGATGTAAGCGGTAACATGACGCTAACCCCCAATAACGGAGTTGAAGATATTGCGGTCGCTTCAGGAGTTACTTCTTCTGGAACTGAGTTCGAGTTATCCGCTGTAAGTGGTGGTGGTTATATCACCCGCAGTTTATATCCTGGTGCAGGGTACAACTTTAGTAGTACCATTGAAACCTATGGTATTAAAAATACTGGATTACAGAACCTTACTAGGTCTAATCAGGGAGCTAGGTCCCAGTTTAGCATCTTAAGAGGAGGGGGTACCGAGCAAGGGGTCGAAGTTGAGTGTGTTTATAATGCTAATGGGATTGACCTTTCTCCTTCTGCCGTTCTTAACGGTACGGCTGATGAATCTAACAAGACATCTGATTTGATGATTGGTGAATTTGCAGTAGACCTTTCGAGTAGAGATGACGTGCTATGGACATTACCTACTTCTTGGGGAGAGGGCTTCGGAGGTGGTAAGGTTACTATCTTTACTGCTTCAGGAGATACAGTTACTAGTGAATTCGATGCAACCGATATTAAATACGGAAAGTTAGTTGATGGTACCTACGATTATGCTAGTGGTATTAACGGTGACCTTTCGGCTGGAATGTCATTCGCTGACCCAGATGTAAAAGCTGCGGTCATTGGAGATGCAGCCCAAGCTAACGGTATTTACTCTTTTCTTAAGGAAGACATTGATGTCTCTATCTTAGCGATTCCTGGGTGTACTGAACAGAATATTGTCAATAACGCAATTTCTATTGCAGCGGATTCCCAAGAGTTCCTGTTTGTAACTAACCCTCCATTAGGGGTTACTTCCCCCCAAAATGCTATTGCATGGTCAAATGGAACTGCGGAAGGTCGAACTGCCGCGCTTAATAGTTCTTATGCCTGCGTGTACTGGCCTTGGGTGAAGTTATTTAATACCTTTACGCAAGTGGATGAGTACGTCTCCCCCGATATCTTTGCGATTCGACAGATGGCCTTTACTGATAACAATTTTGATGCTTGGTTCGCTCCTGCGGGTCTTGTGCGAGGTCGTTTGACGAAGCCTGTTGATGTGGAGATGGTTCTAACCCAAGGGGACCGAGATGCTCTCTACGGTCCTGGAAATATCATTAACCCTGTACAGAAGTTTGCCACTGAAGGTATTGTTCTGTGGGGTCAACGCACTACTCAAAGAACGGCAACTGCGCTTGACCGAATTAATGTTCGTCGCTTGATGATTGTCATTCGTAAGATGCTTATTGCATCCACGCGACAGTTCGTTTTCGAGCCTAACGACGCAGCAACTTGGAAGCGTATCGTCAACGCTGTTGAACCTATGATGGCTGACATTAAGAGCCGTCGAGGTGTGATAGATTTCAAGGTTATCTGTGACGGCACTACCAACACTCCAATCCGCATCGACAGAAGCGAGTTATGGTGTAAAGTAATTCTTCAGCCCACTAAAGCGGCGGAAGTTATCGTTTTCGAGCTTAACCTTACAAGCGCAACCCTGGGGCTTAACTTACCCTCATAGCTTGAAAGCTATATAAAATAGGAGAATAACAAATACTATGGTTAATGTAGACTTATCAGACTTTTTTGGCGAAACAGGCCGAGTCTTAGACGTAGCTGGCTTTACTGCTGGCACGGAACTATTTCATCGGTACGATTCATATCGTACATATAGCTGGCTAATCCGCATTAATGGGATTGGAGGCGTTGTAGGAAGTATTCTTGCAAACACTGGTCTAACCGACCCTGACAACGTTTTAACTCTTGCTGCGAAGCAAGTAGGCCAAATTGGCTACAGCGTTGAAGATATTATGGTTGACCGTGTTAACGACAAGTTTTACTATCCTGGGCGTCCGTCCACTGAAGAGACGGTTGTTACTTTTGACAACCTTCTTAAAGGTGATGCGGCTAAAGCACTTTTCAATTGGATGCGTACTACGTATGACCCAATTACGGGTACCCACTCAACTAGCGTTGCATCAAACATCGCAGGGCAGCTTATCCAAGGTGGAGGAGGCTTTAAGCGTACCGTAGATGTTGTTCTTCTAGACAACACTCGTAAACCTCAATGGGTTGCACGCTTATATGGCTGTTACCCTAAGAACTTTAGGCTTGCTGAGTTTAATTACTCTTCTAACGAATTCCATTCCATTGAGTGTACCCTAAGGTACGACATGGTTGGGTACTTCAAGAATGGTGATAATGTGTTCGAAGATATTCTCGCTCCCTTGACCTAATTTATAATTAGATTATATCTGAGGTGGCTCCTAAATATATTAGGAGCCACCTTTTTTTTTACATGACTACAAGCGTTTTTACTGAGCTACTCTCTTCCTACAGCGGACTTCGGAAGAGGACATGGACTCCGTCTACTTTAAATGAAGCGTTTGACCCTACGCCTGAGCAGCAAGCGGCTGTGGGGGAAATTGAAGCGACTTTTAAAGCCGCTCTTAGCGGTCAACTTCAATACAGTAAGGGTAAGAAGAAAAACATTAGTATGGTTTTAAAAGATGGGAAAGTAACCATCTCAGGGTCTAATGTAGGTAATAAAAGTCTTGATAACGCAGGCTGGCAAAATGAGTGGCCGAAACTTAGCCATTCAGGGTCATGGGCACGAAAACTTTTGAATGCGTGGGCTCCCGCAGAAGAGGAGGATAAGGCTCCCGCAGGAGAGGGGGATAAGGCTCCTACGCAGCCTGACCTTATTAACCGTGACGGTACTGGTGTGATTGGTAGTGCGGAGGGAGGTGTACAGTTCTCCCCCGAGCAACGTAAACTTGTAGAAGAATTCTTTGTAGACGAAAGAGGTATGAGCGAGGGCGCTGCGAAAGAGACTGTAAAGAAGCTAGAGAAGACTGTCAATACTCCTCGCAAAAATACTAGGATAGGTAGAGCGTTGGCTTCTATTATGGGCGGAGCTAGACGTGAAATGGCTAATAAGGCTAAGCAGCAAGCTCTTTTATGTGTCGTGTCTTTAGTTACGGCTCTTGAAAAAGTAGAAACTGTAAAATTAGCAGACGGTTCCTTTCACAGAATAATGCCCGATGGTAAGCTTACAACGGAGGAGAGGCAAGCCCTTAGAATTACTACTATTAGGGGCTCCAAAGGTACAAAAGGAGTGTTCTTTGGTAGGTTAAATGCTGATGCCGAACTTTTCGACGCCTTGCAAGAACTTGCGCTTGAGGACCATAATACCTATGGCACTACGTTTGGTACGGGTTTAAATGAGAGCCTTGAGGGTTTACGAGGTGTACGTTTACTGCCTTCAGGAGTACTGCCAGAAACTATATCCGACGCTGAAGCTTTAGAAGCATATCCTGCTGCTGTAGGTAAATCTACATCATCAGGAAAAAATGATTGGGTTGGTAAGCTTACTGAAGATGTTGTAGAGCTTAAAATTGCTCTTATGACGGGGGATAAAGAGCAAATGCGGGAAGCAGTTAAGAGTCTAAACCAGCGTTTATCTTCCGCTCACGATTTATCGACCGCAGACGCGGAGTACCTAGAGGCTGCTTTATTGAGCGATGAGTTCGACCAACTTGAATACTTTAAAAGGCTGGATACCCTTGGCATAGGTCCTGAGGAGCAAGTCCGACAGGCTATGCTAGAATCCGCTATGCAGGTAGAGTTGTTCTTCGCGCAGGCGGGTATCTCTAAAGATGGTGTTATGGCTGTCTGCCGACCTTCTCAAGCTAGTGAAATGGGGTACAAATCTGATGTAGATATTATTCTTACGTCCGACGCTGTTAAAAAAATGAATCAACCTTTTAGAGGCGCTGCGTTTAAAGATGCAAACGGTAACTGGAAATTGAGTTTATCGGTTAAAAACTATCGAGCGTTGGACGGTGACACGGTAATAGGTTCTAGCTCTTTAAATAAGGCTTATGCTTCTATCCCTACGGCAGGCAAGGCCACTACCGAACAGATTGCTTTAGCACGCCGTTACAGGTTAACGTCTGATAGGTTACACACCTCTTTTTTAGATAGGGCCGTTGAGGATGGAGATATGACAGAAGATGAGGCGAAGAGTTGTGTTCAGGCGGTAGAGACTGACCGTGTAATGCGAGAGAACATTGAAGCTAAGATTGGAAATCTAAGTGCTCCTAATCTAGGGAATCTTCAATCTTACTTATCAGAACTGGAGAAGTATCCTCCTCCTCATGCGCCTGGAACTGGCGTTGCCGCAGGTCGTATAGCTGACGCGGCTTATAAAGCGGAATTAAAAAGTATTAAGGCTAAGCTAAAGGAAGGTTCCTCAGGCGCGAAGTTTGCCGCTTTAAAGTTATGGCAGCTTAAACGAATGCAAATGGCTCAGGCAAATCCTGAATATGCCCGAGCCGCTGCGTATAATGATTTTGTATTTTCGGCGGGCACTTTTGATAATGAGGTTATGTACAGAGGCTCTCCAGGAAAGCTTACGCTTAGCACTAATCACGGTACGTACAGTGAATTAGCAAAACGCCTCTTTAAAGGTAAAGGGACAGCTTCCCTTACTACGAGCAGTTCTCAAATTCATGACGCCCAGGGTAATACTATTGCGGATACGAGAGTAACTGCCAAGAAGACGATGACTGGAGGCCGTAAACTTCAAGGGGAAGCTAAACTCACTACTGCAGGAAGAGAGGCGGTTGCAACGACTCATAATTTACCTACCCCTAAAGACACTAACCCTTCCTTACCTTCCTTCTTAGGTACTCAAAGAGAGTCCGTTGAAGATGCTATGGGAGAAAACCCAGAAAGTCAAGAAGAAGAGTCTCTTACAGGCTCTCCTCTTTCCCGCATCCTACAGCAACTCCCTCCTATGGAGGTGGGGGACCCTCAACAGGTTGGAGATAAGCTTATTACTACCCTATTCCCTTTCTGTTTAAAAGTCAAACATGAGGGTGAGGAGTTTGAGGGTGGTTTCCCTGGTAAAAGTAAAGCTCTCAAAGCGTTAGCCCTCATTCGTCTCCTCGCTAAAGAGCAAGGAGAGACTATTGACGCTAAGGTAGTGGATTACGATGCGGGTAGAGTCTTTAGTTGAACCAGAAGGCTTCAGGCAGCGCTAGAACGTCTTTAAGGAGATACACGTAATAGTTGTCGCCTACAACAACGAAGTGCGTTAGACACGCTAAGGGACCGTCTACGACGACAAGCTCTTTACGCCTGTCCTTCTTGTAGATAAGCATCCACTCCCTAGAGCATCTTTGAGCATCCCCTTTGGCTTGTTCAATAAACTTGAAGAAGTTACTGGTAGGTTTGAACAGGTCATCAAGCTCTAGCGTATAGCCACTCTTACATTCGATAGTATATTTGAAATTTTGTGGCGTTATTAGGTCTCCATGGACTATAAGATGTTGTGGGAGTTGATGGGTTGACCCAAATGCTCCCGAACCAGGGGTCCTGTTAAACTCGGTAGTTTTAAACCGCTCATTAAACATTTGAGCCATTTTTCTTTCGAAGTTAGCACCCTTTCTCTTACTATTAACCCTCGGCTTTTTGCCGAATTCCCCATTCCCTAAGATATTTCTTAAATTGGACATATTCTATGAAAGTCGAAAAAACCAAAATAAACCTAAAAACTAATGATTGGGTTTTTAAAATCCGTAATGAAGGAAGACGTATGAAGATTTACATGAAACTAACTCAAGCAGAATCATCTCAATGGAACGCAGTAAAAGGCGCGGTAATTGGGAAGGATTCTAAAATGTCCGATGGCGAGTTCGCTAAAGTTATGATGTTCCGTGGGCTTAATAGCTTTATGGATGATGTTAATAAGGCTATCGAGGGCATGTCCGAAGAAGAGAAAGCCGAAGTACTGGAAACTGCTGGCGTACAGCCTGTTGACTCCGAAGTTGTTTTAGAAGTCCCTAACCTGAGCGAACTCGATGCGAGTATTGAAAAGTCTAACAGCTAAAGACGAAAAGGTTCTTAATTCCCTTTTAAAGAATAAGAAGAGTAGTAGTTACACCTTATTGTATTATTCCGACTGGGATAAATGGTCTAATAAGGTGATAAAGGAGGCTGAGGCGTGGGCTTCTAAAGAGGGGGACGAGGTGTGTTACCTTATCTCTAGCTGGGAACTACCCCACGCGTTTGCTGCTTTCTCTATTTCTAGCGCACCTACTGTAGTAGAGGTTATTAACGGAGATATTAAAGTCTACGTTGAGTACCCTAGAGTGCATAGCTTCTTTAACCCTAGACCGAAGAAGAAGAAAAAGAAGAAGGTGCGTAAGGGTCCTCGTATTCCCGCGTAGCGTTTAGGTTTGGGCCTAGGATGGCGTCCTTATAATCTTGAAGCTTCTTGTGGTACTTTTTATCCTTAGTGTATATCAACTTTAGGTTGTTTACAATAACTGTCGTGAAGTAGTTGAAAGCTGAACCATTTCCAGACTTAAAGTTCTTTAATGTCTTGAATACCAGCATGAAGCATTCTTGCTTAGCATCGTCAGGGTCTACCTTAAACTTAAAAGACTTTAAAATGTTTGTAATAAGTATATCAAGCAACATTACTAGTTCAGTTTCGTGCTCCTCAGGGTCCACTAAATAGAGCTTAATAATCTCTTCGAATCTTTTATTGTCGAGGTAATGATTTTTTTTCTTCACCATAACCTGTTATAGACGATGAATATAGACGAACTACTAGAAAGTTTTGAAAAAACTGAGAATGCTCACCTTGATACGGTGGGTTCAGAGCATATTATGCTCATTCACGACTCTTGTGTTAATCAGCGAGGTCAAGTTTTTTCATTTAAAGACAACGAATTTGGGGTCTTAACCCAACTACTTGAAAAGACTAAACTAAAACGGGACGAGTATCAGTTTGTTGCCGCTATCAAATCCCTAGGGGTTTCTGAGAAAGATGCGACTACTGCAATGATTCATGAGAATCGCCCCCTCCTAGAAGACAACATCAAGACCGCTGACCCAGACCTTATCTTCGTACTAGGAAATCTAGCCATGAAGACTCTTTTGAGGAAGTCTGGTATTGGCACTAAGAGAGGTAAGGAGTTTTGGATTGATGTGGATGGTAAGAGTGTTCCTGTAGTGCCTCTTTACCACCCATTCTCTATTTACTCAGAGCCTAAACTTAGGACTCTCTTTATACAGGATATAGATAACGCTTATGATAAGTTTATTCTAGGTAAAAATAAACTAGCCAACTCGACTTATAATCTTCACAACGATGTTGACTCCGCGCTTAAAGCTATGAAGCACGCCTGTACTAAGGATATCGTTTCAATTGATATTGAAACTACAGGGCTGGACTACAAAAAAGATAAGATTACATCCATTGGTCTTGCTACTGGAGATAGAGAAGCCTTCGTTATCCCAATTTATCATAGAGAGTCCGAACTTTCTGATGATGATATCTCACGTGTCCGTGACAGCTTTACGCTGCTTTTGAAGGACCCCTCCATCGGTAAAATCTTTCATAACTGCAAGTTTGATTTAAAGTTCCTTAAAAACTGGGGAGTTCCTACCTTTAACAACATACATGACACTCAAATCATGCACTCTCTCGTAGATGAGAATAAACCTCACGGTCTTATGGATATAGTAAAGGAACATTGGCCTAGGGAACTTGAAGAGTTTTAAAATGATTATGAAAATTGACCCCCAAGGCCGAAAAGCTGCTACGAACGGTGCAAAGTTCGAAGATATAATTGAAGATGCTATAACTCAAGCTCTAGAAATCCCTAGCCGTAAATGGCCTAAAGAAGAGGAGCGGCTTACTACTGATAATGTTCTACTAAAGAACGCACCTTACGAGAGCATTTACGGTACTAAATGTAGAAGTGAGTTTCTTTTGCGGTACCAGGGACGCGATATACGCATTGAATGTAAGTATCAGCAGTCAGCAGGAAGCGTTGACGAGAAGCTTCCATACTTAATGATGAATTTCACTCAAAAAGTAGATGAGGCAGAGACTATTATAATAACACACGGCGACGGCTTTCGTGACGGGGCGATTAATTGGCTCCGAGAATCATGCAGAGATACAAAGTGTAAAGTATTCACCCTCCTAGAATTTACCTTATACCTCGAAAACCTACGCAATGCTAACAGTAGCCAAACAAGCTAAGAAAGACCCAGATTTTTGGGCTAACATGCCCTTAGATGATTTGGCGTTTGGTAACGCCATGGATTGCGATTTTACGCTCAGGGCTTATCATGTGCTTAAACAGCAGATGAAGGAGAAGGAGGTTCATAAAGTTTATGATAATCTTCTAAAGGACATCCTTGTTATCTTAAGCATGGTTGAGAACTTTGGTATTAAGGTAGATACTGATTATCTTAAAGTTCTAGATGATACCCTTATTACTGAGTTAGAGGACCTTAAAGCCAAGATTCAAGAGCTATCTCCCGTAGGGGAAGTAAACCCTAACTCTATACCAGAGATGGGGTCATTATTGTTTACATCCGATGGGTTTGATTTAACTCCTAGTATGTTCTCTGAGAAGACTAGGATGCCTCAGATTAGTGACGAGCATTTATCCGAGGTTTTAGCGGCTACTACCAACAAAAAAGCAAAGGAGTTTATTCAAACTCTTCTAAAATATAAGTACCGTACTAAACAGCATAGAACTTACGTTAAAGGTGTAGAGAAAGCTATTGAGTATAATGAGGATGGTAGAATCTACTCGCAGTATAACTTCGCCACTGTGGTTACGGGAAGACTGTCTTGCTCCACTTACAATGTAAGCGGTAAAAAGAAGGGAGTATCTTTCCATACACTGCCAAGAGATGTTGAGGGGGATGCTGTTAATATCCGTAAACTTATGGTAGCCGACCCAGGGAAGGCATTTCTCGCCGCAGACTTCTCTCAAGCGGAGCTTCGGGTACTTGCACAATGCTGCGGAGATAAAGCTCTCATCCAAGCATTCAATTCAGGAAAAGACCTGCACAGGTTTACAGCATCTTTGGTGTTTGGAAAGAATGCCGATGATGTGACCAAGGAGGAGCGTCAGATTGCAAAGTCCGTTAGCTTCCTTATCGTGTATGGAGGGGGTCCTAACAAGCTCTCTCAGCAGATAGGTAAGAGTGTAGGCTATTGCAAGGGTATTTTTAAAGCTTATCAGGACTCATTCCCTAAGGTTTTCAAATGGATTACTAGTATTCACAAGTTCATTAAGGAAAACTCTTACGCGGTTAGTATTTTTGGCAGACGTAGGCACCTACCTAATATTAAGAGCCCCCTTAAGAAATACCAATATCGCGCCCTTCGGCAAGGTATGAACTTCGTCATTCAAAGTTCTGCCTCGGACCTTATGCTTCATTCTATCCGCAGATTACACAAGTACAGAGCAGCTACGGGCTTAGATTTTGATATCTTAGCAACAGTACACGACTCAGTAGAGGTACAATGCGATAAAAAGGATATAGAGAAAGTAGCTACGCTACTCAAAGTGGTCTTACCTATGACTGATGATTTTAAGGGGATGTACGGAATTGATTTCGTAGTACCCTTTGAAGTAGATGTTGAGGTTGGTACGTCCTTCGGACACTTAATGGAGGCTGAGTTTAGCCCCAAAGGTAAATTACTTAATGCCCCGAAAATTCAATCATTCTTCCAAGATGCATAGAACAGTTCTTTTAACTGACCTGCACTTAAGGTCAGACTACATGCCTGGATATCTAGAGTCTCAGATTTCCACCCTTACGAAGCTCGTAAACAGGAAACCCCCAGACTCAGTTATAATCAATGGCGATATCTTCCATAGAAGGAATCCAAAAGGTGCTGAATTATTAGCTTTTAGACAGTTACTAGAAGGTCTTCATACTAAAAAAATATACATTAACCGTGGTAATCACGACACCATAGCTAAAGACGGTTCTACGAAAACTACTTTATCCTTGTTTTCTGATATTGCAACTGTATTTTCAGAAACTACAACCGTTCGTCTTGATACCGTAGATTTCGATTTCATACCTCATTACGAGGACGAGCGACTCATAGTGCGGGACCTTAAAGCCAGTACTAATCATGTCTTCGGCCACTTCGGGTTTGACGGTTGTGTTGCTAATGGTTCTTACGAGTATGAGTCTTATATTAAAAGGTCTCATTTCGGTAAGAAACGTTTGGTTTTCCTAGGTCATATACACAAACCAAAGATTTACGGTAAAAATGTCTATGTGCTTGGGACACAGTATTCAACCTCCTTCGGGGAGGCTAATGCACAGAAGTACATACACGAACTAATTATTCGAAATGGGGAGGTGGAAGTTATCCGTAAACCTATTGATTTCGGTATTCGACACGTCACCTCTACGCTGCATTCTATTGAAGCTGACTCACAACGTTACCGCTTCGACTCGTTCTTTACTATTTTACGAGTTAAATTAGATACTCTTGACGCTGCTAGTGAAAAAGAGTTAACAGAAATTCTACTAAAGAAACATAAAGTAAATCACTTGGAAATTGTCTTTGATGATGTACTTCCGAAGTATGAAGTATCACATATAGATTACGATTCGCTGTTGACGGTTGACGATAATATTATCCACGAATACATTGATAATGCAAACACTATTTTCTCCAAGGCTGAGTTACTAGATGCTTTAGAGGAGATACGAGAATATGAAACTTAATACAATAAAAATAGAAAACTTCTTATCTATTGAAGAAGCAGAGGTAGACTTCGAGGATTTCTCGGAGCTTGTCCGTGTAGTTGGAGTTAATAACGATACCAAGCCAAAGTCTTCAAATGGTGCTGGGAAGAGTAGCATTATTGAGGCTGTTGCATTTGCTTTATTCGGAAAGACTATCAGGAAGACTACGGAAAAGAGCCTCGGCAATCTTAATACGAAAGGTAAATGCAGAGTAACCATACGAGTTAACGATAACGTGGTTATTGAGAGGACTAAAAAGCCTCCCATGCTTAAAGTAATGGTTGACGGCGAGAACTGCACCAAAGAGGGGGTTAGTCAAACTCAAAAATATCTAGAGAGTATCCTTAATACGAATTCGTCCGTATTTTTAGCCTCGATAGTTTTCGGTCAAGGGAACTCCACCAACTTCCTCACCGCAAGCGCGGAAGAGAAGAGAACCATCATCCAGAACTTTCTAAGCGTCTCTGAGTTGTTTAAGCAGAGGCAACACATTAAGGCGATAAAATCAAAGAACAATAACGATAAGAAAGTATACAGCACCTTAGTTGATGATGCTAACTTTAAATTGGGTGTTATACGTGACCGTAAAAATGACCTTACGAAGATGTGTAAGGAGGCTGATAAATCCCTTACCCCCGAAAAGCTTGCTTTTGTTAAAAGCCATACCATTTCAGAGATACAAGAGATAGAGCGCAAGAACCATGATTTAGAGGTAGAGTATAACCGTCTACTTTCCAAGAAAAATGAGGTTCGTGGTATTGCGGAACGTGCCTTAGCGCGTATTGAAAAATACGAGAACGGTAAATGCGAACATTGTGATAAAGTATCTTTCCATATCTGGGAAATGTTACAAGAAGATAAAAAAATCGCTAAGCAATCAGGCGAGGATATGGAGGACATATTACCCTTTGTTCATAAGATAAGGAAGGAGTTGTCAGAAGTCAAACTTCCTATCCAGCTTGAGGATTTCGACCTTATCGAAAAGGTTAAATCTTTTGAAGCGGAAATTGAAATATTAAAAGGTCAACTCAAGACTCAGAAGCAGATATGTAAAGAGCATATAGAGGATATGTCTACTGCTCAAAAGCAGTACGACCTTATGAGGTTCTGGGAGACTGCATTCTCAGAACAAGGTTTAGTTAAGTATGTTATCCGTAATATCCTTTCATTCTTCAATGAGCGTTCTAATTACTATCTTGGGTTTCTAACTCAAGGTAATTTCTCCATAGAATTTGATGACCTGCTACAAGAAACTATCCTCAATAAAAAGAAGACTTCTTATTTCAGTACGTTGTCTGGGGGAGAAAAGAAGAAACTATCCCTTTCCGTCATGCTGGCTCTAAACGACCTCCTTCTCCTTACAGGAAAGGAAAGGTCCAATGTCGTATTCTTTGACGAAATCGCTGACTCGCTAGATGAGGAGGGTATAAAAGGGTTGTATGAGTTAATACAACAAATAACCTTAACTAAAAGATTATTTATTATAACTCATAACGATAATTTGACGTCTCTTATAGAAGACTGGTCGGATATCTTAGAAGTTACTAAGGAGAACCACATCTCAAAGGTTAAAAAACTATAATGCCTATTTATAACCATATTTGTTTAAACTGTCGTACTGCTACCGAATTAATTATTTCCTTTACTGATTACGCTGATATTGAAAAAGAGTTTGGGCGTTCTGAGAGCGGTAATATTAGATTTCCATGCGGTGAGGGTGAGTGTAAGGGGTGGTCTGAAAGAGATTACTCCTTGGGAGTAGCCAATGTCTCAGTTAAGGGGGGTTACTTGTTCCAAACTAGGTCCTACCGCGCTGATGCGGAGCATGAATGGATGAGGAAAGAAATTGCCGCTGCCAAAAATAGCATTTTAGGGGGGGAGGAAGAACATTCTGACTATAACTCTCAAAGACCCTATGCAGGGTACACTCTAGATGAGCAAGGGGCTAAAGATATGGGTTTTAATCGCGTAAGTGATACAGAAGCTAAAGCCCGTGCCGAGGTGTCTAAAAAATCAGTAGGCAAAGAAGTTGAAGGTGTTGAAAAGGCTCGAAAAAGTACTATAATAGAAGACTAATGATATTTATAAAAATCTTAAACACGTCTAAGAATCCTACTCCTAAGTTTCATACAGAGGGGTCCGCTGGGTTCGATTTAGCTATAACTGAGGATGCTGTCATACCTACGGGTACCACAAAAATACTAGGTACTGGTATTCATATCATTATCCCTAAAGGGTACGAAGGTCAGTTACGGTTACGAAGCTCTATGTGTAAGCGTGGGTGTGTTATACCTAACTCTCCAGGCACCATAGATTCGGATTATCGTGGTGAGGTAAAGATTGCCCTTTCGTGTATTTCCCCCCCTAATACTACAGTAAAGGCTGGCGAACGTATAGCTCAGCTAGTGCTATCTAAACTGCCTACCGCAATCCTTCAAGAGGTGACGGCCGCTGAGTTTATAGAGGAAGAGACTTTTAGGGGTTCTGGGGGTTTTGGCAGTACGGGGTCAGGAATTAACATGACGGGACTATAATAGGTCGTGGCTTACAAATTTCAAGATTCAATTCAAAGGGGTATCATTTATCTGGCAAAATCTGACGAGGCTTTCCTCTTGCAGATTATGCCAATGGTCAAGGACGAGTACTTCGAGTTCCCGTCCCACCAAAAGATGTATACCGTCATCACCAATTTCTTCCTACAATACAAGAAGCTCCCAACGGACGACCAGCTTCTAGAAGAAACCAAGTCTACTTTAACCTCTAATGAGTTATTCGGAGATTACCGAGACGAGTTAGGGGCTATTAATGGGCTTGATGAAAAATCTATTGATAACCAGGAGTTCTATCTTGATAAGGTAGAGGAGTTTGCTAAGGAGCAGGCTGTTAAGGATGCTATTCTTAAATCCGTTGACCACCTAAAGAAAAAGAATTTTGGAGCTATTGAAGAGGAGGTTAGGAATGCGTTTTCTGTTAATAGAAACGTTGACCTAGGAACCGATTACTTTACCGATGTTAAAGAAAGGTGGGAGCGTCTAAATAATGCCGCTATCGTTCCTAAGTTCCGTACCCCTTTCGAGAGTATTAACGAGGCTCTTGAGGGCGGTCTTGCACATAAAGAGATGGCTATGGTTGTAGCCCCCCCAGGGGTAGGTAAGTCCTTGTTCTTGGCAAATCAAGCTGCCCGTTCTGTATTGGATGGGCATAATGTTCTGTACATCTCTCTTGAAATGGCAGAGGATAGAGTTGCTCAAAGATTGGATAGTATCTTTACGAGAATTCAGCAAAAGGAATTGGCGAATCGTGTAGACGACATTGAAGAACGGTTGGATACTATTTCAAAGCAGTGGGAGGAACGAGGTCGTCTTGTTATTAAAGAGTTTCCCTGCAAGAGGCTTTCTGTTACTGGACTACGAGCTTACCTCAACCAGTTAAAGAACTATGAAGATTTTACTCCTGATGTAATTGTAATGGATTACCTTGAGTTGATGAAGACGGAGAAAGACATGGCGGAGTACGCAGGGCAAGAACGCCTCGCACAAGAACTTCGTGGGTGTGCTAGTGAGTACGAATGTCTTGTTTGGACTGCAACCCAAACGAATCGAGAAGGTAAAAAGGTCAGCATTATTACAGACTCGGAGCTTGCTGATTCGTATGGAAAAATCCGAGTTTGCGATTTAGTCTTTTCAATTAACCAAACCGAACAGGAATTCGATGAGGGTCTAGCTAGACTCTACCTTATGAAGTCTCGTAATGGTCGGGCAAGATTCATTACCCCCATCGCTATTGATTATACTAGACTAGTAATAACCCAAACCACATCAAATGACACCTAAATTCCCTAAGCTAGAACATCCTATGGTTGTTTATACTGGCATCAAAACATTTACTATTAAGCAACAAGGTCTTCTTAAGGATAACCTTTATGGTTGTGTTGATTTCCCTAAATGCCTTCTTACGATTGACCCCAATCAATGCCCTGAAGATTACAAAGGAACTCTACTTCATGAAATTTGCCATATAGGTTTTGATTGTTATGGGCTAGGAGATGATGATGAGATGCCTACACTAGGTAATGAGTACTTAACAACTGTAACTTCAAATATGATACAGCAATTTGCAGGGTTAAACCCTGAACTATTCACCTTTATTTTTAGTCCTCATGAATGATATTCAAACCACGTATCACAGCCTCGAAACTTCGTATTTGGATATAACTAAAAAGTATCTCAATATCAATGAGCATAGCGTAGAGCAGGCACTTCTTACTCATACAGGAGTATATGCATTTTTTGGCGCGGTTCTTGCTTACGCCAAACGGGAGATGGAGAACTTTGGGTTTAAGCGTGACCGTGAAGAGGCTAGGGTTAAAGAGGAAAGACGCCAAGAGTTTATAGGGGAGGGTAAGAAAGCTACCGACAGGGCTTTAGACTCCTACGTTATTACCTGCGAATCAGTAGCCAAAGCACAGCTTGCCTACCAAGAAGCATCGCACAAGTATTACTTAGCGAAAAACATCCTTAACTCCCTTGACCATCAGAAGGATATGCTAGTCCAAATATCTGCTAATAAACGAGCAGAATCCAAATTAATTGGGGATAATTACACCAGTTAGACTATAACAGAATGAAGGGAAAACGCACGCCACTCTGGCTTGTGATATCTATTCAAAACTAATTTCAACAATAAAAAAACAATGGTAAACTTAGACGAGCTACGTAAAAAGTACGAACAAATTCAGAAAGCCCAAAGTGGTGGCGGTAACGATGATTTCCTTAAGAAATTCTTCATGATGGAAGAAGGTACTTCGGTTATTCGTGTTCTCCCTCCTAAAGAAGAGGGTTCTGAATTCTACGCTGAGACGGCAATTCACCGTATCAACGATAAAAATCATCACTGCCCCCGAGTAAAAGGCGGCGACTGCCCTGTATGTGATTTGTATTTTCGATTGTGGAAGGTGGAAGGTCCGATGAAGGATGAGGCTCAAGACCTCGCTCGTCAGATTAAGCCCCGCAAACGTTATTACACAAATGTTGTAGACCGCCGAGACGGTAGTGTAAAGATTCTTTCCATGGGTATGAAGCTCTTCGGTAAGATTCTCGATTGCTTCTTTGATGAGGATTATGGTGATATTACTAGCTTGGAAGAAGGCTGGGATTTCAAGGTCGTGAAAGATACTCAAGGGCAGTGGCCTAATTACGACAAGTCTGGGCCTAAACCTAAACAGAGCCAAGCAGGTACTAAAAAAGAGGCTTCAGAATGGATGGATGAGCTTCATGATATTCATGGCCTTGTAAAGGTTGCTGAGTATGATGACCTTAAGACGATGGCAATGGAACTAGAGACTCTTGTGGCTGGTGGTCCAAGTGGAAAGGGGACTCCTGAGTCCAAGGATGATGACGACACTGATTTTCTATCCAACCTTAAAAGCCTTAAAGTAGACTAAAAATATGAAAAAAGACAAGTTGAAGATTTTAGCTTGTCCTGCAAACGAGGGAGGATGCGCGTATTATCGTGTCATCCTCCCTTGTAATAAATTGCAGGAGTTGCACTCTGATGAGGTTGAAGTCCGTATGGATATGAACCCTCTAGGATGGGATAAAGAAGCTATGCAAGCTAACCAAGATGGTAAGCCTGTTATTTTAAAGGATTGGACTCCTGAAAATATTGAATGGGCAGACGTAGTTTTCCATCAGAACATTCATAACTTCGGAGGTAATTACACTTTGGAGTTGATGCACCGCGCAGCGCTTGCAGGTAAGTTAACGCATTACGATAATGATGACTTGCTTACTGATTTGTATGAAGGTCATAGGTTGTTTGGCGCTTATAAAGATAATAAACTCGCAGACCTAACTAAGCGAATTTATGGTATGGTAGATATTGTATCAGTTACCCAGAGAAAGTTTGCGGAAAGGATAGCTGAGCATGTTGGTCGTGCTTTGGTTATTATTAAAAACGCAATCGACTTTAACCTGCCTGCATGGAATGAACTTAAGTTACCCCCGCCTAGAAAGAAGCTAACTAGGATAGGATGGGTTGGAGGTATTCACCATGAAGAGGATGTTAAGGAGTTCCCTGGAGTAGCAATGGCTGTAAACGCTAGAGCAGGTCCTGAGAATGTACATTGGGGTTGGTATGGTCGTCCTCCTATGCCTGTCAATAAGGAGACGGGTAAGCCTGAGCCTGACTGGCAACAAGATGTGTGGGATAATTATCAAAATATGTTGAGTCATGGTATTAGACATCACAATTTTCAAGTGTATGGAGCCCTACCTGCTGAGAATTATGGTAAGATGTACACTAACATTGATATCGCTATAGCCCCCCTTCAAATGAATAACTTCAATGACTCAAAATCTGAAATTAAGGTTGCTGAGTGTGGTAGGTATGGCGTACCTCTCGTAGCTTCTAATGTAGGGTGCTATGACGAGACTATCTTTAATGGTCATACAGGGTATCTTATTGATTCCGATAACCCTAAAAAGGACTGGGTTAGGTACCTTACCAAATGTATTAAGGACCCTAAACATACACGTGAGATGGGCCAGAACCTTAAAAAGGTAGTCGATAAGCATTTTGATATCAACAAAAATGTATACGGAAGAATTGAACTTTATAATGAGATTATAAAGGCCAAAGAAGGTACGCTTAAACATAAACAAGAAGATGCAGGTACAGACGATGGAAACAGTTAGTATAATAGTAGCGGGTATCGGCTTTATAGCCTTTATTTTAGGATTCGCCCTCCCAGCCCTACAGTTTCACGTTATTATGCGAGTGCCCACTAGCAGTACTGCTAGGAAATCCCTTGACAAGGATTCTTACTTGAGGGGTGGGGAGTGACCTCTCCTAGATTTAGTATTATTATGCCCCATTACCAGGGAAGTATCGACCATGATACTTTTTTGCGGGGGGTTAATAGCATTCTAAATCAAACGTGTAAAGACTTCGAGATAATTTGTATTCATGACGGTCCTCTCCTTACAAAAGAAGAGTTTCCAGTCGAAGTTATCTGCACTAAGAAGCGTTATAATGATTGGGGTCATTCCCTTCGTGACTGGGGAATAAAGAAGGCTAAAGGCGAATACATTATTCATTTTAACCCAGACAACGTTCTGTATCCCGATTGCCTGGAAGTTCTCTCTACTTACTCGGATGATGTCCTCGTCTTTGCTGTAAAAATGATGGGGATGATAGCATACGTTGATGAACAAGGGCAGGAGTGGAAAGCGTACCCCCATGAAAGGGATTATAGTATCTATACGGTCATAACAGGGAACCCTGTTAGGTTTAACAATATCGACTGCATGCAATTAGTAGCAAAGAGATGGGTGTGGCACGGTATAGGAGGATGGAAAGATAAACGCGAGGTATCGGATTTCATTCTTTACGAAGAGATAGGGTTGAAACACCCTCCTAAATTTATTTCTGAGGTTTTAGGAGAACACTATTAAATATACAACAACTATAACATTATATGAGCTTTTTAGACGATAACCCGAGTAAACGGCGTGTATGTGCCGTTATGTGTACATACGGACGATTTGAAATCGTAAAACAATCCTTAACAATGTTTTTGGCGCAAGACTATCCTAATAAACAACTTGTTATATTTAACACAGCAACTACACCTTTAATTCTCGATGAGTTCTTAATGTCCCACCCCGACATTAAGGTTGTAAATCAGACTCATAAATCTGATGGGACTCCTTACAAGAGTTTAGGGTGTGTTCGAAATGCATCGCTTGAACATGCCGAGGGGGATATTTATATCTGTTGGGATGATGATGATTTGTTTATGCCCTGGCATATTACTCAAGCCATGTCTCACTGGAGTAAAGCTCCTGTAGTAGCGTGGAAGCCTGACGTATCCTATTGGAGTCAGGATGGAGGTAAAAGCTTTCTTGGGCTTATGGGCAATTCCATGGAGGCTTCTTTCGTAGTAGGAATGAAGCATATGAAACAGTATGGGTTTTCTACGGGACGTTCTGGAGCAGAACATGTTGATGGGGGTTGGTTAGATAAGACTGATGCTTTGATAGAAAATGTAAGCCCCTTTGAAAGTTATGGGTATATTTGGGGAGATAAACGCGCAGGTCACAAAACAAGCGGTCATATTGGTGACGGTAATAATTTCGAAAACCATAAGAACGCCAGCGATGATTTTGGGAATGAACCTTTAAGCATTTGCTCCGTGCATATGTTCGACAAGTTTTTCAAAAGCGCTATAGCTATGTGGGAGAACCCCACCCTTTATGAGGGCATTAATACTCAGGTTACGGTATCGCAAGTAGAAGAGTTAAAAGGTTTAATGAGGGATTACTACCTTAGACATGCAGTTGAATTACCTGAGTTTTTGCGTGACGTACAGCCCCAGAAGGTTGAAGATACTATTACGTGCCCTAACTGTAACCATAAGTTTGAGGCCAGTGCCACCTCCTTACCTGTAAGCGAAAAGCCTGCTACGGGAAGGAACAACTCTTTTTTAAAAGTACTTACCGTACTGGAACAGTCATACAATCGCCCTATAACAATCGTAGAGGCGGGTTGTATTCGGAAGCCAAATGAAGAAGGTAGAATAGGAGATGGGTGGAGTACTGTGAATTGGGATTGGTATGCTAGGCGTACAGACTCTAAAGTTCACGTTGTGGATATCAACAAAGACCACATCGCTCACGGCAAGTCTATCGTCCCAGAAAGTGAGTTTATTACTTACTATCTTGATGATTCTGTGAATTTCTTGAAGAAGTTCGAGGGGCGGATTGATTTGTTATTTTTAGACAGTTTTGATTACTGCGGGGATGAGGAAAATCAAAGAGCGTGTCATTACCATTCACTGAATGAGGTTATAGCTGCCTGGGACAAGTTAAGTGCTACTTGTTTTGTTTTGATAGACGATGTCTTTAATGGTGAGTGGGATGGAAAAGGAAAGTTGTCTATACCGTATCTTTTAGATAATGGATTTGAGCTTATGTATCATGTAGATAATCAAGTGTTATTGCGTAAAGGGTAATATGGAGAAGATAATACATCAAATTTGGGTGGGTCCACACCCAATGCCTCAAAACGAAGCCGCTTGGTCTAATGCTATTCGTAACTCACACCCAAACTACGAGTATTACTTTTGGAGTGATAGTAATTTACCTGAGCTTCCTGAGGATTTGCAGGCTATGGTAGATGTTTTTACGGAATACAAGGAGTGGATTAGAATAGCGGACATGTTGAGGTATTATGTGGTGTGGAAGTACGGGGGGATATACATTGATGTTGATTACAAGATAATTAACCCTATAGAGGATTTAAAATTAGAGAACTACAAAGGGTTCGTTCCGCTGCACTACGCTCCTGGAGAAACCATATGTAATTCTATTTTTGGCTTTGAGAAAAATCACCCGATTATAGCTGATAGGGTTGATGAGATACTTGAAATGGCAAAGAACGTATCTCAATGGGATAATCTAGGATGGTTGCCGTGGTTCGGAGTCCATTTTTTCGGGCAAGGTCTTAAACGTTTCATAGGCGAAGACCCAGATGAAGTGGATACTGTTATAGCTCCTATTCTTGAAAGTGAGTGGGGTATTAAAACAATACACTCTAGGGAAGACCTAAAACTTAATTATCTAGCGCATCAATTTTCTTATAATTGGGGTTCTGGGTTGGACGGCAGAAAGGGGGGGGTACCCTCATAGCACGTCTAAAATGATTACCGTAAGTTTACTCTGCTCTTTATATGCCTGGAAAGGCGATAAAGCTCGCGTCTTTAAAACATTAGAGTGGTATGACGCTTTATGTGAGGGGGCAGGTTATAACTTTAGGCTTCTTCTAGTAAACGATTGTTCGGACGAGAGTTTTGACGATATTATTCCTTATATAACCACCCCCAAAGGATATTGCACCGAAGTTCAGTACTTTAAATCTGAGGTGCGGCTAGGCAAAGCTTTGCAGTTAAATCGTTTGTTAGTATCTTGTGATGATGATTACGTAGGTATAATTGATAATGATGTCATCTGCCCCTACGAATGGCTTACACAGTGCATAGTTATAGCTAATACAGAAAGTATAGCGGTATGTGGTGTCATGGTAGAGAACCTACCTTTACTTGAAAGTAGAACTCATAAGAGCGGGATTCTTTTTGATTTACCTCAACAGCTTGGGGGCGCATGCCTTTTATGGAAGAGTTCCAAGCTTGGAGTAGAGGAATACTTCTGGCAGAAGGCTGGTGTGTATGGACATGAGGACGCTGAGTTCGTAAGACGTATTAGTAATAAGGTAGGAAGAGTTGCGTGCTTGGCGCAAAGAGGGTATTGTATTTCTCAAGTTGCTGATAGTCCCGAGTACCAAGCATGGAAGAATAAATGTTTAAATAGTACCACTCTACTACTAAAAAATAGAATTGATAAACTATAACATAGTATGAGCTTTTTAACAGATATTTGCAAACGATTAGACGGAGCAGCACTGCTTTCAGAAGAAGACCAAATACATGGTTTTATAGATTCGGGGTCATTACCCCTTAACAAAATTCTCTCTGGCAAGTACAGTGGTGGGTATCCCATCGGTGCTATTACAGAGATTTACGGTGAGAGTAGTACCGCTAAAACGGTATTTCTTACCCATGCGTTCGTTGGGGCTCAGAAGCAGGGTTATTACACCGTAATGATTGACAACGAGCACGCCTACTCCCCTGCGTTCGCTAAGACGCTTGGGGTGGACCCTGAGAAGCTTATCTACCTCATGCCTGAAGCTATGGAGGATTGCTTTGAAGCGATTGAGAAGGCTATCCTGGCTATTAGAGAGACTGATAAGGATACCCCCATTGTCATTGGGTACGACTCTATTGGAGTCTCTCCTACCCGTAAGGAGATGGAAGATACGTTTGGAAAGAACAGCGAGATGGGGGGAGCCCTTAGAGCAAAGGTTGCGGGTCAATGCTTGAGGCGAATCAACCCTCTCCTCCGTAAGCATAAAGCTGCGCTGCTTATTATTAATCAAGTACGCAGTAAGGTTGGAGTTATGTTTGGAGACCCTCGCACTAAAGCAGGAGGCGGAAAAGCACTTCTATATTATTGCGGTGTGTCTATTGAAACCTGTTCTTCTAAGTCTAACGTTTTGTTTGATGAGCATAAGAATCCTTTAGGTATTATAGGTACTGTTAAATGCGTTAAGAACAAAGTAACTGTACCTTACCAGAACTGTGAGTTTGAGCTTCTGTACAATAAAGGGCTTACTAATGATTATGGTATGACCGTGTCTGCTTTTAAGAGTGGCGCGGTAGAGTCCCCCTCTAAAGGGTGGTATGCTATGAAAGGTGAAACGGGAAAGCATAGAGCTAAGGACCTAGACGCCCTATTAGCCTCCAAAGTTTCAGCAGGAGATTTAGTATAATGCATTTTGATATTGTAGAAATAGGAACCGCTGATTTTGATTCAGAAACGCAGATAGAAAAGGGATTCTTTGTTGAAAAATTCGGAGAGGTAGAGAATAAACGTATTTTAAGCGTAGAACCCGTTAAACGTTATTTGGATAACTTGCCCGTTCTGCCTAATTCGTTTAAAGAACACGCCGCAGTCTCCAATCGGGATGGAGAAATTGATATTTGGTTTGTTTCACCTGAGAACATTGTGAAGTATGGTTTCCCAGGCTGGACGTCGGGGTGTAACAGTGTAAATAATCCCCACCCTTTGACCTTTGGGGACTACCAAAAAATGAGCCAAGAGCAGAACCACCCTGCGTATATGCGTACTATAGCTGATATTTTTACAGTTGATACGGTTAAATGTATTACATTTAAGATGTTGGCAGAGAAGTATGATATAACGAGTATAAGTTTTTTAAAAGTTGATGCGGAAGGGCATGACACGATAATACTAAACGACTACTTTCAGTACTGCCAAACTTCCCCACAATGTAAAGCTAATTGGATTGTATTCGAAGCTAATGAACTTACTAGCTCAGGTGTAGTCGATGAGTGCGTGAGGAAGGCAGAACAACTGGGATATATTTTAAGACAAAGGAATTACGATACAATACTACAACTAGACGCAACAGTTTCAGAGGGAGGTTTAGTGTAGTGAGTAAAGTATTTTTAGACTGCGGTGCTCATGAATTTCAAGGTCTTAGGCAATTTATTGATATTTTAGGTATTGATGAGGATTGGAGAGTGCACAGCTTTGAAGCAAACCCTATTACTTCTGGAAGAGCCGCAGAACATATTGATAAGGCTTGGAAGTTTCATCATGTTTTTCATAATTGCGCTATAGGTACACGAGACGGTAAAGTAACGTTTATGGGTGAGTACTGCAATTACCAAGAAGCGGGCGTTCCTGATTCTCAAGGCTCTAGAATATCCGATAATTGGCACCCTGGAATTTATAGTGAAACATCTAAGGGTGCGGGAGATGGAATCACTTCAAGGGAATTTAAGGTTGATATGATAGACTTCCCTAAGTTTATACGAGACACGTTTTCTAAGGATGACGAGATTTATATTAAGATGGATGTTGAAGGGTCTGAGTTTGATATTTTAGAGGAGCTTGTAAAAGACTTCCCACCTCAAATTAAGGTTATGTACGTTGAATGGCATGAGAGATTTTTCCCTAACGCTCCCTATATGCATCATAGGCGTAAGTTATACACTAAGATTATAACGGAGTTAGGAGTAGAGCTTAAGGATTGGATTTAGAATGACTGTCGGTGTGATATTTTTAAGTTTAGCGTCTACTCCTAAGCTGAGGCAGATGACGCAAAACGCCGTCAATAGTTGTATAATTAGTGACCCAGACATAAACTTTAGAGTGCTTGTATGCGAAGGAGTTTCTGGTATTGAATACACAGGGGCTGCGGTAACCAACCCCCCTACAGAAGAACCGTTTAACTACAATTGGTATATGAATATGTGTAGGTCTCATGCTATGTTTAAGGGGTGTGAGTACATAGCATTATGCAATAACGACTTACTTTTTGAAAATGAGTGGGCTTCTATCTTGATAAAGACTATGAAAAAACAAGGTGTTTTAAGTGCATGCCCTAAGGAACCAACCATTCACAGAGATGTACCCTTTGTAAATGGCGTTTGTCCTGGTTATGGAGTTACGAGCGGATTTAGACCTATCGCAGGATGGTGTATATTCCAAAATATGCGTATCTACGATATCATCGGAGATATAGATGAGCGTGCTGAGTTTTGGCACGCGGATACAATGTATGGAGAACAATTGAAGGCGTTTGAGGTTAAGCACATTTTGGTTGAGGGGTCTGTCGTTCATCACTTAGAAAGGGGGAGCAATACTTTAGAAACACTTTCCAAAACTCAACAGGAAAAGCTGACAACTCACTCTCCTGTACATAGACAGATATACTCACTGTAATTTTGAACACAAACTCATTAAGCCTTAAATAGAGGGCTTAACTTAGCCAGGAACGACCCCAGGGCGACTATTATATACTGTGAGGCTCCAATAAAGCTCACCTAATATGGAAGATATAGTTATTTTTGGTTTTAAGGCTATTGCCTGGACATTTGTTAGCTTAAGTCATGTCATAATTCCTCTCCTTATAGGGAGTGGGGTATTTTATGCTTATGCGTCTATCAAGGAGGTTATGTGGGCGTTTACATGGGAAACTAAACGGAAAGAGCGTGTAAAAGCATCCACCTCAAAACCTAAGAAGAGCCCTCCTAAGGAGACTCCCGCACCTTCAAGGGAAGTCGTCAGCAGCTACTCTGACGAATATAAACTACCTCCACTCCCTTTTAGGTAACTAAATAGAGTACAGGAACTAATCTTATGGTAAACTTATTTCATTCATGGAATCTCAATCTTGATGAGAAGAAGAACTCAGGCTTCAAGCCTGAGGATAAAGAAGGCAAGAAAGCCGACTTCGACTCACGCAAGACACGTATTCCTTCATTCGCTACAATTGATGATGCGTTCAGCAAAGCTACGTATGGTCAAATTTTCACTACGCCCAAGTCCAGTAACATTTATGTGATTACTCATGGTACTTGGGGCGAGAAATCCAATGATAAGGTCGTTAAGAGCTTTCCCGCTGGAACTCCCTATGCAGAGATTAAAGGGTATAGTGAGCGTACAAAAGCAAAGCACGGCGGTAAAACTGTTAAGGCAGGTGAAAAAGGCCGTGAAGAAGCTGGTTTTGCTACTAAAGACAAGAAAGACTCCGTTAAAAACATGAAGTCGGTTAATTAATATGGCTCGTACGTATATCCCTAAGGGTAGGTTCTTTGAGCCTAATAGAATTCATAAGATTGCGAAAGATGTTCTTCGTGATTGTGGTGAGGACCGTAATAGGGCGTTAGAGACATTTACTTACTTTAAAAACCTAGTCGATTCTAGCCCTGATGATGATAAGGCTAAAACCGAAATGATTCACGCCTTGGGTTTGTCCCAAGACGCTAATGATAAGATTGTAAAGATTCTAGACATGATGATTAAAATGACTCAATCCGAACAAAAGATTGATTCTGATAAAAACGTCACCGTTGAAAGTCTCTCCTTCGAAGACCTTAAAAAATCCCGTAAGAATGCCTAAAAAAGACCAGGACAGTTATGTTGTATACAACCCCCACATTGATGAGTTCGTGCGTGTTAAAAAATTCACGGACGTAGAATTAGGGACAATTGTTGTAGCAATAGGAAAATTGATTGACCAGCCAGGGGTTAAGATTGGAGCGTATGTACGCAATGTCGTTACTAGTACTGTTGAGGGGCACACTAGGTTTGACCTGTCGGAAGTAGCCGAGTCTCTATTTGAGTGTGTTATAGAAGTCTATCCTATATTTCAGATAGATTTCGTATGTAAGACTTTAAATGAAATTGGTGAGCTTGACGCTCAACTGCCGAAAGGGAGGCTTCTTACGTTATCTGAAATAAACAAGTTAACTGCACGTATCAAGGATAAGCTTATTGGGCAACCAGAAGCTGTCGATGAGTGCATGAAATCCATTAAACTGCTTAGCTCTGGACTCGGTGAGTTCGTATCTTTGTTCTTTATCGGACCTACAGGTGTAGGTAAGACAGAACTAGCTCGTTTGTTAGCCAAGGAATACTTAGGGGACCCGAAAAAACTATTAAAGATTAATTGTGGGGAGTACTCCACAGGGCATGAATATGCCAAACTAATCGGTAGTCCTCCTGGATATATTGGTCATAACGAAAAGGGTATTTTATCTGAAAAAGCCGAGCAGTCTTCCGAATGGATTATTTTGTTTGATGAAATCGAGAAGGCTCACCCAAAATTGTTGAATCTTCTCCTAGGATTTCTAGATGATGGTAAGTTGATGGATAGCCAGGGCACTGAGCTTGATTTTACGGACTCTATCGTCTGTTTTACAAGCAATGTAGGTATTAAAGGCAACGTGGGTAAGAATTTGCTAGGGTTTGGGGAAGATATTAGAGGTTATGAAGCTTCTAAGAGTATAATTGAGAGTGAGTTCAAGGAAACCTTTAGCCCTGAGTTCATAAATCGCTTGGATGGCATAGTGTACTTCAATCAGCTTACAAAAGATGATGCCACTACGATAGCCAGAATCAATCTAAAACCTCTACCTGTAAGAACAACAAAGAAACTGGTGGATTATGTCGTTGATAACTCCTTTTCTCTTGAATATGGTGCTAGAAACATCAAAAGATTTATCAGGAATCATGTAACTATTAAAATTGCTGAGAAGATTCTCGAAGACGGTAAAACTTTGTCCTATAAGCCCGTATTTGACGATAAAAAATTAATCTCTGTAGAAGAAATTTCCAAGCCTAAGGCGTTAAAAAATTCTGATAATTAGTGTCCTTTTGGTGCCCGAGGGACTATAACATAGTGTGGGCAAGCCGATGCCCTTCAACTTAACCAAGAGGTAAAAACACTATGAAACGAATTTCTTTTAAATATGATAACGCTAAGAACGACAGTACTCCTGAAGTTCTGGTTACTACGCAAAACCAGCACATGGTTCGCGGATTTAACACCAACTATATGACCAAGGGCCAAGCGACCCGAATTCAGAATGAGTGGCGTAAGATTCAGAACCAACGCTGGAGCACTGCTACTAAGGAGCGAGTCCTTATGAATCGAGTAGGTTCCCCTGCAAAAAACTCTTTCCGTATGTATCGTACGGAAGGGATTGCTTACACGGACTGATGTAAGCAAAAGTTTGTTATTCTCCTTAAAGAGGGCTTCGAAAGAAGTCCTCTTTTTTATTGTATAAGATGCAGGAGATGGGGACCTATATAAAGTACTATGCCTATAATGAATGGAATGATGATGCAGGGACCTTCAATGCCCCGCAGACCTGGAGAGGTTATTGCGAACACTTTTTGGGGTTCTGTTAGCGACGCTGTCTCAGTTACAGCGGATTTTGCTGGAATGGACACGGGCGCTGACCACCTTCAGCTTGCGGCGGGGGTAGTTCCAGGCACTACGGATAGAATGTTACTTCCTGGAAGACCAAATCATAAAATTGTAGTTAATGAAGTTTCTGTTAGTCAGGCAGGAGGTACCCCTGGATACGTAGGAACCCTTGCACAAGAAGGAGAAACTTCTGATATCCTTCAATTTGTCGCAGGGCAGTACGGTCAAGCGCGGTTTGAGGCTATCTTTGAGTTAGAAGTGAATAAAGGTCTTATGTTGTATAGAGCGCAAGGTATTGCGGGTACAGTAAACGATGATGTTAACGTGGTCACCGTTTTTTATAGTTACGTTGAAAGCGAATGATACAATCAAATAATCTAGAGCGTTTAATGATTGTTTCGGGGGTCTCGGACGCAGGTATCTTGTACCGTTCTACTTGGGGTGCTAATGGAGGCTCTCTTGGAGCCTCCGCTGCCCCCACTAATTTAACATTTCCTGGATTGGATAGTAGCAAGGACCATTTACAGGCAACCGCGCCCGCACGCTCTTCATTTATCGCTATAACTAATAATGATATAACAAAGCGTATCGTATTAAGCATGGTTGAGGTGGGGTGGAACAATGGGGGGGTCTCGAACCCTAAAGCCATGTTCGGCACACTCGCTGAGGAAGACTCAACATCTGATTTGATTATATGGATGTGCGACTTTATTAGCGGTAATTACGCTGTAACTACTCCTATTACATTAGCCCCTGGAAAAGATTTGATTCACTATAACGTTAGAGGTCCAGGCCAGGGTAACTCAACCGAGCCAGTTTTCTTGAAACTTTTTTACCATTTAGTGGACGCTTAGACTATAATAGTGCATGGACACACTAATTCAAGCTGATTATTTTGCAGAGGTAACTGACGAGAAAATCGCAGGTACTATTATTATTAGGCGCGACACTGCGGTAGCCGTCTACTCGGTCCCAGGTAATTCTAGGCGGTCAATGATTCTTACGGAGCAAGGACTTAAATTCTGCCTTAAAGGACGACCTGAGGTTTTTATGAATCCAGACAACATGGAACCTAGAATTCCTGAACTTCTTGTTGATTGAGGCATTAAGTAATGCGGGACGGTAGCCCAATCGGTAGAGGCAACAGACTTAAAATCTGTTAAGTGCGGGTTCGAATCCCGCTCGTCCTACCACACACTCACTATTAATATGAAAGAATATAAACCACTTCCCCATTACGTAACGATAAGAGAATCTGAGGTTAGCCCAGGCTCTTTCGGTATCTATACTACGAGGGACATTATCCCAAATACTATTATAGGTGTTACGCATCACACGATAGACCATAATGATTTTGAGGGGAATCATGAGTCCGAGGTTATTAGGACTCCTCTCGGAGGGTTCTGTCAAATATTTGAACATCACAACTGCACTCACGTACTGGATAATGGCGTAGGCAAGCTCGTAACCTTGCGAGCAATTCTTTCTGGTGAGGAACTTTCTTCAGATTTTGGTTAAACAATCGCGCAAAATTTTCTATAATACATTATGAACACTACATCAACATCTGAAAAATATCTGGCTCAAATGCTGGAAGGTTACGAGAACGGCATCCAAGGGGTGGACAACTACATTTCTGAAACTCAAACTGCGCTTGATAAAGCAAAGGAGCAGAAACAAGAAATGCTGGATTCCATCGAGGAGATTAGGGCAGAGCTTGGTCTCGAAGATGAGATTGCTGAACCTGCCGAAGTTGAAATCTTGAACGAGGCATAAAACTTTCTTTAAATTTAAGAACCCCTTGAAGCCTTTGGCCCGAGGGGTTCTTTTTTACCTATATAAGTTTAGTAAAAGTCAAGTATGGGAAACTTAGTAAAAGTCAAGTCCTATAGGTGCTCTTACTATACCCATACCCCCCCACAAGGAAAAGTCAAACAATCATGCCCCTACGAACAGGTAAAAGTCAAGAGGACGTGTCCTCTAATATAAGCAAGCTAAGCGATGAGGGCTATCCTCAGAAGCAAGCTGTCGCTATCTCACTCGATAAAGCGGGGAAGGGCAAGAAGAGGAAGCGTATGAAGAAAGTCAACGAGACAGGCTTTGTAGTTCAAGGTGCCCCAGCTTCCGAGTTTGGTAGGACTTTTGATAATGCCTGGAAACCTGATTTGACGGTGGGATTTGGTGGAAAGTCAAAAGTCAAACCCCCCCGCTCAGACAAACCTGAACGGCGGGATTCAACTCACTCAAACCACAAATCTAGTTCGCACAAACCAAAAATGACGAAGGTATAAGCGTGAAAGTCAAAAACCACTCTTGACGCATCACCTTTATGTTATACCTTGCCTCCATATTATATTATAGTCCATGCGGCTACAATCATGTTCCTGATTACCTAGATACTTATAACCATCATGCGATGGTGTAATTAGAAAAGTCAAAGATGGAACGCAAAAACTACATTGTTAAGTTAAAGATGTCCGAAGAGGAATTGTCGTGTTTCAGGAACCTGGAACCTCTTCTTAATCTTTCTATGTCTCCGAACGAGTCAAACCTCATTTCCAGGTTGCTAGGTTATGAGGACAGTCACGACCTAACCAAAAAAGGGTATAAATCTAATAGATTTTTACGACAGGCTTTTCAAGTACTCGCATTTCTGTATATAACAAGAGAAGATAGTGGAACCTTTATTGATTTTTGGGATAGGTTAATCTTCACAGACAAAGAGGTTGAGAGTAAAGTACGCAGAACTTTCAATATTGTTGATAGTAGGGAAACACTTTCGTCTTCGCAGCTTGAGTTAATGTGGTTGTTAGATACGGATAAGGACGAACTGGACACTACGGATTCTGATTCCGAGTAAACACAAAGTACAGTTTGTCGCAGAGCCTATATGCGCCCTAAGTCCTTGCTGTGTAACGACTTAGGGCAAATGTTCGTTTTTACTCGATTTCTTACACCTAGGCTATTGACATTGGAGGAGATTATGTTAAAATGGGGGTCGTTCGGGAGAAGTCCCGTCCGTTTAACTATACTTTAACCATAGGACTTACTAATGTTCGTAATTGACGAAACTAAAAAAGAAATGCTTTCGACTCTAATTGAGTCGGGCAAAAACTGTTTACTTACAGGGGCAACAGGGTGTGGCAAAACCACACTTTGCCTGGAAGTAGCAACCTCACTAGGACTGAATCCAGTTGTAATTAACATGGGTTCCACACAGGACGCTAGGACTTCTCTTATCGGCTATCATGTTTTGGAGGACGGTACGACCCGATTCCAAACCTCGGACTTTATTAAAGCCATTCAGACTCCTAATACGCTCATTATTCTTGATGAACTTTCCAGGGCTTCGGATGATGCGTTTAATATCATTTTTCCATTGTTGGATTTCCGTAGGGACATTCGTGTTGAGGAACTTGGTGGTTCTGGGGAAACCATTACGGTAGAACCCTCGGTGCGTTTCGTTGCTACTGCAAATATCGGGCTGGACTATTCTTCTGCGCGTTCACTAGACCGTGCTTTGAAGGACCGTTTTATTCCTTTTCACCTTGATTACATTAAGGGAAAGGAACTTTCCAAGTACATTACTCATCTTTTCGGGGGTGAGGTTTCTAAGAAATCGAAGCCTCTTGTTCAGGTTTATGATTACTCTCACCAACAGTACAAGGATAGCAAAATCTCTTCGCAGATTTCAACTCGTATGGTTTTGGAGTGCGTTCCTCTTATGGATAAGTTCTCTCTCAAAGACATTCTTAACAATGTCCTGCTTTCTATGTACGAGGAAGATTCTTGCAGCGTTATCAATGATGCTAACATCATTCGTGAGTATGCCGATTCGCTTGGTATGTTTGAGGTAAACTGATAATGGAAGAGCCTACCATAGATGCCGAATACATGAATCGGTGGTTAGGTGAAGGTAGCCAAATTGAAAGCCTTGCACCTAAAACTCTGTATGATGTGCAGACACTTATTGAATATTACCGAGACATTATTGTTCCTGATAAAAAGGTTTCTATCGCTTTCCCTACCAATGCAACCGAATCTCCAAGAGCGTGTGTATCAAGGGGGGAAGTGATAATCCCTTTTAATCTTTTGCAAGTGGGTCGAGTAGATGAAACTATTGGTGCAATGATACATGAGTTGCATCATATTAAACTTACTCCTAGCGAGAAGTTCTACCATAAATTGTCATTTCAATTCCTCAGAACATTGATGGAGCAGATTGATTGTTATGGGCTAACCCTAGCAGAAAGAGTGTTTACCGATTCTTCTATTACTATGGACAAGATTCTAGGTAATGAGGCGTGTGGAGCAGACATCTCATTTATTCGCAAAGTGTTAGGCGATTTGTTGTTTTTAATCAATGCAGTAGAGGATGTTAGAATTGACGCTAACACCCCTCCAAACCTTAGAAAGTATATCGACAAGATAGACAAGAAGGGTGAGGCACAACTACTTGAAGCGATTAAAAATGGTAGTTTCTCTAACGAAAGTAGGGATTTAGTTTCTATTGGGTATATGATTCTTATGCACCATAAAGGTATGCACAAGTTTCCGTACATCGAAAGTACTTATGGGGACACTCAAGGTATTATTGATGCAGATGCTCTTTCTTATCCGACTGGGTTGTTTACTGCCTACAAAGAGGAAATAGCTTCTCACATTTATGAGGAGTACATTAAACATTGCGGTATGCCTCCTGATGCGAAGCAATCTCAAAATGGTGACGATTCTGAGTTTGATATTAATGGTTACTTTGGCGGCAAGGTTAATCATAGTATTGGGGATTCTCTAGATGAGCAACTAGACAAAACGACTGTTGCGAAACATGAAGAAGCCCAACAAGATGCTGAAAAATCTGCTGTAGACTCGGCTAAAGAACTACTTAAAGACCTTAAAGTTAATACTAACCAATCAATGGATGCTTCAGGTAAAACTGTTACCTCTATGGACATTTCTCTAAATGAAACTACTGATAGCTCTGAACAGTCTGCTCCGCAGAATGCACAAGAGCTTAGGGAACTATTAGAGAAAGAGAGAGAAAATGTTGTGATGTCCCCTGGGATGGTGCAACAAATCAAATCATTTAAAAATATTCGGGTTCATACAGCAACCGAATCATTTTCTGACCGTACTGTAACTTTCGATACTGTAATCTTTGACGCAACAAACTAAAACCATGACTTCACCTAAACTATACCACATTAAACATCCTCTCTCTAACAATGATTTGCCTGAGCAAACACTTGCTACTTTTACTGACCAAGATGTTGCTGATTACAAAGCAGAGTTCAAGGTTTATCAATCAGCACAAAATGATTGTGTTCGTGACCTAAACAGTCTTATTGATACCTGTCGTAACGATTTAGCTACTATCTTTGGTTCGTCTAGTGAGTGCAAGCAAGTTAAGTACTTTGACCGCATGGTTCGTTCTGGAGAAACTGTAACGGATGTTCATGCAATGTCGTATGCTCGACCTGAAACTGTGAAAATGCGTGTTGAGGAAGCGCGGAAAAAGTATTCTGCTTTTATGGGTTCTGCCAATACTCCTAAAGTAAGCGGAGACGATTCACTTAAAGAAATTAACAATGCAGTTTCTTTCCTTATGGGTAAGGGCATGACTCTAAACAGCGATTTTACTATCTCCAATGCTGTAAGTATGGCAAAGGCTTCCTTCCAGCAAGACCTTAACGATAACCTTATCCAATCTAAGGATGCAGATGGTTGGTCTGGTTTAACTAATAATATCATTATGTCTTCCGATGGTGCGGTATTTCCTACCTCCTCATTCGCGTATACAGGTTGTGGAGTAAATGAGCTTAACTTTAAGGCGATTGATATTAATTTAGATACGGATACCCTAAGCTCTTCTATACGGAAGGTAATTGAAAAAGGTACTATTACTTACGACATTTCTTTCTCCCAGTCACAAACCCCTACCTTGGTGATTCTCTAATGCCCGAAACGACAGGTTTGGCTTTCTCCGAAAAGCCTTTGTATGAACCAGAGAGGTATTCAGCTTCTTTAGCGGAGAATACTATCTCTATGAGAAATGAACTTTATGAAAAGTTTAAGAGGCATATCACTTTGTTGCTTGAGCAGAATAAGACTCGTAAGGTAGCATCTAGGAAAGGGTACTTGAACCCTCGCTCTTTGCATAAGTATCAGTATGCGGATAACATCTTTCAGAAAACCATTCGTTCTATATCAGCAGACACTACTATTGTGTTTCTCATTGATGGTTCAGGTAGTATGAGTAATACTATTGATACAAGTGTAGGTAAGCTAACTTACATTAATGTATGTACGGCGGTAGCATCTGCATTTGCGAAGGCTAATGCAACTGTCTTGAAGGGTAAGATTCCTATTGAGGTTTTTATTAAGTCTGCTCCTACAGTTCATGGTACTTCGCTTACAGGAACTAAGAATGGCGGAATGGCTGTTCTTTCCAGAGTGTTTACTTCGTCTAAGCGCGATAACAACTATGACCGTTTGTTGAAGGTAGGTACTAACTCTCCTATTATTTTTAAGTCTGGTAGTTATGATGGAAGTTACACTTGCGAGTATGCCGTTCTCCCTGCATTGCAGAAATGGATTGCAAAGAATGTAAAAACTAAAAAGTGTATTGTGTTTAACCTTACTGATGGTGAAGCATACTGCTCTTTGGGCGTGACTGATTACCAATTCAGAAGCGAAGATACCAAAGCTATGCGTATGAAGTACCTTAGAGGGATTCCTAATCTTACACTTATGCTAGGTGCTGAAGGGGATGAGCGTAAGAAGGATATTTATGGGGAGAATATGCTTTGTGCAGAAGAGGACTTTTCTGGTGCATTGTTCCGAGCGTTTGCGGGGTTTTTGTCCTGATGCTTACTAATGACCAATGGTTTAAAATCCATAAAAAGTATAAGCGTTTGATGTATGCGGTATCGCATAAGATTGGAGGGGATAAGGTTGCACATGATTTTGATGACAGTAACCAAGAACTTGCAATTACAGCTATGGACGCTTGCGATGCCTTTGCTCGAAAGACGGGACAGGACTTCGATACCTATTTTGGTACTACGCCTTTTGATAAATACATTAAAACCTGTCTGTGGAATAAGAAGAACAATGTTGGAACCAAGATTAAGAAGAAATACGAAATCAGACGATGCGTTTCTCTTTCATCTAACCCCGAAATGTTCTCTACTGAAACAGGCAATGTGTATGCAAGTGCTAACCTTGAACAAGAGCCAACCTCTATTTCAGCATTTGATGACGCTAACCTAGACACTACATCCCAGGCAATTGCCGATGCTGTAATATCTGACATGAGAATCATTAAACCTGATGGCACTCTAAACATTTCTAAACTTTCACGAATCACTAACAAACCAAAAAATGAAGTTCGTAACGCCATCGAGAAGATGAAGTACGACTTACGGGACTACAACAATGAAACAAACTAATAAACTTCCGCGTCAAGTGGGTTACTCCTTACTTAAATCACTTTACCTTGCATCTACTTCTTTGCTGGCGGCAAATAGCCTCTCGGATAGTAGGTATAATAATAAACATAAGAAAGCAATGATTTCGAGGAACTCTACTCTGTTTCTTGAAAGAGATATTGACGCTATGAAATCCATTACTACCTTTTACCAACAGACAATGGAGAAATTGCAAGAGGGAAACCCTCTACCTACAGGCTCATTCATTACTGTTGCCAAGCACCATATCCCCAATCTAAAGTATGTGTCTACAGATACTTCTGTTGGTATTGTCCTTACTACTGCAATGCTTAAAAGGATTCTTGAATTGTCCACAACCGTAGGGTATGATGTTAAAGGACATACGATAGCAGATAGAGGTATTTTGTATAGTTGTGAGGCTATACAATACACTTCAGATATGCAGCATCCCTCAGTTGCTTTTTTGAAGATTCTCGATACCATTCGTTACTTTGAGGAGATAGATTCTGTGATTATGGAGATTTCTCTGGATGGGATTCACAATGATTATGAATCATCTCTAGGGGCTTCCAGGGGTTACTATCATAATACCAGAGCGCAGAATAGCCAGAAAGCTAAGAGTGTATTCCCAATGATTTCTGACCGTTACCAACATGATAGTTGGTTACATTACCTATCCACTCTGTATAGTGGAATTGTTGAACCTGATACTATCTGTGCTATCAATACTGAGTTACCTATGACTGTTATGCTGGCTGAACTAAAGGGTGTAAGCGCATGAGAGTTAGGTACACAGAAAAAGAGGTTTTAGAAAACCCTATGAAGCATATTAGAGGTTATTGCAGGTACAAGTCCTTTACATTGAAAGGTAATGAGACGGACTCGCGCTTTGAAGCACACAGCGAAGTTTATGGGAAAATACACCTTGCTGTAAGGTGGGGTATATCGCGGTACGCTAAACTCCCAGCTAACAGTACTAATATTTTTGATACCAAGCGATTCGTACTAGACCTTTGGAATGGCGAAATCGTTTGGCAGAACTTTGATAAAACTAACCCCCATACCTATAAGTTTAAAGGTATAGGTAACAACTACAAAACCTACTAATGAAAAAATATATCGTATTTAAGAAAGTCCTAGCCCATGAACTCATACTTGTAAAAGGAGAAACGCCCGCAAATGCCGTTGAGAATGTAATCGAAGGAAAAGAAATTATAACTAAATCCCCTTTAGAATGGGAAGAAGATTGCGACCCATACACATGGTTGGTGGAACCCATAGACGCTACTGACGAAGAGTTGGAAGAATTACGAAAGAGTAAAAACTCCGCATCTTATATTTTTACAGACTACGATTCTTCTAAGGAGATTGACTGATGCTAGAAAATAACGAAATTAGAGGTAATGTTGAGATTACACTTACACCCGATGAGTTCCAAGGCATTCAGTACGCCTTAAGAAGCGTTGTAAGGCACGAAGGCACAGACTCCAGTAAACACTACTCCCATATTAGAAATGCGTCAGGAGTGCTGCAAAGAGCCGTAGAGGAAGAAGATACAGAGAGAATTAATTCATTTTACGACAGTACTTACGGTAAAAAATAACTATAATACTTATGATGGCTAAAAAGAAGATATGTTACTCGGTATTTGTAGAGGATAAACCCTATTTGCTATGGCAGCTAGAATTGTTCCTGTACTCCTTAACAAAGAGAGCAAAGATAGACCCAAAGGACATATTCCTATTTTGGGCTTCCCCTGATTACTACACCGAACCTTCAAGACCCGATTATGAAGGACACATTGCTAGTGAGTGGTTACAAGGTATTGTTCAAGCATATCCTGCTATGCACCATAGGTATTCACAAAACTTTGGTAGGCAAAATCGTTGTTTCCGTTTCATGGGTAAAGGTAATTGGCACGGAAAACCGTATGCAGGACTCAACAAGTGGTCAGCATGGATTGAATGGGCGAACGCGGATTGCTTTAAGGAGTGGGACGAAGTTTGGATTTTGGAACAAGACCTTTGGTTCTCAGGTGAAATACCTAAAGTACCTGACGGGAATGTAGTGTCCTATAACTGGATTCCAGGGCGTAAGAATGCGTTTAAGAAAGCTCACGCTCCTGACCAAGTAGATGAGTTCCAAACCTCAAGAGACTTCAAGAAAAACGCTTTCAGGGGACAGAACCTTGAAGACATCATGCGACTAACAGGCATGAACAAGAATAAAATCGCTAAGTGGAAACAAGGAGCAGTATTATTTAAGTTTAAAGTCCCAGACCTTAGACCCAAGTTGCTTAACGATATTATGAACTTCAATTACCTGCTACTACACCTTATGGAGATTAAACATCCATTAGGTATGAGACACGAAACTGATATGATTGCACCTAGCCTAGCAATAGCAAATAGTAATTTGGACATAGAATCATTAAGAGATAATAAACTAAGGACAGACACATGGACACATGATGAAGAGATACCTCAAGATACCATTGTCCATTATGGTTGGAACTTTAAGAACTACCCTCACCTTAATGTTGATTGGGGTAAAAGTGATTTCGCAGAGTTAGCACCTTGGCAAGAGAAAAGGCAGGACTTAATCAAATACTCTGAAGAAGCTAAGTTTGAATGGACGAGAAACTTCTTTACTGATATGTTAAGTATTCACATGGAGTTTCCTAACATACTACGAAGATGCACGAAACAGAATCACGAACTAAGAGTATAGAAGATATACTTTCCTACTTAGAGGATAGTATAGATACGGATACCACACTTCTTAAATACCCACCCGTAGTTACTGATGGGGGTAAGGACATAACAGAGTGTATAGAGGGTAGATTGTTAGCTTACCGTGGGGTAAAATCTTTCATAAAGAAAGGAAATTGGGGGGAGGAATAGCATTGTTTGTTCCCTTTTAGTTTGATGTTTATCAGATGGACAGTCTTAGTATCCCTGTTGTGGGGGTGTTAAGGCTGTTTTTTTGTTTCTTATTTCTTATAAGCTATACCCCTCACTAGGGTATTAAATCTCATTAGTAGCTAAAAAAACAAGGATTAGTAAGAGTTTGGTGGCATAAGACTTGAATTAGATACGACATACGAGCGATTATTCGATATTTATGGCGCATTACAACCCTACTTTCATACTTACAATGCTAGTATTGGTAAAAGTCAAGTCCCAATTTTGGGCTCAGACAGAGAAAGTCAAACTACGCCCCCCCACATAGGGGCGAAGTAAAAAAAAAGAGAGGTAGCATAAGCCACCTCTCACTAAGAAAAGTCAAACCCCCATTTTAACCCCATGAAATCCCCTCAGAAGGAAAAGTCAAGTGCGTGCGCCTTACAGCTCACAGGAGGGGGTTTCTATCTATGCACCCCTTATACAAAAATCACTAAGAAAAGTCAAGTTTGGATTTTTCACACTCGTAAACATGCACGAAACACACATTAAACTGGAAGCAAAATCTGCTCGTGGGTCGAACGAGAAAAGTCAAGTGGCAGCTCCAGCGGGCAGCCCCTACGCTAGGGAGGTAACTTGTATCACATACAACTATGTAAAGTTGGTAGGGGGAATGGGATTCGAACCCATAACCTTTCATATATAAGATGAATGCACTAACCTGATTGTGCTATCCCCCTACCGAAGACTTTAATTTTTATAACCTAATTGTAAGAGAGCGAAAAAGCGTTTAGTTTTTATACGGGCTTGCTTTTCCGCCCTCCAAGAGTACCGATGAGCTGCAATAGCCTTTCGATGCTACCATTATACCATGACGCATTTGAATCACCTAATGTTTTAGGTAATAGTGGAAAAAATACCATTACTTTGGGAAATCCGCCAAAAGAGTATGAAATTTCACCGTGCGTAACCCCTTTAGTACCAAGGACTTAGGTCGATTGGGGCCCCGCGTGCGGGGTCGTGTCAAGTAAGAACCCCCCTACTAACCACTAGGGCTTTCAGGGGCGCTCTGAGCCTAAACCCTATTTTACCTCGCTCAGACGAGGGGAGGCTTACGCCTCCAGACCTATCTCACTAGCAAGGGTTTCAGCCAGAGCCTTCCGCGTAGAGCGCAAAGCCTCAATTTGGATATTCGCCTCCTTGCGCTTCGTGGTAGCTTCGGAGAGGCGTTCTTGCCACTCCACTACCCGTGCCTTGAAGTTCTCAATCTTATCCTCTCCCTCTGAAGCCCAACGGTTGAACTTCAGCATGGATACCTGAACGGCTTTGATTTTCTCATCAAGAGCCTGAATCTCAGGGGATTCGTTGATTTGCGCTTTGTTCTCCTTGGCGATGAGAGCGGCGAGTTGTGCTTGCGTTTCCGCAATACGGTCAGAGACGGGACGATGCTTAGTCATAATTTGTTACCTAGTAAAATGTTAGTGAGAGAGGGGGTTGCCCTCGTTGTATGGTATCATTATACCATAAGGAAAGAGAAAGTCAAGCCCTAAAGTGGGGAAACTTTCAAGAAAAGTCAAGTCCCTGGGTTCACTCCACAGAACCACAGGATATAGGTGGAGAATACCACCGTGAACAGGCAACCGCCTGCGAGATAGAAAAAGAATTGGGCTCTTTCGAGCGGGTCGTAGTGAGACATATGCTTATTATACTGTAAGAAAAGTCAAAAGTCAAGCCCTATCTGAGGAAAATGCTCGTCTAGGTTGAGTGGAGGAGGTGCGGGGATTCGAACCCCGTTCCACGCAAGTTCCCGCAAGGGGCGTTCCCACGTGTCGATACCAGTACACCCCCCGAAGGGTCTAGTTCCCTTGCGTTGCCTCGTAAGGTTTACGTTTAGAGCCAGCGTGGTTACCGTAGTGCTTTCCGCAAGCCATAACGGGCAAGCGTCTACGCACGGAGCGATAAGCATCTAGCGTCCTCAAGGCATAGGCGGGAGTAAACAGCCTGGAATTATGAGCCATCGCAAAATGACTCCCGAGAACGCGGGAAATGAGGTTGAGAGTGTTGTTTCTGAGAGTGTTGTGATTTTGTTTCATGCTTACATTATACCCGCTCCCGTGCCCAGACGCAAGTACTAAATAAAGAAAATGCGTGAAAAAACGTAAGTCGTGTAGTACCAAGGACTTACGACGAATCGGGGCCCCCGCCCCTATTTTATATTTATATTTTGAGGATTTTATTATTATTCAACCCCTGAATATTTCTTTATCTTCGACCTCTTCAATTGTACATTCTTCCAAACAATCCATGCACCAATAATAATCATCCATCCATAACTTAGCTAAACTTTGCGAATTAGGTTTGTTTATCGGGACCATAACGCTTCCTTGTTGGTGAATATCTCTTCCACCGCAATCTGAACATATTGTAATCATTTTATCTCCTTTTATTATTTTAGTGGGTTGCAAATCTAACTGTTTTTGTGGTCATCCAGCATAATCCACATGAGGCACAATCTTTGACTTTTCCTGTCTGTTCTGGACAATCAAAGGACTTGCCCTCAAATGATTCATCGGCGGCATAACTCCAATTTTCTTCGAATGGTCCTTGAGTCGGAACTAATTTTCCATCGTATGCTTTATTCCCCGAATGACGAATAACGCAACGGTCAGGATATTCATTATTCAGCCTCCAAATAGCGTGTGCAATATTATCTCCCTTGCGAGCGGTATAACCAAACAAGCAAAGTTTCGAGTGCTTTTCTAGCATCTCTCGCCAGAACTGAATATAATCTACGGAATAAAAATCACCTAGAACATGTAATCGAATGACGATGCCATGTTTATGTTTCGCGAGCAATGTTTCAATTTCACGCTCCAAAATTATATCTATATTGTGAGGCTTGAATCGGTGCGCGAATGGCATATTATTCCCATAGCAGTCATTCCAATGGTGACAAGTTGTGGGGCAAGTTGTTCTTTCTTCCAGCGTGAGAGAATATAATCTTTTCCCTTTCCACTTCTTTGAACTAACCACGAACCCTAACTTTTTATTTCCGCTCCCTTTTTTGAGGGTCTTACCTTCTACGGGTGTGCGGAGCGACTTCTGGAATATGCTTTGTACTTTCATTCCGCCATTGTAAACTATGGGGGGTGCCGTGTCAATAGCCTAGATGGGTAAAATGCGTGAAAATGTGAGAAAAACGTAAGTCGTGCAGTACCAAGGACTTACGACGGCGCGGGGCCCCGCGCCTGCCATTTTGACAGGGTTTGGGTCACTATGTTCTGCCAAGATGGCAAAAAGCGGAGAAAATCAGCTTTTTAGAACCCCTTTTTTTTGAACATGCGCTTATGTCAAAATCTACTGTGTTTTGGTAGCACTTTTTCCCGAATTGCACCATATGGTACACACGGGCCTTATTCCTAGAAAATAACGGGATGCTCCTCCAAATATACTAGCTCGCTATGCCATTCAGGGTGATACACTTCCAAAGCATCCCGCGCATCCAAGGGGGTAAGCCCCTCGTTGTACAGGTCAGCAAGAATATCTTTCAAGTGAGGACTCTCATCATAATTCATTAGAGACAACTCATTCAGCCACTCACCGAAGGTGGCTTCAAACAAATCAAATTGAGGTTTCATTAGAGAGTCCCCGTAAGGGCTTGGATGATGATGCCGAGGGCAGAGCCAAGGCATATGAGGATGAAGCTTCCACCGATGAAGATGGGAAGGTCAAGGTTGTACAGGTTATTTTTCATGTCCCCATTTTAATAAACCATACCCCGAATAGCTAGAACTAAATCGAATAAATTGGCCGTTGTAACCCGTTGCTGTATAAGGACTTACGTGTTTCGCGGCCCCCGCCAGAATTTTTGTCAAGGTGAAAGGTGGAGAGGCTAGAGCGGTGGGGATTACTTTATTACCCACACCAAGAAGCGTATTTGAACGGCATACGCAGCCTGTAAAACTGTAGTTTGGTTCTTCTTGGCGTTACTTGCGTTTGGGTTCTCTGGCACCTTAGCCCGTCAACGGGGAACAACCCCCTCTCCCGCACGCATTTATCCGAGGATACCCCCCAGTTATCGGGGGCGTTACCTGACGCTCTCATCGCAAGCCTTGCAAAGCTCGCGATGCTCTCCGTGATTTTGTTGTGAAAGAGGGGGAGCGTTTATCGCCCGCTCCCCAAGGCGATGAAAAACAACCAGTTAGTTGTGCTTGTCGCCCATTGCTTCGCTGAACTCCCGTGCGGTCATCATCCCCTTCATTCGGTCATCATCGTCTTGGAGTAGCTCGAAACTATCCCGATAGGCTTTGGGCATATCGTAGGAGTTTAGAATACCTCTCCAATTTGAAGACCCGCCCGTTTGGATTGCTTCGTGCTGCATTCCAACCAAGCAGTTGATAACGAGTGCATCGTGTACCTCGATAGCGTTATGGTCAAAATCGTCCTTGATTGAATACCCTTTGAAGAAAGTGGCTTCGATGCATCTCTTCACCTCGTTAGAGGTTTGCATCCCCATGTAGGATAGGCACTCGTTAGACAGCAAAGCCCTATCGTCTAGCGCGGTGAATGAGCTATGCTGGATAATGGATATGTCCATGCTAGTTATCCTCACCCGCGCCAAACACCTCGTCTTGGCAGGTCTGGCACATCGCTGAAATGGTGTACTCCTTTTGGGAGAGGGCATCACGGAACTCGGAAGCCTCACCCGAACAGGTGGCGCAAGACCCTTCGGCAACCGCGCCCACACGGGAAACGCCCGTAAGATTGGAAAGCATCTGCTCGATGCCTTGGTGCTTGAAGGTAGCTTCAAGAGAGTATTGGTTGTTTTTCATGTTTGTATTATACCCGATGAGGGTCGTGAAGTCAAGTGTTTTATCGGAAAAAGTTTAGTCGCACGGTCCTAACATACCAGACAGCATAGCGACCACTTTGAAGGCGTACAGGTAAACCACGCAGGACACGGCAGCCGAAGCGCCGATGATGGCGATGGTCCAGTTAGTGTTATTATCTTTCATGTTTACATTATACCCGATGAGGGCTGAGGTGTCAAGCACCATCTTGGATATTATCTTGAAGAAATTTCATCATCTCCAGCGTGTCCTTGTAGCTCATGGGAGGCATAGGGTCAGGGTTCACATAATGAGGGTTCGGGTCAAGCCTTCCCCCCGTCATTTTCCACCAATCGTACCAATCCTTTTCATCCCAATAAGCGGTAGGACCAGAGGGCACGGGGAACTTTGCATTTTCAGGTAGTTTTTTCATGAGAGCGTACCAAGAATGGCTTCGATGATGCTAACGACAGCGCCGAAAGCGCAAACGAACATGAAGCCCCCGATGATGAAGACGGGAAGGGTTAGGTTGTACTGGATATTTTTCATGTTATCATTATACTCGCTGCGTGTAGGGATAGCAAGAACTAAATTGAAGAAATTGGCCGTTGTAACCCGTTGCTCTTCAAGGACTTACGACGGCGCGGGGCCCCGCGCCTAAAAAATTGCAAGCATAAAATACGGGGTTGGCGGTTTGTTTCCGTGGTTAGCCGCCGAACACGTTTTTTATAGCATCACAGCTTGGTCACGGTGAGCGAATCGCGCAGGGTCTTATTATAAAACTCCCCCGTGCTTTCCGCGCCTTCCCATTCCGAGAACGTCTTACGGTCCATCGGTGCAATGTCGTAGCAATTCCCGTTGGTGAGGGTCATAGTAGCTGAGCTACTGGAGTCGTTATACTGAATAGAGTCAATCCAAGAACTGGTCATATCTTTATACCCCTTTGAAGGGTTTGGGTTTACGTCAAAAAGTGTGGAAATCGAGTTTTTCTGACAGGGACTCGAAACCCTACGGACGTTCTTGTGTGGGTGCCGTCCGTAACCCTAGCGCGTATTATATCAAAAGGACAACGCCCTGTCAACCATAATACCCGTAACTTTCATCCTCTCCCCAGCCTATCGAGGTAAACGCGCCCTCATCATCGAAACCGTTATCCCCCCCGTTCCGTTCTTGCTCCATCGCCTCTTCCGTGGCAATCATGCCCGTAGCGCATTCGCAGAAATCCATGTCCCCGTCATCGTCATAGAATGTGCCGCTATCGCAGCAGGTCATGCAATCGGGACGGTCTTCCATTTCAAAGGCGTTGGAAGTAGGGTAAGCGTGGTCAAAGGTGCTGGGCTTGTTCATGTTGTACATTATACGAGGTAAGGGGTTGGATTGCAAGGACTATTTCAGTTTTTTTCTTGGGAGTTCACGGCGTGCTGCACAGCCATCACGAATCGGTGCGGGTTGAAAGCGTCGCTGCTCCCTTTGCACAGTTCTTGAAATCTGCGAATCACCTGTTCGCCTTGCTTGCCATCGCTCAAGCCCTCTTCCCATATTTCATTTTTTTCTATGTCGAGGATAATAAGGGCGCAGGTTTCGGCTAAGGCTTGGAAGTGTTGCTTGGTCATTTTCATGTTGTACATTATACTCGCTGCGTGTAGGGATAGCAAGAACTAAATTGAAGAAATTGGCCGTTGTAACTCGTTGCTGTGTAAGGACTTACGGCGACGCGGGGCCCGCGCCCCGAATTTTATCAACCCCAATGACCAAAGATTACCCAATATAAAAATGCATAGAATAGGGCTGAAATAGCAAACGAGGAACACACTCCTAGGAATACGCTTCCATCGCGTTCTCTGGGCTCATGCATGGTAATACTCCTCGGTTGCAGTGCATAGGTTCTCGAAATCGTTCCAACGCTTGTCGCTAACTGCTTGAATAATAGCCGCAAGACGGTTGACAGGAACCCACCCCGCAACATCATCTGGAAGGACTACGAAATCATCCATTGAGTTCATCAAAGCCACTTCCATTGTGCTAGTGGCTTTTTCACCTCCAGGTGCAGTCCCGTTCCCGCTATTGTCGCAATGGTGCCTGCTGCCCGTACCGATGCTGAGCTTGAAGCCCTCATCAAAGTATATCTGAAAGCCTTCGCTTCTAGTCTTGATAGACATTATCAACTGGCGATTCATACGGAAACCCCCAACTTGGTAAGCGTGTAGCGTGTAACCGTCTCAGCTTCGCCAGCAGTGATTTCGCACCTCTTGGCAAGCCCGAGAGCAACCCGATGGAAAGCCTGTTGAGGCGTGTAACCCTCTTCTTGGGTAAGGGTATAATCATCTACCAATCCAGGAAGGAGGACAGAGATGCCAGCATTGACCGCATCGCGTACGGCTTGTGTATCGTTGTTTATCATATTATCATTATACTCGATGGAGTGTGTGAATGCAACACCTATTTTGGTGAAATGCGTAAGTTTTCGTAAGTCGTTAGTCTGTAGGGGGTTGCGACTGAAATATAAGCCAGCCGCCGCAGAACCCGAGTCCAAGCATATTCAAGGCAAGTAGAACATCAAGCATTTTGGCTCTGCTCCAAGAACTTGAGGGAAGCGGCTTCTAGCGTGTCCTCGCTTGAGTTCATCATGAGTTCAGCGAGTAGGAAGTTCAGGAAGAGGGGAAATTCCAAAGCCTGTGTGTAGTAACTGGTTTCTTTTATCATGTTTACATTATACCCGATGAGGTGAGACATTGCAAGCTTAAAATCCCCAAAATGAGGATTTCTTTTCACCTGTCCCTGCGCTGATAAGGTGACGCTTGGCAGCTAGAATGTCCCAATCTGCCTTGTCCATCCATTCAATTACATCATAGGCGATAACACGCTTGTCCATGTCAGAGAGGACAGCCGTTGGCGTGGGAGGGAATAGGTATGCCGTGCAGAGCATACCAAGTAGAAAGGCGATAACTGATTTCATGTATAGCATTATACCCGCTTAGGTGAGGCATTGCAAGGACTTTCTGGACTTTTTTCCAGTATTTTTCAGTCGCTTGCTTGCGGTAGCCTTTGGGTCCGCCGTTGTGGATTCGGGCACACTTCTCAGCGTTGAACTTCTTAGGGTTCGTCCACGCTTCTTTGGCGTAGCGCGTCATGTAAGCGTCCACAATGCTCTTGGCATACGCACGGTCATAACAGTCCTTATATGAGCCACCGATGCCAGAGCGTTCTACAGCGTCCGTCCAGTATATTTTCCAGATTTGTAAGCAGCCTATGGCGTTCCCATTATCCCCTACAGCATCATCTTTGCCGTTGGACTCGACCTGAATCAGAGCGTCCAGCAGAGTGTCCTGTTGAGGTGTGTACTGTGCCATGACAGGAGTGGATAGAACTAACAGCGTTACAAGTGATTTCATCATATTTCTCATTATATTATATTATCGACCATATTGCAAGCACTACTTGAGAAAAATGCAGTCTTTTTACCAGAATATATGGCATTCGTCGTAAGTCGTTGGTATGTAAGGACTTAGGGCGTTTTTGGGCCTTACTCTGCCATTATGGCAGGTCACGAGACTTTTTGCCTCACAGCGGAAAACTCCACACTAAGGGTCCCATCCGAGAGCTGGGAATAGGCATTATATCCGAAGGTTCATGCTTTCTCTATAGGGACTCCTAAACACTAAAAGATTCACCACAACCACAGGACTTAGTAGCGTTGGGATTAACAAATTTGAAACCTCTACCCATTAAACCTTCCTCAAAATCAATAATGGTATTATTCAAATACAAAAAACTTTTAGGGTCGCACACTATCTCCAAATCTTTGGGTTGCCATTCTTTAATAGAAATTTGGTCTGTTTTATTCCGAATGTCATCGAACCCCAATGAATAAGAAAATCCAGAACATCCTCCGCCCTTCACCCCCACACGCAGACATACATCTCCGAGCTTCTGTTCAAATACAATCTTTCCGACCTCGATGGATGCTCTATCACTTAACATTATCATGGTGTTATGTAGGGTGGGACTCCTTTAAAAAAAAAGGGTCTTAATTCTCAAAAAAAAAATAAAAAGTAATAAATGACTGTGCGGGCTTAACCCCTAAATATTGTAGAGAATAACATTATGCCCGAAGCCCCCATTGCCCCCACACCCGCGCCCGTAAATAACGCCCTTTCGGGTGGTACCTGGATTTCAGGAACAGGACAAAACCAAGTAAGTGGTGCAGTTTCCGCTACATCTGCTTATGCTGAAATTACTCAATGGTTAACCATTGAGTATACTAGGAACCCTGATTGGACTGACCGAGTGCCACAGCCCTCAGTTAGAAATCTATCTTACTTTAGCGGTACGGAGCAGGTTAATATAACTAGTACTAGGTTACATTTTAATATCACTGGTCACACTTCCTGTAAAAAAGTATTTCAGGCTTATGGTACCAGTGCTTTTTACCAACCTCAAAAGTTCTCGGTCTTAGCTAATGAATTCGATAAGGTTGGTATGTCCTACGGGAGTGTTGACGGTTCTGGTAATGCGTTTGTGTTTGGGCCTCAAGGGTCTGTACAAACTATCCAACCTTATATAAACAGGGTTCCCTGGGTTGACGGTATTCATACCGTGTACTCTTTAACTCAAACGGGTACCACTGACGGTATGCGCGAATGGCCCTTTACAATGCCGATTCCAAACCAGTACGCGTGGTTGCCTAGTAATATTTATAGACCTTATCGTGATTATGAATCCATCGAGTCAGACATTTACGACAATGTGGACGAAGTCTATAACGGTCCAGGGGGAAGAGATTTAAAAAGGAAATCAATACGAATGGTTGGCAATTGTTTCCTTATGGGAGGCGGAGGTTATAACACCTCTTCAGAACCAGGGTATGGCGATAATGTTGTAGGCTTACAACACTTAATTTCGTTTATCGAATCGAATTGCGGTATCTTGACGAACTCAGGCAACTCCCAGAGATTTCTTAAGCTTATACCTACCGTCTCTAACGGCCATGGCTGGATTCAGTCTGGGGATTGGATTGCTATAAATCCTTACTACAATACTGGGTTTCACGACTACACGTAATGGAGAAAATTTTACTAGAGTACGGGGTATTAGGAGCTTGGGTTATATTCAGTATAGTTCGTGAGAGATTCCTTATAAAGAGGATGGACGCTAATGCTTTAAGATTTGACCTTGAGCGTTCTAATTGGAATGAAGAGAGAACTCGGATGGTACGAATCTTAGACGGTCAATTAAACGGTAAACCCTTTGACAAGTCTCAAATGTACTGGGAAAAGTAACCGCTGGTTAGCGGCCATCCCTAACTCGTTTCTTAAATTCTTCGTACTGCTCATCAACAGTTAGCCTTGTACCATCGGAGAAGGTAACATCTAAGTATTCAGATTTGGGGTTACGCACCCTAGACAGTACTAGAGCAGGGTCAAAAATAGGTGTAATGCTAATAATTTGGCGCGTATTGATAAGGGTAGTCTCGTACCCTTTACCCTTCTGCTCTGACCACATAGGGATAAACCCATCTGGGTTCTGGGAGAAGTTACTAGTGGCGAAGGGAATAACCCCTGCAATGCCACATACTAATGCTAATTCTTTAATATTCATGTTTAGTTACTCGAAAGTCTAGCGCATCCTTACAGGATGTAAGATGCCTAATTGTTCCCCAACATCAGATAGTTGTTGGTAAGTGGCTGCAATCCTCTCGCGCGAAGCTCTGTAAGCCCCTTCTGAGGCGATGTGAATAAACTTGGTTGCGTGCCCATCCTCTTGGGATTTTAACAGCTTCTCAAGTTTAGCGTGTTTTTCTTTTAGTTGTGTGGTATCCATTTTAGTTACTCCAGAAATTTAATATATATGTCCCACTTAAAGGTGATGACCAACTAAGAGGGTCAATCTCCATAATCAGGTCATTGTTATAGAACGCATCATATGGAATCTCTACATCTAAGGCAACTACGGTTCCATTACTTGATGCCCATGTCCCTAGGAGTTGATGTCCTGTGATGATACCTGTGTCATCTACTACAGTCTGCCACAGTTTAACTCTTGGGGTGTTGCTTGCGTCTGTCTCTACCGTGAAATTAAATAATGTAGACTCGGCTCCTGTTGCAGGGTTCAAGAAGAATGCGTAGCAATCAATATCTTCAGCCGAATTATTAAAATCTCCTAGGAGGCTACTTTGGGAGTTTGAATCAGGGAGGACTGTAAGGAACTGTGCTGTCTTAAGCGTGTTATTGGGCTCCACCTCCGTGTAGTCATATTCAGGGTCAGCAGGAGGGTCGCCAGGGCCGTCTGAAGGGACGCTGGTTCCCCCACATCCTGTGAGTAAAGCAGCGGTTAATAGTAGCTCAAACTTCATCATCTTCCTCAAGTTCAGCCTCAGCCTTCTCAGCCTTCTCAGCCTTCTCAGCCTTCTCAGCCTCAGCCACCTCCGAGTACAGGGTAGCTCGCTTCTCTATAAACTCAGCCTGTCTAGCCTCTAACCCAGGGGTAATAGCAGCCATCACCTCGTCCATAGTCTTCTTAACGAGGTCCTCTATCTCATCGTCAGTCATTTTTTTGTTATCTTTCATAGTATTACTCCCCCTCATTTAGGCTATCGGCCTCTACTAAGGTATTCAAGTACCATTGCGCCTTTTTCATATCTTCGCTCCTCTTACCTTTATAATTACTCCGAAGAACATACTTCAGAACTGAGCCTTGAAGATAACCTTGGTACTGGTCTGGGGTTAGCTTTGCAGCAAGAACATCAATAGCTTCCATGTTTCCTTCGGTATAATGTCCTGGGCTATTAACCATATCCTTTTCTACTGTATCATTATCATAAGGCCCAGGGTCAGGAGGAATGTAATGGTCTGGGTGATTAACCGCATCAGCGTCAATACTACCTTCAGGGACGAAAGCACTCCTGGGATTAACCCTTCCCACCTGACGCACAGGGTCGAATTTAGGTACACTCTTTACTTCGTCTGCGGGGAGGGGGGTGTCGAACTTCCACTCCCTCTTCCTAAGAGGAGCCGTAGTAGGCAAACTCACTTCCTCAGCATCCTTGGACTTAGCCTCAAATGCGGGACCTCCAGGGGGGTGGTCCAAGCCCCTCGCGTAGGGGTGTTCTTCCATATAAGCCCTATAAAAAGAGTCTATCTTGGAGTCTAATTTGTTAGAATTGTGGGCGTAATTGTTATCGGTCATGTTGTGTTTAGGTAGGGGGGTCGGGGCGTTTAAGCACCCATCTCTTACACTATAATAGTCAGGGTCCCTAAATATTTTACTATGTATAAATATTATATTGAAGTATTACGCGTGCTTGACGGGGACACTGTTGACGCAATGGTGGATTTAGGGTTTAAAATATGGACTAAGAAACGTATACGTTTTTCGGGGATAGATGCTCCTGAGACACGTACGAGAAACCTAGAAGAGAAGGCGCGTGGCATTATCTGCAAAAACCGAGTAATAGAACTTCTTGAAAAGAATGATATGAAGGCAGAGCTAATATGTCACGGTATCGGTAAGTATGGACGCGTCTTAGGGGCTCTCCGAGTTAAATCTGAGAGGGATACCATAAACGATATTTTGGTACTTGAAGGCTTAGCTGCTACTTACGAATAACTAGTGGTTTTTATAGGGGAACACCCTATATATTTTTAGGAACGCCTATTATGCCTGCCTCAGAACCAAAATCCACTATCTCGCAGAAAACTCTACTACCCATGAGTCTTGTCGCTGCTATCTGCGCTGGGGTAATTTGGATTAACTCCACCCTGATTGCAATTGATTTCAAGCTTCAAGCAATCGAACTTGAATTAGAGAAAGAATTCACTAAGACTGAGATGGAAAACTGGATTCTCAGGTTTAAGATGGAAAATCCTAGTATAATCATTCCCAAAGTGCTTGATGACTAGTCTACGATAAGGTCTTCACAGAACTCTACAATTACGTCACACTCTTTTAGAAAATGAACTCCACTCTGGTCGGAGTACTTTTCACCACACACGACGCGTTTAATCCCTGATTGGATAATTAGCTTCGCGCATTGAAAGCAGGGGGAGAGTGTGACATATAGTGTGGCGGTGTCACTACTCTGAGTCCCCCGTGCAAGCTTTGTAAGGGCGTTAGATTCGGCGTGGAGTACCTCTGGGAGTGTTTGGCCGTCTCTCCCTTCGCACCTGTTAGAGAAGCCTTTAGGCGTCCCATTGAATCCATCAGATATAATCTGATTGTCTTTTACGACTAACGCGCCCACTTGTTTGCGGGTAGCGTGGGAGAGTTTACCCCATCTCCACGCCATGTCCATGTAAGCTAAATCTAAATCTTCTTGGGTAGCCATTTTTTATATCCAAATACTTTAAAATCTTGATGGTAATAGCTATTTACTCTTTCAATATCTTTTTTAGTATACCATTCCTTTGAGGGTTTAGAGCTTCCTGAGTTATTCGCATGAGGAAGGGGTATTGAAGGCAAGTTTAACTCTTTTAGTAATGCGTTAAAATCTTCTTTTATCTTTTCGAACCGTAAAATCTTATCAGGCACAACAACATCTCCACGCTTTACATACTCCACCTGAGGGATTGTGGCATGAAGTGTATTTACAGAGGCACTTATGTCCTCTAGAGAGGTTAAAAACTCGGAAAATGAAATGTCTTTTAATTCACCACGTTTTTGATGCCATGTAAAAAGGGATAGCACTCTATCGTAAGGATTTCTTACAACAGAAAAGATATAATCAAACTTAGTTACATCTTTAACAGGTATTCGGCATCTTTCTCCTAAACCATGATGTTTTTTTGGGTATTGTCCGTTCCCACAGACTGAGTCTGCTGAACCTATAACACTTACCAAGTCACTAGTATCGAACGCGATTCCGATTGACGTTCCTGCCGTTTTACAGATATCTATAAATAAAATATCTTTACCAGTTTCATTTACCTTTAAAATCATCTAAATCTTATCGGGTAGCCATTTAACCAATTAGTTTCGCTAAAGCAATAAAACCTGCAAGAGATAAAAGTACAAATACAAGGGCTTCAAGTATTTTACCTGCTGTCACTTCTTTTTTATTTCTTTTATCTCTAAGTTTCATAACTTTTCCTCAAATTGGTCCCACGTAGCTAAAGCAAGAGCTACAACCTGTCTAGATTGGATTGACCCCTCCGACTTACCCGCATAGTTCTCTATATTTAAAAGATACTGTTGTAGTTTGGGGGGTAGAAACCCATCCTTTACTAGGTCAGGTCGCATTTCCTTTGCAAGGTAAATAATAAAATATTCATGCATTGGAAACTCACTTGTCCCATAGTTTGGCATCTTGACCTAGAAAGAAATCGTGCGCTCCGAAGCGAGGCTCATTAGCTTTCGTATGCTCATTAGACTCTTGCGAGCGGTAAAACTCCATCATGTCTGGTTCACTTAGCTCACTCAATTCCTTTGCAGCCTTACGCTGCTCAGGGGAGAGGTTCCTGTTACCCCGCTGTTTCATGCGCTTCTGTCGCTCAATTTTCATACCTCGCTCCTCCTGGTCCCAATGGCTTTGATGGGGGGTCATTCGTTTACGCTCACTCTGCCTTCCTTTGTTGAAGGGCTTGGTAAAGCTAAGGACGGCACACGCAATGATTGCGAGCCACATAAAGTTCTTCTCTGTCATTAAATTTTTCATAGTATTATTTTCCTTTTACGGGTATAGGGGCACAAATGCTGTCACAAATATGCTTTACTTGTAGGACACTAACGACTGTTAACACAGCCAAAATAGCCCACAAGAGATTTTTCTCTGTTAGATACTTCTTCATAAGTTTTAATTACTGGTTGGGCCAGTCATCCCAAGTGTTGATGTCCATAAAAGTTCCATCATCCCACACATTTCCGTTGACCTGAATCCAAGGGTCATAGTCCCATTGAAGAACACCAAAACGAAAATCGGTTCCAAAAGTATTATCATTGAACCTAATCCTAGTGGGGCTAGGAATGCCCCCAGATGCGTGTTCTGTAATATATACAGTATAGTTACCTCCTTGAAAATGGTTGCCCCAAATCAAAATCCGCTCAACGGGTGCTAATTGTGTTTGTATTATAATACAGGCATTACTGTTATACCCATTCGCGTCTGCAAAGCTAACAGGCATATCAAAGTGGTTATAAGCAATCATAACATCCGAACCTCCTGTCATTTGCAGTCCGTCAGCATGGGAACCCGAATTCCTGCCAATACGGGCAATATAATTACCTATAATTCGACAATGCCCTTTGGTAGAGATTTTAATTGCGTCTGCTCCACACTCCTGAATATCATTACCGATGACTCTAGCGTACTGTACATATACAGCGGAAGAATTGGAACCTCTAAAGGTACAGTTCTCAACCAACAGATTAGTAGAGCGGGGCTGACTATTAGAATCATAATAGACATTAGAAAGCCCATAAGACCCTGCGTTGATAGGAAGCAAGAAGGTACAGTTTCTAACGATAACATCGTGAGCTTTCACAGAGAGTTGACTCGTAAAAGCTTGTCCGTCAATGATAGTACCGTCTACGGTAATAACATCAGCGATTGCTGGCGCGGTAGCACCTAGCAGTAAGAGGGTAGTTAAAATAAGTTTCTTCATAGTGTTTTCCTCATTGATTGGGCCAGTCATCCCAAGTGTTGATGTCCCATTGACCGTAATCCATAAGGCTTCCATCAGCCCAACGGTTTCCGTTGACCTGAATCAGGGGGTCGTAGTCCCAAGAAAAAGGACCAAAGCGGTAATCATCGGTAAAGGTATTGTTATTCACGCGGCACATGGTAGGAGCTTGCCAAGGGGAGCCGTTCTTGTGAGTAAGGAAGATGGAAAAGTTTCCACCATCAAATAGGTTGCCAAAGATGAAGATGCGTGAGATATCAGCGCTTCCATCATGAATCATGCAACCAGCGTTGCTGCCCCAAGGACCGCTATCCGCATGACTGATGGGGATGTCGAAGTGATTGTAAGCAATCAAAACATTAGAGCCTCCAACCAGTTGAAGACCATCTGCATGAGAACCAGGAATTAAACCAAGACGAGCAGTATGATTTCCAATAAAGCGGGAATTGCCTCTAGTACTACATTTCATAGCATCAGAGCCCACATCGGTAATATCATTAAACATGACTCTAGCATGGTGGACATAGATTCCAGTAGTTCCACCTCGAACAGTACAGTTCTCAATCAAGAGATTAGTTGAGCGAGGGTTCCCATTGGAGTCATAATACACATTGGAGATACCGTACCATCCATCGGAACCATCCCAAGCCATATCAATAGTACAGTTTCGAATAATAACATCGTGAGCTTTCACAGAGAGGGTACTCGTAAAAGTTTGACCATCAATGATAGTACCGTCTACGGTAATAACATCAGCGAGTGCTGGGGCGGTAGCACCTAGCAGTAAGAACAAGGTTAAAATAATTTTATTCATATTATATTATAGGTAATTTTTCAGGTTTTAATTGAAAAATTACTTAAAATTAGAGTTCGCATACTCCATCTCTGCAAGTATCAATCCCATCTGACCGTTCTTCATACTTCCCTTCCCTGATAAGCTTGTCCAGGTTAATCGAAGTCCAGTCCACGGCGGTTAGAGGCTCGTTACCTCTGGACCCCGCACGGTAAAAGGTGAACCCTTTCAACTCGTTTGCGTATTCTGCAAGCTGTCCTTTGACCTCTTCCGTTGCTTTATAATTGTTAGGCAAGTTACATGTTTTTGAAACAGCCGAATCAATGAACGACTGTACGACTGCTTGTACTTTGATGTGTTCCTCTGGACTAACATCATATGCTCCAACACAGTGATTGAGGTCCCGTCCATCCAAGTAGAGCTTTTTGAAGAGCGCGTCCACGACAAACGCTTCATTCCATACCCCATCAGTGCCTGTACGCCATTTGCGCTTATACACAGGAGCGAAGATAGGCTCAAGACCAGTGCTAGTACCGAGAACCATACTAATTGTACCAGTAGGAGCAACAGTAAGTAGCACAGCATTACGAAGCCCTTTACTCCTGATATCGTTACGAAGTCGGGAGGGGAGTGTTTGGAAGTATTTTTCATCTTTTAATTGGGTCCAGTCATAAGCAGGGAACGAGCCTTTCTCATCTCCTATCTCGCAAGACGCTTTGTAGGCTTCATTTCGAATGGTTCCAAACAACCTTTCAAGGAATTCAAGGCAATTATCCGAACCATAACGGTAACCAGCCTTGATTAAGAAGTAGTGAAGCCCCGTAATACCCAAACCGATTCGTCTAGACTTCAATCCAGCGTCTTTGCACTCCGTAATTGGGAAGTGATTAACCGAAAGTATGTTATCTAAGAATCTTACACCTAAACGTACTGTTCTAGCCAACTTTTTCCAGTCAACTGTGCCTTCATCCGACACCATATTGGAAAGATTGACGTGACCGAGACAACAATTACCATAATTTGGTAAAACTTCCTCCCCGCATGGGTTTGTTGATGGCATGTACTCGAAATACGAGACATTTGTGAACTCATTTGCAAAATCAATGTTAAAAATTCCAGGTTCGCCCGATTCAATTGCATTTTCAACGATACGACCCCACAAATCTTTAGCTGAAATGTAGATTTTTACTGAATTTTCAAAGGAATCGTTGAAATGCTTCTTGTAAAACATAGCTGCGCGTCCAATCGCGTCCTCTTCGTCAAAAGCAACCACTTTAACCTTGTCATTACCTTCCTCGGAAATACGGTCTACTTCATATTGATAGAATTTTTGGTGACGTCCACCCCATGTAAAGTACCACTCCGCATCATTTTCCACCGCTTCAACGAAAGTTTTGGTTATAGCAACCGAAATGTTGAAGTTTGTAAGCTCATGACGGTCTAACTTTACGTCAAGGAACTCTAGAAAATCAGGATGAGTGATGTTTAGAATGGACATTAAAGCAGTACGGCGGTTCTTACCTGCGCGTACATGGTTTCCAATCTCGTTAATCATACGCATAACGGAGATAGAACCTGGGGCGCTGTTCTTAATGTTCCCAATGTCGTTTCCTTTAGGTCTAATATTACTAAAGTTGAAGCCGATACCCCCACCTCCGCATGAGATTCTATACATGTCGGATATAGTCTTACCAATACTGTCTACTGAATCCTTAGGGTCCAGCACATAACAGTTAAGGAGGTTCTGATGAGAGCGTCCCGACCCGAAAAGGATGCGACCACCAGGGCAGAAGTCCCCTGAACGAATAGAATCGTAGAACTTCTTCTCTATAGAGACTCTCTTTTCGTCCCCCTCCGCGCCTGCTGCGTGGGAAGCGACTCTCTTGGCACACTCCTTCCATGTTTGTTCACCAGGGAAGGCGTACTTCTCCATAAATATTTGATGGCCTAAGCCTGTGGGTTCGAAATTGCTCATTGTTTTTAGTTTTGACGGGGCTTACCGAGGGACATGCACTACATAATAGAACTTAGCGGGTCATTTCTGTACTCGATTGCCTATTATATATAACTATGTGGAAACAAATTCTAACTAAAATCAAAGCAAGCTTGCTTGCAAATTGGAGCCAACTAGTTTGGTTCATTCTCGGCTCTCTTTTGGGTCTCTTTGTCCTAGGTGGCCTTGTCGGCTGCCGTGCAATTGACGGTACTAAATCTAGCCTTTCGGAAGTTGATGGTAGTGTGCGTAGCGTTCCCGTTTTGGGTTCTGTTTATGCCATTCCTTCGGATGTCGTTCAAGGGGTTTACGGTGTAGCCGAAAACGCTGTCGTTGAAACGGTTGAGCTTGTAGCTCCCACCGTTAAAGGTGTCTATGGTATGGTCGAAGGTGCTATTACTGAAACCGAGTGCGACAAGTGCGATGTAAAAGAAGACTGACCTTACTTTTTTAATTTGAGCCATGGTGGGTTAATACTCATCATGGCTTTTTTTGTATCTACCCTAGATAATAAGAGCGCGAGTGCAGGGCGGGAGCGCACGCATACATAATGGACTTCAACGAAAAGCTAAAACTCACAGGACATCTAGAGGTTATCAAGATAGATAACAAGACAGGTGAAGAGACCGTACTGTTCGATGACCATAACGTCATTACAAGCGGACTCGGACAGAGTATTGCCCAGTTTATGACGGCGTCTGGATGTTATAACCTAACCCCCTCGACGAGTTCGTGCCTACCCGACTCCCAGCGTTATGGTCCCAGACCTTCTATTGTCCCCGAAGGGACCGAGAACCAACTCCGTGAATCAGCGGAATGGTCAGAATCTTTTGCGGCTGCTGCAGCGAACACCTCATTACCCAAAGATTGTTATTGCTTTACTTTTGCCTCTATAAAATGGCCTATAACTAATAATGGTTCCATAAGCCCTAGGAGCTTTATACTGAAAACATGTATGTGTTTGGATAAACTGCAAGCCAAGAAAATAAAAAAGGATATGGACCAAGCATATCCCGCAGGTGTTAATTTCACGCCTACGATTTATAACGCGTGGGGGGAATATTGGGTAGTAGGTTATGAACTTATTGAACGTGATTGCCTGTGCAGGTCTTCTGGTCCAAAAGCTAAGTGTAAAGGTACCCAAGAGTTTAAATTACTTGGGCCAGAAGGACGACCTTTGAATATAAATGATGGAGCTTGGGTTACTTCAACTGGTGAAATTCTACAATTCCCATCAACTGACAAGAAAGACATTTTACAAGCTATAGTAGACGTAGAAAGGGGACTCCCTCTTGCGTGCTGTGGAGATTGGAGGAGTTCTAATATTTCTTCTTCTACAAATACAGGTACCAATTAAAAAAGATGAAAGACCCCATCCTAGAATTCTCATCAATATCAGTGGTATATGATTACATAAACAGCCTTCAGTCTAATACCCCCAGCGTCAGGGATGAATGTGATATCTCTTCCTACCAAATAAATCATTTTCAAGTAGGTCAAGGAGCTTCCTCAGTAGTAGAAGCGTCCTCTGTTATATCTTTAGGCGCACCCCTTACCGATGAGGAATATGGCGGAGTTCTTCGAAGTGTAGACGTGACGAGCGCAACGCTTTACATTAGGGAAGGCGTACCCTTTACAGACCAGGACTTCGTTTCTATTACAAACCAAGGCCAGCTAGGAACTTCATCTCTTGTAAGTGTAGTATTTCTCGATGAACAGACAGCTAATGGTACGACTATTAACGAGGTAGGTCTTTTTGTAGACAACCCATTCCTCGTACAAGGTCAGGCGTCTCAATTAGAGCAGGCACCTACTAATAATCCAAATCAACTTGGGTTTGCGCCAAATTCACCTTCAAACTCTACGGTTGATACTTCCCCTAGAGAAGAGCCTGGGCACCTTTTGGCTGCTTACAGGCATATTACACCCATTCAGAAAGAAGACTACTTCTCTTTAATGATACGTTGGACCCTTAACTTTACCGAAGACAGGTCCCCCTTCGTACCCACCACCACATCTGTAACCTCCTCCTATACTACTTCTACTTCCACAACCACTACCTCTACAACCTCTACTTCTACTGCTACTACCTCTACAACAACCTCTACTTCTTCAACAACCTCTAGCTCTACTACCTTAACAACCACTACCTCTACTACTTCAACAACCTATACTACTACTCTTACTACTCTTACTACTACTACCCCCACTACCCTCACTACCCTCACTACTCTTACTACTACAACCTCTACCACTCTTACTACTACAACCTCTACTACCCCCACTACTCTTACTACTCTTACTACTCTTACTACTCCCACTACTCTTACTACTACAACCTCTACTCTTACTACTACAACCTCTACTACTCTTACTACTACAACCTCTACTACTCTTACTACTCTTACTACTACAACCTCTACTACTCTTACTACTACAACCTCTACTACTCTTACTACTACCCCCACTACCCTCACTACCCTCACTACTCTTACTACTCTTACTACTACCCCCACTACCCTCACTACTCTTACTACTCTTACTACTACAACCTCTACTACTCTTACTACTACAACCTCTACTACTCTTACTACTCTTACTACTCTTACTACTACAACCTCTACTACTCTTACTACTACAACCTCAACTACCGCAGCAACGACAGTAGTAACAACGACTACGACCACTGCGGCCCTACAGACTCCTTGGTATACATATGTTGACCCCGATAACGGTAATGATGTACTAACTATTTATGCTGTACCCACGGCTTGGCCTCCACCGTATGGGCCAGGACGAATAGCTGGTAGTGCTGGAAATAGCTATTACCATGGTCTTAAAAGGAGTGGGTCTCGCCCAGGCCCATACAGCTATAGCTTAAAGCTATTTAATTCTGTATCAGCAACCATAGCTACTTACTCAGCATCGGCTAGCACAACCGCTATTGAGGACCTCGTTGAGGATATTAACACTGGTCACACTAATTACGACTACATTTTTGCCATTTTCCATAATGAGAGTGAGGCGGAATACTCAGAACCTAACACCTTTGCCAACGCAACTCAATTTACTAACGGAAGTGGCGGATAAAATCAAATTGGGATGGGTCAAATTCAGGCCACAATAAACTCTCTGGGTCCTTAATAAAAGCATACCACCTACCATCAATTCTTTTTTGCTTTACTTCCCACTTAGGGTGATTTACAACTGAAAGATTTTCGCGCGGGAAGTCGTACCCAGGCTCTATCCTAACTATCCATGTACCGTCCTCTTCCAACGGAGAAGACATTCTAATAGCATACGGGGTATCGAGCCAGGACCAAACAGTATAGTAATTCTTTGTAGACATAGTATATAAAAGCGTGAAGAAAAAAGTTTTGTCAATATTTGGAGATGAATTTTTCCCGAAAGTGGGTGTAGGTTGGTCATCTCGTAAGAGGCAAGAGTCCGTGGACCTGCTAGTTGAGTTTTTTAAGCAGACTCAACCCGACTTGGTTTACATTATGCCTACTGGGGGGACCTGCTCGTTCGTAGGGGTTCTATGTTCTATATTAGAAATCCCTTATATTATGGTTTCTCCTTACCCTAATTTCTACAATAACGCTAAACTTGTAGATAAGCTATGCATACGGCAGGCGATGGAGAAAGCTAAGTCGTTTGTTTTAATGGAATCTGAGGTTCCCGCCACAAGGAAAGATGGAGAGAACCTTTACGAGGACTCTGTAGAGTTTCTTTGCAGGGTTTCAGACGCTATCGTGTTTTTCTACAGTAAGGATACGACTAAATCCTACCGTTCCTTTATGGAAAAAACTTGTTCCGCTGTACCTCACATGAACTTGTGGGAGTTAGTTTACGATGGCGGGCAAATGGTTAGCGAATGACGCAGCAACTCTAGGAATATCCTCTTGGTACAAGGCGTTATAGTCACCCCCCGAAGCATGGCGGATTGATATGGGGAAAATCTTGTTAACTTTCTTCTTTATAAAACATTGAAGGGTTAAAAATGTATCGTAATGGTGCCATGCACTTTTCCACGCCTTCGGTGCGCGTAAAGAAATTGAGTGTAAAGTCTTTCCTGTAGTGGCTAAAAAGCAGCCGTCTAACGTAACTACATCTTTCGCAGTTCCGAAGAAGGTTAGGAACATGGTTTCGTAATCTTTACCGTGATACACCGCTCCTCCACCACAGTTATGCTGTTTGCTGCATGCATACCAATTAATTGCTTCGGTTACGACTGCTGTACCTGCGACCCCCGCGAACCCTGTATGAGGGTCCTGAAGTTTAGCGTCTATAATACCGTTAAAATACTCGCTATTATTTAGGATTTCGATATCGTCGTGACAAAAAATAACATAATCCTTTGCCAATACACCGCACTCTTCAACCCCGCTCCTTAAAGCTGCCAGCATGGACTCCGAATTCCTAACAAAGTGAACTTTCCACCCCGCACCCGTCAAAAAAGCGTTTAATTTTCCTACCGTGGTAGTTTTATCCTCGCAATCAGTCATTGATTCACGCGTGGGTATGATTACGTAGCGGTTCATGCTATATAATAGCGTGAAGAGAGAAGAAATTTTAGACGAACTAGAGAAATGTGCAACTGACCCCGTATATTTCATCAAGACGTATGTAAATGTTATTCACCCTATCAAGGGGGTTGTACCTTTCCACTTATTTCCGTTCCAAGAGCGTATGATTGGTGAGATTAACGATAACCGCTTTACTTTGGTGAAAAAGTTCCGTCAGGCGGGAATTACTACGCTCTCTGCTGCATACTCTCTGTGGAAAATTATCTTTTTTGACCATCAGAACGTTATGGTAGTGTCCATTGGCGATAGGGAGTCGCGAGCCTTCCTAGAACGCGTTGTGACGATGTATGATGACTTACCTGCATGGCTGAAGCCTAAGGAGGTAATGCGTAACAAGCACGTCCTGAAGCTCTCTACGGGGTCGCAGATTAAATCACAGCCTGCTGGAGCGGGGCGCGGTGAATCGGTCTCTCTCCTTATCGTGGATGAGGCTGCTTTCGTGGATAAGATGAGGGAGTTCTGGATGGCAATCTACCCTACGATTAGTACAGGAGGTTCCGCTTGTATCATCTCTACGGTTAATGGTATGAGCAATCTTTACTATGAGCTTTACAAAGGCGCGATAGAGAAAATAAACAAGTTCCACATCGTAGATATTCAATGGGAAGAGCACCCATGGTATACCCCTGAATGGTATGCGGATACCCGACCAAACATGTCGGACAAAGCTTGGCTTCAGGAGTACGAATGCGAGTTCCTAGGTACGGGAGACACGTTCATTGATAGGCACACCCTAGTAACTATGAAAGAATCCTGCTCAGAAGAGTGGAGTTCTAAGTACACTCACCGTATGCGCGTGTGGGAAGAGCCCCAGCCTTATTACAACTACCTATTAACGGTGGATGCCTCCTATGGCCGTGAGCGTGACCACTCCGCTTTCCATATTATTAATTTATATAACGGCGAGCAGGTAGCAGAATTCTACTCTAACGTCACTCCCATCAGTAAATTTGCGGAGATTATCAGGAAAGAAGGATACCATTACAATACTGCATATGTTCAAGTGGAGCGTAATGGTCTCGGGATGGCTCTTATCGAACAGTTATGGGAGATTTTAGAGTATGATAACCTTATCATGGATGATAAGGGCGAATTTGGCTTGATGCTGACAACTAAAAGTCGTGAAGTTGTTTTAACAGATTTGGAAGAGTGCCTGAGAAAAGGTAAAATAAAAATCAATTCCTCGCGCACAGTTGAAGAACTTTTAACTTTTATTATAAATGCGGACACTGGTAAAGTGGAAGCAGATGAGGGGTATAATGATGACTTAGTAATGAGCTTGGCTTTAGCGGCCCACTCAATGGATGATATTTACCGTGGAAGTCCTGAACCTTTAACCTCAGGCGACGATAATAAATCCATGGCAATGCCTATAGTAAGTACTAAATATGCTGACGACGACGAGATACAACAATACCACCAATGGATGAAAATGTAAACAACGATAAAGTGGACGAGAACATGGGCGCAACAGAGTTCCCTAGCTCGCACACGTACGGAAAGGACGCTCCTGGATATAGAGGAAGGTTCTCCGCGTTCTGGCAGAACTTCGGTACTGGTGGAAAGAAGAAGCGTGGACGTCCACCTCTTGCACAACCTTTAGCGGGAGATGCTAAAAGCCCCGCAGACGAGACCTTTGAGGATTTCGCTGGAGGGTATGGCAAACAAGGGACTAGTTATGGAATGCCTCGCGTTGAGCAGGAACGCCGCAGGCGTTATGCGGATTACGAGCGAATGGACCTTGAGGCAGAAGTCGGCGCGGCACTTGATATTTACTCCGATGACGCTACGCAAGAGAACACTAAAAAGGAAATGTTTGAGCTTGACACAGACAATGAGGTTCTTAAGCGTGAAGTGGAGAGGTTTGTTAAGCAGACCAAGCTAGAGAAGTACATCTGGGATATTGTCCGAAATACAGCCAAGTATGGGGATTGCTTCGTTGAGAACGTAGTAGACCTTAACAACATTGACCAAGGCATCCGACGTCTTAAGATTCTCAACCCTAACTATATTTTCCGCGTAGAAGATAAGTATGGGTATTTGAAAGAGTTTTTGCAGGAAATCCCTAACCGTGCAAATCAAACTACAGATTTATCTCAAAGCTTTCTTCCCGATAAGAAAAAGAAAAACTACATCACGCTCAACAAGGACCAGATTGTACACTTCCGCCGTATGACCTCGGATGCTAACTATTACCCTTATGGCAAGGGAATCCTAGCGTATGGCGTGCGAGTCTTTAAATCCCTAATGCTGATGGAGGATGCGATGCTTATCTATCGTATCCAACGCGCACCTGAAAGGCGTGCATTCTACCTGGAAACAGGTAACCTACCACAGTCTAAAGTGGAAGCTTTCGTTGAACGTATTAAAGCTAAGTTCAAAAAGCAGTCCATGTGGAATCCAAACAGTAACTCTGTAGATTACAATTACAACCCTCTTACAGTTGATGAGGATTTCTTTATCCCTATCCGTAACGGTCAAGGAACTAAGGTTGAAGTTCTCCCAGGCGCTCAAAACCTAGGAGAGACGGATGATGTTAAGTACTTCCGTGATAAGCTCCTCGCCGCTCTTAAGGTCCCTAAGGACTTTATCGTTGAAAAGGATAGCTCCCCTGAACGTAAAGCTAACCTATCTCAATTGGATGTTAAATTTGCAAAGGCGGTTCACAGACTGCAGGCAGATGTTGAGCGTAGTCTTAATGTCCTCCTGAAACGGCACCTTACTTTACGAGGACTTCCTAAGAGTCTAATCGAATCGGTTGAAATGAGCCTCACTTCTCCTTCGGATATGTTTGAGAAGCGCCGACTTGAAGTGGATGAGCAGAAAGTGCGTATTGTCCAAGCCGTCAAAGGTTTGATGTTGTTTGATGACGAGTATCTTTACAAAACTTACTTCGGCATGACTGACTCTGAAGTTGATGAGATGAAGGAGCGTATGAAGAAGCAGTTTGAGGAGCAACCCCAAGAGGACCCGATGGGTATGGGCGGCGAAGGGATGCCCCCAATGGACGGTCTTGATGACGGTACTGACCCTGGCGTTGAAGAGGCAGGGGAAGAAGAGCTTGATGCAGACCAAGCTCCTCCAGGCACTACCTCTATAGGTAAGCCAGGTAACGTAAAATCCTAAATATTACAAAATTTTTGTAAAAAAGGACAACTAAGGGTAGTATATACGGTTACCTAGGGCTATTGTATAATATGAACACCACAACTACATTTTTTAATCGAGACCAAAGCATTGCTAAAGTTAACATGGCAATGAATTATTTAAGCCGTCTCGTGAGAGAAAACATGACTATTTTTGATTATGATTCTCATACAGGAAAAACATCTTTCCTTACTAATTCTGATAAATTAGTTAATTGCGTTGTTGTCACAGAAGGCAGCAACGTTTCTTTAAAAGATGTCGAAGTTGCCGAGGCTAGTGACTTATTCTCAAACAAAAAGATTGACGAGGGAGTTGATGGGTTTGTAACTAAGTTTATTGACAGTCTCAAGGTTGGCGAGTATGGGGGAGCCGAAGAGGGCTTCTCTGACCTTCTAGGCGCTTTTGAGGACCGTTCAAAGGTTAATGAAGCTCGCGCAAAATTAGAACGCCGCCGTGGACATTTCACGGAATCACAAGATATCCTAAGTACTCCCGAGTATATTAAATTGGGAGAGGTTAAAGAGCATCTGGTTGAGTTTTTACGGGCTAACAAGGTATCTCTGCTGGAGTACGAAGATGTTATTAACTCCGTTAGGCTTACAAACGCTCTAGCCACAGCATTTAATTCCCAGCGTAAGAGTTGGAGCGAAGTTGTCCAGGAAGGGCAGATGGTTGTACCTTACGATTCGAAGAAAACTGTGTACGAAATGATTTGCACTCAGGAGCTAATTAGAAGCGAGCTTACCGAATCTAAAGAGAACTTCGCGAGGTCTTGGGTTAAAAACCCTAAAATTTCTAAATTAGCTTCATGCATTTATAATACTGATGCTCATGTTTCCACAGCTCTAGAGGAGGCTATCGGCGGTGTTCCGTATCTGGCTCTTGCGAGTAAGGCAGACATTAAGGAAGTATTCGCTTCGATTTATGAGTCTTCTGACGTTGCCAATATTTCCCAAAAAGATATCCGTGAGTACGTTGCACGGATTTTTGAATTTAAGAAGCCTCTCAAATCTAAGATAATCAAAGAACTTAATGAGTCTTACGGTATTAACGTTCAAAATCTTAAGTTTGTCCCCTCTTTCGCAAACCTTTCAAAGGCTCAGTCAGTAATGTTTGAAGCGCTTTCTAAGATTGGAGGAAAGGAGACTGTAGTTAAAGACGTCCTGTTTGATATGTCCAAAGCTCTACGCAAAAAGAACGGGATTGAAACCTTAGATTTAAACGATTTTGTTACTGAGGTCTTTACCGAAGCAGGAATCTTTACTGAATCTGAGTTCTACCGTGACATGGACCTTGATTCCGTCGTTGAAGCGGTTTTATCCGATAAGAAAGATAAGAAAGAAGACAAGCCCGAAGAGAAGGGCAAGAAAGGAGACAAGCCTGGAACGAAAGACTTTGAAAAGGTTGACGCCGAAGAAGAAGAGGAGGGGGAGGAGCCCTTAGAGAAAGGCAAGAAAGGCAAGAAAGGTAAGAAGCCTGAAAAGGGTGGAGGTTTAGATGACGAGGATGCCGACGCAGCCGCAGACCAAACCGCATACGATGAAGCTACCGAATACGCACAGCCTGAAGAAGACGAAGAGCTTAGGTCTGGTTTAGACGATAGCGGAATGACCGAACTAATGTCGGAACTCGACGAACTCTTTAAGGAGATTGATTGGAGTGCTATCGCTGAGGATGAAGAAGAAGAAGGCGACGAGGAAGAAGGAGGTGAGGATATTGACGGTAACGATTACGGCGATGGAATGACCGAACGTACTCCTGACGAATCATCTGACGAAGATGTGGGTACCCCTTCTGAAGACGAAGCACCTTAATCTTCCATGAAGCCTTGCTTCAACCACATAATATTATAAAACACAAACCTGTTTTGTAATCCTAGCAGTAAGCTAGTTATATTATACATTTCTTTGATAGACTCTTCTGATACTTTAGAAGAGTTTATCATTTTTTGTAGGGAGTCTACTGCGTACTTCAGGTCTTCCCTGTCTGCGGGTTGCATCTTACTAAGGGATTTAATAATGTCGTTTTTGTTTTTAATCATAATACTTTTATTTTAAGGGATTTGTATGCCCGTCTACGAGAAGCAGCGTGCTCTTTTAGATACGGCACCGTGTCATTGAAGTCGTAAATATTTACTTGAGTCTTAGACTCGTGAATTCTTAGAGCGCGGCCAAGAGCCTGAAGAGTGGCAATCTCCGATTTTAACCCGCGTGCGTTGATAAGGTGAGTTATCTCAGGTATATCTATACCCGTTTGAAGGATTTTAGTTCCTATTAGAACTGAATGCTTAGCACTCTTAAACGTTTCGATAGTATTCTTTCGGGTAGTAATATCATCCTTCCCTTCTAAGGTAAGAGCTTCAGGAATCAGACCCCTAAGAATTTCCAGGTGTTTAAGGTTTTTAACGAGGATAAGTATTTTACCTGCCTTAACGTTGGAGCATATTTTTTTAATCTTCCCATTCCTCGTAACGTTATTAATAATATGGGAGTCGTAAATATCAACATAGGTTGAGTCTAGTAGCGAGTGGTCGGTGTATTCTGGGAGATTCACGAAGGTTACTACGGGAGGAGTTAAAAACCCATCCTCTACTAAATCTTGAACGTCTACGTCTGAAATAACACCCCCTAAACATGAAACTAAGTTTAGTTTAGCCATTTTATCTCGGGGCATTGTAGCAGACATGCCGAACCTGTAATTTGCATTAGGAAAGGATTTAATAACCTTTGTAGTTAGTTTTCCTTTTGAAAATTCATGGACCTCGTCAAATACAATAAACTCAGAAGAGTCTAAGTGAGAGTCTAATACCTTATGGACAGACTGTACGGTGCATAAGGTTACGGGTTTAATATCCGTCCCATCACCGTAAACCCTACCGACATCAAACCCGTACTTGGTTAGGAACTCGTAGGTTTGCTCTAACAAGGATTTCTGAGTAAAAAAGATTAAACCTCGTTTCCCTTCTAACGCTTTTAGGATACCAGCTAGTACGATAGTTTTACCAGCGCCTGTAGGAGCTTCAATTAGCGCTATACCTGCCTTCAGGGATTGCAATATTAACTTTTCCTGGTATTCACGATACTCAATACCTTCTACTTCGATATCAAAGTTACTCATAAGAGGGTCCCGTTCATCTACAAGGGAATACTTAAGCTCAGCTAACTCTAAATCGTTCTCGATAAAAGGGAGAAGACCTGTGCCAAATTGGCCTTTTTCTGTAATAAAATATTTGGAGCCATCCCAACCATGCTTGTAAGCTTTACTGTACCTTGCGCCTGGAATTTTCGCACTGTACTTCTTACGCAGTATTGTTATGAGCTCTTTATTCTCCGTTTTTAGGAAAGAAGTTACATTTTTTACAATAATTTTCATTTATATTACTATTATAGTTAAAAGTATCTTTTTTTTTGGAATAAATATATGAATCAAGACTCAATTGTTGACCTAGTAAAACAACACCAAGCAGGAAACCCAGGTGGTTCTCCACAGGAAGCCCCTAAGACCTCTCAGGAAGGCGCTGTAGACCACAAAGCTCAGATGATGTCCGAGAACATCCCTGTAGATAAGAACGTTGAGGCGGCGTTAGAGGCGCTCTTAGGGAAAGTGAAAAGCAAAATGGCGTGGAGCGAGATTGTTTTACCCTCTCAAGGTCTTTTGTACCCTGACGGTCAAAAAACGATAAGGATTCGCCCCTTCACTTTCGAAGACGAGCGAATTCTAAAAAGCATGGACGGGATAAAGGACCCTGATGCGGTTATTGAGCGATTGCTCCGTAATGCAACGGACGGGTTGGAGGTTGGAGAGCTAACCCCCCATGATAGGGTTTACGTTCTTTACCGCTTGAGAGGTATCTCTTATGGCGATGGGTATGAAGTAACGCATGACTGCGATAAGTGCAGCATTACAAGCAAACTAGAGCTTTCCATTAAGAGCTTAACTACTACGAATCTTACGCGAGAGCATATGGTATTTACTTTACCTGACTCCGAGCAGGAATGCGAGGTGAAGTTGCCTAGGATGCAAGACGAGCATCTTTACAACAATAACTCTAACCTTATGAACAACATGCACATGTTTGTGTACCGCGTAGGTAATATCACCGACAAGACAATTATCGAGGCGTTTATCCATAAGACTACTGTGCGTGATATCGACACTCTACGAAATAGAATCTTCGCTCCTGAGTATGGGATGGAAAACCATTTCTTTTATACATGTGCAGGGTGCAGCACGAAGAACAAGGTTGACATTCAGTTGAATGAGAATTTTTTTACAGCGAGCTGAAGGAGGGCTGGAAAGATGATGGGCTAGAACGACAAGCCTATTTCCTCGTGAAGCACATAAATTTAAGTCTTTCTGACGTATACAAACTAACTTTACTAGAACGAAGCACGTATATAAAGCTGTTAAAGGAAGAGCGCTCCCAACAAAATGAAGAGTTGGAACAAGCTCAGAGAAAACACTAGATACTTTTATGGCAAGCTTCAATAACTTCTCCGTCGTTAAACGGTGGAATAGGCCGAGCGTTCTCATGAAGACGCTCCTAGAGACCTTCTTTACGAATAACGGTACTTACTTTAAACCTTACAGCGTAAGTACTGTTTATATCCTCCCAGATACCTCCCTAACTAACGGAAGTCCTGATATTTATATTAACCGTCAGGTTAGTGATATGGGGACTTCGGCGTATGGCCTTTTAAACGCGTCTAGCTTATCCTCCGTCCAAGCTACATTTGGAGGAGATATAAGTCTTATAGACCTTAACCCCTCCGCTTACCAGGGCGCGGGAACGGATAGCGCGAGCGGGATTTATAGCGGAAGCACTTCCGCCGACCCTGGGCACTTCCAGGTAGTTCTGGACGGGTCACGGAGCTTCTTGGAATTCTCCGCTGTAGGTAAATATTTCGATGTTTGGCTTGTTAAGGACTTCGAAGACGCGTTTGATGCTTCATCGGGATGGCAGTTGTATTGGAATAAATTCGAAGTCTTTAGTGACCGAATTGTAACATTTACAGAGCCTTACCAAGTCACTACTAAAAATAAGCTATCTCAAAAATACATTCAGCTAAGCTCAATCCCAACACTTCGAATTACTACGGACGTATTCTTGGCTAACAGGAATATGTCTAGGGACTTAAAGGATATCTGGAGGGAGCAGGTAATTGATGACGCAGAGATTAGAATTATGCGGAGGAACCCTAGAACCTCAGGATTGATTACTAAAATCGTCCCTGGTCCTGGGCCTAACCAGGGGGACTGGTCTAGGGAAACTAATGTAAGCTCGGAGAACACCATCACCTTTACCTGGGATACGACCCAGTTAGAGGCAGGAGATTACTTCGTTCAGTGCAAATATACTCTCCTAGAGCAGACATTTGTAAGCGAAGAGTTCAGTCTAGTGCTTCGGTAACCTCATAAGAGAAGTCTACCGCTTGTAGCCCGTTAGTGATACAGGATTTGAACTCGACAGATTTAGTACACCTAACGTGTAGTTCGTTCCAATCCTTTATACCTTCAGGAAGCTTCGCTACCATGAAGTGATTTTTATTTTTCGTAAGCATCATGTTACGCGCCTGAACTACACCCTCACGACCAGCTTCGTCGTTATCGTAGGCAAACACAATTTGCTTATCTTTTAATTTCTCTGCCTGAGATACTGAAAGGTTACTCCCTTGAGTGCAAGTGGCGTTAAGCCCGTTCAACTGTAGGCTAATAGCATCTAAAGGGCCTTCAGTCATAAAGATATAATCCGCATCCTCCTTATAAGGGAATAGGATATCTGAAGACTTAACTCCTGTTACTTCACGCGAGGGGTTTAGATACTTAGTACCTAGAACGCTTAGGTTACGCGCCTGGAAATAGAAGGGTTCGCTGTCACCGTAAGCATAGGGTATAATAAGCCTGTTGCTGTACCTTCCATTCTTAGCGATATAAAAATCAAACTTATGTAATTTCCTAGAAAGTATGAACTTCCTAGCTAATCTATCAGTCATACTGGTAGGGTCTGAGTGATTCAAGTCAAACTTAGAAAAAGAAGAGAATATTTCAGATACTGCGTTATGCTTAGCAGGCTTTTGTAACTCTACGCGAATCGAGGAGATATCAAACAGGTGCTCGGGGGAGTCAAACAGCTTAGAACGTAGAAACTTAAGGGCCGCTTCGTACGGAATACCTTCTATTGCAGATACAAGCTGAGGAAAGTTACCAGTTTCATGCGCCTTAAAGTCTTGCCACAGACCAGTCTCCATATTAACGGAAAGCTTCATCTTGTCATCATCCATAAAGATGGAGTTAGCGGTGAATTCTTCGCCAAAAACTCTATTTACGCTGAATTTTGCGTATAAATACTCTTTAATAAGACTAGTAGGTAACATTATGTTTATTAAAGGCTTTTCCCCATCAAAATTGAACACTTTTGACGAATGTCAGAAGAAATTCCTATACAAGTACGTCCACTACCTCCCTGAGGAGTATAACGAGGGCTTATCGAAGGAAGCTTTACAGTATGGCTCATATATTCACAAGGTTCTTGAGGATGGAGTCGAAGCGGAGTCGATTGAGGAGCTTAAAGAGCACGCCCTTCGGCTTCGACCGAGGTATAAATTTACGGGAAGGTCAGACGACACTCTTAAATGCATTAAAAACTTCTTTAGGTTCAACAACAAGTTGACGGAAAGTGTTTCTACTGAAATGAAGTTTAAAATCGAGGTTCTCCCCGACCTTGAGGTTAACGGGATTATCGACCGCGTGGTAAAGGGGGAGACGGGGAAGTATCTTGTAATAGACTACAAGACCTCAAAACGTGAGAAAACTAAGAGGGAACTTTACAACGACCCTCAACTCATGATTTACACCGCTGCAATCGCTCAGATGTACGAGTGTAAGATTTCAGATGTTACGGTAGCCCACTACTACCCCCTCACTGGGAACTTAGTATCTATACGATACCTGCCCTCCCATGTTGCAAGTTTCTTAAAGAAAGTTGACCAAAAAAAGTGGGCAATCCGAAAAAAGAAGGCTGAAGACTTCAAGCCTCGCCTTAACCAGTTCTGTGACTGGTGTGGTTACAAGCAGCTTTGTCCTAAATTCGGAGGGACTGATAAGATGCTGGAAGAAGCTAAAGCGGCTAAGAAAGCCACTAAGCAAAAGGTGAAGCTGGGCACTAAGCCTAAGACCTGAGGACATAAATCCTCCTAAGAAGTTTTCTTAGCTCTATCTCTATATATTAGAGGATAGTAAAGAGTTATATCTATACAAGATAGGAAGTCCTTAACTAAGGATTCGTCATACTTGTGTTTCTTAGTGAACTGAGACATTAACCCTGAAAGCTTTATAGCCTTCTGTGTCTGAAAGGATTTAATTATACATTCCTGGAAGATTGTTATGAAGCTTTCAGAGAATCTATGTCTCCAGCGTTCTTTGAACTCTAAGGATAAGGCATAGTTTACTTGTTCTAGGAATTCTGAGAGTTCAGTTTTATCATCTAAGTTTTGTTCTAGCATTTTTCAATTATATATAATATATAAGATTAAAGTCGAGCGCGTGTCGATAATGAAGAAAAAAATCCAAGCAAGTTTAACTTTCCGTAAGAATACCCCTGGAAAGGCCATGGTGTCTGTAAAGAATATGGCACGGTATAAGGGCCAGCTATACACTTTCCAGTACACTAGCTGGGGTCCA
>Ga0233439_10000281_pt1 | contig 81744 bp, 77 predicted proteins | sample SI_123_September_6_FD_182713 | JGI IMG/M metagenome (GOLD analysis project Ga0233439, IMG submission 182713) | Seawater microbial communities from Saanich Inlet, British Columbia, Canada - SI_123_September2016_100_MG | ecosystem: Environmental > Aquatic > Marine > Inlet | place: Canada: British...
AAGAGCGGGAAGGCTTGGCAATATCGCGAACCGCAAAAATAAAAGCATCGCCTTATAAATCTTGCGGCATATCTTCGGCGCCGAAAGCTTTGGCAAAGGCGCGCGACTTGGGGTTGGGCACCGAATAGAAGGCGCGGACTTCCGAGTCGGGGTGGTCGCGCCAAAGCCGGGCGGGCAGGACGGTGTGGTCGCTCAAATGGGGTTGGTCGCGGCGACCGTAGTAAATCTGCACGGATTTGCGCTCCGTTTGCGTCGGGCGAATCGTCGCCGAGTGCAGCACCGAGAGGTTGAAGAGCACAACGGTGCCGGCCGGGCCGTGTAAATCGACGATGCCGCCGCGCGCGAGCTGAGCTTCTTCGTCGAGAATCGGCTCGTCGGCCGCTTCGGGCGATATGGAGAAGCAGTGCGTGGATGCGTCGACGTCGGCCAGATAGATCAAGGCGTGGATATATTGCGTGCGCAGCGGATGCTCCTGCCAGTGCGGCCGGTCGCGGTGCCAATGTCGCCAGCTTTCGCCCTCGTAGGGCCGCATATGGCGCAGACAGACTTCGGAGAGGCACAGTGGGCTGCCCAAGAGCGCTTCGGTGCTGGCGAGGATTTGCGGGTGGCGGATGATTTCTTCGACACCGGGCCAGGTGACGAGCGGGTCGCAGTTCGCGGTCTGGTAGGAGCCGGTTAGGGGACGCCACATATTGCCGCTCCAGGTTTCGCGGTCGTGGTCGAAGTTGGCGAGCAGGCGGGTCAGGGTTTTGCCGGTGAAAAGTTGGCCGAGGGTAAGGTAGCCGTTCTGGCGGAAGAAGTCGTAGTCTTTTGGGTCCATGGTTTTTTCGTCGGGTTATTTGTAGTTAGAGGGTTGCCTTATGTCTTAGGCACCGCCGATCCAGCGCCCTTGTTCCAGGGTCTTCGTCGGGCATTAGCGTGTGAACCAGCGGATCGGGTGTTGCAATTCTCTGTCGTCAAAAGCAAGTGAATACGGGTCGCAGCGGCGGTAAATTACTTTCCCGTCGGTGCGCAGCACCAGCCAGCCAAAATCCCAGCTCTCGCTCTGATAGCGCATGGGGATGTGGGGGCGTACACGGATCAGCGGGTGCGAGCCGGCGATAAAGAGTTGTTGGTCCGTATAATAATAATTCGAGCCGGTTTCGACGAAGACTTCGTGCGCCAGATCGCTGCCGAGGCCATCGCACAGACCACTGATGCCGACCTTGACGGAGGCGCCGTTGCTGAAAGCCGCCGCCAGTGCGTCGATCGAACCGGAGCGCACTTGGCCTTCGGCGTCGTGGTGCAGCACTTCCTGCCAGGTGTCGTCGACATAGAATTTATACGTTTCGAAATCGTAGATGAAGTTGCTGCTGGGGGCGTTGGTGCCCTCGTCCCAGCTTTCAAGCAAATGGTATTTGTGCATGCCGACCGGGCCTGCTTCGGGTGTGGCTACGGTCTCTTTTGCGTCGAGGTGCGGTCGACCGATAGCCTGGTGTCCGTCTTGGTTGTAGAGGAAGAAGGACATTGACGGTCGTGGGCCAAAACCGTCGGGTAGCGAGACGGGTTGGCGTTGGCTCATTAGTCCGGCGGTCCAGCGGTCGTCGACGAGGTAGGTCACGGCGAACTCAGCGACCTCGCGGACGAGTTCGTCGTTTGCCGAGGTTGTGTCGATGTGCTGGTTGTGGCGGAATTCGGTGTAGACACGTAAGTCCGCGCCCCGACGGATGGCGTCGGTGAGGGCGATTTCGCTGCCGGCGATGGTTTGTCGCGATGCATCGAGGGTTAGCGCGCAGGTCCAAGCGGTCATATTGGGCTCCTTGGTTCGGTGGGCTCCAGCTTGTCTAAGGCCGTGGCGAGTTGGCGCAAGAAGTGCAGCAGCCAGCTTTGCGTTGGATTTTTCGTGGGGACGAGTGGGTTGAGGATATTTTTCTTACTTATGCACGCATCGCTTTGTGCGATTGCACGATCTTGCAAAAAAGTCACGTACGCTGGGCCTGGATCTCATCCCAATGGCGCGCTGTCGCGGCGGCAACCTCGTCGTCGCTCCAGCCTGCAAGCGGTGGGCTCAGGTCTTTTTCGACTTCGGGTAGGACGACGGTGTTTTTTGCGGCGACATAGGCGAAAATAAGCGCCCAGCGCGGTTGCTCGCTCAAGTTGGGGTCGGAGCCGTGTAGGATATTGCCGTGGAAGTAGAGGGCGGAACCGGGTTGCATCTCGCAGTGGATCTCTTGCATTTCAGCCAGCGCCATTTCGACGCGTTGTGGGTTGGCGATCAGTTGCGAACCCGAAGGCTGGTGTTCTAAACGACCGAGTTGGTTGGAGTCTTTGACGACGCGCAAACAGCCATTATCGCGGGTGGCCGGGTCGAGGGCGAGCATGACGGAGCAGAAGCTGGGGTAGAAGAATTCCTTGTAGTGGTAACCGTAATCCTGGTGGTATTGCCAACCGCCGGTGTGCGGGTTTTTGATCGTCTTGAGGTGGTAGTAGTGGCGGACCTGGTCGTCAAAGAGCTGTTCGAGCGGGGCGGTGAGGCGTTGGCTTTGCGCGATGGCGCTGTAGGTGTCGTCGGCGAGGTTGGGCGTGTAGACGAGGCGGGTGTCAATATCTTTGCTGGGGTTTTTGCTGTCTTCGTCGTAGTTGCTATTGGATTTGGCTTGCGCGGCGACCTGTGGGTCGGATTCGGCGATTTGGCGGATGTGGGAGGCTTCTGCGGGGGTGTAGAGGCTTTCTACGATGAGATAGCCGTGGGTTTGGAAGTGGTGAATTTGCTCTGGGGTCAGGGGCGTGGACATTGTCGAGTGCCTTTTGTTGATGTTTGCTTTTGCTGGTGAGTGTTGGCTTCGGTAGAGTAATCTAATAGAATGTTGGCGGAGGCTTCAAGTTTTTGGTTGCATGCGCAGAGACCATAAAAGACCGGCTGTTTATAGGGTGCTGCGGTGTGCGTCGACAGAATAATCTCAGGCGACGAGCAGCCATGCCCCAGTGGCCTTCAAGCCCAGACCGACGCCGAAATGACCGATGAACACAGTTTTATTCTCCCTTGTAAATTAGATCAGGTATTATCTGTGCTGAGGCGGTAGCGGCATTTTTGCCGGTCGCCGACAAGGTAGAGATCGATGTCCTTCGGTAGGTCTACGATATTGATTAATTCGGCACCGATCAGTTCGCAGGTGCGGCGCGAGGGTATATTGTCGGGGTTGCAGGTGATCCAGATCGGGTCGATATCGTGGTGCGCGAGTACGGGCAGAACTTAGGCGGCAGGCGCGGGCGGCGTAGCGGTGCCCGCGGAAGAGCGGGTGCACACCATAGCCGATATGGCCGAAGTATTGCACGATATATTCGCTGTCGGCAATACGCACCGAGAGGTTGCCGATGCGAGCGCCATTCTCGCTGTGCTGCATTGCAAAGCGGTAGGTGAGCGCGTCGTTTTCGCGCGGCCCGGCGGCGTGGGTGTGGCTGAGCAGGAGGGTGAGCTCGTCGTCGACGAGGGGGCTGGAGGCAAATAGGTCTGTCGGGGTCATTGTTAGCCTGAGAGTATTATATACTCAACCTCGCGACAACCGTCTCGTCTACCTCGATCCCCAAGCCCGGCCCCTCTGGCACTCGCATAAAACTCTCTTCCTGGTCAAAGGGCACCGCACACAGCTCTTCGCGAATCACGCTCGGGGTGCGGTCAAATTCCATCACCGGCTCTTGCAGATAAGGCTGCGCGTTGCGTGCCGGCGGACAGGGCGGCAAGGTCGCGGCCAGGTGCAAGGTCGCGGCGATCATCACCGGCGAGCCCCAAACGTGGGGGTTTACCTGGATGCCGCAGGCGTTGGCCATGGCGCAGATGCGCGCCATTTCGGTGATGCCGCCGCAGTGCATGATATCGGGTTGCACGATATCGTAGGCCCGCTGTGTCAGATAAGGTTTGAACTCGTAGCGGGTGCGCAGATTTTCGCCGCCGGCGATGGCCATTGGCAAGGCGGCTTTGACCTCCAGATAGGCGTCTAAATCTTGCGCGTTGACCGGCTCTTCGAACCACACCAAGTCGAGGTCGGCCAATTCCCTCCCGAGGCGGATCGCCGTGGTGGCGTTATAGCCTTCGTTGGCGTCGATCATCAGGCTGATATCGGGGCCGATGGTCTCGCGCAACGCTCGGACACGGGCGATGTCATCTTTGAGCGAGAGTCCGCCGACCTTGGTCTTCATGCCCTTGAATCCCATTTCGACATAGCCGCGCGCCTCGTCGAGCAGGCGGTCGGGGAATTCGCCCTCGGTGTAGTAGAGGCCAGTGGCATAGACGGCGACTTTGTCGCGGATCTTGCCGCCGAGCAAGGCGCTGACGGGTAAGTTGGCGGCCTTGCCGGCGAGGTCCCACAGCGCGATATCGAGTGCGGAGACGGCACTGCCAGCTAAGCCGACGGCGTTGTTGCCATTGTAGAGGGCGTGGAACATGCGTTCCCAGAGGCCGTTGCGGTTGATGGGGTCTTGGCCGATGAGCAGGGGGGCGAGCAAGTTATTTATGAGGTCGGAGGCGGCGCCTTCGCCCCAGCCGGTGAGGCCGTCGTCGGTGGTGATTTTGACCAAGGTGGTGTTGCGTTGCTCGATCCAGCCTTGGGACCAGCCGAAGGGGCGGCCTAGGGGGCAGGTGAGGTCGAAGGTTTCTATGGTGGCGATTTTCATTTGCGGTCCTTTGGGGGTCTTGGTGCTTAGTGACAGCCCCTCGCAGGAGGGATTCGCTCATTCTCGCTCGACTCCTGTCGGGCTCCGAGGTGTAGTCCTCAAATTTCACGTCCTGTGACCTCTGGGCCTACAATCCGCTCAGTCCCTCCTGCGAGGAGCCTCAACGGTGATGCTGAGCATGGGTGAAGTAATCCCAATAATGGTGTAGATAGAGTAGGTGAAGTATATCCTGATCTGGGTGTAAATAATCGCTAGATTATACCCAGGGGGGTATTCAGACCGTCTCTGTATAATAGGTGTATGGGTTGACAGCGGTTGGGGGTGAATATAGGATGTTTGGGGATTGGGATAAAGTGTGGAGAGCGGTAGCTTGCTAAGGGTAAGGTTCTGAAGATTACTGATGTGAAGTTATTGGTGTTGGAAAATCCCGAAGCCAAAGGCCGTGGAGGGCACTCGATTGTGCGGGTGGAGGGATTAAGGCGGATTCAGTATACGCAGCAAGGGAGCAAGAGCGGCGGGCCGCTGCGGGTGAGTTTTCTCGAGGTGCATGCGGACGAAGGGATTGAGGATGGACATATCGCACCGCCGGACGGACCGGGTTGGGGCGCGCAGTGGGACGAGGAGCGATTTCGCTCGTTGGTGGTGGAGGAGTATTCATATGATTGATGCATTTGAGCAGGTGGCGATTGTACCGGGTTTGGCGGTGCCGCGTTTTGGCTTGGGCTGTGCGCATATTGTGAGAGAAGGCGGGGTAGAGGGCGGGGCGGCGATTGTGCGGGAGGCGTTGGACCGGGGGGTTGGTTTTTTTGATACGGCGCCGCTTTATGGCCGAGGGGAATCTGAGCTTGCTGTAGGGGTTGGTTTGTCTGGGGTGCCGCGTGACCGCTTTGTATTATCGACAAAAGTCGGTCGGCTGATCCGCGACGGGGCTGCGCAATTTGATTTTAGCGCCGATGGCATACGCAGGAGCTTAGCTGAGAGTTTGGAACGTTTGCAACTCGACCATATCGATATCGCGCTGGTGCACGACCCGCACAAATATTACGAGCAGGTGTTGTCGGATAGCGTGCCGGTGCTAGAAGAATGGCGCGAGCAGGGCATCGTCAAGGCGATCGGTGTGGGCATCGCCGACAACGAGATGCTGATGAATTTCGCGCGCCATGCTTCGTTTGATTGTTTTCTGCTGCCGAGCCAATACACGTTGCTCGAACAACCGGGCAACGCGTTGGTCGATCTATGCGCAGAAAAGGGTATCACGATTATCGGCGCCGGGGTCTACAACACGGGTATTCTGGCCAGCGACCTGCAACCCGACGCCAAGTATGCCTATCAAAAAGCACCGGCTGAAATTCTCGAACGAGCGAAAGGCTTAAAGAGGGTCTGTCAGCGGCACGGCGTGGCGCTTAGTGCGGCGGCGATACAGTTTCCCTTTGCGCATCCGGCGGTAGAGACGGTGGTTATCGGCGCGGATCAGTTGGGGCAGGTCGATGCGAATTTGTCGGCGTTGGAAGTAGATATTCCCACGGGGTTGTGGAGCGACTTGAAAGATGAAGACCTGTTGGGCAAGGAGATTCCGACGCTATGAAGATCACCGCGATTAAGACCTTTCTCGTCGACGGCGTCTTCCGTCCTTGGACTTTCGTCAAGGTCGAAACGGACCAACCGGGGCTGATCGGTTGGGGCGACTGCACCGACTGGGGGGCGGCTGGACCGATCGCGGCGACGGTCGAACGCTATAGCGAGTGGGTGATCGGTCGCGACCCGATGCAGGTCGAGGCGATTTGGTGGGACTTGGCTGCTTCTTCGGTGCGCCATACCGGCGGCATCGCTTGGAAGGCGATGTCGGGTATCGACTCGGCGCTGTGGGATATTCGCGGTAAGGTGCTGGGTGCGCCGGTTTGGCAGTTGCTCGGTGGCAAGATGCGCGACCGACTGGGGCTGTATTGGTCGCACTGTGGCTCGATGCGTTCGCGGCACGCCGATGAACTGGGCAAACCCGCAGTGAAGACGCTCGATGATCTGCGCGCATTGGCCGAAGAGGTGAAAGCGCAGGGGTATGCCGCAATCAAAACGAATATTATGGATCTTGAAGATTTGCCCGGCGGTGGCCTGCCGAATTGGCGACACCATTCCGTCGGTGATTGTCCGCCGCCGATTTTGCGCCGGGCCGAGGCGATTGTTGCGACCTTCCGTGAGGCGTTGGGGCCCGATATCGGCATCGCGCTTGATGTGGCCTTTACCTTCAAGCTCGGCGGGGCGATTAAATTGGCGCGTGCACTGGAGCCCTACGATTTGATGTGGCTCGAGACGGAGACGCTCGATCCCGAGGCGTTGAAGATGATCCGCGAATCCACCACCACGACGATCTGTACCGGAGAGAGCCTTTTCGGCACGCATCAGTACAAGCCCTTTATCGAGGGGCACGCGCAAGATATCATCATGCCCGATCTGGCCTGGAACGGCATTACGATGGGCAAGAAGCTCGCCGACTACGCGCACGCCTATGATATTCTCTTCGCGCCGCACAACTGCCATAGCCCGATCAACACCCTAGTCTCGGCCAATGTCTGTGCGACGGTGCCCAACTTTTATATACAGGAATTCGACGTCGATGATGCGCCGTGGCGCGACGAGATCATGACGCATCCGTTGCAGATCGAAGACGGGGCGTTAGTACTGAGCGATCGCCCCGGTCTCGGTGCAGATCTGATCGAAGAGCAATTGGCCAAGCATCCGGCGAAAGCATCTTATCCCTACAGGTGAGCCATTGCGATGGGCATCACATTTCGACAAGTGAGTGCGTTCTGACGACAACAACAAATAACCTTTATTTAATCGACGCTCAGATCGGAGAATTTTGGCGCGCAGGTTTTTTGCTGCTCAAGGGCATCTTGAACCCTGAGGAGACGGCGAAGGGCGCTATTTTGAATATGGTCCCGCGCGATTTGGTCTGTCCCGAAACATCTACCTCGACGCAAGGCCGGCTCAAACCCTATAACGCTGATCGCAGTCAGAGCTTTTATACGGCGGAGTTGTTGCCCTTGTTATGCAACGATAAACTCTATGGCGCGGCGGTAGATATTTTTCAGAGCGAGTATTTGTGCTCGGGCCGGAAGAGTTAAGCGAAGAGCACTTGGCGTTTCAATGTGGGCATCGGCGGTTGTTATTATGTGTCGGATGTGCGCAAGGGACTTCGTATATAGAATCCGTTGGGGATTTCAATCGAGCAGCTCTTTGATTTTACCAGCGAACGGGTTATAAGACAATGAGCCGCATGACGTCTAATATGCTTAAGGACTAAGAAATGGAATCGAACTGGTTACAGTACTGCGCGACGGAAGAACAGCTCAAGCGCTTCGACGACGAAGGCTACCTGGTCGTCGAAGACGCGCTCTCGCCGGAGATGGTCAAAAAATTGACCACCGCCGTCGATCGCGTTGACGCGAAAGAGCGAGTAGAAAAAGAATTGGCGCCGGGGGCGATGGTGGCCAAGTTTCGCAGCGTCGTCGAGGACGATCTGTTTCTGGAGCTACTCGACAACGAGCAGACCTTTCCGTTGTTGTGGGATATCCTGGGGTGGAATATACAGCTATATATCTCGCATATGATCGTCTACCCGCCCGAGGCGCCGGACGCCAAACGCCATGTCAAGGGCGCCGGATGGCACCAGGACGGCGGTCGGCCGGTGGAGGAGATCGAGCGGCCCGCGCCGCGGCTATCGCTCAAGATCAGCTATTGGTTGAGCGACACGACGATCGCCGATGCCGGGGCGATGAAAATCTTGCCGGGCAGCCATAAACTGGTAGACAAGCCGTATCAGCGCGATCCAACGGAGGATCCGGAAGGGGCGATGGAGGTGAAGGTAAAACCCGGCACGGCGGTGTTATTCGACCGGCGGCTATGGCATTCGCGCGGCTATAATTATTCGCAACAGGTGCGCAAGGTGTTGTTCTTCGGTTATAGCTACCGCTGGTTGCGCGGATTGGACTACAACAATATGCCGGAGGAGGTTTTGACCAAATGCGATCCTATTCGACGGCAGTTGTTGGGGGATGGGGTGGATATTAAAGGGTGGTGGCAGCCGACGGAGGCCGATGTGCCTTTGAAGGGATGGATTCGCGAGCATCGTGGGGAGGAGTATTTGTATGATGTTTCAACGCGGTATAAGGTATAACTGGTGCGGTTGACGGAGTGAGTAGGGATTTGTCTCTCGCTCATTCTCGTGGTCCATTCCTGGGCCACTGTGAGGAGGGGTTTTCTATGTTATTGTCCTGCAAAATAGAAAACTCAATTCACATAGGGGAAAGCCCTACTCACTCCTCAGAAATCCCTTTTTTGTAGAGATTGTTGTGGGCGAATGCTCCGATATTAAAGTGTTGGCTTGTTAAAATTATCTAAGGAGTAAAGGTAGATGAGCGAAGCATATGTGGTCGACAAGAATCTGGGGCAGAAGCTGGAGGTGGCCGAAGGCGACCTGCCGACGAAGAACGCTGATGGCGAGCCGATCGTCGAGCTGACCGATGAGCAGAAGTACCTCTTTGACACGCGCGGCTGGTTGTTGGTGCCGGGTTTGTTGGCCGATGACGAGGTGGTCCAGATGAAGGACTACGCGCTAAGGGTGCAGAACGACCCGGAGTCGCTGCCCGAGCACGAGCGCAGCCATGTTGCCGGGCCGTTGCAGAAGTTGACGGACCATCCGGTGGTGGTGGGTTTTTTGAATGAGTTTCTCGCTTTTCCGCATCTTTCGAGCCCGGAGTGTTATGGTTTCCGTATGGAGGGCAGCGGCCTGCGCAATCCAGCGGCGACGCCGGAACGGCAGGGTGTTTTCGGCCCGCACAATGGTAGCGGCCTGTTCCGCTTTGCCTATGACTCGCATCATTATCAAAGTATCCCAGGCAAGTCGTTCAGCGGGCTGACGCGAGTAGTGTGGGAGTTGGCGCCGGTGAAGATGTATCAGGGGGGCACGCTCTTGGCGACGGGCAGCCACAAGGCGGCCTATGCCGCGCCGGAGTCGATACAGGATCCGCATTCGGCGGTGTGGGACACTTATGAATGCCCGGCGGGCTCGGTGTTGTTTTTTACCGAGGCCTTGGCGCATAGCACCTGTCCTTGGACCAATGAGGAGAACGAGCGCGTGGCGATTTTCAATCTCTACAATAGCGTTGGGTCGCGGTGGAGTCCTTGGCAGCCGCCGGCGCCGTTGATAGACCAGATGCCGGCGATGCGGCAGACGTTGTTTCGTGAAACGCATTGTGCGAATAATGTGCCGGGCTTTCAGTACGGGGGGCAGAATCAGAAGGATCGAAAACCGGTGTAATGGTGGAGGACGGGCCGGTCTGAGGTATACTCTTCGCTCATGCACGTATCGCTTTGCAATATGCGCCCTGCGGGAGCTTACTTTGCTCCGAGGGCTGTAGCCGGTTTCACTCTCCTGTGAAATCGAGTACTGTAAAGCCGCTCCTGGGTATACTCCAGACAGGCTCTCCGGCTATTATTAGTTTCACTGCAAGGAAAGTGAGTAGTAGGAACCTATAAAAGGAGAGTCCTATGAAAGTTCTGATAAGTGTTGTGGTGTTATGCGCGTCGATGGCGTTTGCAGAAGAAGAAGAAGGGTTTCCTATGCTTCAGTTGGCGAATAGTGAGTTGAAGATGGCGTTGTATCTGCCGGGTGCGGAGGACGGGTATTATCGCGGGACGCGTTTTGACTGGTCGGGCATTATTTCGCGGGTGGAATACAAGGGCCATTCTTTTTACGGGCCGTGGCGCTTTCCGCACGACCCGGTGGGGCACGACTTTGTCACTGGGCCGGCGGAGGAGTTCGGCATGGACAATCCTTCGGGTTTTGACGAGGTCGAGGCGGGCGGGTCGTTTGTGAAGGTTGGGGTGGGTTTGTTGCGGAAGGGTTCGGAGAAAGAGTACAAGTTTCACGGGGAATACGAGATTATCCGCGCGGGCGAATGGGAGGTAGAGCACGGCAAGAACTGGGTGGAGTTTCGTCAGGATTTTGTTGGCGAACGCGGATGGGCGTATAAGTACAAGAAGCGGATTGAATTGGCCGGAACGGGTTTTTCCATCGCGCATCGCTTGGAAAATAGCGGCGAGAAGACGATCGACATCAACCACTACAACCACAATTTTACGTTAATAGATGATGTGCCCTATGGGCCGGATTATAGCGTGAGGTTCCCGTTTACGGCCAAAGAGCCGAAAGATATCAACGCGGAGTTTCCCGGTTTGGCTTGGGTGCGCGGCAAGCAGATCGTCGTCGAGGAAGCGCTCGGTGACCGGTCATTGTGGGTGCAAGTGCACGAAGGCGCGGGCCCGGTCGAGTATAACGCGGGGATGGTGCGCAACAACAAGACGGGCGCGGCGGTGCATTTTAGGGGCGATACGCCGATCATCAAATACAATTTCTGGTCGGTAAAGACGGCGGCGTGTCCCGAGCCATTTATCGGCATTAACCTCGTGTCAGGTGCAGTGCAGGAGTGGACCAATTACTACACTTTAACTGTCGACGAAAAGTGAGCGACGGATGTATATACAGGACCAACTATCGATCGGTGATCTCGACGACGAACATCTGAGTTATTTTAATGCGCTCGGCGTCGACTCGATTCATCTTGAATTGCGCGGCGGACCGGCGGCCAAGGGGCGCCGGGGCAGCACCGGTTCGGCGAATACTTCGCTGGCGCAGGATTTGAAGGCCGGCAAAGATTGCACAGAGGCCTTCGAACAAGCGCGCGAAAAAGTCGAGGCGCACGGCATGAAGCTGAACAATATCTTCATGCCGGCCTGGGAGGAAATCACACTGGCCGAGGCCGATATGGACGAGAAGATCGGCCATTGGTGTGCGATGTTGGAGAGTCTGGGTCGTGCAGGGATTCCCTGTGTGGGCTGGAATTTTAAACCGATGGGCAATTTTCGCACTACGGCGGATATCGGGCGCGGCGGTGTGCAGTACAGCACCTTCGACTATGCTGAGTTCGACAAGAACCGCCCGACGCCGCACGAACCGCCGGTCGACGAAGCGCAGATGTGGCAACACATGGAGAAGTTCCTCAAGGCGGCAGTGCCGACGGCGGAAAAGGCCGGGGTGCGTATGGCGCTGCATCCGGACGATCCGCCGATCCCCGAGCCGCTGGGCGGTGTGGCACAGATTTGCTCGACGCTGGAGCAGTTTCGCAAGACCTTTTTCGAGCTCGCGCCGAGCGGCAACAATGGCATGCTCTTTTGCCAGGGCTGCATGACGGAGTTGCTGGGGCCGGAAAAAATCTACGACGCGATCGCCGAGATGGCGTCGAAGGGCGTGATCGCCTGGGTGCATTTCCGCAATGTGCGGGGGCAATTGCCGCGATTCACCGAGGTTTTTATGGACGAGGGTGAGGTGGATATGCGGCGGGCGATGGAGGTGTATAGGGACAACGGTTTTAACGGGCCGTTTATGATGGATCATACGCCGAAGATGCCGGAGGGATACGATAATATGCACGGCAAGGCCTATGCTATTGGGTATATACGGGCGTTGATAAAGATGGTGTATGGGTAGTCGTGCGAATACCCGCCGGTGATGCTGTAATTTTTGCCCATATAGTTTATATCCGTTCTTTTTTATAAGTGTCTTAGTTTTGTCTTAATAAGCAATAGTCAGAGGAGCTAGTATGCCGGTATTGAGTAAAGAGGATTGGGCGTTTTGGCAGGAGAATGGCTATGTGGTGGTGCACGACGCCGTGCCGCAGCAAAACCTGGACGCAATGGTGGATGTGATTTGGGATTTTTTGCAGATTGACCGCGAAGATCGGGAGGCTTGGTATAAGTACAAACCCTATTCGCGGGATGATAGGTGTTCGCCGATATCGGCGGCGGGCATGGTCGAGATCTACCAACATCAGGCGCTGTGGGACAATCGACAGTATCCCCGAATACACCAGGCTTTTTCCGAGATCTGGGGAGATGAAAAGCTGTGGGTTTCGTTGGACCGGGCGAATATGAAACCGCCGGCGCGCGAGGATAAACCCGAGTGGTGCAACGAGGGCATGATCCACTGGGACAAGGATACCTCGCAGCAGCCGGTTTCTTTTGGCGTGCAGGGCGTGCTGTATTTGACGGACACCTCGGAGCAGCAGGGCGGGTTCCAGTGTGTACCGGGTTTTCAGCGGATCTTTGACGAATGGGTCAAGACTCAACCGGAAGACCGCAACCCGCAGCGGCCAGATTTGGAAGGGCTGGAGATCAAGTCGATCACGGGCAAGGCCGGGGACTTGCTGATCTGGCATAGCCTGTTGCCACACGGCAACGGGCACAATCGCTCCGACCGGCCGCGCTTGGCGCAGTATATCACCATGTCGCCGGCTCCTGAAGACGGTGGTGAGGCGCGCGATCGGCGGATCGAGAGCTGGCAAGAGCGGCGGCCGCAAGCCAATTGGCCCGGCGACCCGAGGGATTTGGAGCATACGCACCAGCAGCCGGCAGAGTTGACGACGTTAGGGCGGAAGCTGTTGGGGGTTGATTCGTGGAACTAAAAGTATAAGTCGATGAGAACCGTGCTCGCCATTCTGCCCGACGGGGCGGGGCTGTGGTTGTGAGGCGGAGTGAGCGCTTGGCTGAGATAGCGGAAAGGTGGTATATGGCTACTAGAATCAATCGCACGATCGAACTGCTCGCCGAGGACCAGCCCGTCTATTATACGGGTGAGCATGTAGGGCATGTGCTGACCTATGCGCAAGGCAAAGAAGATGCGGCGACCTGGGCCGACTATTTCAATGTCGGCATGGAGCACGGGGCGTTTGATATGGCCGGGTTAGATGAGTACTTGCGCGGCTTAGTAGACGGGGGGCCGACGCGCAGCGGACACCGGACGCCGACGGTGATCGTCGAGGCGCCGGTCGAGGCGGTCTCAGAGGAGATCGTGCGCTTTAACGCTTGGCAATTTCGCCAACTTTTGGCGCGTGGCGTGCACGGAATCTTATTGTGTCAGGCCGAGTCGGCAGCCGCGGTCAGGGCCTTTGTCGAGAGTTGCCGTTATCCGGTCAACGAGATCGGAGTTGGCGAGAGCTTACAGCAGGGCAGGCGCGGGGTGGGTTCGGAGTCGGTATGTGCGAAAGTCTGGGGCGTTGACCGCGATGAATACCTGGCCAAAGCCGATCCGTGGCCGCTCAACCCGCAAGGCGAATTGCTGTTGGGGATCAAGATCGAATCGCCGGCGGCGCTGCCGCATATCGAGGAAATATTGGCGGTGCCCGGTATTGGTTTTGCCGAGATGGGGCCGGGGGATTTGAGTTTGTCCCTGGGCTATCGCAAGATGCCGCAGCCCTGGCCGGCGCTGATACAGGAGACCCATGAGCGAGTCAAGGCCGCCTGCTTGCAGAATGGCGTGGCGTTTTTGCATTCCTCGACGCCGGAGACGGTCGCCGATAATATCGATGCTGGTGCGCGGGTGATCGCCGGCCGGCGCGAAGAAACGGCGGTGGTTGGTCGGGCGCATTCGGGGCGGCGGATGCCGGCGTAAGCGTTACTCGGGTCTTTGTTGTTGGCGCTTTTGCGCTGAGCTAATGTGCCGTCCGCCGTCTCTACGATTATTGCGTTCTGTGAGTATCACTCTTCAATTATCCGCAACACGCCGCGCGCGCCGTCGACTTCGACCAACATACCGTCTGTGAGCACCTGTATGGCCTGAGGCGCATCGACGATCGCCGGCAAGCCCAATTCACGCGCGACCAACGAGGAGTGGCTGGCGCCGCCGCCGACTTCGACGACCAGCGCGCCGGCCATTAGCATCAATGGCGTCAGCTGCGGGCTGGCCGCGTGCGTTACTAATATCTCCCCCTTCTCTAGCGGCACCACCTTGTCGCCGGGCTGTGCAATACGCACTCGTCCTCGGCAGATGCCGGGGCTGACGCCCTGGGCTATTATCCGGCGCCCTTCTTCATCGTCGAAGTAGCCCTTTTCGCCACGGTCCTCCTCTTCCTTTTCGCCCAACATGTCCGGTGCGTCGAGTTGGCGTTGTTCCTGCCAGGTGCGCTGTCGGCCCGCCGCGACCTGTTGCAGTGAAATTGCCGCCGAATTTTCCAGTGCGGCTACCGCGCCTTGCAGTTCGTCTTTTTCGAGGAAGAATACGGCGTCGGTGTCTGTTAACACGCCGGCTTTGACCAGCCTCTGTGCTAATTCCAAGACTGCAGCGCGCATCAGCGGCCAGCCCAATTGAAAATAGAAGTTGGCGTCTTCGCGCACCGAGGCGTTGGTCTGGTAATAGTCGATCAGCGCGGCCATGGTAGCGCGCTCGTCGTCGGCGAGTTGGGCCAGGACCGCCGCTACGCTATCGTCGCGGCGCTGCGCCGTGCGCTGGCGTTGTGCTTCGGGCGCTTCGATATCTTGTTGCGCGAACACGCCGAGTGTTTGGCAGAGTTGCGCTTGGTCTTCGCCGGTGGTGGGCCAAAAGAAATCGAGGCTGGCCAATTGGTGGCCGTATTCGGCGGCGTATTCGGCCAAGCGTTGTTGTAACCACGCGGGTAGGTCTGTGATTGCAGTTTCGGCGAATAGCTTGCCGGCTTCGTCGAACTGCTCCAAGCGCCTTATTGAATAAAAGCGCCGCTTGGCTTTTCTTATTTAGTCTGTTTATAAAACTCACATCATACGCAGGACCGAGATTACATGGGTACTGCACTGGACTACGGCGTACAGAGTTTCTGTTTCCGCCATTTCAAGGACAACGCCGAAGTGGCGGAAAAAGTGAAGGCGATCGGCGTCAACACGATTGAGGTTTGCGCTGTGCACGCCGACTTCAACGATCCCGAAGGCTGGAAGGACATCGTCAAGACCTACCAGGACGCCGAGGTGGGCATCGTTTCGATCGGAGTACAGACCTTCACCGGACTGGATTCGGATCGCGATTTCTTCGAGTGCGCGGCAATCGCCGGGGCCAAGCACATTTCGTGTCATTTCAAAATTGACAGCTATACCAAAGCGATCCCTATGGTGCGCGCGTGGAGCCGTGAGTACGGCATCAAGGTCGGTATCCATTGCCACGGCGGTTATTCGTTCGGCGGGTCGCCGGATGTGTTGAAGCACCTGGTGGGTTTGGGTGGACCGGAGGTGGGCTTGTGCATCGACTCGGCATGGGCGTTACAGATCGGGCCGCGCCAGGGCAATCCGGTGAAGTGGGTCGAGAACTTTCCGGGGCAGACCTACGGAGTGCATTATAAAGACTTCGTCTTCGACAAGGACGGAATGTGGAACGATACGGTGGTGGGGCAGGGCACCTTGGATTTGAAGGGTTTTGTCGACGCGTTGGAGGCGGATGGTTTTGATGGGATGGCGGTAATCGAGTATGAGGCGGATGTCGAGAATCCGGTGCCGGCGTTGACGAAGTGTGTGGAGGTTATGCGGGGGTTGGTAGGGTAGGTGGGGCGGCGAATGGTGGTGGAGCTTTTGGAGGCTTACCTTCGCTCATTCTCGCCCGACATTCCTGTCGGGCGAGAATGAGCGGTATAGGAAGACCCCCCAAGCTCAGCCACCGTTCCTCGCCCTCCAACGCCACCTATTCCGGCGGCATAACCAACCCCTCCGGATCACGGACGCCGTAAAGAGGCGGCAGTTCGCGGTAGTCGATGCCGATGCGGCCGTCCCAGTCCCATTTTACCACGCCATCCTGCAACGTCAGTTCGCAGACGATGCGCTGCTTGCCGCGGAACAGGCCGCTAGCTACGTCGGTATAGCCAAAGTCGCCTTGCAGAATATTCAGACCGGCGACATCGGCAACCGCGCCGACGGACAAATGCCCCAATTCTTCGTGGCCGATTTCACGGGCGGGGTTGACGGTGGATTCGCGGATGACTTCATCGAGCGGCATGCCCATGACCAGAAACTTAGACATTACGGTAACCATGTCCATCATGTCTTCGTTCATGTTTTTGGTGTGCAGGTCGGTGCTGATGGAGTCGGGGTAGAAGCCTTGTTCGATGGCGGGTATGGCGTTGCGCCAGTAGAAGGAGCCGCCGCCGTGGCCGACGTCGAAGATCACGCCGCGTTTGCGGGCTTGGCGCAGATAGTTGAGTACTTTGCCATCGGCGTCGAGCCAGGGCACATCGCCGAGAAACATATGCGTGCTGATATCGCCGGGGGCCATGCGTTCGGTGACCAGTTCGTAGTAGGGGCGCTCGCGGGGAAAAAGGCCGAAGTCGATCATCGCGGGCATACCGGCGGCTTGTCCTGCGGCCAGGGCGCGGTCGGTCGAGACCCAGTCGGGGCTTAGGAAGTGGGCGGTTTTGGAACCGACGACGAAATCGCTGTGTTCCTTCATAACGGCGGCAGTGCGCTCGACGTCCATATCGGAGACGTTTTGCTCAAGGGTGGTCGAGACCATGCCCATGCTGGCGATATTGAGAAAGGCGTACATGCGGGTCTGGAAGCGGGTGAGCACGCGTTCGCGGAAGTCGGGGAAGGTGCGCCAGCCGGCGCTGCCGGTGTCGACCATGGTGGTGACGCCGCTGCGGAAGGAGAACCCGTCGGGCAGGATGCTATTGTCGCCTGCCCAGGCGTTGGCCCAGCCGGGGGTGGCATACATGTGGGTGTGGATATCGACGAGCCCGGGGGTAATATAGAGGCCGGTAACGTCGAGGACCTGTTGGGCCTGGTCGGCGGGGATGTCTTGATCGATGGCGGCGATTTTGCCGTCGGTGATCGCGAGGTCCATCGGGGCATTGATGTTATTCTTCGGGTCGATGAGGTGGCCGCCCTTGAGCAGCGTGTCGAATCGCATGCAGGTCTCCGTGTGTTATGTCCGTTTATACGCAACAGTCAAAGTGGTTCGTCGCAAGCTGTCAAGATGCAGCGCAGAATATCGGCAGTGGGGTCTGCTGTTCACTCGCCCGCAATCCGCTCGAGCTCCTCGTCGATCAGTTCTTTGAAGCGTGCAAAGGGCTGCGCGCCGCTGATCATGCGGCCATTAATGAAAAAGGCCGGTGTGCCGCTGACTCCGACGGCCTCCCCATCGGCGATATCGCGGTCGATCGCCTCGCTAAAATCGTCCGATGTCAGGCACGCGTCGAACTTCGCGCGCTCTATACCAACCTCGTCGGCGATGGCTTGGTATTGCTCTTGGTGTAGGTCTTCGCTGGCCATCAGCTTTTCGTGATAGGCCCAAAACTGCCCTTGTTGCTCGGCGCAGCGGGCTGCCTGCGCGGCGGGGCGGGCATTTGCGTGGAAGTCGAGCGGATAGTCGCGGTAGACGAAATGCACTTTGTCACCGTAGGCTTCGAGAACTTCACGGATGACCGGCTCGGCGGTTTTGCAGTAGTGGCACTCGTAATCGGAGAATTCGATTAGGGTGATTGGTGCTGAGGCGTCGCCGAGCGAGGGCCTGCCGCCGGTGCCGACTTCTAGGACCGGCGGGCGTAGACTCACGCGCGGCGCGTATTGTTCTTCCAGAGCCGCCAGTACTTCCCGATAACGTCTCTGTTTGGATTGCCCGACGAGATATTCCGTAACTTCTTGTATGGCCTCGTCGATGGGCGTGTCGGCGAAGTGCTTTTTATTCGAATTGTAGACCTCCTGAATCTGCGCGGAATCGGGCTGGGCGACTTTGCTTTCGACTTCGTCGGCCAAAAACTGTTCGGAGGTCTGGTCTTTGGCCTCGGCGGCCAGCGCGATAAGCTGATCGCCGATCAATTCGTAGAGTCCGGCGCGGAGGATTTCGTAGCGCTCTTGTTCTAGTCTGAGCAGCTGGCCTTTGACGTGTTGTTCTAGGGCTTGGTATGTGATGGTTGTTTCACCGATGACGGCGGCAGGCTCAGCGGAGGCCGTGGCGATGAGCAGGCCGGTTACCAGCAGGAGGATTAGGGGCTTTAGGCCGGAGATTGATTTAGGGATGCGCGCCATGGGGGGGACTTGCTCCTCTTTATGTTGTAAAGGCGTGTCGATTATTCTGTTTAAAATAGACAAACCATAATAGCTTGTCGAAGTTGCGGTTGCATACGATGCGTTTCTTGAAATTTAGCGATTGTTCTTATCGCCCTCTATCGGATAATTACAAACCATGGGGAGTGCGGTGAATGGAAATACTATGCGAACAAGAGGAACAAGCACTGAGATATTGTATGGCTAAAAAAGACAAAGGGTTACGCAACGAGGTTTGCTTCGGCGACGAGGATCTCTATCGGGAGCCGAAGTAAACTCTATGGTGATGGATAAACTGGCGGCGTTGGCGGTGGTTTGGGGGCTATTGTTGCCCTGGGCGTTTATTGGGCTGCGGGTCTTTGCGACGTATGGCTTTTACGATCGGTTGCTGGCCGGTGTGCTCGGAGGGCTGGCGGCGACGGTTTGCGTTGGCTTATGTGCTGGCGATGTTCGGTCGATTGGACCTGTACTGGGGTTTGTATACGGCGGTTTGTGTGTTGAGTATTCTTTTGGCGCGCGGTGGATATATGGTAGAGGTCCGCTGGTCTTCGGGGGCCTGGTGGATAACGCTCGTTTTGGCGCTGGTGCTGCTTGCTGAAGCCTGGCCCGTATTTTCGCTGGAGTATCCCCTTGGTTGGGACCCGACTTTCCACTTGATTCTGGCGCGTAAGATCCTCGAAAGCAATGCGCTCTGTACTGACTGGCGGCCATTCGAACCGATACCTGTCAATTATACGCAGGGGCTGCACGTGTTTATCGCCTTGGTCTCGCAGTGGTCGGGGCAACCGGCTCATATCACGTTCCAGATTCTCCATCTAGTGTTTCAGCCATTGGCCGGGCTGCTGGTCTTGCGCTTAGCGCTGGCGATTTTTGGCGATTTGCGAGCCGGTGTTTTGGCGTTGCTGGTCTATGAGTTTCTTTGCTCGCATGGAAGTTTTTCCAGCTATTACCAATGGGGCGGGCTGCCGACCGAGCTGGGCGCGTTATTCTTTTTGGCCATCATTTGGATGGGACTGACCGACCGCAGTCGCCGGGGCACGGCGTTGGCCGTGTTGTGTTATGGCGGTCTGGTGATGGCGCACCATTTGAGCGGGTTGATCGCGACCTGGGTCTTGGGGTTTTATATCGCGGCTTCTTATGTCGGACGGGTCGATGGTGTGTTGCGGGTTTGGATATTGCGGTTGTGGCCGCTGACCTTGCTCGTTTACGCCTTTTATATAGGCCCCTATGTAGTCGGGCACTTCGGTGAGTTGGGCCATACCGACGTGTTGCACTTTTACGACGAGGACTTGAAGACCGGTTGGCAGGTCGCCACGGATCTTGGGCCGGTTGCGCTGGTTTTGGGGTTGCTCGGGTTTTTGTTGGCGATGCAGCGTGCAGATGATGTGCGCGGTGGCTTTTTGTTGAGCTGGTTTGCGGCCTTGGCCTTGGGTTTTGGCCTGTTAGGTTATGGATATCGCTTTGCGGCTTATTTGATTTTCGACGAAGAGTTTACCGCCTTTACGCCCTCGCGTTTTATGACCTTGTTGGCCTATCCACTGGCAATCTATGCGGGCTACGCGCTGGCGGAGCTTATTGCGATAGGGGCTCGGCGGTTTTCGCTGCGGGCTGACATGCTAATCGCTGCGGTGGTCGTGGTCGTTGTGTTGGCGTCGGTTCCGGAGGTTGTGCGACTGGCGGGGTTGCGCTCGGTCTCAGAGGAGGGAGTGGCTTTGGCGCGGCGGATTGAGGCGGAAGTGCTCGCGGACGGCTTTGTGCTCTACGAGGACCATGTTTTAAACAAGATGCAGCCCTATCATTGGGTTACTTATTTGACGTGGCGGCGTTCGGTCTATACGCCGATCCCGGCTTCGGAAAACAGACAGTTGTTGCGGCAGATACGCGAGGAGATGTGGCAGTCAAAAATATCCCGTATCCAGCAGTGGGTTGCCAGCGGCGAAACGCCGATCTACTATGCGTCGGTTCATCCACAGACGAAGGAAGTGGAGATCAAACGGGTGACGGAGGGGGAACAATGAACTTGCGGCGAGTCTGTTATGCGGCGTTGACGGTAAGTGGGCTGCTTATTCTGTTGGTGCCCTTGTTGCTTGGAGGAGAGGGCTGAGGTGTGCGGTACTCGGTGTTATTCGTCGTGTGCCCGGTATTCACCGCGTGCGTTCCATCCGGGATATTGCTCTTCTAAGGCGGCGAGCGTCTGGCGGGTGTAGTAGGGGTGTTCGGGGGCGGGGAAGCGGAAGAGCTGGCGGTCGGTGGCGGGTAGCTCGGCGATAAATTCGCGGAAATGCGGGTCTTGTCCGACGTGCGTGTAGTGCGCGGCGCCTTCCCAGTCGTGGTCGGCGCGGCCATAGGCGAATTTCCAGATATAGCGCTGGCCGTCGGCGCGCAGGTAATCGCTGGCGGCGTGCCAGGAATAGTTGTGAAAAATGGCCACCGAGCCGCCGGGGGCGGCCATGGCTTCGGCTCTGGCCGGATCTCGGTGCTGGCCGTCGTCGTCGTCGACAAAGAGGGTCGGTGCCTGGTCTTCGTCGACGTCTTCGAGGCAAAACCAGAAATTGAGTTGGCTGTGGTGGTGGTCTGACGTGGTCGGCGGCAGCAGCGAGTTATTGCCATTGTCGATGTGGAATGTTCCGTTTTTGCGGCCTGGATAGGTGACCAGACCCAAGCCGGGTCGGTAGTAGATGTGTTCGGTGCCGAGCCAGCGTTGGGCAAAGGCAATGGCTTCGCGATCGATGATGGCGTGGTTGAGGCATTGCTCGGGATAGGGGAAGTAGTAGGCGTCGGTAAGCGCTTCGGGCGGGTCGGCTTTTATTTCGTCCCAAGGTTTTAGAATGCGGCGCAGGGCGGCGGCCATTTCCGCGCGCCGGGCTTCGGGCAGATAGTTGTGCACGATGGCGTAGCCGCGTGTTGAGAGCGCGTCGAATATTTCGTCGGTTAGTCTTTGTTGTTTTGGCATGGTGGGCTAAAGGTAGCTATGGGGGAAGGGTAATTCAAGCGGTCACTGCTGTAGGTGAAAAAAGCCTTCGTCAAAACAGGCAAATACCCCCCATAAACGAAGTGATCTTCTGCTTTTGTCTTGCTAACGCCTGACGAGGTGTCGTTCAGACAGTGCATTTGGCTGACGGAGAGGCCAAGGCGCGTTTGCAGAGCCAGCCCTTTTTTGAAAAATTCGCCGATGAGATTGATGTGAGCTGTGAGCCCGACGCGGGGCGGAGGCGACACCGCTGACGTGTTTGATTGAGCACATCATGGCGATGGGGAAGGCTTGGGGGCCGATTCGGCCGACGAACTGGCCTTGCCAAAGTGGGACGAAATGGCGGCTGAAGAGTTTGGCGGGTTTGTTGGGTTCCATTATACGCAGAACAATAGACCCCGAGTAGACCTTGGCAATGCTTTAGTGCGGTGTTTGGCTATCTGTTAGGTGACGTATCGTTGGATGCCGACGACTAGGGTGATGATCAGGACCGTGATCAGCACGACACCGGCTAAAGTGATGGTCAGCGCTTTGCCAATAAAAAAGCAAATCCCTAAGCCCATTAGCACGATCACCACGCCGATCATAAAGATTAGCAACCCTACCCAGTGGGCTAGACCGGTCTTGTTGGTGATGCGGTCGGGGGCACTGCCCGCGATCAGGCCGACGCGTTTTTTGACGCCGATCAAATAGGCGATGATATAGAGCGGTAGGGCGGAGAGCAGCATAACGAGGAAGATGAATATACCTGGATCCATCACAGTGTCCTTATTGTAAAGATTTAAGCGCTGCCCAAGACCGCCAAGGCTTCTACCTCAACGAGCATGCCGGGCAATACCAGGTCGGCGACGGTGACGGTGGAACTGGCGGGGACATTGTTGGGGAAGGCTTCGGCGCGGGCGGCAGAGTATTCGGCGTAGCGGCTGGTGTCGGTTATAAAACAGGTGATTTTGACCACGTCGTCCATGGTCGCGCCGGCCTCGGCGAGTACGGCGCGGATATTGGCGAAGACCTGACGCGACTGCGCGGCCATATCATCGCCGACGAGATTACCTTCCGGGTCGAGCGGGCCCTGGCCGGAGACGTGTATGGTGTCGCCTACCTGCACGGCTTGCGAGATGCGGAACTTCTCGGCCCAGGGCCAGTCGGGGTTGTGTGCTTTACGGTCGGGCATGGCGGGGCTCCTGTGTTGCGTGGGTACTAGGGCGTCGGCGAGGCTCGAAGACATCGTCGTCATTGATCGGGCCCTGGGCCGGCACAAATTTGCTGAGCTTGGCGTGTACCGCGATCTGCCCGCTGGGGGCGCTGGGTGTCTTCAACGTTGTCGACGGTAGAGTTCTAATCGGTTCAAGAGGGCGCGTTGGTGAGCAAATACCAGATGGCCTACGGCACGGCGTTGATCATGGCGGTGGCGCTGTAGGTTTTTATGGTGGTTCTCCTATGGCTCGTCGAAGGCTTTTAAGATCTGTCCTATGCGTTTTTGCTCAATAGCTCATTGAGGTGGTTGGCGAATTCGTTGCGGTCGCTTTGGCTCAAGGCCGGTGGCCCGCCGGTCTCGACACCGCCGGTGCGCAGGGTGTCCATAAAGTCCCTTATATTCAGTCGCGGGCCGATATTTTCCTCGGTATAAAGCTCGCCGCGCGGGTCGAGGGCCAAGCCGCCCTTGCCGATGACTTCCGCCGCCAGGGGAATATCGGCGGTGATGACGAGATCGCCGGAGCTAAGCCTTTTGACGATCTCGTTGTCAGCGACGTCGAAACCGTAATCGACTTGCAGCATCGCGATATGGTCCGAGCGCGGGATGCGCAACGCTTTGTTGGCGACCAGCGTTACCAGTACGCCGGTGCGGTCCGCTGCCCGGTAGAGGATTTCCTTTATAACGACCGGACACGCGTCCGCGTCGACCCATATTTTCATCGTTTATTTCATTTCAGTAAAGAGGCGGTACCCGTCACTCGGTATCCGTTTTATTGTCTGTCGAGCAGCGCGATGATTTTTGTCTTGTGGTTTTCCCGTGCGTAATCTACGGGTCTTTTGCCCAGTGTGTCTATAGCCTCGCTATTCGCCCCGTGCGCGAGCAAAAGCGTACAGACCATCGTGTTGTTGTTGCGGTCTGCCGCTAGATGCAAGGGAGTGCGGCCGTCCTTGGTGCGGGCGTGCACGGAGGCACCGGCATCTAATAGCCAGTGTACGGCCTGTATTTCTTCGTGGTGGCTGTAGAGGTGCAGGCACGTTCTGTTCTGCTCGTCGATCAGCGCGTCGACTAGGCCGCCGGATTTTATTAACGCGTCGGCGATGGAGTTTTCCGGGTTGCGTCTGTTTTTACAATGACGTAGCGCCGACCGCAGTACCTGTTGCTGGTTGGGGTCGGCGCCCCCTCGTACCAGCGCGTGCACGACGGCGACGGTGCCTGCGCTCTGACAGCAGGCGACCAGTGGCGTGACGGCTATGCCGATATCCACTTCGGCATTCGGCTCGGCTCCGGCGTGCAATAGCCTGTCGATAATGGCCAACTGTTGTTTGTGATGCGTTGTTGTAGTGTGGCCTAACGCTGATCCGGCGCAATAGTGCAATCCGGTTCTTCCGGTGTTGTCGATTGCCGTGGCCTGGGACGGCTCGCCTAGGGCGTTCTCGACTGCGGTCAAATCCAATATCGCGGCGGCGCTGAAGAAGTCGACTCTTGCGCCATGATCGACCAGTGCGTTGACCAACGCGGGCTGCCCTGCGCTCGCGGCGAGGCAGAGCATACTTTCTCCCTCGCGACCGCGGGCGTTCGGATCGGCACCTTGCTCTATGAGGTAGCGGGCGACTTCGGGGTGCGCTGCTGTTTTGGGGAAAGAAATATAGGGTGTTACGCAAGTTTTCAGCAATGAGTTGAAAGAACGGGTGGCGGTCTGTTCAATGAGGTTTTGCAGGTTTTGCAGGTCGCCTTTTTTCACCAGTGTTTTCAACCGAGAGCTGTCACCGGCGGGTGCATTCTTTTTGTTTCGGCGCTTCCTGTTTATACAAGGGCGGCAACTGGGTGCGTAACCGGTTTTCGAGCGTGCGCGTTGGTGAAAATAGCTCGTCGGTTTTTTTTCGCCGCAGGTCGCGCACGTTAACGATTCTAGGCATTCGACGGTCGTCCCGCTCATGTGTGTCCCTATGCGATGCTCTGTAGCATGATTTCTGCGAGCTGCTCGACGACCGGGCCTTTTGCCGATTTGGCGGCGCTTAGCGGCGTCTTGCCTTTGCGCGCGGCGCGCAGCGGGTCGGCGCCGGCTTTGAGCAGCAGGTGTGCGGCGCTTTTTCTTTTCTCGTCGTTCTTGATTGTGGAATGCACCACTTCGAACAACGCGGTCTCTCCATTGGTGTCTGCAATGTCAGCGCAAGCCCCATAGTCTAACAAGGTACCTATCGTCTTGACAAAACCCGCTTTTGCCGCCCGATGCAGCGCTGTTTTGCCTTTGTTGTCTTGAAAGTCTATGTCAGCGCCGAGGCCGAGCAGTCGCTTTACTTCGGCGGGGTTTCCGCCTCGGTCTCCCCGACACAGGTATACGAGTTCTGCGCTGTAGGTATCCGTGTCCGGCGTTTTTGCGCCATAGGAGGAGGCGAGTGCGAAGAGTTCGCCTGCATCCGGGGGGATTGGCGGTAGTTTGCCGGGGTCCGCGCCATGCTTGAGCAAGTGGCGAATCTTGTCGAGGTCGTTGTTGGCGGCGATAAAGAAATCGTCTTCATAGCCTTTGATTTTGGCGCCTTGGCCGATGAGGAATTCAACGGTTTCGGCGTCGCCGCCGCGCAGCGCGTAACACAGGGGCGTGGCCCAAGGCGCGGGCGCGAGGTAGAAGTCCAAACCGCTTTCTTCCATGGCACCCATCGTGTGTTGTGGGTGGCCTTCATATAGTGATTCGGGCTGCCGTTTCAGCCAGTCTTCGGCACCTTGCCTGTCGCCGAGGAAGGCCATGGTGTGCAGGTCGGTCTTGGCGCCTTGTGCGAGCAGGAAATCGGCGACGTCGTCGCGCTTTTTATAGCGGGCGATGCAATAACAGCTGACTTCGACAAAGTAGGGGGTGTAGTGCGTGCCGCAGGCATTGATGTCGGCGCCGCGTGCGGCGAGGTATTCGACCATCGCGAGCTTGCCGCGATGCGCTGCCTCCCACAACATGGTCCGGCCGTGTGAGCCGGTACGGCTTAACCACTGGGGCCGCGCGTCGAGGATCGAGTCGACGGCCGTGAGGTCACCGCGTGCGGCAGCGGCGGTGGCGACCTTTAGGAAGTCGCTGGCCTTGCCCGGGAATTTAATGTCTACCATGGGCTTCTGCGTTAACAACCCCTTTTAATTGTTGCTTCATTTCGCATCAATGCGGTTATCCGTCTTTATCGCGACCGACATATTGGCTAACCTTCGAGATGGTCTTGCCTTGCAAGCGATCAGCTATTTTTCCTTCTCCGCCAACTAACGAACGTGTTGGTGGACCTCATCTCTGGCGCGGCACAGTTTTTCATCCAACTCGGCGAGTTGATCAGTCGGATAGGGCTCTATCGCGCGTTGATATATTTCCCTGTTGGCCTTCCTTACGACGTCTACCAGGTCGGGTTTTGTGTTGCCATCCCAGTCATACAGACCTTCCATCATGCCCATCATATCCATCAGCGGACCATCATCAAGGTCGTAGAGGGTCGCGCAGAAATTGACTCCGCAAACGTTCGCATCTCGCAAGTGGCGGTCGAGCAGCAAGCTGTATACGCGGCCTTTGTGCTCGGACGTCACACTGTGCGGATTTTGGCGTGCTGATTCGAAATTATGGCCCGACTCCTCATCAGAGACGAGCACGGCCCTGCCCGTTGTTGCACTTTGTTCGGTGAAACTGATATTGCGGTTGAAGTGCTGGGGCGAAAGCATGTCGACATAAGGCGCCAAAGTCTCCCAAGTTTTCAGGTCGAAGGACTGCTCTTTGACATAAGGTCCTAGGATCAGGTGGTTGCGTTCATGCCGACGTATCGCATCGTGTACTATGCGGTACAGGTGAACCGCCATTTTGCGGATGTTTTCCGGTACTGGCGCGTCGCTGTCGAGCGACGGTATGGAGTCGATCCAGCTCTCCGGTCTGATGAAGGTGCCGAAACCATAGTAGTAGCCCATCATCAGTGGATCATCGGCGTACTGCGAGCAAACACCAGCTACTAACTCTTCGACCCAATCTTGATAAAGCGGAGGAGAAGATGTCTGGGCGTTCCTTACCTTGTGGCAGCTCGTTGGGGTGAGGGATCAGGAAGAGTCCGGCAGCGTAGGGGAACGATTCGCGGCGAAACAGCGCCTCGACCTTCTCGACCTCTACATAGCCCTCGGGGTCCCGGCACTGGCTTGTCGCGCCTGCAAGTGCGCAGTGAAACCCGAGCGCCCGCACCTGGCTGAACCGCTTTTCAATCCACACATCCTTGTCGCCGTCGTAAAGTTTTTGCACTGTCGGCTGACTGTTGCCGGTGTAGATATGGGCCAGCGATACTGGGAAGAACGCGTTACCCTCTGGCGTGATGAACCAGCTGCGTCCGTCCAGTTTCTCCAGATGGAACCAGCCGGTGCTTTTCCCCTTCAATTGGGTTGTGCCACCGTACGAATCAAGTGTATATGTCAGGGCTTTTGTCTCCGTTGCATTTCGGTGTTGACGGTGCGAATACCTTCCACCGTCTCGTTAATCTGATAGTTGGCCCGGTCGCGAAATCCGTATTTGCGTGCATTGTTCTTAAGATAGGCCCCACATAGGTGGTAGCCGACGCATTGCGGGATTGCCCACAGTGCTTCCATCACCTGCCCATAGTGGTCTGTATCCTGCAAGCGATCCGCCGACGGAGGCCAGCAAACATCATCGTGGGCACACACGTGTGCGGCCGCGTCAGCCAGTAAGACCGGTCGGTCCGCGAAGTCGGCCCAGCGCCGGATCTTCGTGGCGATATTCTTCACGCTCCCGAAACATTGAAAACTGAGCACATCGACATAGGGCAGTGCCGCGTGGACCACCTCCTCGGGGAGCGCGGCGTTGGCTTCCCAGCGGTCACCGAGGATTAGGTGGTTCGGGTCGTAGCGGCGGATGGCGTCATGGGTGACCTGGTAGTAGCGTTGGGCAATGGCCGAGAGTTGGCGGCGCCCGGCGTCCGACTGGAGCAGCTCTGGATCGACCAGCGACCCGCGCCACTTCGTATCGGATGAGGTATGTACCCATTGAGGGCAATCGCAGTAGAAATAGCCGATCAGTTTCGGATCGTCGCGCAGGCGCGCGCACTCATCTCGGGCGACGTAGTCGCACCACTCCTCGAAATCAGCGCTCATAAGATCGGGCATGCGGACCTCAACTTGCCATTGATGTGCCTCGGTGAAAGGCAGTAGGTGGCAATAAGGCATATCCGCCCATTGGTATTCCTCATAGGTGAAGGGCCGTGAGTGGCGGTGGTAGCCTTCGGTGATAATTACGACTTCCTGGGTCCAGCCAATCGTGTTAAAGCCCCAGTCTCGCAGATCATGGGCGACGGCGCGCAGCCAACGCTCATGACTGTTGCCGAACTCGCGTTCCCACACGCCTTCGGACTCTGCGTACCGCAAAGTAGCCGAATCGATATGGTTTATGCCAATGGACCAGAACGGCGCGCCGTCTGGTGTAGTGAAACCCCAACGCTTGTTCCGCTTTTCTACTGTGTAAAAGTCAGGCATAGTTTTTTATACCCTAGAGATGTCATAGACAGATCCGGTTTTATTTTTACAAAATACCAACTAAATCCCCCAAATAAAGCTCTAATAGATTTAGGCGGTCTCTGGTTGCGAAGATTTAAGCGAGTATAGCTCAGGCTGATGCCGCGAGTAAATCGGCTACTGGAACCACGGCTACATCACTACATCCGTGTACCGTGCTCGTGTAGACGATCCACTTGCCACCGGCGCAGAACTGCGGGTGCGGGTGTACGTGGTAGCGGGGCTCTATTTGCGGCATGCGCGTTACGATCTCGACCTGTCGTTGCGTATCGGTATTGTAGAAAGCGACGCGGAACTCGGATGTCTCCTGCAGGTTGATGTCACCGACTAGATAGCGACTGGTCGTGTCAGCGTGACTGTGCAGCGTGCCCGCAGGCCAGATGTTCGTGCTCTCGCCTGTGTGGATATTCACCTTCTCGGTGCCGGCGTTGTAGTCGACATACCATACATGGTCTCCGTCATCTGCCCACCACTCGTGTCCGACTCGCCTTGGCTCTCGATAGATCGGCGTAGCCTCGGCACCCCGCCGTAGCAACCACATGCGGTTGTCGATGTAGTTGTGTCGCTCCCCGGAGGCCACGTCGTCCCAATAATCTTGCGCCAGTAGTACCAGGTCGGAGTCGGTGGGGTGGAACTGGGCGTGGTTGTAGCAGCGGTCGAAGGTTTGCCAGATCTCGAAGTCGCCGCCGTCGACGGGCAGGCTGCCACAGGTCCATTCGCGACCGAAGCTTGCATCGAGGAATAGTTCGCGACCATCGGCCGACAGTGTTAGGTGCGTTGCCAGGCGCTCGCCAGCCCGCTTCCGGTGGACTTCCTCGGGGACGATATTGACAACCTCTACCTGGTCATTGGCACTTGGGCCTCGTCGGTAGACAGTATACTCCCAACACCAGTAGACTCCGCCCGGGCCGACCATCGGTGAGGCATCACGGAACTGAGTCTCTGGAAACCACCGTAATTGTTCCTCATGTACGTCGTAGACGCCGAGACTGCGGCCCTCGTAAGAGTTGCCTCCCGGAGGATGGGCGCAGTAGAACCACAGATAGGCGCCGTCTTCGGAGAAGCTGCGGTTCGTGAAGTAGAATGACTGCTGGAGTGGTGCCACCCGATCGTGGAGTAGATAGCTGGTGATGCCGCTTTCGGGGTCGGTCCACGGTCGGAAGGCGGTGCTAGCGATGAGGTCGGGTAGCGCCATAGCGTCCTCGTGTTAAGTAATGTGGTCTTAAAGTCAAAGCTTGCCTGCTCTATTTCCGCAAAGCTAGTATAATAAATAGTGATCATACAGTAAAAAGGCGATATAGCTCTCGATATGCATAAAGTTATCCTACAAGGATCTAATCGTACTTGTCCTATTTCCATCTATGATCACGCCGTGCGCGAGCCTGCACAGCAGGTTGGGCGGAGGCCCGCAAGGGCTGATCCTGTGCATAGTGGTGTTATGCGGTGGCCCTGCTTGTCTGGTTGGCATTACCGTTCAGAACTTGGTCGACCAAAGTAGAGCACGTTTGGTGCACCGGAGCGCGCCATCGCTATATCATTAAAGCCGTCCTCATCCACATCACCGACCGCGAATCCGTACGCTTTTCCTTGGTCGTCACCGAACTCTACTGGCGCAAACGTACGCCCGTAGCCGCTGAAGAAGACTACTGGCCGGGCATTCACGTGACCTACGATCACATCAGTCCTCCCATCTTCATTGACATCAGCAAGCGCTACTGCATAGGGCGCGATGCCTTCCGAACCGAGGCGCTTGGGCGCCTCAAAAGTTATGCTTGGCTGGCCCCACAACACGAATGAACCAGTGGACGGATCGATCACTACAAGATCAAGAATCCCGTCTCCATCCAAATCAGCGGTTTCGGCCGTGCGAATGGCAGCGTCTGCAAGTCCAAAAGGTATGCGATGGCCAAATGAGGAGAGTGGACCTTGCAGATAGATATAGCTCTGTCCGCCATCCCGATGGGGAACTGCGAGATCAAGAACCCCGTCGCCATCGAAATCCGCCGGCGTGACAGTAGTCGCTGACTCGCCGGAGAATGCGAGACAGTCGTCAACGAATTGACCGGCGCCCTTGTTGAAGCAGATAAAGTTGTGTCCCGTTTCCTTTAGAGCATTTGGTCTATGGTTCCCGGTCCTGTTGGCGAAGACAATGTCCGGGAGGCCATCGTTGTCCATGTCAACAACTTTGATGTGCCGAGTTGGCCATTCGGCACGGCCCACCGCAGACCCCATCGAGTAAGACCCGGTCCCGTTGTTCAAGTAGACTCGGTTCGTGTCGGGAGCATCGTTGCTTACGACGATATCAAGGTCGTTGTCCCGGTCAATATCGACGAGGAGCCCTGAGTAGGAACGATCCGGGTTGGCAGACAAGGGTCTGGACGGGAGAAGCGCACCGCTACCATCACCAAGAAGGATTAGGTTGTGCAGAGGCCAATGGCGCCCTTTCACGAGGAGCAGGTCAAGATGTCCATCTCCATTCATGTCGCCGATGCTGACGTTCGCCGATGTCTCTGCGGTCTCCTCAAGTAGAACGGTCCTGGTGAAGCTCAAGACCTTGGGGGAGGATATCTCTCGCATGCCATGATTCCGACACCCAGATACAACACAGACCACGAGCAGTAGGAGTATCCTGAAGTACGATCGAGTGTTTATCATCGAAGCTCTTTTGGGGTTCAGGGCAAGTGTCCGGGGAGTATCGGTTGAGAATTTCCCAAGTATCTAATAAGGCATCCTTCGAATTATTTTTCTCGCAGCATATATCGGTGGCGGCATAGCATTGAGCATATCGGGGCGATCAAGCGTCATCCAGACGACGCGTTCGCGCACTCCAAAGCATATGAATTCGTAATCTAATTAAATCCGTTCAGCCAACGATGAATATGCAGATAGAACAGCAGAGTCCCAGCGGCCTACAACTCGACCGCTGGGACTTTACTGATCCTCTAACGTTTACTTATTGGCGTATTTTTTAGCGGCAAAAAATCCGCCAGCGGCCAGCACGAGCAGTATAATCGATAGGATCGGCCGTGCAAAAAACCAGGCAATTGCAATGGTCAACAGGGCCAGTGGCAACGCAATTAGAATAGCCACAAGCGTTGTACCGACCCCAACTACAGTGCCCATGTGAATGCCGATAAATGGGATCCGATCAATTACGGTCTCCAAAATTTTAAACAGCATGGTAAGCCCTGCTGCCATGGCCACCAGGCCCACCAGGCGCAAGATCCAGGTCTCTAATGCAAGCTCTTCCTCCGCTGAATTGAACATCAGGTCCGCACTAGCTAGCCCTACCTGCAGCAATTCAACCGTGCCCGTCTTGCTCAGATAGGGCTCCAGACGATTGCCCTTCTGACGCGATACCACACTTACTTCTGTCGGCGATGGCACGACTTCAAAGCTCACCTTCAAGTCGCCAATTTCGGGTTCGGCAGAATCGGCCCCGATATAGAGCCCATTGCCCGTTCGGTGCACTGTGCGATCCCCAATCTCTTCACGCACTTCAGCCGGCAGACGCAGCGCCTCAAACGCATCTATTTTTTTGATTAACGAAGAGGAGAGCTGAAACGTACCTACGGTAATTTTATCGGCGACAAATTCATCGCTTTCATAGGGAATTGACGCCGGATTGCTGCGACCTCTGCTTCCCTTTCGGTTAAACGAGCCTGAATCAATATGAAGCTCAGACCACACTTTGCTATACTTATATCGCGTTACAGTCTTTTCGCCGCCGCCGCTAACTTTTTCTTTGCGCTCTTCTTTTTCTTCTTCCCACTGATACATTTTAGTTATGCGCCGGAGTTTGAGCGCACGTGCTTCAATCGCAAAATCCAGATCAGTTACCACGTCTTGGGTTGTCGCCTCACCCGAGAAGTGGATGAGTTTACCGTCGTTTGAGGTGTCGAGAGCATCGGCTACCACTGGAACTACAGCCCCTTTACCCTCCTCAAGCGCCATCGATACATCTACAGCGCGCCCCTCGTTCCAGAACAGCAGCGGAAACGCAGCCAAGAAGAGCACAAAGCCTGCTACGGACTTGCTTGCCTGCTCCTGTAGGCGCGATCCCCACGACTGGTGCGTTACTTCCGTGAACGAATCGCCATCGCCGTTTGAATCAACAAAGTCCTCACTACCTTGCTGCTCAGATGAGTCTCCTGACTCTTCGTAATATTCTTCGTCTTCATCGGCCATATGTCTCTCCCAACGCTTGGTTGAATACGCAGGCATCTATTGCGCAACAGTGATATAACAGACCATCCGCTTCTTGTGAAGATGGGCACAATATAGAGTTGGACTACGGACAAAACAAGAAAAAAGGATCGACAGTATAGGTGGAATTTACCTTGCTGGTATCGAGAGGTGCTACCGATAGTACGTGCCTTCGGTTAAACGATATGCCCAGGCAAACTGATAGCGAGGCCATACGCCATCTAGTGACAAAAGATACTATGTGGGTTGTTTCCCTTTTTTGTTTCCCATTCCCCCTCGGTCTATTTTGAGTCCCATAATGCAGTAGTTGAACTCGTTAGCTCAAACGTATATTTCGCTGATTTACACGATCGGTGTTGTGGTTTTAAGTAATATATAAACAAAAATTTATAGCATAATTATGATGTCCCGTGCCAATGCCCTCGCCCTCTTCTATCACTCGTTGACAATAGCGAAGATAAGGGCCGTTTGAAGAGTAGTTTTTCGGTGATTTTCTACGATCGTGGAAAGCGTGCAGAGACCAAGGTGATCCGCAAAGCCTTGCGCTTAACGCAGCACGAGTTTGCTACTGCGCTCCAGCTTGCTCTGGCAATGGTGCGAGACTGGGAACAGGGGCGCTACCCGACGGATCAGGCGGCCCGAACGCTCTTGCGTGTAATCGCTTGCGATCCCAAAGCGATCAAACGCGACTTAGAGGTATTTAAATCTGAGTTGAGGCAAAATGAGTGACGTGGAAAAATATATCTCCCAGCGCAAGAAAACCGATCCTGAGTTTGCCGCAGGGTTCGAGAATGGATATCGGCAATTCGGGATCGATGTCCGCGACATCGAAGAAGAAGAATGGCTTAAGGGTGCCGCCCCCATCGCCCGATGTCAGCTCGACACCGATGGCATCGGCGGCCAGATCGCTTTTCCACGCCGTCGTCTCCAACAAGAAAGACGCCTTGTCAGTGTTAGAATTACTGGTCGCCAAGGGTGCTGATATCAATGCCGGTGCGACTTTAGCACGTACCTCGCGCCGCTAATCGGATCAGCAGCGGCTACGCGCCCCTGACACTCAACCAAAATGTCGAGCGGCTCCCGTCTTCCATTGCGCTACAACCTATAAGTTTACTGCCAGAGCGGCTCCCCGTCTTCCAACTGGCTCTGCAAAAATTCTTCGTTGAGCTCGACGCCCAAACCCGGTTTTTCGGTCATCGCCACATGGCCGTCCTGAATCACCGGCTCGTCGGAGAGCACGACGTCGTTCCAGGTCGGGTCGTGGAAGCGGTGGAACTCCAGGGCGAGGAAGTTCGGCACGCTGGCGCAGACGTGCGCGTCGGCTACTGTAGATAAGGCACTAGAGTTGTTATGGGGGGCGAAGGGGATGTAGTAGGTCTCGGCAATATTGGCGATCTTGCGACACTCGGACAGGCCGCCGCATTTGGAGATGTCGGGCATAATGATGTCGACGGCCTGCTTTTCGATCATCTCGCGGAAGCCGTAGCGCAAAAAGGCGTTTTCGCCGGCGCAGATTGGCGTGCGGGTCGAGTGAGTGATATTGGCGATGGCCTGGATGTTTTCCGGCGGCACCGGCTCTTCCAGCCACATTAGGTTCAGGTCTTCTAAGGCGTGCGCGACCTTCATGCCGGCGGTAGCGTCATAGCGGCCGTGCAGGTCAATGGCCAGGTCCATGTGGTCGCCGACGGCTTCGCGGATTTCAAAGGCCTCGTCTACCATGACTTCCAATTCGCCCGGTGTGACCGACCAGTTCCAGCGGTCGGCTTTGTGCGGGTTGTTGGCGTCGTCGAGGTCGAATTTGATCGCGGTGAATCCTTTGGACCGAGCTTCTTCTGCGCGTTCTTTGCAGTTGGTTTTGGCGCTGTCGACGTAGAGGCGAACCCGGTCGCGGAACTTGCCGCCGAGGAGTCGATAGACCGGTACGCCTTGTGCTTTGCCTGCCAAATCCCACAGTGCGATCTCGATTCCGGTCAGCGCCGAGACGCCCAGACCTGACATGCCGCCGCGGAAGATGTAGCTGCGGCGAATGCCTTCGAAGATGGCGTCGACATCGCGCGGGTCCTTGCCGATGATCTGCTCGGCCATCGAGCGGGTAGAACCGCGCCAACCACCGTCGACGTGGCTGGCCTCGCCGGTGCCGTAGACGCCTTCGTCGGTGTAGATGCGCACGTAGTGATATAGATAGCCGCGTTTGTCGTCGATTTTGACGCGGACTTCGGCGGTTTTGACTTCGCTGATTTTCATGGAATATGTAGTCCTTTCTGTTCTGTAGGGTAATTAGTCTATATACAATTGGCCGATGGCGCAGGTGGCCGCGTCGCAATACCAGAGCACGCCTTCGTGGATCGTCAGGCCGTGTACTTCGACCGGGGCTTCGATGCGGATGACTTCCCAGACGCGGCCGTCTTCGGGGTCGAGGCGACTGATCGTGCCCGCTGAGGTGTCGGCGACCCAGAGGGTGCCGTCGTCGGCCCAGGCTAGGCCGTGTACGCGCAGACCGGGGGCGCGGAAGGCGTGTACTTCCTGCCAGGTTGCGGCGTCCATTACGTGCACGAATTGCGAGGGCGGCGCGGCGACGTAGACCTTGCCGTCTTTCCATTCGAGCCCGTGCGCGCCGGTGACGCGGCCGTTTTCTTGGTCGGCGGCCCAGGCGACGACGCCATTGCCGGGTGACTCGTGTTGTGCGATGGTCTTGCCGGTGGTCGGGTCGAGCTCGGCGATGGTGAGTTGAAAGGTCGAGGAGATCCACATCGAGCCATTGCCGAAGGTAATGCCGCTGGAGTGCTCGGTGTCGGTCTGGGCCTCAAAGAGCACGGCGCCGGTTTTGTAGTCGAGTTTGTAGACTTTGAGGTCTGCCTGGTCGATATACCAGAGGCCGTCGTTGGCGGCATGCAGGCCGTTGGGTTGTGGACCGGGGCTTTTAAAACGCTCTTCGACGCGGGCGACTTGCACGGTCATCTCAGGCCTGCTTTCCCATGAGAAAATCCCAATTCTGGCGGCGGATGGCGCGCTCTTTATAGTGGTCGCTCTGCGATACGCCGATGGGATTGGTGAAGTTGAGGATATTGTTGGCGTCTTCGGCTTGGGCTTTTTTGTTCCAGTCGTTGGGCTTGTTGGTGGCTTCTGGCTCGTGGTTCCAGGTGGGGGCGGTGTTTTCACGCGTGCGACGAAAGAGAAACTTGATCATATGGCGTTTGTGCACTGAACGGTTGGCGGCGGTGCCGTGCCAGAGGTCGTAGTGGGTGAAGGCGACGGTGCCGGCTTTGACGGTCAGCGGTACCTGGCCACGGATGTTGGTATAGGTGGCCATGCGATCGGTCGGCGCGTTGCGAAACTGGGTGCCGGGCACGATGATCGTCGGCCCCATATTGGGGGTGACATCGGTTGGGTAGTAAAGGCCTAAGAAGCGGTTTAGGAGTATGTCGCGATTGTTGAGGCCGTCCTGGTGCCAGTTCATATGCGGCGAGTCGGGTTGTTTGCAGTGCCAGTGGCGGTGCGGTTGTACTTCGTAGTCTGGGCCGAGCAGGCTGGAGAGCGCGCCGGTGACGGCGGGATGCTCCAACACCTGACATAGTTCGGGCACGGCTTCGGTGATGGCGTCGCCGGGGTTTGTTGCGAGCGCGTCGAGTTGGTCGGCGATATTTTCATTGAGGCCGACGGGTAGCTCGGGCTCGACGAGGTGGTAACCGGTGACCAGGAAGCGGGCGACTTCGGCGTCGTTGAGCAGGTATTGTTCACTCATCTGCGACTACCTCCATTTTCTGCAGGATAAATTCGTAGCCGACCACGTCGAGTTCGCGGTCGTCGAAGGGTGCTTGCAAGTGTGGGAATTGCACGATCTGCCAGCCGTCTACGAGGGCGTCGTGTACGGTTTCGTAGGGCCAATCCGGGTCGGTGGCGACGATTTCGGGCTTGTAGCCTTTGATCGGTTCGATGAAGGTTAGGCCGATGATGCCAGAGAGGGGACTGGGGGTGCGGGCTTGTAGGTAGAGTAGGCGTTGGTGGCGGGTGTCCATTGGATGCAGTGGCTCCTTTTGTATGGGGCTTCGGGGGGACGACCTGTGCGAGGCTATACCCACGCTCAGCTAGCTGAACGCTTAGAGTTCGTGGTCTTCGACAGCTGGCCGACCATCCCTAGTTGGCTCCAATGTCTGTCCTGGATGTCACTATCCGGTGAAATCCAGGGACAGCAACCCGCTGCGGGCATACCCTTGGACAGGCCTCTGCAACTTCTTCAATTTTTCGCTGGGACTTATGGGACATAAACGGCGATTAATATAGCTCTATGGGGAAAGAGGGACCAGTCGTGCTCTTGATCGGAGGGGGGTGCTTGATTAGCTTGGCTTACTTATTTGGAGAAGAGCGAAAAGGGAAATATGAAAAAGGAAAAACTCAGTCGGCGCGGTTTTGCCTGTCGGCTCGCGCAAGCGGCAGTGGGTGGCAGTCTCGCCGCGCGGACATTAGCGTGGGCGCAGGGCGGTGCCGATGGGGTGGTGGTCGTCGATTTGGAACATGAGGACTTTGCGGCTTTGCGGAAGGTGGGTGGGGCGGTGAAAGTCGAGGTGGAGGGGCGGGATTGGCCGGTGATCGTGGTGCGGGTGAGCGAGGAGATTCTCGCGGCCTATAGTTCGGAGTGTACGCACTGGGGTTGTGAGGTGGAACTGCCCGATGAGCTGGGTATCGTGCGCTGCCCGTGTCATACTAGCCGCTTTGATTGGCGGGGTAAACTGATCGATGGTCAGGCGCAGGAGGATCTGCATCAGGTTGCGGTCGAGATAGGTACGGTGTCGACCGCGGTTGCCGATAAGAGTTGGGGGCGAATTAAAAATGACCAAGATAAGGAGCGTATGAGATGAATTATAAGATACTGGGTCGTACGGGTGTGAAAGTATCCGAGATATGTTATGGCACGATGGCTTTTGGCGGCGATGCCGACGAGGTGACTTCTGAGCGGATGTATCGCCGGATCAGGGAATTGGGGATCAACTTTTTCGATACGGCCAATGTGTATTCCAGAGGGCGTTCGGAGGAAATTCTGGGCAAGTTGATCAAAGGCGAGCGCGATGAACTAGTGATCACTTCCAAGGTTTGCGGTGCGATGGGCGATGGTGTCAATGATCGCGGGCTTTCCCGGCGGCATATCGTGCAGCAAGTCGAGGCTAGTCTCAAAAGGCTGCAGACGGATCGGCTGGAGCTCTATTTTGTGCACAACTTCGACGACGACACGCCGATTGAGGAGACACTCAGCGCGCTAGACGACCTGGTGCAGGCCGGTAAGATCCTTTACCCGGCGGTGAGCAATTGGGCGGCCTGGCAGATCGCCAAAGCCTTGGGCCATTGCGCCCGCGAAGGGTTGGCGCGCTTTGAGTGCATCCAGCCGATGTACAATTTGGCCAAGCGCCAGGTGGAGGTGGAGATTTTGCCGCTGGCCCAGTCTGAAGGCTTGGGCGTGATTTCGTATAGCCCGTTGGGCGGTGGTTTACTGACGGGTAAATACGGGGTGGACAAGCGGCCAACGGGCGGGCGGTTGTTACAGCAGGACAACTATATCAAGCGCTATGCCAAACCGGTTCATTATGAGGTCGCCGATAATTTCGTGCAGTATGCCGCCGATAAGGGCGTGCATCCGGCGATGCTGGCGGTTGCCTGGGTTATGGGGCACCCGGGTATAACGGCACCGATCATTGGCGGGCGCAATCTCGATCAGTTGGCACCTTCGCTGGCCGCGCTCGATTTTGAGATGTCGGCGGAAATGCGTGCGGAGATTTCTGCGCTTTCTGTTGAGCCGCCGCCGGCTACCGATCGCGCGGAGACGCAGGCTTAGTACGGAGATCGTCTCGGGGTTGCGGCGCAGGGAATTTTTATTCCTCCCGGCCGTCGCTCTTCGGGGCGCCATCGCGTCCCCTCCCACCGCACGGCCCCGCCAGACCTTTTTTCACCACGATCTCCCCGAAAAATAGCCGCCGCGGTCATCCCGGAAGTTCTCCTCCTACCTTAGATACCAAAAACGTGCGCGGCGTTTTCTCCCAAGACCTGTTGCAACGCTTCCTCGTCTACGCCCTCGGCGCAACTGCGCACGATTTCTAGGGATTGACGGTAGGTGAGGTGATTGCTGGTCGGCGGCCAGTCGGTGCCCCACAATAGGCGCCGGGGACCTAGGTCGCGCAATAGGGCGGTGAAAAAACCGAGTGCGCGCGGGCAGCGGAAATCCCAGGGGGTGGCCGCCGCTGCGTAGAAGGCCGAGGCCTTGATATAAACGTTGGGCAGGGCGCGGGCGCCAATCAAGCCGCCATAAGTCGAGTCCGTCGGTTCAAAGTGCTGGCCGGGCAGGCCGAGGTGGTTGCAGACGAAAAGCAGGTCTATGTGGCGACGGGCCAGTTCGAGCAGGGTGGGGTAGTTCGGCGGTGTCACGTGCAGGTTAAAGACCGGGACATAGGTTTTGAGCGCGTCCCAGATCGGCTCGTAGCGGGGTTCGAGCATCCAGCTGATATCGGCTGAATTGGGGTAGTAGCTGATGGCCACCGCGCCGTATTCCTCGCGGGCGCGGGCGACTTCTTCGATCGCGCTCAACTCGTGCATGGCCACGTTGGTCATTGCGGCCAGACGGTCCGGGTGCTGGCGAGACCAGCGTGCGCACTCGGAGTTGTTGTCGGGGGAGAATTCGGCTACGACGGGTACCATAACGGCCTTCTCGACCTCGCATTCGTCCATCAACCGCAAGAGGCGATCGACGCGGCCGGTGTCTTGGAAGGGGGTCATGGGTTTGTAGTTGTCGCCGACGTGTACATGGGCGTCAATAATGCGCATGGGAATTTCCTTAGGCTGCCCGCAGGACCTGCCACTGGTCGGCGTTGCCGCCTTGCACAGTGGCCTCCTGGTAGGAGACGATGAAGGCGCGGCGGCGCTGGTCGGTCTGGTTGCCGTCGGAGGCGTGCCAGAGCAGGGCGCTGAAGAGCACGATGGTGCCGGCGCGTGTGGGAAGGTAAATGCGGTTATCGAGATCGATTTCACGGTCTATGCCGAGGTTGCAGGTGCCGCCCTCTTTGTTGCTGGCCGGTTGCAAACCGCGGTGGTGACTGCCGGGAATCAGTTGCAGGCAACCGTTTTCGTGGCTGGAGTCTTGTAGGGGGATCCAGGTCGACATGCGGGTTTGGCTCTGCGATTGCTGGGTGTAGTAGGCGTCGTCCTGGTGCCAATGGCAGATATTGGTGTCGTATGGTTCTTTGGCGACGAGCTTGGCCGAGTAGATGGCGATGCCGGGGTGCACGAGGGGGTTGATCAGGTCGAGCACGCGGTCGTCGGCGCAGAAGGCGGCAGTTTGCGGCGTGGCCAGCCCGAGGCGCATGATCCAACCGCGGTAGTCTTGGCCCTTGTGCTCGAAGGCGTCGGCCTCCTGGCCGGCGGCGAAGCGGTCGAGGTGTTCGTCGAGGGCTTGTAATTCGTCGGCGGGGAAGAAGTTTTCGACGGCGACGTAGCCGTGTTCGCGGTAGTGGGCGAGTTCGGCTTCTGTGAGGGGGTGCTGGTTGGTTGTCATGATAAGAATGATTGTACTATAGGATGAGGGGGAGAGCAAGAAGGAGATGGTGAGGAGGGAGGGCCGTCTTGCGGGTGCGGCTCCGGTATTTTTAGTCCACTGAGAACGGTCACCTCTCGGGCACGATCGCACCCACCCCCTCTGCACGGCTCCGCCAGGCCCTCGGTCCTATGTGGCTCGGACCTCATCCACCACCACCCCGAAAAATATCCTGCGCCGCATCCGAAAAAAGGCGGCAGGCCGCGTAAATGTGTGGGCAATGCTCCGCCTGATAGTTGTGGTGAAAATTATTGGTGGAAACCGGCTTTAATCCGGCCCCAAGAAAGAGCTTCAACAGATGTTGCTTGGGGTATGGCGGATATTTGCGGGGTGCCGGTTAGCAGACGCACGTCGTCAATATAAAATGTCCCCGTCAGATTTCCCTCTATGCGAATCGATTCGACGATATCGACTTGGTCTAGCGGCTCTATGCCGTAGTAGTAGTTGATCAGGTCAAAGGCCTCAAATGGAATTTCGATGATCTGCCATTGTTGGTTGGTGAAGTCGAGCTGGTAGAGATGGCTCTCTCGGGCTAGGTCTAAGCTCAGGCCGTCGATATATAGAGTGAAGACCGGGCGGGTGGGCGCTTCGATGTCACCGGGGTGGAAGGCAAAGCGTAAGCCGACAAAACCCTGCTGCGCCACGGATTGGGATGCCACGGATGGGGACGCCAGCAAATCCAATGACCAATTGATGATCGGACTCGAGGGCTTGACGTCTATCGCGGCGGCTTTGGTGCCGTTAAAAACCGGGCTGTCTTCTAGCAGGCCTTGGGGTCGTGCACCTTTGTTGCCGACCATGCGCCAACCGTCGGCGAGTGACTCGTCAAGGACGAGCAGGGGGCTGGCGGCTACTAGGCATACTTCATCCAGGTAAAACGTGCCCGTTAGGTTGCTCTCTATACGGATGGTGTCGACGGCGTCGACTTGGTCCCGCAACCCCGTACCGTAGTTGTTGACTAGGTCGAATACGTCAAAGGGTATTTCGACCACTTGCCATTGCCGGTTGGCGAAGTCGAACTGGTAGCGGTGGCTTTCTCGGGCAAGGTCTATGCTCAAGCCGTCGATATAGAGGGTGAAAATTGGGCGGGCGGGCATTGCGAGATCGCCGGGGTGGAAGGCGAAGCGCAGGCCTATAAAACCGCTGCTCGTTACGGATTGCGTCGCCGATAACTCCAGTGACCAGTTGATGATTTTGGTAGGGGGTTGTGCTTCTATGGCGGCGGCTTTGCTGCCGTTGAAGACGGGGCCGCCTCCGATCAGTCCAAGGGAATGTGCACCTTTATCGCCGACCAAGCGCCAGCCATCGGCAAGCGATTCGTCGAGAATCGCGAAATCTATGCCGGAATTTTCATCTGCATTGGCGTCGAGCGCGAAGCTAAGCATCACAACGGACAATAAAGCACAGATCCTTAACATAACGGACTCCTTTTAGTTAAGCATCGGTCGTTTCAGGATTGTTCGGTGCACTCCTATAGTATAATGCAGGGTTAGGCGTTAGACGTAATCAGGCTTTCTGCATGTTGGCGCAGACCCTCTTTGAGGGGAGTCGCGGGCACGTGCGCGCCGCTGGCTTTCAGTTTGGCCAGGTCGTAGATGCGGTGGCAGAGGAAGGGGGCGGAGTTGGGATTTTCTTTGAGATGCACGTCGACGGGCGTTTCGTTTATTTGCAATTCTACGTTTAAGATATCGGCGATCATTTCATAGTAGGTACGCGACTCGGCGATCTCGGGACCGGCGGTGCAGAAGATCTGGTTGTAGGTGGCGGTGTTACCGCGCAGGCTGAGCAGTAGGTGGCAGAGGTCGGCGGCGAGGATGGGTTGTTGCAGAAAGTGGCCGCCGCCGACCAGGTCCAGCGCTTCGCCCCGATGCAGGCGATCGAGCAATTCGGTATCGCGGCCGTGGTTAGGCAGGCAGCCTAAGAGCGATCCGGGGCCGTAAATGTGGCAGGGGCGGACGACGGTCCAGGCCATATCGCCGCAGTCGCCGTTGAGCAATTCGAGTTCGCACAGGCGCTTGTTGCCGCCATAACCCGAGCTGGCATAGTGCTCGGTCTCTTCGGCTTGCGGAAAACGGCGATGGGCGGGGTCGAAGACGAAGTCGGTGGAGACAAAGGCCAGATGGGGCGTACGCTGACGGAAGATCGCGATGTCCTGTATCGCGTCGTCGGGTTGGTAGCCGATGCAGTCGATGACGAGATCCCAGTCGGTTGCGGCCTCTTGGATGGCGCGGGCAAAGGCGTCGGGGTCCTTGCGGTCGGCGACGAGGGTATGGGCGCCTGCAGGGGCGGGGCGTTGGCCGCGGGTGAGGACCCAGGTTTCAAAGCCTTGCTCCAGGGCGATGCGGGCGAGGGTGCCGCTGACGAAGCCGCTGCCGCCGATTATGAGAATTTTTCTGGACATGATAGTTCCTTTAGACTGGCTATACCATGAAAAAAGACGGAAGAGAAGTGAAAGTATTGCTCATTGGCCCCCCACAATTCATAATCGAGCCAGAAAAATAATTCTACCGAGGGTCTGGCCCGTAGCCGTTTGTCGGGAGCAAAGAACCGATATGGGTCGCTGCTGATATCGGCGCTGTCTTGTAGGTAGCGTCTGTCGTCTATGGCAAAGGGATGGTCACCGAACGGGTGGAACAGAGCACCAGCCAAAAGCCCGATGTCGAGGATATAGGCCGACCAGCGGATTAGAGCGGTGGGCTAAGGGGACTAGGGTTATCGTTGTTAGACGCTGGCGCGCAAGCCCTCGATGCCCTGGCGCAGGGAGCGGCGGTAGAGCCAGAGGTCGCCGCCGTAGGCCAGGCAGCGGAAGCCCTGGCGCAGCCTGAGTGCACCTTCATCGACGGTATTGACCAGATAACCGGCCGCGATGTTGTTGCGGTTGCAGGCGTCGACGACGCGTTCGAGCGCTTCGACGAAATCTGGATGATCGAATTGGCCGGGGATGCCCAAGAAGTTGCTCAGGTCAGAACCGCCGATCCACAAGATATCGATGCCGTCGACGGCGGCGATGCGTTCGAGATTGTCGAGGCCGGGGCGGTTTTCGATCTGCGCGATCAGCAGGCCCTCGGAGTTGGCGTGGTCTATTTTGCTGACCACGTCGCCCTGCACGAAGCCGTCGTGCGCGATCTCGAAGGCGGCGCCGCGCTGGCCCATCGGCGGGTATTTACCCGATTGCACGATGACCTCGGCTTGCTGCGCGTCGCTGATCATGGGCACCATGATGCCGCGCGCGCCGACGTCGAGCACGCGGGCGATAAAATGGTATTGCGTCGCCGGCACCCGGACCAATGGCTCGATATGCGCGGGGTTGGTGGTGGCGATCAGGTCGCGGATAGTCTCGATGCTCCAGCCGGTATGCTCCATGTCGTACATGATAAACTCGGCACCGGCTTCGGCGGCAAGCCGGGCGATGCCGGGGGTGGAGAATTCGAAGACCATGGTGCCGATGGCGGTGCCGCCCTCTTTGAGGGTGCGTTTTACTTTATTGATGTTCATTCGTTAACCCGTTTGGCGTAGTGATGATTTCCCCGGTTTAGGGGCCAGAGAAGATACGGCTTGGGGTGGGGGTATATCAAGGGGTGAAGCAACTTTATTACAACCAGCTGTAATCAGCGCCACTCGTGTTTCGGGTAGCGCCGTTTTAGTTCTTTTTTAACCTCTGGATAGGTTCGTTCCCAGAAACTCGCTAAATCGTCGGTGACCTGTACGGGCCGGAAGTTCGGGCCGAGGATCTCCAGTAGCAGTTTTTGCCGCCCTCCGGCGATGGAGGGTGTCTGTCGTAGGTCGTAGAGCTGCTGGATTTTGGCGCGCCCGCGCGGGGGCCCGTCCGCCGAGTATTCGATCTTCATGCGCACGCCCGAGGCCAGACCGTGGTGCAGAGGCGCCATTTGTTCGACGAATTGCTGGTCCTGCCAGGACAACACGTTTTGCACATAGGGCAGGCAGTCGCGGTGGCGGATCTGGCTGTAGCGGTAGGCGCCGGTGACGATCTCGTGATAGACGACTTGGATCTCGTCGTCGTCATAGGTGATTAATCCACGCTCGGGGAAGAGGCGGTGCAGCAAGCGGGTGCGCAAGATCCATTGTTCGACGTCGCTATTCCATTTTTCCAGCCGCAGTTGGCCGGCGACGATACGCGAAACCAAGATCTGTTCGGCGGCGGACGCGTTGATGTCGCTTGTTGGCCGGTGGCGGTAGACCAAGTCGTCGTAGCGGTGGACTTCGGCCTGTTCGACGGCCCGGTCTTCGGCGTTCCAGGTGGTTTCGCTGTTAATGGTGATACGCTCGGGGTGGATTTCTTCGAGCCAGTCGACGTCGATGGCGTTGGCCAAAGAAAGCGTGGTGCGCACGTTGTTCTCGCGGTGGGCTTCGAGCTCGCGGATTTCCAGGGCGATAAAGGCAGTGGCCTGGCGGGCGGCGCTTTTGCGGTCGAGCTCGACGCGGCGCTGGCCGGCCATAGCGCAGAGCAGGGTATCCGGGTTGCGGCGCAGGGCCACCCGGTCGAAATAGGCGAGCAGCAGGCATTTGAGCAGGTCGTCGGTTGATCCTCGGCCTTTGGTATTCAGCCCGGCGCGCCGACAGGCGTCGCGATAGAGGCGTGTGGTCTGATCGGCTTGGCGGCAGGCATGGCCATTTAGTCCCTGGCGGGCGCAAGCGTCGGGGGCATAGTCGAGGTCGCGGGCTCGACGCAGGGCTCGTTCGCGGATCACTAGGTCGCAGGCGGGCTCGCCTTCTGGGGCATGCGTATAGCGTTCGTGCACGGGATATAACAGGATGTCGCGCTCACCGGCGAGCGCCGCCCAGACGACGGCGCGGTCGAGGCAATGACGGCGGGCGGCTTCACTGAGAAAGCGCGCCAGCCGCGGATGGGTCGGCAGGCGCGCTAATTGGCGCCCGAGGTCCGTGAGTCGGCCTTGTTCGTTGAGGGCACTGAGATCGGTGAGCAGGGTTGTGGCGCGTTCGTTGGCTTGGGTATCGGGCGCGTCGAGCCAGGGGAAGTCGTCGAGCGTCTCTATCCCCATCGATAAAAGCTGTAGCGCGGCGTCGGCCAGGTCGACCCGTTGTATTTCGGGTGCGTCGCGCTCGGGGCGGGCTTGCTGCTCTTGGCTAGACCACAGCCGGGTGCAGGTACCCGGGGCGGTCCGCCCCGCCCGTCCTGCGCGTTGCTCGGCGGAGGCTTGGCTGATCGACTCCATCAATAGCGCGTCGATGCCGCGCCGGGGGTCGTGGCGGTGGACCCTGGCGAGCCCCGAGTCGATGACGTGGCGAATACCCTCAATGGTGATGGAGGTTTCGGCGACATTGGTGGCGACGACGATTTTGCGTTGGGGGCCGGCGGCGACAGCCGCGTCCTGCTCGCGGGCGGGAAGCGATCCGTAGAGCGGGCGAAAGTCCAGCGGCTCCGCCAGGCGGGCGAGTCGTTGTTGCGCGGCGGAAATCGTCCGGCGAATTTCGTAGGCGCCGGGCATAAAGACCAGCACGTCGCCGTCGAGGCCTTCGTTCAGCAGGTCGTAGAGCGCGTCGCAGGCCCGATCCCAGGGCGGTTGCTCGGTGCTGGCTGGCCGATAGCGAATATCGACCGGGTGCAGGCGGCCGTGCGCGGCGACAGTGGGGCACTGGAGATAGGCGGCGAGCCGTTCGGAATCGAGGGTCGCCGACATCACCACTAACAAGAGGTCGGGGCGGCTTGTCTCTTGCAGGCGGCGAATAAGCCCCAAGGTCACGTCGGCGTTCACGCTGCGCTCGTGAAATTCGTCGAGTACTACGATGTCGAATTCGTCGAGTTTCGGGTCGGATTGCAGCCGTCGCAGAAAGAGCCCCTCGGTAAGGAAACGGATGCGGGTATTGGCGGAGATCTTGCTGTCGTGGCGGGTCTGGTAGCCGACGAGCTCGCCGAGCTCGGTGCCCATCTCTTGCGCGACGCGTTGGGCCACCAGACGGGTAGCCAAACGCCGGGGTTGCAGCACGGCGACACGGGCGTTGCGTTCGCGGTGGAGAATCTGGGGGATCTGGGTGGTCTTGCCGGAGCCGGTCGGCGCAGTGAGCACTAGACGATTGCCCGCCGTGAGATGGTCCAGTATTTCGCGTTGATGCTCGAGGATCGGCAGCATGACGCCCGGATCGACGCCTATAGGTGTTTTTTTAGTCGACTTTTGAATTCGGAGGGGTTGGCCATGTCTTTGAGGATATAGTTGAGTACGCCCTTTTTCATCGCCTCGCGCATGGTGTTCATGCTCTTTTGGCTGGTCAGCATGACCACAGAGGCGTCTTTGAGCGTTGCGGATTCGCGCAGCCGGTCGACAAATTCGAGACCGTCCATATGGGCATGTTGATATCGCAGATGATTAGGTCCGAGCGATTCTCCTGCGCAGCGAGTAAACCCTCTTGGCCGTCGGTGGCTTCGACGATGTCGCGGCCCAGATCGGCGACGAATTTGGTGCATCGCCATGCGCAGGACCAGGGAGTCTTCGATGATAAGCACCTTCTTGCGGTCACCGGTCTCGGGTGTATTGACCTGTTCCGAGACGGTGCTCAACAGGGCGCCGCAGTTGTTGCAGTAGCGGCCACAGGGCTGCCCTGAGCGAGGAATTGCGCCTGACAGCGTTCGCAGAGATCGGCGGTATGGTGGAGGAGCTCTTGTTCGTTGGTTTCGCTCATTAAATGCTCCTTAGCGCCGGTAAATGTAGCCTATGCGACGCGGGCGGGCAATATATGGCGAACACCGCAGACTACAACCTGGGTTTTCGCTGCGGCTCCCAATTCGATTCGGTCGGTGCTGTATTGGGCTCCTAAGCCCAATATTCTATCCGATCGGCGCCGCACTTGGGGCAGGCTTCCCACGTTTCCGATTCGACGGTCATATCGCATGTGGGGCAAGAGCCTAACGGGAGTTCGTCGTCTTTGGTGCGGCTGCCATTTTTGTAGGTGATGACGCGCCAGACGGTTCGGCCGTCTTCGGCATAATACGTCCAGCGGCCGGTCTTCTTGCCGTCGGACCATTTGCCCACGTATTTGTTGAACTGCCCGGTCTGCTTCTTTTTGCCGTCGGGCCAATGGTAGGTGATTTTGCCGGTGTAGACGTCGTCCTCGTAATGGCTGACGGTTGCTCTGCGGCCGTCTTTGTAATAGCTGGTCCACTGCCCCTCCTTTTTCCCTTCCGCGTATTTCCCCTCCTGGCGTTTGTTGCCGTTGGCGTAGTAGATGATCCACTTGCCGTGTCTTTTGCCGTCTTTGAGTTTGCCCTCGCTGAGATGCTCGGCCATGGCAGGCTCCTTGTAAAGGTTGTTCAACAGCCGCAGTCCGCCCCCTTGCCAATTGCCCTCGATGAGGTAGCCGTCGCGCCACCACCAGTCGATACCGCCCAACAACTCTTTCACCTTGAATCCGAATTGCGTCACTTTGAGCGCGCGCCTAGTCGAGGTGTTGCAGCCAGTGTTTAGGTTTTTATGTGAACAGGCACTTCGAGTCGCAGACTTAAATTAGTATATTTCGCAATATAATAACAAGTAAATATGTCATAGTTGTAAATATATAGGCCTAAATCGGCCAGTTAATGTCGGTTGGTGACCATTGGCGTGACGTGTCATGGTCAGTTGCGATTGACATTATTATAAGAGCGCGGGTGTTTTGTTAGAGATCGTACTAGCCCTAAAGGAAATGCAATGGTAAACGAACACGCGCTTGAAGTACTGGAATATCCCAAGGTCATTGACCTGTTGGCCGGTTTTGCCACGTCGAGTTTGGGGCAGGCGGCCGTTCGCCGACTCGCGCCGCTTGCCGATATCGAACAGATCATCCGGTTGCAGGCCGAAACGACCGAGCTCAAGCAATTGCTGATGCCCGAGCAGGATTTGCCCATCGGTGGTCTGCACGATCTGTCATTTATTTTAGACAAGCTGGAAAAGGGGGCTGATGTGCTGCCGATCGATGATATCCTCTCGGTGGGCGATACGCTGAGGGCGGCGCGCAATGTGCAGGCTTATCTCGCCGAGGCCACGGGAGGTGGAACCCGTCCGCATTTGCTGCGTTTTGTCGAGGGCATATCGGTGTTTCGGGAGTTGGAGCAGTACATCGAGAAGACCTTTAACCAAGGCGGTGCGATGCGCTCGAGTGCCAGCCCCAGGCTGAAGTCGCTGCGCAACGAGATCCAAACCTTGCGCGGGCGGATCCGCGGCAAGCTGACGACCTTGATGCGTTCATCGGGGCTGTCGGCCTATTTACAGGATACGGGGATACGCGAAAGCGACGGCCGACCGGCGTTGGCGATCCAGGCGCAGCACGCGGCGAAAGTCGCGGGGCGGCAGCGCGGACGTTCGGATACGGGCCATACGATTTTTGTGGAGCCGGAGGGTATCCGTGGCATGGGCGACGAATTGGAGGGGGCGGTCGATGCGGAGAAGGCCGAGCAGTTGCGCATATTGCGCGAGCTGACCGCGCAAATTGCCGAGCAATTGCAGGCATTGCGGCAAACCCTAGATACAATGGCACATGTCGATATGACCTTTGCCAAGGTGCGTATGAGCCGGGTTTTTGCGATGGAGGCGCCGCGGCTCAATGCCGATGGGCAAATTCGGCTCAAAGAGGCACGTCATCCACTTCTGCTTGACCTGATGCACCGCGACGGGCTGGAGGAAGTGGTGCCGATCGACGTGCGACTCGGTGAAGACTTCCACACCTTGATTATTACGGGTCCCAATACCGGCGGCAAGACCATCACGCTGAAGACGATCGGATTGTTGACGCTGATGGCACAAGCGGGGATGCATGTACCGGCGACGGAGGCAAAGCTGGCGGTGTTTGACGGGGTGTGGGCCGATATCGGCGACGAGCAGAGCATCGAACAGAGCCTGAGCACTTTTTCCAGCCACCTGATACAGATTGGCGGGATTCTCGAGGCGGCGGGTGCGCGGAGTTTAGTATTGCTCGACGAGTTGGGCGGTGGTACGGATCCGGCGGAGGGTGCGGCGTTGGCGCGGGCGATTTTACAGTATTTGCACCAACGGGGGACGCGCACCGCGATTACGACCCATATCAGCCAGCTGAAGACGCTGGGTTTTTCGGTCAAGGGTATGGAGAACGCCTCGATCGAATTCGATATGGAAAGCCTCAAACCGACGCATAGGGTATTGATCGGCACGCCTGGTTCGAGCAATGCGCTGTCGTTGGCGCGCAGGTTGGGCTTGCCCGGCGAGGTGATCGACCAGGCGGAGGACAACCAGGACGGGGACGGTGCGGCTACCTTACTCAACGAGTTGCAAGGCGCCAGAGCGCAGACGCTTAAGGACCGGGAGGAGGCGCAACGCTTGCGCGAGCAAGTCGGGCGCGAGGCAGATGAGACGAGGGATAAGCTGCGGGAGGTTATTGCCCAGAACGAATTGCTCAAATCTGAAAATGGCCAGGCAGCTTATGCGGTACTGCGCGAGTTTAAACGGGAGATCGCGGATTTGATCGAGCAGGAGCCTTCCAAGCGGGCGCTCATGCAGAGCCTGGGGGCAATGGCGACGGTGATCGACGGTGAGCTTGAGCGCGCGCCTGAACCCAAGTTGCATCGCGTGTTTGCGGCCGGCGATCGGGTCCATGTACGCTCGTTGGGCAAGGTCGGTGTGCTCAACGAGGTTGATGAGCGCGCGGACAAGGCTGTCGTCGTATTCGGCAGCCTGCCGATGACGGTGGCGTTCGGGGATCTCGAGCCGGCGTGATGCTCTATCAGGGGTAGGATCCGCGCGGTATTGAATCTGCGATTGGCACGGCCTTACTCATAGGTAAGACTGTGTCTGGTGCGTTGTCCTGACACATCAGGTCTGTGCGAAAGTGGCATTCGCAACTCAACACCTGGCCGAAAGCCTCCCGATGTCCGGCTTGAGGACCTTGAAAAACTGCGGGAGCGGGACGAGCCATTGCGCCAGGCATAAAAGATGGAGGCGATCTGCCGCAAGACCTTTGATCGCCGCATTGCCGTTGATATCGAACTCGGCGCGACGCTACTGCAGGTGTTGGGTGATCCGACGCAATTGGAACAGATGCTTCTGAACCTATGAATCTGAACGCGCGCGACGCCTTGCAAGCTGTAAGGGAACCGGCGATCCGCATAGCGGCCGGGCGCATCGACTCTGAAGGGGGCGCGGATCCCGAGGGGACGCATGTCCTATTGCGGGTGAGCAATAATGGGATGCAACAGGAAAATCTGCCGAACGGCTATTGAGTATTGTCGGGGCTAAAAGTGCGGATGTCCACACCTTCGGCCTGCCCCTCTTGCTCGATTTCTGCGATCGCGCCTTTGCCCACCGCTTCGAGCGCGGCGTCGCCATTGGGCGGATGCATGTGGCCGGCGCGCGTGTCGCGCAAGTAGCGCTCCAAAGGCAGGGCACGCGAGACGCCGGCGGCCCCAGCGATGCGGATGGCCTTGTCGGTGACCTCGTTGGCGACTTCGACGGCGTGTTGCTTGGCGGCGGCGAGCCGGGCTAGGGAGGCGTGCTCTTCTTCTTCGGCGACTTCCAGCAGCAGTGCTTTGGCGGCCATTAGCGCCATGTCTACTTCGCCGATCAGCCGTTGGATCTTGGGCAGCGTGGCGATGGCTTTGCCCAGGGCTTTGGGCACGCGTTCGAGCGCGTAGCGCACGACGGCGTCGCGCGCGGCTAGGCCGATGCCGAGATAGACCGAGGCGAAGATCATCGGCGCCCAGGGTTGGGCTTTTTTGTGCGGAGAAGGGCGCTGCCCGAGCAGGTTTTGTGCCGGGACCTGCGTATCGCGAAAGTAGACATCGTGGTTGTCGGCGGCGCGCATGGAGAGTCCGTCGCCCCAAGTCTCGACCCATTCGATGCCCGGGCGGTCGGCTTCGACCAACAGGCTTGCCGGTTGGTCGTCGAGTGTCGCGCCAACCAGTAGATGCGTCAGGTGCCGGCCGCCGGTAGACCAGGTCTTGCGGCCGTTGATGCAGTAGCCGTCGTCGTTTTTGGTAGCCGTGGTAGCGAAGAATTGTCCGCGCGAGGGGCTGCCGATCTCGGGCTCGGAGGCGACCGAGTTGAAGAGCGCGCCCTCTTCGACGACGATGCGGCAGAGCCGTTCGTAGAGGTCCTCCGACCAGGGTCGATTCAGCCGGGCGTTGCCAAAGACCTGCATTTGCATCGCGGCGACTAGGGCGGTAGAGCCGCTGCCCTGGGCTAGTTCGAGTTGGGCTTCGACGCAGGTGCGCAATGGCAGGTCGGATCCGCCGTATGCGCGCGGGATGCTAAGTGCGGGATAGTCGGATGCGCGCAGGGCGCGGATATCTTCGGCGGGCAGTTTGCCGAGTCGGTCGGCCTCGTCGGCACGGGTGGCGAATTGTGTGGCGAGTTCGCGGGCGAGATCGAGGGCATCGGTGGGGCTGAGAGTCATTGTAGTCTTTCCTGATACCTGCACCTATGTTCAGTGTGTCGAAGTTACAATGAATAAAGGTATTTATTCCAACAAGCACCAAGGAGCGTATGACTATGGCCTATGACGAAGGTCTGGCTGCTTGGACGGGACGGGGCGTGGCTTTCGCCGGGTCGCTGCCGGCTAAATAGACGCGTATTAGGATTGCGGCCAGACCAAGTCGACCGCGCATTCGCCCATGGGGGTCAGCGGCAGTTTTCGCGCTCCTTCTTCGGTGAACCATTCGCAGCGGTCCGTCGAGCCGTTTTCTTCGGGCCTGAGGTCGAACTTTTCTAGGCAAACTTCGTAGACGATGCCGATGTGGTGTATGGAGTTGTAGGGGCGTTGCGCGCTCCACGGGTAGGTATGCGAATAGACGGTGGTGACGCGAAAACTGTCGATGTCGACAAGGCCCGTCTCTTCTTCCATTTTTCGCAACAAGGCGGCGTCTGGGTGTTCTCCCCATTCGATCTCCCCGCCGGGCAGCGCCCATTGCCCTTTGTCCAACCCGCTGGCGAGATGGACTAGGAGCAGGCGGTTGGTCGGATCGCGGCATGTTCCATAGGCACCGTGGTGGACGCGCGGGTTATCAGAGGCTGAGGTCATATTAGTTCGCCTTTCGTGCGACTAGCCTGCGCCAACCCATATAGGCACCGCGATCAGAGTCCAGCGGGGCTTGCTCATCAGGTGTTGATGCGTTCCAGCGCCATGGCGGCGTTGGCGCCGACATAATCATCTTCTTCGATTTTTTTCTTTAAGGCCGGCACGGCCTCAGCGGCGGCCGGCCCGATCTTAGCCAAGGCCATCGCCGCATTGTGGCGGATCCAGCTTTCGTCGTCTTGCAGTCGTTGCGTCAGCGCCGGCACGGCTTCGTCGGCGGCGGGGCCGATATTGCCGAGCGCCTCGATGGCGTTGCGGCGGACCCACTCGGACTCGTCGTTGAGGACGCGGGTTAGTTGTGGCACGGTGTCGCTGGCGATCGCGCCGAGGTCGGCGAGTACGGCGGCGGCGGCCGCTCGCAGTGACCAGTCTTCGTCGGCGAGCAGATCCACCATGTGCGGCACGCAGGGGCGGCCGACGGCGGAGAGGGCGAAGACGGCTTCGAGTTGGCTGGGGTTGGTCTGCGATGCGGCGAGATTGCTTTCGAGGCGTTCGGTCGCTTCGCGGCGCAGGGCTTCGAGCAGGACGGGTACGGCTTCTTCGCCACGAGCGGCCAGCGCATAGGCCGCGTGCAGGCGTTCGGCTTCGGCTGCAGTTTGCAAGGCTTGGGCTAACTCAGCCGTTGGCGTATCTGATGGCGCCGTTGTGGTCTCAGCACCGCGCATCCAATCCCAGGCACGGCGACAGAGCAAGGCCGGCGGATCATTGCCCTCCGCGGTCCAAGCGTCATCGCGGTGGTCCCATGTCGGGCTTTGCGGCTCGCTCATCCGGGTAAAAAGGAACTTGACCATAAAACGGTCGCGGTCGCTCGGGTTCGGCATGGCGCGGTGCCAGAGGTCGTAGTGCACGATGGTGACAGTGCCGGCTTTGCCGCAGAGGGCGATCTCCTCGCGCTGGTGCGCTTGTTCTGCCGAAGTGTAGTACTGGGTAGCGGGCAGGATGGCGGAGGGGCCGTTGTCGAGCGTGACGTCGTGCGGGTAGTAGAAGGCCATGGCCCAGCGGGTGCGGTGGTGGCGGACATTTTGGTCGTTCTCATAGCTATCCTGGTGCATGCCTTGGCCTGCTGAGCCACTTGAATTTTGGTGACAGTGGCGGTGCGGGTGTACGATATAGTCGGGGCCGAGCAGGCTGTGCAGGGCGCCGTGGACTGCGGGGTCTTGTAGGACTTGGTAGAGTTCGGGGACCTTGGGTAGGATGTCGTTGCTGGGGTTGCCAGTGGTGGCGTATAGGGTTTCGATCTGTTGGTGGAGTTGCTGGTGGAAGGCGGGGTCGTGCGCGGTTTGTAAGGTGAGGTAGCCGTTGATGAGGTAGGATTGGATTTGTGCGTCGGTGAGCAGGATGGGTGTGGTCATGGTGTAGTTGATTGGCCTTTTTGAAGGTGATAGTGCTGCGATTGGTCTGGTTTAAGGCTATTGCATTTGCTGATGCAGCGCATCGCGGCGCGATAGGCGCCGAGGTGTAGTCCTCAGATTTCACTTCTTGTAAAACTAGGGATTACCCCTAAACCAGACCTCGGCAGAATGAGCTTGTTGGTATAATCTTACCGGATGATATATGTAAGGCTAAGGTAAAATTGGTCGAGCGTTGGTTCAAGCTCTTTTAGGTTAGTGCAATTGGGATTCAAGCTCTTTTAGATAGTAGCGTAAACCATCGCAGTAATTGAGCTCAGGCCGAGAGGATTCTCATAGCGGCTTTGCAGTGCCCAATTACACAGGATCGCAGTAATTGAGGACTGCCCTCGGAGCCGGCCAGGGATGCTCGGCGAAAATGAGCTATGAAAACCCCCTAGACCTGACCGTCCACCTGGCAGGATTAACAATCAATTCCAAATATAGAGCAACAAAAGTATGGACCTTTCTCCCGAGCCTCGCTTGACGGCTCGCCCTCAATTGTGCAAATAAAGGCGGCACAATCGCCAGCCTTTTCTCCAATAAAGGAGTTCGTTTGGACATCGTCGGCTTGTCGAATTTGGATTATACACTGATGGCGCTCTATATGCTCTTCCTGTTGGGCATGGGGCTCTATTATCGCGGGTTCGCGTCTGAGAGCATGGAGAATTATTTTCTCGGCGGGCGCAAGATGAAGGGCTGGATGAACGGCACTAGCTACGCGGTCACCTGCATGAACGCCGATGTCGCGCCGGCCTATTGTGGCATGACGGTGATTACCGGGACCTTTATCTGCTGGTGGTATCTGAGCCGTTTTGGTCTTGCGTTGATGATTGGCGGTTTGCTCTTTGCGGTGTGTTGGCGGCGATTGAAAATATTCACCTCGCCTGAATTTTACGAGTTGCGTTTCGGCGGGCATCCGGCGGCGGCGATGCGGGCTTGGGTCTCGATGCGTAGCGCCTTTATCGCGGTCGTGGCGTGGACCGGCGCGGGGCTGTTGGGGCTGACAAAGGTTTCCGAAGCGCTGTTGGGCTGGTCGCGCTTTGAGACCTTTATCGTCGTAATCCCGATTATTCTGATTTACGTGGTGCTGTCGGGTTATATGGGCGTGGTGATGTCGGATCTGATACAGACCGCGATTATGATCGTCTCGTCACTGGTGCTAATGGGTTTGGTGTGGGCAGATTTTGGCGGGCCGACGGGGCTTTATCAGGCGCTAGTCGAGCAGTTTGGCACCGGAGTGGTCAGTTGGCATCCGCCGGTCAGCCACGAGATGCTGGGGATGGTGGGCATTATCGCCTGGACCGTGGGCACGGCCGTTGGTTATGGCGGCGATGTGGCGCCGATGTCGGGGGCAATGGAAGGGCAGCGGGTATTGTCCTGTCGGGATAGCCGCGAGGCGACCCGGATGTATGTCTGGACCGAGATCGTGCTCTTTCTGATGTTGGCGGTGCTGACTTTGCCGGCCTTGGGCGCGATGGTCAAATGGCCGGGTTTGCACGACGGCAGCATGGACAAGGAGCTGGCGTACGGATTGTTATTGGGCCACTATTTGCCCTCGGGGCTTCTCGGATTGTCGTTGGTGGCGATGTTCGCGTCGATTATGTCGACGGTCGATTCGAATATGAACTTCGGCGCGCAGGTCTTTATCAACGACGTGTATCGGCGCTTTCTCAAACCCGATGCCGATATGAGCCATTATATGGGCATCGGGCGGGTGGTGATGGTCGCGATTATGGGGCTTTCGCTGGCCGTGGCGTTGAGCGCCGAGAATGTTATCGATATCGCGGTCTTTATGTTGGGGCTCTCTTCAGCCGAGCTGACGGCCAACTGGGGTCAGTGGTGGTGGTGGCGTTTTAACGGCAAGGCGCGCTTGGCGGCTTCTTTTGGCGGGCCGGTGATTTTTTTGTTGTGCAAATACGTGATCTTCGCGCATTGGATCGACGCGGGCCAGGACACGGCCTATGTGGTGGTGCTGAGTTCGATCGCGGTGACGTGTCTGTTGTGGATCGCGGTGGCGCTGGGTACTGAGCCGGAGGAGGAGGAGAAGCTGCTGGCTTTTTACAAAGATGCGCAACCGATGGGCTGGTGGGGGCCGATTGCGGAAAAGGCCGGGGTCGAGACAGGGGGTGCTGCGCCGATCGTGCGCGGGTTGGGTATCGCGTTGCTCGGTGCGGTGGCCATCGGCGGCGGTGTTATCGGTTTTTCGGGTTTGTATGTCGGGCGCTGGGAAGTGGCGTTGATCGGTGGGGGTGTGGCGTTGGTGTTGGGATTGCTTTTTAGGGGGAGCTATGTCCGGCATATGCGCGCGCTTGAAGCGGATGCGGTGGACGCTGTGTGAACGCGGGCTGTAACTCATGATGGCCGCGCTTGCGGTTGATGCGTTTGGCCGAGCGATAGGCGTCGATGACGCTGTAGACCCACGAGCCAATAAAGACGGCTCGGCCCACTTTTTCGGTAGTCGGGTCAACGGCGGATTGCCAGGTGGAGAAGCTCAGTTGTCCGATGCCTAAAAAAAACATCCCCTTGCCGATCTCGCCATTGTAGACTTGCCCGAGACCTTGGATGGCGTAGAGGGGCGGGAGGAGGGCCAATAGCGTGGCGAGCACCGGCTCTTTGCGACGCTTGCCCGAGAGTAGGCGTTTGAACTCTTTTTCCAGCGGGATCTGATAATGCGGGGCGCGATGGTCAAAGGCCGGCTCCAGGCTCCAGGCCGTGCTCTGCATCACCAGCAGAGCGCACAGCGCCGATAAACCCGCCCGCTTCACGAGGTCACCTTGCAACAGGCGGGTCGGTGTCTGAGCAGGCCCTGCTCCCAGCACCAGTTGATAGTGCGCGCCAATCCCTCTTGCCGGTCTATATACTGCAAGCCCAATTCGTCGACGGCCTTTGATCCATCGGCGCGAAAGCCGTGCGCGGCGAGGCGGTAGGTTTCCCAAGAGAGTACCGGCGGGCGACGGGTTATTCGAGACAGCGCTTCACCCCCGGCGGCGTAAGGGGCGGCGAGCGGGCCCGGGACGGTCAGTGGTGGCCAGCGGCCGGCGAGGCGGCAGGCCAAGCCGCCGAGTTCGGTTAGCGTATCGATGGTGCCAGAGAGAATATAGCGTTCGCCGACGCGGCCTTTATCGGCGGCGAGTATATGGCCTTGCACCGCGTCGTCGATATAGACCAGGCTTAGCGCGCCGTGGAAGAGCGCCGGGACCCAACCGTTGAGCAGATTGACGATAAAGCGCCCGGTGGGTTTGCGGTCGCCGGGCCCGTAGATGGCGGCGGGATTGACCGAGACCAGCGGCAGCCCCTTGTCCAGATAGCTGAAGGCGACCTGCTCGGCGGCGTGTTTGGCCTTTTCGTAAATCGACAGGAAATAACCGCGGTGTTTGGTGTCTTCGACGGCGACCTGACCCTTGGCTTCACCGATGGCGACGGCGGTGCTGGTATAGATGACCTTCTCGACACCCACGGTCAACGCCGCTTCCATCGCGTTGCGCGTGCCCTCGGTTTCAGTGCGCAAAAGCTCCGCCTCGTCGAGGCCCCAGAGGTCGTAGAGTGCGGCGGCGTGGAAGAGTGTGTCGCAGTCTACGAGGGCGGCCTCGATACTCGCGCGGTCCAGTATATCGCCGCGCACGATTTCCACACCCCAAGATTTAAGCGTGTCTGTTTTACTGGTGGCCCGCGCCATTACGCGGACTTGCTCGCCGCGGTTGAGGAGGGCGCGTACGAGCGCGCCGCCGACAAAGCCGGTGCCGCCGGTTACTAAGGCGCGCATTAGCGGGCGGCCTCCGCACCGACGAACTTGCGCGACAGCATTTCGTCAAAGACGAAATACTCGCCAGTCAGGTGGAAGGCGCGATAGATGGCTTGGGCTAGTGCGGTGCGTTCCATGGGGACTCCAAGCTAAAACATCTCGTTATATATTAACAAAACAAAGCCCGCACACACGACTCCCCGCACCCGAAAAAGGACGCGGGGAGTGAATGCGTTGCAGTTGCAGGCGAATCTACAGATCGTAACCGACTTCGCCGTGCTCGCCCAAGTCGAGACCGCCTATTTCGACCTCTTCGCTGACGCGTAGGCCGATGACGACGTCGATGATTTTGAGCAGGATAAAGGAGACGATCGCGGTATAGATCGCGGTGGCGGCGGCGGCAAAGGCCTGAGTGCCGAACTGTGCACCCATGTCGAGGCCCTCTTCGGTACCGCCCAGCGTGGACGAGGCGAAGAAGGCCACCATCAGGGTGCCGACCAGCCCGCCGAAACCGTGTACGCCGACCACGTCGAGTGCGTCGTCATAACCGATGGCCTGCTTGAGCCAGGTGGCTGCCCAATAAGCGACGACACTGGCGACAAAGCCGATGGCGATGGCGCCCATTGGACCGACCCAGCCCGAGGCCGGGGTTATGGCCGCCAGGCCGGCGATGGCGCCGGTGGCAAAACCTAGGACGCTGGGTTTGCCGTTTTTGAACCACTCGATCGCAATCCAGGTCAGCGCCGCGACGCTGGGCGAGATCTGGGTGACGACCACGGCCATGGCCGCTTGGCCATTGGCGGCCAGGGCACTACCGCCGTTAAAGCCGAACCAACCGACCCACAGCATGGCGGTGCCGATGAGGTTCATGGTCATATTGTGCGGGGGCATCGGTCGTTCGGGATAACCTTGGCGTTTGCCGACGAGGATCGCGGCGACCAGGGCGGCTGTGCCAGCGGTGATGTGCACGACGATGCCGCCGGCAAAGTCGAAGACGCCCATCGCGCCGAAGTAGCCGCCCTCGCCCCAGACCATATGGGTGATCGGCAAGTAGACCAGCAGACACCACAAGCCGCTGAACCACATGATGGCCGAGAATTTCATGCGTTCGGCGAAGGCGCCGACAAAGAGCCCCGGCGTAATGATGGCGAAGGTCATCTGGAAGACGAAGAACAGCAATTCGGGGATGGACCCCGAAAGTGTTTCACCGGTGATGCCGGAGAGGAAAGCCTTGGAAAGGTCGCCGATAAAGGGATTGTTCGCCGTAAAGGCCAGGCTATAACCGCAGAGAGTCCAGATAACGGTAATCAGCGCCGTTATACCAAAACAATGCATGAAAACGGACAGCACATTGCGGGTACGAACCAAGCCGGCGTAGAACATGGCCAGACCTGGGATCATCATAAAGAGGACTAAGCCCGTGGAGATCAGGATCCAGGCCGTATCGCCCGAGTCGAGCTCGTCTTGGGCCAGGGCGGTATTCGGTGTAAACAAACAGATTAGGGCCAGTAGGGTGAGGCTGCCCCATGTTCTGCGAAATGGCATGTCGAACCTCCCTTTAGGTGCAAAGTAGGTGGAATGCTTACGGGGGTAGAATGCCGAGCACCAGTCATAAGCTCAGACAAATATGCACATCATAAAGCATAATTGATCCGCAAAAATGCCATGTGACGGAATATCTACATTTTCACGCATTCTATTAATACGAAAATTCTCCCTATTGCCCAACCTTTTGTTGCAAAATTGTCGATTGCAAATGGCACAAGTCGTTGGTTAGCAGAGCAACAGGGTGTGGATCGCTTTTTGGCGGTAGGAGAAAATGCGTTTGAGCTGGAGTTTGATCAGGGGCAGGACAATTTCGCCGAGGGGCCATAGCGGCAGGCGGTAGAGCACGCGATCGCTGATTACGGTGCCTTTGTCGGTTGCCTCGAAGGTGTGGGTGTGGTGCCAGAGGTTGTAGGGGCCTTTGAGCTGTTCGTCGACGAAGGTGTGCGGAGGATTCCAGTGCGAGATCAGCGAACGCCAGGTGAAGGGCAGGCCGAAGAGGCTTAGGTGATAATCGATTTGCGTGCCTGTGGCGATATCGACGGGGGTGGGGTTGGCGATGCGGAAGCCCAATTCCGGTGGGGTGATGCGTTCGAGGTTTTGTGCCTCGGCGAAGAAGGCGAATACTTGCTCGCGTGCGAGCGGTAGAGTCATCGTTGTGGTGAAAATGTGGGGTTCAGGCGACATTAGCGTGTACGATCAGGTCTATGATCCGGCTGGTGCGGGCGGCGCTTGTGCCGGTGCTGGGGCATTCGCCTCGGTTCAAGAGGGTGTTGACGATGGTTTGTACCAGGGGTTGTTGCACGTGTTCGGGGGCGGGATAATCAAAGGCCTCGGTCCCGGTGGCCCTCGTCAGCTCGACGGGTGTGAAATCGAAGGTGGAGAAGGCGATATGGCCCTTATCGCCGATCAGTTCGATTCGGTCTTGGCGACGGTCGGCGGCGAAGGACCAGGTGCCGTTGCCGAGTACGCCCGATTCAAAGGCGAAGCTGGCGGCGACGGCATCTTCGGCAGCGTAGAGCCCAGCTTGGTTGCGAGTGTGTCCCGATGCGCTGGCGATGGGGCCTAATAGATAGTCGAGGTAGTCGAGTTGGTGCGAGGCCAAGTCGAAGAAGTGGCCGCCGCCCGAGACCTCCGGCATGACGCGCCAAGGCGGGTTGTCGGGATCTTCGGTCGCGGGTTTGCACAGGGTGATCGAGACGAAACGGACCGCGCCGATGGCGCCTTCTTCGACCAGCGATTTGACCTTGAGGAAACCGGGCAGGGCGCGGCGATAATAGGCGACGAAGAGCGGCACATTTGCGGCCTGGCAGGCGTCGACCATGTCCTGGCATTCGGCGTGGTTGCGGGCCATTGGTTTTTCGACATAGACGGGCTTTCCGGCGCGGGCGACTTGCGCCGTGTAATCGGCGTGCGAATCGGGCGGGGTGGCGATATAGACGGCGTCGACATCAGCGGCGGCGATCAGCGCGTCGGCCTGGTCGTACCACTTAGGCACATTGTGGCGCTCGGCGTAGTCGCGGGCCTTGTCCGGGTCGCGGCGCATGACGGCTACCAGTTCAGAGTCGTTGATTTTGTAGAAGGCCGGGCCGCTTTTTTTTTCGGTGACATCACCGCAGCCGATTATACCCCAGCGTATTTTTTGCATAGTCGTTTCCCCGAATAAACTCGGTCGTAGGAAGATGGCAAGGGGTGTTGCGGAAAGCTAGTTCAAGCGGTTTGGCGTACGATAGCCAGCAGACCGTCGCCGTACTTCTCGGCCTTGGCCGGGCCGATGCCGTGCGCGAGCTTGAGCTCTTCGAGGTTGTCCGGCCGCATCAGGGCGATGTCGCGCAAGGTGCGGTCGCTAGCGACGACATAGGGCGGTACGTTTTCCTTGCGGGCCAGTTCCATACGGTGGTGGCGCAGTGCCTCGAAAAGCTCCTGTGCTCGCTCGTCAAAACCTTCTCGCGGGTCCAGGGTCGTGGGACGAGTTCGCTTGGCGCGGAATTCCGGTGTGTTCGTCGGTGGCATCAAGAGGCGCGCGGGGCGCTCGGCGTGGATGACCTGGCGGCCTTCCTCGGTGAGGATAACAACCGGTCGCTCGCCGCCGAAGAAGTCGACCCAGCCGGCGGTGACCATGCGTCGCAAGAGCTGCATAAGCCACTTTTCCGAATGTTCCTTGAGTGAGCCAAAGGTTGGAGTTTGGTCGAGGCCGTCGCGCAGCAGGCGCACGTCCTCAGTGCCGCGCAATAGCTTGGCCGCCATCTGTATGCCGTAGCGGCCGTGCAAACGCGCGATGGCGCAGAGGGCTTTGCGTACGATGGTCGAGGTTTCTTCGTCGTCTGAAGCCTCGCCGCCGGAGAGTTCGCAGCAGACGTCGCAGCGGCCGCAGCCCGACAGGGTTTCCTCCTCGTCGCCGAAGTAGCGCAGGATCGCGTCGTGACGACAAGACCCTCCCTCACACCAGCGCATCAACTCCAAAAAGAGATTCCACTTGTGCTGTACCACGGTCTGTTCGGTGGTGTGACCATCGGAGTCGCCTTCAATCAGGCGGCGGCGCAGCGCCATATCGCCGGGTGAGACCAATAACATGCAGTAGGCGTCCTCGCCATCGCGGCCGGCGCGGCCGACTTCCTGGTAATAGGCTTCGACCGAACTGGGCGGGGCCAGGTGGGCGATGGCGCGTACATCGGCGCGGTCGATGCCCATGCCGAAGGCGTTGGTGGCGACGACGACTTGCAACTCGTCGTTTATAAAACTGCGTAGAACTTCGTCGCGGTCGCTGCCCGCCATGCCGGCGTGGTAGGCCGCCGCGCGCCAGCCGGCGCCTTGCAGCCGGGCGGCTTCTTCTTCGGTGATTTTGCGGGTGGGTGCGTAGACGATGGCGGTGCCCGGCTTTTGGTCCGGGGCGCCGAGCGCTTCGGCCAGCAGGGTGTCGACGCGCTGGCGGCGCTCGGCCGCGCCGTTGATCTCGGCGACTCTGAGCGCTAGGTTGGGCCGGGCGAAGCCGCGCAGCAGTTGCGGGGTATCGGACGAGAGGCCCAAGCGCTCGAGAATTTCGTCGCGGACTACTGGCGTTGCCGTCGCGGTGCAGGCGAGCAATCTAGAATTGGGTAGGCTGCGTAGCAAGTCGCCGATTTGCAAATACTCGGGTCGGAAGTCGTGACCCCATTCGCTAATGCAGTGGGCTTCGTCAACGGCGACCAGGGGGCAATTTATTTTTTGTAAGAGCGAACGAAAACCGGGATAGGCCAAGCGTTCGGGCGCGGCGTAGACCAACTTGTAGTCGCCATTGGCAATGCCTTGCATGCGTCGGCGTAGCTCGTCGCCGTCGAGGGTCGAGGCTAAGTAAGTAGCGGCGACCCCGCGTTTTTCGAGGGCTTGGACCTGGTCGTGCATCAGGGCGATCAGCGGGGAGACGACTAAGGTGGTACCGGGCAGCAGGGCGGCGGGCAGTTGGTAGGTCAGGCTCTTGCCGCCGCCAGTGGGCGCGACAAGCAATAGGCGGCCGGTATCGAGTAGGGTTTCGACGGCTTCGCGTTGTCCGGGCAGGAAACTGTCGAAACCCAATTTCGCCAGTGCTTCTTCGAGGTCGGGTTTCGGCAATAGGATCTCCGCGTCGGAGGTTGGGTCTATGGCTTGGCTTTGGCTCACTATGCCATTTTCCTAGGTTGGTAGCGTGTCAACGTGTTCATCGAAGAAACGCACATCCTGCGCGATCATGTCGGGGTCGTCTTTGAGGAAAGCGCCGATAGGGCTACGTCGTTTTCGCACATCGCGTGGCCCAACTTCTCGAAGGCGGGCACGATGGCTTTATTGCCGCCGATGCAGAGACCGGAAACTTGCGCGGTGCCGATTGTTCTCAGACGCATGCTTTGTTTTCCTTTGGCTTGTGCATCATGCGTTTTGTTCTGCGTCTATGGCGCGAAAGACCTCATCGGCGCGGGCCAGTCCGTCCCAGGCGGCGGCGAAGCCGGCGTAGACGGCGACTTGGAAAAAGGTCTCGACGATTTCTTCTCTGCTGGCGCCATTATTGAGGGCCATACGGATATTGAGCTCGAGCGCGTTGATGCGGCCCAAGCCGGCGAGTACGGCGATACTGCAGAGGCTGCGGGTGCGCAGATCGAGGCCGGGGCGGTTCCAGACTTCGCCGCCGATGGTGCCCATGACGAGGCGTTCGAAGTCGGGCGAAAGTGCTTGGAATTTTTCGCGTAGGGCGTCGATCTTTTCGCGGCCGACCATCTGCGCGAATTGTTCGACGCCTTTTTGGTATTGTGCTTCGTCCATGTTCGTACTGCATTGCTAAATGCGTGCCAGGAGATCGCGTTCTTCTAATCTATAGGAAGAACAGACTATGTCCAGCGCGTTGGGTGTTGCCTCTACGAAACAAGGGTGTTGCGTTAGTTCTACAGTTGGGAGGGCGGCCGTTGGGGATTGTTCTCTTTGTCCTTTTATATAGAGGGGTCGTCTATGCGACCCTCCTGGAAATCTACTTCCAACCACGGGTCTTTAGTATCCCGTCGGAAGGTTAGCAGTTTTTCACGCATGGCTGATTCTATCTCGGCTAGGTCCGGGTTGCCGATCAGATTCGTGGTTTCCATTGGGTCGACTTCTATATCGTAGAGCTCTTCGGGCTCGCGTTTAAGGATGCGCGGGGTCTCGCGCAGTCCCATTTTTTGGACATTTTTCTCGCGCACCGCCGTCCAACTGACCGAGCGGAAGAGGTCGGTGGGCAGGGGCGATTGATGACCCGAGGCAATATTGCGGACGAATTTGTAGCGGCGACCGCGCAGAACCCGGTAGGGGTTATAGTCGACGACCTCGTGAAAACAATGCGAAAAATAAGTCTCGTCCCAACCAGTGGCTTCAGGCTCGGCGAGGATGGGCAGTAATGAGCGTTCGGGCAAGTCTTTGGGGGCGGGTACATTGGTCCAATCGTGGATGGTGGGGCGGATATTGGTCCAGTTGATCAGGGCCTGATGGTGGACGCCGGGTGTTTCGAGATCGGGTGTGCGCAGGATAAAGGGGCAGTGATGGCCGCTGTCGAAGAAGGAGGCCTTGGCGCCGGGGAAGGGCATGGCATGGTCGGTGGTGACGATGACCAGGGTTTCGTCGGCGCGGCCCGATTCGTCGAGCACGTCGAGCAGCAGGCCGATGCCGTGGTCGAAACGCGAGACGGCTTGATAGTAGTCGGCGAGGTCGGCGCGGACTTCCGGGATGTCGGGTAAGAAGTCGGGCACGACGATATCTTCGGGGCGGTAGGGGACCTCGGTTACACCCGGCCACGTTTTGTCGTTGGCGAAACCGCGGCCGGCGCGGTGCGGGTCGGAGAAGCCGACATGCAGGTAGAAGGGGCGGTCGGTGTTGTCGTTGAGGAAGGTACGGGCCGCTTGGGCTAATTCAGCGGGACTGCGCGAGTTGACGTTGGGCTCGTATTCGAAGGGGTAGACGCTGGTCGGTTCGACGTGTTTTTTGCCGATGCAGGCGGTGGCGAAGCCGGCGGCGCGCAGACTGTGCGGCGTCGAGTTCATATGCGCGTGCGTCGAAAAACCCTGGAAGCCGTGACAGTGGCCGTATTGGCCGTGCGTGTGGCTGTGCTGGCCGGTGAGAATACAGGCGCGGCTAACGGCGCACGAAGGTGATGTGCAGAAGGCGTTGTCGAAGACGACCCCTGCGCGGGCAAAGGCGTCGATGCGCGGAGTTTTGACGGCCTCGTTGCCGTAGCAGGCGGCTAACCGAGACCAATCGTCGGCGATAAGAAAGAGGACGTTTTTGTGTGTGCTCGACATGGCTGCTCCTGTTGCGCGGGAATTTGGTCGGGGATGATAGGAGAAGAGTGGAGCATTGTCAAATGGGGTGTGATTTTCATTATCTGTACAAAATAAAAAAATCATAGAAGAGAAAATGACAGATGATGATTATAGTGTGGGAGACGAGATGGTCGAGGGGGAGTTGAAGCGGTAAGAGGATCACTTTAGGGATTGGGTGACAAAGGACGGGTCGTCGGAATATCCGGCGGTGACGGGGCGTTATTGTCTCTATGTGTCGTTGGCGTGTCCCCTGGCGCATCGCACGATTATTGGGCTTGGAGGGGCGTGGTCGGCATGACGGTGTCGATCCGCTGCGCGACTATCGCGGTAAGGCTTCACCGACATGCCCGATCCGATAAAAGGGTTTCGCTTTTTAAGCGAGCCATTGCGGGCTCATCGTGTCGCCTAGGAACGGTGTTGGTCCCAGGGACCGTAGATGACGAAAGTATTGCCGGGGTGCTGGATATTGACGAAGAGCACTTGGCCATCGGGCGAGAAGGTCACTCCGGCGAACTCAGAGGTGTTCATGGCGTTGTGCGCGAAGCGGTAGAGCTGGCCCTCGGGCGTAACGCCGACCAGGTTGTTGCCGCCGCCACCGTCCTCGCAGACGATGAGATCGCCGAAGGGCGAGACGGTGAGGTTATCGGCGTTGTCGACGAGGTCGCCGTCGTTGGGCTCGATAAAGAGCTCTAAAGTACCCGGCGCCTTGTGCTCGTCCGCGGTGGCTTCATGGGGGCTGGGCCGGTAGCGGAAGATCTGTCCCTTTTTCAGGGACCCGCCGCTGGTGCAGGCGAAGTAGATCGAATCATGGCCGTACCACATGCCTTCGCCGCGGGCAAAACGTGTCGCGCCGCGCTCGAAGCCGCGGTAGCGCAGGTCCTCATTGGGCGAATCGACCTCGTCCATGTCGATCCAGCGCGCGGCCAGTTGTTGGCCCGGTGAGACCAGGGTCTCTTCCCAATTGCGCGTATCGAGGCTAGGCTGATCGATGATGGTGAGGGCTTGCAAGCGTCCGCCCTCGGCCAATTTTCCCGGCACGGCAGGAATAAATCGATAGATCAGGCTATCGTCCTGGTCTTCGGTCTCGTAGACGATGCCGGTGCGGGGGTCGACAGCGACGGCCTCGTGCTTGAAGCGCCCCATTGCCTTAAGCGGCATGGGTGCGGCACGGCCGATCTCGCTCGAGGCGGGAACCTCGAAGTTGTAGCCGTGGTCTTTTTGGTGGACTTGGTCGATCTGTGCTGTGTTCTCTTCGCAGGTGATCCAGCTATGCCAAGGAGTCGGTCCCCCGGCGCAGTTGACGGTGGTGCCGGCCAAACTCAAAAACTCTTTTTCGACTAAGCCTCTTTGCATATTGTAGACTAGGGTGCTGGTACCGCCGAGCCCCGGGGTTTTGCCGTGTCCCCAGTCGTATACATCCGATTTGCGGATCTTGTGCAACCACTCGTTGTTTTCGCCGAAGGCGCTTGCAGCCTTTGCTGTAGGGCCCAACTCGTGGTTGCGGATCAGAATGACGCGCCCCTCGGGACCGGGAAAAGCGGCCATGCCGTCGGCGTTGCCCGGCACGCTTAGCCCGTCGTTCATGGGGGCGCCGACGGTTGAGATGATTTTATAACTGAACCCCTCGGGTAGGTCGAGGATGCCCTTGGGGTCGGTTATAAGCGGTCCGAAGCGGTCTTCGGGATTGCCCGGGGCGGCCCAGGCAATATGGTGGTACAGACCGGAGAAACCGAGGGAAATGGCGGCGGCACTTTTGAGGAACTGGCGTCTGGAAGCGGGCATAGAATCTGCACAATCTTGGTGGAAGGGCGACATTCTTTACTTGTTTATGCAAAAAATGCCATATAATGGACCGGCTGTCAACGCAATGCTCGGTGCAATGGGGCTGCCAACGGAGTCGTCATTCTGCCATGTAGGGGGTGGGTCGAATGGGCTGGGCTGGTAATTAGCTCTCGTCGAGCTGGGCCAGTTCCTCCCAGCGTGCATAGGCCGTCGCCAAGGTCTGTTCGAGTGTGTCGAGTTGTTCTTTGGCGGTGCTGATCGCGGTCGCGCCTTCCTGGTAGAACGCGGGGTCGGCCATGCGCTGGTGTAATGCTTCCTGCTCGCTTTCTAGGTCTTCGATTTGTTCGGGTAGGCCTTCGAGCTCGCGGCGATCGTTAAAGCTGAGTTTGGCTTTGCGTGGGGGCGCTTTGGCCTTGTGCTGTGCCGATGTATTAGAGGCCTTGGGCGGAGTTGCGTTGGCCTGTTGCAAACGGCGCCAGTCGCTGTAGCCGCCGGTGTAGTCGCTGATCTGTCCGTTGCTTTCGAAGACCAGAGTGCTGGTGGTCACGTGGTCGAGGAAGTCGCGGTCGTGGCTGACGAGGATCAGCGTGCCGGCGTAGGCGACCAACTGCTCTTCGAGCAGATCGAGCGTTTCGACGTCGAGGTCGTTGGTCGGCTCGTCGAGAATCAGCAAATTGACCGGCCGGGCGAGGATCCGGGCCAAGAGCAGGCGGTTGCGCTCGCCACCAGATAGCACGCCGACGGGAGTGCGGGCGCGCTCGGGGGTGAAGAGAAAGTCCTGCAAGTAGCCGTAGACGTGGCGGCGTTGGCCGTTGATTTCGATAAACTCTTGTCCTGGGGCGATATTCTCGGCGACCGATTCTTTGAGATTGAGCGCCTCACGGTGTTGGTCGAAGCGTGCGATCTTGAGCCGGGTGCCGTGTCGCACGCTGCCTTGGCGGGGTTCGAGCTGGCCGAGGATCAGTTGCAGTAGCGTGGTCTTGCCCGCGCCATTGGGGCCGATGATACCGATCTTGTCGCCGCGGCCGATAATCGTCGAAAAGTCGCGCACCAGTGATTCTTCCGCATAGCCGAATTCGAGGTCGCGGATTTCGAGCACCAGGTCGCCGGAGCGCTCGGCTTCCTGTACTTGTACTCGGGAGACACCTTGGCGCTGGCGGCGTTTGCGGTGCTCTTCGCGCATTTTCTCTAACGTGCGAACCCGGCCCTCGTTGCGGGTGCGGCGCGCCTTGATGCCCTGGCGGATCCAGACTTCTTCTTCGGATAATCTGTGGTCAAAGAGGGCGGCCTGGTCGGCTTCGGTGGCGAATCGTTCTTCGCGGCGGCGCAGAAAGGTTTCGTAGTTTTCCGCGAAGGAGTAGACCTGGCCGCGGTCGATCTCGACGATGCGGGTAGCGAGTTTGCGCAGCAGGGCGCGGTCGTGGGTGACGAAGACCAGGGTGCCGTTCCAACGCAGCAGGAACTCTTCGAGATAGGTAATCGACTCAATGTCCAGGTGGTTGGTGGGTTCGTCGAGCAGCAGCACGTCCGGCTCGGCGGCGATGGCGCGGGCCAGGAGCACGCGGCGTTTGAGGCCGCCGGAAAGCTCATCGAAGTTGGCGTCGGCTTCGAGGCTCAGCCTGGAGAGTGCGCTGTCGATTTGGTGGCCGGGGGCATCTTTTGCGCCGGCGGCGACAATGCTGCGCACGGTGCCTGCGAGGTCGGCGGGCGTATCCTGGTTCAGGTAGGCGGTGCGCAGGCCGTTGGCGCGGGCGAGTTCGCCCGAGTCGGGCGCGATCTCGCCGTTGAGCATTTTCAACAGCGTAGATTTGCCTTCGCCGTTGCGGCCGTAGAGGCAGACGCGTTCGTCGCGCTCAATGCGCAGGCTGATGTCGGCGAGGATCGGTGGGCCGCCGAAGGCTATGGTCGCGTTGCGGAGGTTTATCAGGGCCATTGCATAAAAAAGTAGAGCCGGCCCGGATTGGCCGGCTCTAAGGTTTATCAAATATCCCCACTGGAACCTACAATGGCAAATGTCTAGCTCGCGGCGAGCGGTGAAGCGTACCCGGCGTGAAAAAACTATCTGCTGCCGTATTTGCTAGGCAAGGCCCAGCGCGGTCTCGCGTCTGTCCGATGAGAAGCCGGTGTGGCGAGGATTTTAAGAATATTTCTTATATTTTAAAATATGAAATTTCAGATACCTCAGTGGCATGATGAATTGCCTTCAACGAATACTACGTTGTCGGAATGGTTGCACGAGGGGCGGGAACTGCCGGACGGTTTTGTTTTGGCCGCTCGTGCGCAGACGGCTGGTCGGGGGCGCTACGAGCGGCGTTGGCTGACGCAACCGGGTCGTAATTTGACCTTTTCTATGCTCTTGCGCAGCGCGGCGCCCAATATGCAATTGCTGTCGTTGCCGATGGCGGCGGCTTTGGGTGTAGCGACTTTTCTCGAAGAGAAGGACGTCGCGGCGCAGACCAAGTGGCCGAATGACGTGCTGGTGAATGGGCGCAAGATTTGCGGCATTTTAGCACAACGCGGCCAGGCGGTGGTGTTGGGTATCGGGCTCAATGTTAATATGGACACCGACGAGGCGGCGGCGATCGATCGGCCGGCGACTTCGCTGCGTATAGAAACAGGCAATGAGTGCGCGGTCGAGGACGTGCTGGACGGGCTATTGCTTCACTTGGGCGAATGGATCGGTCGTTGGCAGGCTGGCGGCTTTGCCGTATTGCGGGAGACGTGGGAGGCGCGTTGTGCCAACATGGGGCAATATGTCGAAGTCGGCGAAGACGCCGACCGGTGCACGGGGGTGGTGCTGGGTTTCGGCGCCGCCGGGCAGTTGCTGTTGCGCGAAGACGACGGGATGCAGCGCGAAGTGTGGGCCGGGGATGTCGACGGCTGAGTTCAGCCGATATGCGCCAACACCTGCCCGTTGGCGACCTGCTCGCCGGCACCCACCGAAATATCGGTGATTGTACCTGCGGCGGGGGCCGTTACGGGCATTTCCATCTTCATCGCTTCCAAGACCAGAATGCCATCGCCCGCTTCGATGTGGTCGCCAACCTGCGCGAGCAGGCGGATCACCTTGCCGGGCATCTGTGCCTGCACGGGCGTGCCGCCGCCGTCTTTGATAGACGGTAGTGCCGCTGTTCCATCAGCCGTCGCCTCGCCGAGACTCACCTGGTAAGGCTTGCCGTCGACCGTGGCGGTGTCGCCGTCGATGGCGAGGTTATAGCTTTTGCCGTTGACGGTGACGGTATAACGCGCGGGGCCTTCAGCTGGTGCGGCTTCTTCCTTCTTTTCGATCTTGCGCACCCCAACTTCGGCCTCGCCCTTGAGAAAGGCCAGGCCCTTGTCCTTGCAGGTAGCGACGATAAAGATGTTTTCGTCGGTATCCGCAAGATTGGCTTCCAGCAATTGCTTGCGCGCGGCTTCAACGCCCTTCGTCGGATCGGCGTCGTTGCGTTCTAATGGTTTTTGCGTCGTCGGCTCTAGGCCGAGCTGCTCCGAGGCGATCTTCATCACTTCGGCGTCCGGCGCTACCGGCGTTTTGCCGAAATAACCCAAGACCATCTGGCCGTAGGACTCGGCGATGCGCTCCCAGGTGCCGAACATCACATTGTTAAACGCCTGCTGAAAATAAAACTGCGAGACCGGCGTTACCGAGGTGCCGAAACCACCCTTTTCGACGACTTCGCCCATGGCCTTGATCATGTCGGGGTATTTGTCCATGATGCCATTGTCGCGCAGCATCTGGGTATTGGCCGTCAACGCGCCGCCGGGCATCGGGCTCCAGGGGATCATCGGCTCGACGGCGACCGCTTCGGGCGGCAAAAAGTAGTCGGCCATGCATTCTTTGAAGACTTCTTCGGCGTCGCGGACCTTGTCGATGTCGATGTCGAGATCGTAGTTGGAGCCGCGCAGCGCGTGCCACATGACGATGATATCGGGCTGGCAGGTGCCGCCTGAGCAGGGCGCCATCGAAAGGTCAATCGCGTCGGCGCCGGCGTCTATGGCGGCGAGGTTGGCCGCTACGCCGATGCCGGCCGTTTCGTGCGTATGGAAATGGATGAAGGTATCTTCGGGCAGCATCGCGCGCGCCTCGGAGATCGTCTCGTAGACCTTAGAGGGCACGGCGGTGCCCGAGGCGTCTTTGAAGCAGACCGAGTCGTAGGGGATGCCGGCGTCGAGGATCTGGCGCAGGGTGTCGATATAGAAGGCCGAGTCGTGCGCGCCGGTGCAGCCCGGCGGCAGCTCCATCAGAGTGACGCAGACCTGGTGTTTGAGACCGGCGTCGACGATGCATTGGCCCGAATAGATCAGGTTTTCGACGTCGTTGAGCGCGTCAAAATTGCGGATGGTCGAAATGCCGTGTTTTTTGAAGAGGTCGGCGTGCAGCTTGACGATATCGCTCGGCTGAGACTCCAGGCCGACGACATTGACCCCGCGCGACAAGGTTTGCAGGTCGGCGTCGGGGCCGGCCACTTCGCGGAAGGCGTCGGTCATCGCGAAAGCATCTTCGTTGCAATAGAAGTAGAGCGATTGGAAACGCGCGCCGCCGCCGGCTTCGAAGTAGTCTATACCAGCGTCCTTGGCTGCGGCGATGGCAGGCAGGAAATCGGGGGTAAAGACCCGCGCCCCGTAGACCGACTGGAAGCCGTCGCGGAAAGCGGTGCACATAAAGCGGACTTTTTTCTTACTCACGATCACATCCTCGTTGTTATAAAGCTGTTTCTATCCCACCAACACCGACCACAGGATGCCGGCCCCCACCGCCGAGCCGATGACGCCGGCGACATTGGGCGCCATCGCGTGCATCAGCAGGTAGTTGTTGGGGTCTTCCTGTTGGCCGATCATCTGGACGACGCGGGCCGAGTCGGGCACAGCCGAGACGCCAGCGGCGCCGACCAGGGGATTGATTTTGTTTTTGCTGAAAAGGTTCATGAATTTGGCGAAGAGCACGCCGCAGGCGGTGGCTACCGCGAAGGACAGGGCGCCGAGGCCGAAGATCAGGATCGATTCCGGCGTGAGAAAGGTCTGGGCCTGGGTCGAGCAGCCGACCGAGAAACCGAGCAGGATGGTGACGATATCGATCAGCGCGGTGCGGGCGGTGTTGGCCAGGCGCTCGGTGACGGTGCTCTCCTTGAGCAGGTTGCCGAAAAATAACATGCCGATCAGCCCGACCGAAGCGGGAGCGATCAGCGCGCAGATCAAAAAGGCCACGATGGGGAAGATGATCTTTTCGCGTTGGCTGACCTCGCGCGGGGGCTTCATGCGAATCAGCCGTTCCTTACGGGTCGTCAACAACTTCATAATCGGCGGTTGGATCACTGGCACCAAAGCCATATAGGAATAGGCGGCGATGGCGATGGCCCCAAGTAAATGCGGTGCGAGTTTGGCTGCAAGGAAGATCGCCGTCGGTCCGTCGGCGCCGCCGATGATGCCGATGGCCCCCGCCTCGGCGGGTGAAAAGCCCAAGTAGAGCGCGCCGATCAGGGTCAGGAAAATGCCCATCTGCGCTGCAGCGCCCAATAGCACCAACCGCGGGCTGGAGAGCATCGTCGAGAAATCGGTCATCGCGCCGATGCCGAGAAAGATCAGCGGCGGGAAAATGCCCTGGCTGACGCCGAAATAGATATAGGAGAGTACGCTACCTTGGTCGTAGACGCCGACGGCCATGCTGGCGATCGATGGGATATTGCCGACGATGCAACCGAAGCCGATGGGCACAAGCAATAGCGGCTCGTAGTCCTTGCGGATGGCCAGGCTGATAAAGATCATACCGACGACCAGCATCAGCAGGTTGCCGATCGTCATATTGGCCACGGCGGTGGTGGCGAGGAAGTCAACTAGAATGTGCATGGCTAACGGGGTTGTTGTTGCGTGTGCAGGGCGAAGCCGATGGCCGCGGCGATTGCAGTCTCGTCGCTCGTCTCGCGTTGTTTTGGCGCCGCAGTGTGGTGATGCACTTCGGGAATGAGTCGGTTGAGCACCACGAGGACCTTGGGCAGCAGGGCGATAAAGATGCTGACGAGGACCAAAGCGGTAAAGACGATGGTCATACCCGCAAAGGCTAGTTGAAAGCCTTCCCCGGCGATTATATTCTGATAGTTGAAGCTAAATGAGATTGCCTGCATGCGTTTGCTTGTTTGAAGCGAAAGAAGAACAATAAAATGAACTAATTTAGGATAGTTAGCGGATAAGTCAAAAAATATTGCCTGGCGGACACAACAACGCGCCCCGATCTATTACGACTACGGCGCGTTGTTTTATCGGTATTTAGCAGACTGGATTAGCTGCCGCGACGACCACAACCGCCCGCCGCAGGGCCCCCCATGTGCTCGCCACCTCGGTGGTTCATGGCTAAGGCTGGGCTGATCCTAAACAAAGGATGCTGGCCATGAGGACCAGTTTGCGCAAATGCTGCATGAGTAGGCTCCTCTGACAATGATGACGCCCTTGTGCTGTCAAGGTCAGAGTATGAGTGTTCGCGTCGCTTACTATAATTGCAGTAAGCGAGTGGTCTAATCTATTTCTGTGATGCGCATTAAATGTCGATAAAAAGAAAGGGTATTAGGAAGTTGTATTATCTGAGGATATATACGATTAATGCCCGAATTTGGGGCGAAAAATGGGAAATATTTGAATTTCTCCATCTTCGTCGCGAACACATTTTGCGATAATGGCGCTCGCATTGGCGCCGAAGAAATCTTGCGTGCGGCCTAGGGTGTATAGGTATTTTCCCCCAGTTTGTAGGGGGTCACTGCCTGCTTCGCCGTTTGCATTGGAAGCCTGTACGCGGACTTGAGTATACGCGCGCAATTCCAATAAGTCGGTATAGGTGCCGTCCTCATAGCCTTCGACATAGAGCACTGTACCGTCGGCGGTTACCCGCAAATAGAGATGGCGCAACTCGGCGTTGGCGGTAAGTTTTTCGAGCGAGACCACGGCAATGGGCATACGCGGCCGAGCGGCGTGGCGGCGTGGCTCGGGTTTGAGGACAAAACAAGGCGACAGGGCGGCGCGGGCGACGGCCACTATTTGCGGAATTACTTTCGTCGGCTCGTGCCGTTGCCAAAGGACCGCCCAAGCCGATTTACTGAGGTAGCTGCAGGCGCGTTGAAAAATATCGCCGAGTTTGTCGTTGGTTTGCAGGTGGGCAGGCAGCGGCTCTGGCTCGGGTTCGGCGGGCTCGGCGAGAGAGAATTCGATGGGATTTTCCAGAAAGGCGGCGGCGAGTTTTTCGAGCGACTGGGTGTGCCCGCCTTGTTGGAGCTGCTCGGCGTAGGTGCGGCAATCGGCGACCAGTTCGGCGACGTAGTGTTCGGTGTTGAAGAGGTCGACCATGGCCGCGCTGTCGTCCTCGGCCTGGGTGCGGGCTATTTCGAGCGATTCGCTATCGACAAAATCCTGCACGGCGGCGAGGGCCTTTTCTCGATAGGCGGTCACCGCTTCTGCAGTATAGTGGTCGGGATGTTCTTGCGCGTAGTGGCGATTGATGCGCAGGTTTTCGAGCCTTAGCAGGGCATTGGCGGTGTGGTCGAGGATGATGTCGAGCCCTTCGAGTTGGCGGTCGTTGGGCAGGAAGTTTTTGTGCGCGGCCTGGGCGATATTGATGAAGCCGCTGATCTGGCTCGTGAAGCGGCGGTTGCGTTGCGGCAGGTGATCGAGCTGCAGTAGGTGTTTGAGGCCGATAAACTGCGTTGCGCCCTTGATTAATCGATAGGCCTGGTTGGCGGGACTCTCCGCGGTGATCAAGGCGGCGGCGAGTCCCTGGCGTTCCTCCAGCAAACGCTCGGGATTGAGAAAGAGTTGCCATACGGCCTCGTCACCCCGCTCGGCGGAGCCGAGCAACTGGCCCAGTTGGTGCACTTTCTGGCTGAAGTCGGCCGCTGAGACCGGGGCGACCTTGACGATATCCTCCTCCGAGGGGGTCGGAGCCGCGTCTTCGTCCTGGTCTGCATCTGTCGCTTCACAGGCTGCAGCGAGAACGGCGGGGTCTATGGTCTTTCCGGCATCGCCCGATGATTCCACGGCACCTGTCCCAACCCCGGCCTCTATTGATTCGGCTTCTGTCGCGGAATCCGCGGTCGCCCCGGTGCTGCCACCCGCAGAGCGACCGCTTCCCCTATAAAGCCCGGCAAGCGATCGGCGGCCGATGGATGGGGCTAACCGCGGTGGGGCGCTGCGTTCGAGAATGGGATTGGAGTCAATGCTTTGGTCGCGTCTGATGGCAATCTCCTCGGCTTCGTCTGGCGAGGGGATTATGGCGTGCAGTGGGTCGAACTCTTTGAGGGCAGCAAGGCGAGTGTTGAGCATTTTGCACTCCTTGCCGGCCTCATAGCCTTCTTCGCTGGCCGCCCGTATCGCATAAAAGGCCTGCAAGGCCTTGCAAAAGTCGAAGACGAAGCGATCCAAAGAAGAAGCGGGTTTGCGCGGCCTCTTTTCCTTCTCGTTTTCCTCGTCGCCCTCTTCGTCGTCTTCCTCCTCCCAACATGCCATTTCCTCTAAGCTTGGAAGGCCTCCTAAGCACTTTTGGAAGGCTGAAGCATACGATTGCGAACCAAGCGTTTGCAGGCCGATTTCGACAACTTGATCCACCGATGTTTGCTTGCGGAGGACGATATTTAGGACTTCGTTCAGGGTGATCGCTTCCTTGTCGATGATTCTGGCGACGAGGATTAGCTTGCAGAGGTCGACGATAAAATTCTCGACGAGTTCGTCGGCGCGGTGCTCACCAGCTTCGGAACATACTTTGATGCGATAAAAACGAAAGAGGATCGCGATGGTCTTGCCGCCGCCTAGCTTATCGTCTTTGAGTTGGCCGAGCAGGTTGAGAAAGATCAATAGCGGTGCGATCTCGTCTTTAAAATCGAAGAGATTGGCCTCGCGGCGTTCGGAGCGCAGTTGCAAGATGAATGAGATGGGGGGCAATTGCTGGGTGGCGGTAAAGATCGGATAACCGATCTCGTTCCATACGTCCTCGATCTCCAATGGTTCGAGACCGAGGGCTTCGGCCCATTGTTTCCATTGCGTAGCGGAGATGCGGCTTTGCGTCTGTAGGCGGATAAAGCCGCTATGAGCGCCTTGGCTCATTTATCTATAAGCCCATGCGACTGAACTGGCTTTGCGGCGCGCCGTGGTGGGCGAGCAGGTCGCGCATTTGCCTGGCTAAACGCGCTTCCAACGCGTCGTCGTGCAGTGGATGCGCTTGTTCGGGGTCGGCGATGATGTCGTAGATGGGGTTGAAGTCGGGTGCGTCCTGGTGGCGGCGCGAAGGCACGGCGAAACGATAGTGTGGAATGTTGTGCGCGCAATCGAGGAAAACGCCGCATTCGGCTTCGGCTAGTTGTTGGCGGCGCACGAAGGGGGCCTGTTGCGTCGCCATATCGACGAAGGCCGAAGCCGCGGCCGTATGGTGGTGGGCGACCGAATCGGCTAGCGATTGGCGGCAGTAAGTGTAATGCCCGTCGGTCAGGTTGATATCCTTGCCGAAGTAGCCGTAGAGCACCGCGTCGTGGTGGTCGCGGTTGCCGGGGAGTAGGTGGCAGAGCGAACGACCGTTGACGGCGGGTGGGTTTTCCCCGCCGTGCAGCTCCATCAGCGTCGGCATCAGATCGAGGGTCGAGGTCAGCGCCGGGACGCGGCGGGCGGGGGTGTCGGGTGCGCAGACGATCAGCGGGATATGCACCAGCTCTTTATAGTCGAACATATAATTCTTGGCCCAATAGCCGTGCTCGCCGAGCAAGTGTCCGTGGTCGGTGCTGAAGACCAGGACGGTATCTTCCCAGAGGTTCAACTCATCCATCTTGTCGAGGAACTTACCGAGCCAGACGTCGGCCATGGTCAGGGTGCCGGCGTAGCTTTTGCGGATGTGTTCGACGGCTGCTTGGTCTTCGCTGACGGCGGCGTAGTCGGGCCAGTCAAAGTGATAACCGCCGTCCCATGTATCGCCGTAGAGGTCGCGGTATTTTTGGGGGCAGGCGAAGGGCTCGTGTGGGTCGAAGCATTCGACGTGCAAATGCCAGTTGTCGGTACTGTGGTTGCGATCGAGGAACTCGATGGCCTGTTGGAAGCACTGCGGCGTTGGGTAGTCCTCGTCGCGTTCGGTGTCCATCATTGCGCGGTTGGCCCAATAGGCGCGGCGGTTCTTACCACGATACTCAAGGGTGGGCGGTTCGTCGACTAACGAACGCCAGACGTCGCCTTCTTGCCCGCGCAGAAACTCCCAGGAATCGAATTGCGTGTGGTAATACTCGCCGCCCGAATGGAAATAGTGGTAGTGATCAGTGATCATATGGCTGTAGGTGCCGGATTGCCGGCGCAACTCGGGCTGTAGGCAATCGTCCCAGGGTTGGATCGGGCTCCAGGGGGTTTCGAGGAAGCTGGCGTGGCCGGTGAAGAGATCGCGGCGGGCCGGCATGCAGGGCATCGAACAGCAGAAGTGGTTGTCGAAGACCAGGCCGCGCGCGGCGAGGCGGTCGATATTGGGCGTCTGCACCCAACTTTGGCCGTAGGCGTTCAGATAATGGCGGTTGAGCGAGTCGAGCATGACGAATACGGTTTTCACGACTTGGCTCCCGAGGCGATTCCGCCGAAGGGGATCGCGTTTTGTTCCATTTCTTTGCCCAGCGCCATCATATTCTTGGCGTAGCTCTGCAGGGCGATGTCCGCGTCGTCGCGAGGCTCCCATGCGGGAACGGCCACCGAATGCCCGTTGTCGTCGACCGCGACGAAGACGATGATGCACTGGGTGGTGTCGCGGCGATTGTCCGTTTTGGGGTCACCGGCCGAGACTTGCACGGCGACGTGCATGCTGGTGCGGCCGGTGTAGATGATTCGGGCGCAGACCTCGACCATATCGCCGATATGGATGGGCTGGTGGAAGCGGATGCCGCCGACGTAGATGGTGACGCAATAGCGCCCGCTCCAGCCAGCGGCACAGGCGTAACCGGCTTCGTCGATCCATTTCATGACCGCGCCGCCGTGGACCTTGCCGCCGAAATTGACGGCGGTCGGCTCGGCGAGGAAGCGCAGGGTGATTTCGCGTTGCGGCATGTCTTATGTCTTTCTTATGTACTGTATCTCACCGCGATAAGTCGATTCGCGGTGGACGGTGACACTGCTCGTTCGGCTCTTGTTCTATGTTCTCCGACGTGCGAGTTTGGCTCTGGATAGCCTGCAAATTCGATCAATTAGGTTCAAGAGCGCCGAGCTGATTTCTGACGCGTGTTTAGAAATGCCAGCGCCTCTTTGTTCTCGGGGTCTATGCGCAATAATGGGTTTGCCGTAGCTACAGCCGGTTTGAACCGTTCCCCTATGATATGGGATTATAGACTGATACTCAACCATTGGCGGGCATCCGCGCTATTGGCCGGTCGGAACGGGGCGAGCATTTCCTGCGACATCGGCCGCCCGTTCCTCATTATTTTAAAGCCACGGTCGAATGGATGAAGATCCTCGCCTGCGTTTGCGGTCATGCGTCTCTCAATCAATTCTGCGCCGCTGACCTGACGACCTGGAAACGCGATATAGCCTATTTTACGGGTATCAATTATGCCGGTGTGGTGCCGCTGTAAAGGAGAGTGAATTGATTATTATTTCAGCGATGTCGAAAGATCGGGTTATCGGCAGCGGCGAGGGGATGCCCTGGAGCGTACCCGAAGAGTATCAACAGTTCTTGAGCCTAGTCGAGGGCCAGACCGTGATTATGGGGTGGCGTTCCTATCAGATTTTCGGGCCGGACCTGACAAGCGCGCACAATATCGTCATCAGCCGGTCGGGTGTGGATCAGGAGGGCGTGATTGTTTGTGATTGCGTCGAGGCGGCGGTTGAACGGGCGTCGTCGTTCGGCAAGACGGTCTTTTGTGCAGGCGGCGGTTCGATTTATGCGCAGATGCTGCCGCTGGTCGAAGAGATGTATCTTTCCTATATCAAGGGGAATTTTACGGGCGACGTGTATTTCCCCGAGTTTGACGAGGGGGATTGGGATGTGGCAGAGCGACGGGATCACAAGGGGTTTGAGTTTGTGCATTATCGGCGCAAAGCGTAGGGCGTTGTTGTGCTAGGTGGCTGCGGGGTGCGCCGCTCCTGGATCTTTTAAGACCCCGGGCCGTCGCGCCCACTCCCACCGCACGACCCCGCCAGGCCCTTTCCCCTTCGGCGCGGCTCATTGCCGCTTCTTCCGATGTAATCCAACCTATAGCGCCGGACCGGGTCGATCAATCAGTCGTCGCAAATAAATACAATACTCGTTCTCCTTGGAATAGTCGGCGATTTCCAGCAATTTCTCTGCGCCGATATAGCCCTTACGGAAGGCGATCTCCTCGATACAGCCGACCTTGAGCCCTTGTCGGTGCTCGATGGTCTGCACGAAATCACTGGCTTCCAACAAGCTCTCGTGAGTGCCGGTGTCGAGCCAGGCGAACCCCCGCCCCAAGACCTCGACCTTGAGCTTTTTGCGTTTGAGATACTCGTTGTTGACGTCGGTGATCTCCAGTTCGCCGCGGGGGGAGGGCTTGAGGCTCTTGGTGATTTCGACCACTTCGCCGTCGTAGAAGTAGAGGCCGATGACGGCGTAGTTGGACTTGGGGTTTTGCGGTTTCTCTTCGATGCCGAGGGCATTGCGGTTTTCGTCGAATTCGACGACGCCGTAGCGCTCGGGGTCCTGTACATAGTAGGCGAAAACGAGGCCGCCGTCTTCGAGACTGCCGGCGCGCTGGAGTCTTTCGGTCAGACCGTGGCCGTAGAGAAAGTTGTCGCCGAAGATTAGGGCGCAGGGCTTGTCGCCGGCGAAGTCGGCACCGACGATGAAGGCTTGCGCGACGCCGTCGGGTTTCGGTTGCACCGCGTACTCGATGCTCAGCCCCAGCCGGCTGCCGTCGCCGAAGAGCTGGCGATAGAGGTCGATGTGCTCGGGACTGGAGATAATGAGAATTTCGCGGATATCGGCCAGCATCAATACCGATAGCGGATAGTAGATCATCGGCTTGTCGAAGACCGGCAGGATCTGTTTGGAGGCCGAGACGGTGAGCGGATAGAGACGCGTGCCCTGACCGCCGGCGAGAATAATGCCCTTCATGGGTTGGCCTTTCTAAAGGGGGAAGGCATAAGAGACACGATCCCCGCAATGGTAATCCCTGTCAATTGGTTTTTTTCTGCGGTCCTTCGGGTCGGGGCCTCTGTGGCCAGACGATCTGCCGGCGTTCGGGGGTCAGGCGCGCGAGCAATTCGTCGGAAGGGTGGTAGCCGTGGCGAAAATTGCCCCAGGATACGCCGTAGCGATAAACGAAGATACGGCGGGTGCCCTCATTTTTGCGCCGGGCCGAGCCGTGCGAGATGCCGTCGACGAAGAGCAGCGCGTCGCCCTTGGCCATATGGCATTCGATCGCGCCTTCGGTGCCCTCGACGGTGGCGCCTTCGGGTTTCATGCGGTGCTCGTCGAGGTGCGGGTGCCTGAAATTAGATTTGTGGCTGCCGGGGATCAACATGGTACCGCCGTCGCCCGGACCGATATCGGTGAGGGCGACGAGAATATTGATCTGGCCGCACATATAGCGGCCGCCGTGGTAGCGGAATTGGTTGCGCATTATGGGCGGGTAGCCGCCCGAGTGCAGGCCGATCGCTTCGCCTGGCTGGCGGAAGTTGGCGAGATTCTCATCGATAAAGAGCGGACCATGTGCCGCGTCGAAAGAGCCCTCGGCGCCGACGAAGTGCTTGACCTTTTCGATCCAGGCGGGGTGGTCGATCATGCGCTCGAAGGGTGCGCCGGCCTCGTAGATCTGTTGCAGGTTGAGGCCGTCGACGGTGCCGTAGGTGTGCGCGTGCACGTGGCCGTACCAGTCGTTTGGCTCAAGCGGCGGAATGGTGTCAATGCAGTCGTTAAGGTCCTTGACCTCGTCGGCGGTGAGCGCGCCTTCGAGGTGCAGGTAGCCGCGCAGGTCGAAGAGATAGTTTTCAAGATCGCTGACCATGCTATTGGGCCTCCTAGTTGAGTTGCCTTTTGCGGGGGGCGTATTGCGCGCGCATTTGGCTATAATCCAATATCGTCGGATACTTCGCGCAGGGCGTTGATGACATCGGCGGTGATCTCGTCAAACTCGACGTCGAGCATCGCCATGCCTTTGGCGACTACGTCGCGATCGACCCCGGCGGCGAAACTCTTCTGCTTCCACTTCTTCTTGACGGATTTCACTTCGAGGTCGGCGACGCTCTTAGAAGGGCGAACCAGCGCGCAGGCTGAGACGAAGCCGCTGAGCTCGTCGACGGTGTAGAGGGTCTTTTCGAGCAGGGTCTGTGGTTCGAGCTCGGTGCAGATGCCCCAGCCGTGCGAGAGCGCTGCGCGGATATACTCTTCGGGCCAGTTGTTTTCACGCAGGATCGACTCGGTCTTCTGGCAGTGCTGCTCGGGAAATTTTTCGTAGTCGAGGTCGTGAATCAGCCCGACAATTCCCCAGGCCTCCTCGTCTTCGCCTGTCTTGCGCGCGATATAGCGCATCGCCGCTTCGACGGCCTTGGCATGGTTGATCAATGAGGCGGTTTCGTTGTATTGCAGGACGAGCTCGAGCGCCTCTTGGCGCGTGGGTGTTTTTTCGCTCATGTGATTCCTCAGCGTTGAATCGGGGTGCCCCAAGGGCCTTCGATATAGGGGAAGCGGGTTTCGATGTCGTCGGCCAATTCAACGCCAAGGCCCGGGGCGTCGGGCAGGATGAGGTAGCCATCTTCTATGGCGGGTTTCTCGCGCAGGATCTCCCACTGCAGCGGGCCTTGGCGCATATTGAGTTCGAGCATGCCCGAGGCGGCTTTGCCCGGTAGGGACTCGCGTCCATCGATACCGGGCAAGGCGGCGACCATATGCGCGTTGGCCATCGTCATCAGGCCATTGTGCCAGTTGTGCGGGATCAGCGGGATGCCGCCGTAGTCGGCGTGGGCCTTGCGGCCTACTTGCATGCAGAAATCGATGCCGCAGACGCCGGCGTCGGGTTGCACGACGCCAAACGCGCCCACCGCCATAAAGGGTTCGAACTGTGCCCAGGTGGTGAAGGGCTCGCCGCCGGTGACGGGTATCGACACGGCCTCGTTGAGGCGGGCGTAGTCGGCGGGTACGCGTTCGACCGGCTCTTCGAACCAGGCCCAGCCCATATCCTCGAGGGCTTCGGCGATGGGTAGCGCTTCTTCGACGGAGAGGCGGCAGTTGCCGTCGAGGGCCAGATCCATGCGGTCACCGACCGCCTCGTGGACTTGGCGGGCTAAGGTCAAAAAACGGTCGACGGTGACATTGGACCAGGCCCAGTGGGTGCCCAGCCGCATTTTATAGGCGGTTAGGCCTTCTTCGGCATAACCGATGGCCTCTTCGACAACGGATTCGGGGTGATCGTCCCAGTCGTAGCCGACGCCCGAGGAGGCGTAGAGCCGCAGTCGGCGCAAGGGTTGCTGGCCTTCTTCG
>Ga0233439_10000283_pt1 | contig 81171 bp, 64 predicted proteins | sample SI_123_September_6_FD_182713 | JGI IMG/M metagenome (GOLD analysis project Ga0233439, IMG submission 182713) | Seawater microbial communities from Saanich Inlet, British Columbia, Canada - SI_123_September2016_100_MG | ecosystem: Environmental > Aquatic > Marine > Inlet | place: Canada: British...
TATCGAATTCATATTTTCACCACGCCTCGTTATCAGGTAAAAAATCAATCGCTGGAGCATTAATGTCGCATCCGGGGCATGAATAACGAGTAGGAATTATTTGTTTACAGCCACTACATGGCATGCCGATAATACTGGTCGTTCCGCAACCACTATTTTGACAAGGAATTGAAATATCCCCTGAATCAGTTCGCTGAACTTTAACTCCGGTTTCACACTCTGGGCAAAAAGCCATCTTGTTTTCAACAATCTCTTTGCCATCTCTTGAAAGTTCAGCATCAGCTGCATAGGCTGCTTTTGTTTGCACTCTTGTATTATCTCCAAGCATTCTTTGAGGGTACCAAATGGTCCAAAAATATACTGGAATTATCAATATTCCGCTAATAATATGAATAATAAAGAAAATGGTACGGTCTCCTGGAAGAGCGATTCTTTCAGAAACAAAATGTGCACCAGACCATGTTGAAATAATGACCAACATTAACCAAGTGAGAAAAATTGTAGTCCAACCGGCCAAAGAATGCTCAGCCATTTCAGCCTCCATGACCCTCACATCTTCATGGACATGGTATGCTTCTACATGCATGTCCCTAGTTTCCAATACCGCCTTCCAAAAGAATGACAATAGGAAAAGAACGGTTAGAACAATCAATGTCCCCCACATCAATTGAGACAAATTAACCCCAAGTGGGAAATCTGGATTTTCTGCATGGAACATGATTTGCGCTAGGAACATGGCATTCCACATCACTAGCAATGTTATTGCATGAGATCTCATTATTGGAAATAAATTCCATACTTGAACGGCAAACCAAACCCACATAATAATTGATACAAGCATCTGAAAATATGTAAAACCCCCAATTGCTCCGGTTAAACCCTCCATTCCAGATTTAGTTGCATCTCCGCCATTCAATATTTCACTTGAAATAGAACCGATTAAGAAAGCGATTGAACCCAAAGCAATGGAAATCCAATGTCGACTTTCCCATTCATGTAGCGCTAGTTTGGATTGGAATTTCAATTCCTTGCGAATATTATCAATCTTCAATCCAACATTCTTCAGTGCAGGATGAATCTCTGCAAAATTGTTTTTTAGTTTCATATCGCTGAGGCGAAATGGCATTTCATCATGAGCATCATCAACCAGATTCGGTGTGATGTCAAGTTCGCTCATATTGAACCCCTAAGGGGTTCACCTTTGAGTCCTTTCCCTTCTATGGTTTGATAAACGAGAATTATTGAGGGTGATGGTTAAACGGGAAGGGCAGGTGGAATGAGCGTTGCCGAGATCGCATAGCCTGGTATCGCGCTCGACTGGAAATCGAGTGGGCCTGACCCGCGGGAGTTCAAATCTCTCTCTCGGCGCCATACTTGCTTGCTGGTGATGTTTCCATCAGCATCACGCTTGCATTGATACAGTGCTGGTTCATGTGCAATTGAATTGACTCCAGTGGCTGCTGACAGTTCTCTATCAGCATCCTGTTGAAGAACATTCAGCAAGTATTCAAGGTCAGCATCAGCAGTAATTATGTCACCTGATTCATTCAGTAATAGACCGAGTTTTGAAAACTTCTTTTGACGGATTGCATTACCTGACTTTCGTTGCTTGTCTAAATTAGCACCCTCAATGTATGGTTGAACTGAAACCAGTTTGTTGCCAGTTGCAGCCATCAATTCTTGAACGGTTGCATCCTGTTCAACCATTGTCTTCATTCCTTCATTACGGCTGAACAAGTGCAAGAGTTGTCTTTCCTGACCTCGCTGAACCGCATATCGGGATGATTCCAGTTCCAATTGAATCCTTTGAAGGCTCATTCAGAAGTGCTTGAGTTCTTGGTGCTGGACGCCAAGTCTTATTCGCCTTCATTCGTTGGAACCTCCATGAAGGACTATCGACCACCAAAAATATGTAGAGGAAGCGTTGCCGACTTTGAGGCTTGGGCCATAAAGGAAGTAAAAAGGCGGCATGGCAAAAAAAGCCTGTTTGGGACAAATGAAGAAACCAGGACTTTTGAAGAACTTCTCCAAAAAGCAAAGTTCGTTGATTCCCAAAGTGAAGGAACGGTAGTGTATTGGAGTAATCCTTGGTACAGTAGTTCGTTTCAGCCCGAATAAGGTCATCCAACCACCTCATCAAAGTCCATTTCAACTGGTGATGTTTTTGCTTCAGTTTTGATATTCAGGGCGCTCTCTATTTCAGTCGGTTCAAGTGTTCCGTAAATGATTCCCAAATAACGTGAAGCAATTTCGCTGACTCGCTTCTCAACTTCAACTGCAACTGATTCTTTTGTGACTCGTTCCTCTCTCAAATGTTCGCTGAATGCTTTGCTCAATCGTGTGAATACTCCCAAATCCCTCGCCAAATCAAATTGAGTAAAGTCAGCAAGCGCTGAACCTTTTGCTTCGCCTGTATCTGTGTTGAAATCTGTAATCAATAAGCGCCTTGTTCCTGACTCGCTGGTGAAGTTCAAAGGCTCGCCTTCAATCTTCCAATTGTATCGCTTGCCGTATCTTGTCATCCAGCAGTTGTTTGGACAAAGCGGTGGGTTCTGTGCATCGTAAGAATGGAATTGCCAACTTGTCATTATTCAATCCCTCCAATGATTACCTTGAGCAGGTCAAGTGCTGACTTTGTGTTTCCTTCCATCCAGTCATCAACTGCGCCCTGTGCCTCAAGTTTCAATTGCTTGAGAGTGTCTGTCAGTAGTTGAGAAGTTGAGGTGGAGTCGTGGGAGTTCAAATCTCTCTCTCGGCGCCAACATTGTTTTCAGAGAATGTATTGCTACAAGGTTTCAAACATAATCAATACACAGTGCTTGTTCGAAAACGACGCTACACTTACTTTTTGAAACCCTAAACCGCATAAAATGCGGAAGTATGTTATTGACTAATCCACAGCATGACACTATGGGCATGCCCGATATTGATGATGACCGTTTTTGGTGGTCATTGCTAATTCTGGGGTGTCTTCTAAGCATAATCGCCATTGGTACTTCCAATTTAGGTCTAGATACGCACCTGAGAATGAATGCAGCAAATTCTGATGATGGCTCATTACAGTGGGGTCACACTCGTACAGTTGACCCACTCGCTAGTGACCCAGATTATACCAAGGTCATTGAGCCACAATTAGTTGCACAACCGACTTCTTACTTTTATACAATTAGCACATCATTTATTTTTGCTGCAGGTCTTGCAATAAGTGGATTTGTAAACCCATTTGAAACCGAAGAAGGCAAATCAGTTTGGAGCCCTAGATTGCCGGCAATAATATCGATTTATCCAGTATTTATTTATGCAATTGGAAGAGGATATTTTGAACCAATTTTTGCAACTATAATGGCACTTTCCATTGGCGTAATTGGAATAATAAAAGTTAGTAAAAGAAGCACTCAGGCGATATTACTAATCATCTCATTATCACTCGTATTATATCTTAAAGGAATTGATATCAATGTGATATTTTGGTTCATCATCATTGGTGGGATAGCCAATAATATTGGTCAATTTATGGATAATAAATTGAGTTTGAAGGGAGACAAAGAATCTCCATTTCAGAAGCCAATGCTGATGGCGGCAGTTGCATTTAGTTCTGTCACAGTATTGCTACTTGTTGCAGGGATGACTGGTAAAGGAGGTACTCTATCGGTGATTGGAGATTACCCACTATACTTTTTGTTTGCATTATTTGGCTCATTTTTGGACGTGATAATTATTTTCGGATTATTTGGAATGGTTTTCTGGCCATTTGTTATTCCGATGTTAAATAATTTGAAGCAGATTAGGTCTTACAATGTATCACTTCTAACTTCAATGTGCGCTGGATTATTATCTTCGATATGGATTTATGTTGCTGTACTATGGACTTATGAGGCGCAGTTATGGGGGGAAAATTGGCCCGATATTATGTGGATAATGGGTAATAATGCAAGATATATTTCTTTGCTTATTGTTCCACTTTTTGCGCTGATGGCATATACTGCCAAACAATTCCCAGAGATGCCTTCACTTTGGTCACCCAAGAATAAATCAAAAACTCTGTTATTAGCCATAATTTTACTATTACCTCTTACGTTTACAGCATCTCTGCATGGTCAACAAATGTGGACAGATGAGGCGGCAGAAGTGTTGAGTGAGTCGATGGAAGACGGACAACAATTCGTATTTATTCATGAGCCAACTCTTGCTATGCACTGGCTTTATACAATTCGAAGTGATTTAGATTTGGACGGTCAGAGAAATATCACTGGGCACTGGAGGGCTCCTGATTCAGGCTGGCAGGATGAACTATTGAATGCAACACAACATCCGAACAGAGGAGATATTAGTTCAATAGACTTCATAGTGATTTCACCTAAGATTGAGACAGCAATTCCGGATGGTTGGGAGATATTAGATCAAGGAAAAGCTCCACTGTTAAAGGGTGGAGAACTATGGACAATATGGGTCAAACAATTACCACTATCAAATTAAAATGTTGAAAGTCGGCGCGAAGCGGTTATATTGGGCGTGTCAGTCGCTCGTTTCACTGCCACCATGGCTTAGCGGTATAGCACCTCATTGGTAATGAGGAGGTCGCGAGTTCAATTCTCGCTGGTGGCTCTTTACTACAATCGCATCATGTCTTTAGGTCATGAAAATGCACTCTCAGCAAATTTCTGCCCTCAAAGTATAAGAGGCGTTTTTCACAGAATATATATTGGAGAGGGCGACTTTTCCAGATGGGATGCATATGCAGGGAAATAATGAAAGTAAGGTGGAAATGCGCCAAAGAGTGCGTGACCTTCAGAGCCAAGTTGATGAATTAAAAGATTTAGTAAACACATTACTAAGTGTCATTGTTGAAGAACCAGATGGTGTACATACAGGTGCAGCACCATCTATTCCAGGACATCCACACAGCAATTATTGCATGTGATATTATCCTTTGATAACAACTAGTGGGTTTAATCTAACAACAGGTCTTGCTAGACCTGCAGAATTTGTTATTGAAATTACTTCATCAACATTTTTGTATGCAGATGGTGCCTCTTCACTTAGGACATTTGCAGTAGATGCGTGTATTCGAATACCTGAATTCTCTAAGTCTCTTTTCAGTGCTTTTCCATCGATTGTCCTTTTTGCTTGACTGCGAGATAATGCGCGACCTGCTCCATGGCATGAGGAAGCAAATGCTTGATTTTGCCCGGTCAGTGGACCGGCCATTATCCAAGAACCAGTACCCATATCTCCAGGGACTAATACAGGCTGGCCAGTCATCTGGAATGAACTTGCGATGTCTGGGTGGTCACCGGCAAATGCTCTGGTTGCGCCTTTGCGATGAACACAACATTGGCATGATTTTCCAGAGATTACATGTGTTTCTTGTTTTGCAATATTATGGGCTACATCATAAAGAGTTCTAGCTTCACCATCAACTCCTAATTCCAAGTTTAGCACAGTCCGTAAACGTGTAGCAAGTGCTGCTCTATTAGCAAAAGCAAAATTGGCAGCAGCGTTCATGGAATCAAAATATTCCATTCCTTGTTTTGAATGGAATGGCGCTGCTGCAAGTTGTCTATCTGGCAATTCATAGCCCCATTCTTCATCAACCCATAGGTCACCTTTCTTCTTGTATCGCTGCTCAAGACCTCTTACATGGTCCGTACAAACTTGGTGGCCTAATCCTCTACTTCCAGAATGGATCATTGCCAATAACTGATTTTCGTATAATCCCCAATGCTTAGCAGTATCTTCGTCAACTATCGAACCTACAGTTTGAATTTCAAGGAAGTGATTTCCACTACCGAGAGTTCCTAATGCTCGTAATCCACGTTCCTTTGCTCTTTGAGAAATATTTGCATCAATAGTTTCAAGATATCCATTTGATTCAATATTTGCAATATCTTCGTCTAGTCCAAATCCAAGTTCAGCGGCAACGCTTGCCCCACCTGAAATGATTTGCTCTAACTGTTGAGGTGTAATGTCAAGACCACCTTTGCCGCTTGCTCCGGCAGGTACTCTTCCTGCTAACCGACCGGCTAATTTCTTTAGATTGGGAATGTCCTCAATAGTTGCATCCAAAGCCATTACTCTTACTCCGCAGTTGATGTCAAAACCTACTCCTCCTGGAGAAATTGCGCCACCTAATTCACCTGAATTAATATCGGTGGCGACTACACCTCCTATTGGAAATCCATATCCATAATGCCAATCAGCCATAGCCCATGCTTCACCAACAATTCCAGGTAAACTGGCACTATTGACCAGTTGTTCTGGACCTCTGTCATCGGCATGTTTTGCCAGGTGCTCAGGGGTGGTAATCATGCGAGCATCAACTTTCATATTGCCATGGGCTTTGATTCTCATCGTACCATCGCCTTCATCGGTGAGATGGTCACGCCAATCTACGCTCATTGTATGGTTGTCAGGTAAGATGCACTTGAAGTTGTCCTCAGCAAAAGCATGCATCATTATGCATTATTGTATAGATAAGCAACATAGGCTTGAAGGGGTATGGGCGTTTCGGGGGATTGTTCCTAAAGGAACAGGTGTTAATCATGGGCCTTCCTCCTATCGACCTGGCGGTATTTCATGAGCATGGATTTACTAGAATGCAATGTAGTGTTTCAGGTCTATGGTTTTGGTCAACCGATGCAGATAGAACAACATGCGGAGACACTACTGAAGACGAATATACATTTATTGGAAAACCATTAATTGATGGTTTTTCAATGCGTGGAAAAGAATTGAAAGATGCGATGCGCGAAGCATTCTTATCATTTTTTGAAAATGTTTCACACACACGTATTGCACCATATCCTGTGCTCGCAAGATGGAGAGATGACATTCATCTAACAATTGCCAGTATTGCTGATTTTCAACCTCATGTGACATCAGGTGAAGTTGAACCTCCTGCCAATCCACTAACCATTTCACAACCGTGTATTAGATTGACAGATGTAGATGCTGTCGGCCGTTCAGGGCGACATTTAACGACATTTGAGATGATGGCTCACCACACATTTAATCGGCCTGATGAAGGAAAATTGTATTATTGGATGGAGGAATGTGTTCAATATTGCCATAAACTAATGACAGATACATTTGGTATTGATTCAAATGAGATTACCTATGTTGAAAACCCTTGGTGCGGTGGTGGAAATGCTGGTGCCGCAGTTGAAGTGATAGTCGGTGGATTAGAATTAGCGACTTTAGTGTTCATGAATTTGTCTGAAGATGAAGATGGAGAATATGAAATTAAAGGTGATAGATATTCTGAAATGCCGTTGCAAATCATTGACACTGGTTATGGGCTTGAGAGATTTTGTTGGGCAGCTGCAGGAACACCGACAATCTACGAGGCGATATATCCAGAAACAGTAGCGTGGTTAAAGCAACTTTCCGGATTTGATACTATTGCATCAAAGTGGCCGCAACTTGATTTAGACAACTTATTGAGTGAAATGAGTCGCTTAAATGGAATTATGAACATAGAACCAGGTGTTGATGCGACAGAGTTGCAAGCAACTTTCATTCGTCGTTTGGGTGAGCGTGGAGTTGAGGTAAATAGCCAACAATTCACTGCGATTACAGAACCACTTGCCCGAATATATGCAATCCCTGACCATTTACATGCTCTATGCAATATGCTTGGAGATGGTTTAGTACCATCAAATTCCAAAGCAGGTTACTTAGCAAGAATGCTTGCGAGAAGGACATTGAGAATGCGCGATGATCTTGGTTTGGATATTAGCCTTGCAGAATTAGCAGCCCATCATATTGAAATTAATTTGGCTGGCGAAAAGATGAAGCAAACACCAGATGGCTTGTTGAAAATATTATCCTTGGAAGAAGAGAGATATATTGAGATGTTAAGAAAGGGTCAGAATGTGATTCAAACACAATTAGCGAAACTTTCCAAAGAAGCACTAGAAATTCCTGATGATATTCTTTTTAACTTGAATGATTCACATGGATTGACACCTGATATGTCAGTTTCACTTGCAAATATTTCAGGCTGGAAAAATGTCATATTAAGAACAGGATTTTCCGCTGAAATGGCACAGCGACACGCCATTATTGCCAAAGCAGCGGCAAAACAAGTAACAAATAACCCAATCGTTGAATCTATTCCTCAATTACCAAAAACAGTTCTTCTGTACTATGAAGATGTACAACAAAGAGAATTCGATGCAAGTGTATTGGCTTGTTTACCACTAATCGGCGAGGATATACCTGCCAATGCTACGCATGGAATCGTATTAGAGAAAACATGCTTTTATCCTGAAGGTGGTGGACAAGAAGGGGATTATGGAATGCTTTCCACAGACTCTTGTAACAGAACCGTATTAGATACTAGAAAGGTTGGAGATTTGGTTGTTCATCTCACAGATGGAGCATTTGAGGCAGGAGATTTAGTACATGGTTCTCTTGATTGGAATAGAAGAAAACAACTGATGGACCATCACACTGCAGTGCATATTGTTGGTGGTGCTGCAAGAAGAATTCTTGGGCCGCATATCTATCAAGCAGGTGCAAATAAATCAGTGGAATCTGGAAGATTAGATATTACTCATTTCCGCCGTCTAAATCGAGATGATTTAGATGCCATTGAGGGCTTGGCCAATGAAGTAATTGGAAAAGTTCAAAGAACTGAAAAGACTACACTAAATCGTAAAGATGCTGATAGAAAATATGGATTTGACCTCTATCAAGGAGGTGCTCCAAAAGGAAGTGATATCAGGATTTTAAGAATTTCAGATCATGATATCCAAGCTTGTGGTGGAACTCACCACGATGAACCGGGGCAAATAGGTTCAATTCGAATAATTCGCTCTGCTGCAGTTCAAGATGGAGTAGAACGATTGCACATTGTAGCAGGACAAGCAGCGCTAGATTTCGCTAGAGAACAAGGCGAAATTCTGCGAATGACAAGCGAAATTTTTGCAGTTAGTAATCAAGATTTACCAAAAACAGCGCAACGATTTTTCGGTGAGTGGAAAGAACAAAGAAAAAGAATTGAACAGTTAGAGGCAGAAATTGTTCGCTTACGTACAAGTGGTGGCGGAGATGCAACTGCAGAAGTTGACGGGGTTAGAATTGTAATAATGGAAGCTGATGGAGACCTCAAACAGATGACAAAGATGCTAAGAGAATTAACATTAGACTCTACAACACCAACCTTGGCTGTTTTGGGTTCTAGAGTTGGTGGTGGAAAATTGATGGTTGCGGTCACTGATGACACAATCGCAAGTGAAAAGTACAATGCGGTTGAAATTTTGAAACAAATCGCTGGGCATATCAATGGTGGCGGTGGAGGTCGTCCTACTATGGCACAAGGCGGTGGTAGTAATCCGGATGGATTGGATGATGCATTACAGGCTGCTAGGGATTTTGTTTCGCAGTGAAATCACCGCAACGAATTCAATGCCTTAACATCGAAATGAGAGACTGCTTTGCTTGCAGCCACTTCGGGTGAAAACCATGCCGCTTGCGAAATTTCTTCACTTTGCAAGACTAATTCAGACAACTTTCCATCCCATTGCGAACGGTATGTGAATGAAACAAATGATATTCCTCTTGACGAAAATATTTGCTGAGTAATAATTGGCTTATCATCTAATAACTTGATATTGAGTCCTAATTCTTCCAGCGTTTCACGAACACATCCAACTTCTGGGTGTTCATCATGATCCATATATCCACCTGGTAAGGTCCAACTTCCTCTAAAGTGTCCTCTCTCTACTTTGCCCATCAATACTTGACCTTTGGAATTGGTAATCATTACTTTTGATACCAGTCTATGAATTGAACGATAAATTGCTTCTCTTGCAATTGGATGAACTGAATTATCTGCAATAATGTCATCCTTCAATGCCCAATGTTCTGGCCATTCTATCTTTGGATAACCCTTCTCAACCGATACTGTTGTATTGGCAAAGGAAATAATCGTGGTACGTTTTTTTTCCCATTCAATCCCCATAGATTGTATTTCTTGCTGAGTTGGGAGGCGTAAAATTGGTGAGTTATCCATGCGACCTTGTTCCGGTAACTGTGGGCCTTCACCTTGCTCATTAACCAGTAATACCTGTCCGTCATGTTCGAGATGAACTACAGTATCTGGGTGGCTCATACTTCTCCCCACAATAGGCAAACTGTTTGAATCACTCGGCTTCAGAACCATCAGTTAATTGATTCTGCGAATAATCATTTTCATGATTATATGACGCTTCATCAAGGTAAGATTCTGGAATTTCTTTCTTGACCTTTGCGCCCAATGATTTCATTTGCTCGGTTCTACGTACGATGTTTCCTTTCCCCTCAACTAACTGACCATGCGATTTCTCAAATGAATCAGTAGCTTGCTTCAAACGACTACCAAGCGTTTCAAAAGATTTCAAAAATAGAGCGATTTGGTCGTGCAAACCACCAGCACTCTCGATTAATTTTCTTTGGTTTTTTGTCATTTGTTCGCGCTTCCACAAATCCTGAATTAACATTAGTGCAGTCACAATTGTCGCACCTGTAACAACCTTGACTTTTACATTTCCAGTTAGGTCTTGGTACAAATCAGGACTCATTCTCATCGCCGCTCCATAAGCACTTTCTAATGGAACAAACATTAGGACAAAGTCTGGTGAATTTACACTTTCCATGTGTGAGTAATTCTTGTCCGATAGTATTTTTGCGTGGTTCTTTATTGAACTACAATGCTTCTTCATAGCAATTTCAGCAGAATCATCATCATCTGCATTAACATATTCATCCCAGGCTTTTAGTGAGACTTTAGAGTCAATAATAATATGTCTATTTTCTGGTAATTTAATAATGAAATCAGTCCTCAATCTACTGCCATCAGCAGCGGTTTCACCTTTCTGTTTTAGGTAATCATCTCCTTCTACAAACCCCATGTTCTGCAACATGTTTTCTAGAACTAGTTCGCCCCAAGCACCTTGTTTTTGAGAATCAACTTTCATAGCATTGGTTAGGCTCTCGGTCCCTCTAGACAATTCCATTCCCAATTCAGATACTTGGCCAATTTCTTTGCTTAGTGATTCGCTTCTTTTTATCGAATCTCTCTCCATTCTCTGAATATTTTCCATATATTCTTTCATGGAATTTGATAATAATTCAGTGGCGTTGGAAAATGATGTCTCCTTTTCCTTTTCCGCCTTTTCAACAACTTCATCAAATGCTTGACGTGCTGCAAGATTGAACGCCTGTGACATTACTTTTGCATTTTCCTCTTGCAGAGATTTGTCATTTGTGCGTGATTCATCAAGTGCATCATAACGTGCTTGAATAGAAATTAATTGTTGATTTAGTTCTGTTTGTGAGGCGAGAATGTCAGATTTAGACTTTTGGTTCATCAAATACCAAACGATAAATCCTGTTAGCACTGCGGCTGAAATAATGAATAACTGTTCCATAATGACCATCTCAATTACTCTAATTGTCTAGGGTATATCAAGACTATTGTATTCATTGTTCATATCAAGGTTCAATAAAGAGTGACTCTTGGGATGAATGATGCGTTTTGAACAACTTAACGATGGCGTATGGGCCATGACCTACCTATTGGTCGATGAAGCAACTATGGAAGCAGCATTGGTTGACCCAGTATACGATTACATAGATTCATACATTGAAAAATTGCAGCAAGAAAACTTGACTCTTCGTTATGCAATTGCCACCCATACTCACGCAGATCACATCACCGCTTGTTTTAATCTAAGAGATGAAACAGGCTGCGAATATGTTATGTGGCATGATACTGCAAGCCTTGGAGTGTCAAAATATGTCAATGATTTAGAACAATTAATGCTTGGTAATAGCTCGATCACATTCCACTTTGCCCCAGGACATACATCAGATTCTATGCTAGTTCAATTTGGTAATTATCTGATGACTGGAGACTTTTTGTTTACCGGAGATGGTGGTGTTGGAAGAGATGATTTACCTAGTGGGAGAATGAAAGTTCATTGGAATTCACTGAAAGTACTGGATCGTTTTGAGGGAGATTTACTCGTTTGCACTGGCCATGACCCACCAGGCACTGAAATGCAGACCCTATCATGGAATCGTGAGAATAATTTTGTATTGAATATGAATTCATTTGAGGAATACAAGCAATGGCAAGATGAAAATAATATCAAATTGGGTTCGGTGTCTAAGATAAAAACTGCAGTTCCTGCAAATTTGTTTAGTGAAATACCGGACGTTATTCCTTGGTTGAATTAAAATCACCTATTATCACAATTTTTTGTGAAAGACTTCAACAACTGATAGGTTTTCGCAGGTATAGGGTTAGTGATGGCACCACCGGTAGACGTGAGTGGATTAATGTGGGCTATAGGCCTATTACTAATTCCTGTTGTATTAGCAATACCCATGAAAATCACATGGCAGTATTGGATAGGTTCAGGCCATGAAGGGACTGAATATCGTGGTATGGTTAGGCAAATCATTGATTCGGGCAGGCAACTTTCGCCATTTAGAGCAACTTTGGATGATTTGGCAAGAGGGTTAAGAATTGCTCCAAGTCGACAGAGATTGATTGAGGCTGATTTACTACATCCTCTGTCCTTGTCACATTTTCTGATATTACCAGCGCTTATTATTTTTCCACTTGCGGTTATTGTTGCACTCCCAGTGATAATAATCGGATTTCCATTTTTGTTTTTGGTAGAATACATTTTGATTAAAAACAGAGTGCTGATGAATATTTTGAAACTTGTTGAGACTTGGCTTCATTGGCAGGTTATTCACATTCCAAAGCCGCACAGAGGTGCCGAGTTGACCAAGGCAAGAATCGGGGAGTTTTCCCAACATGTAGTCCATTTTGCGCAAGTGCCGCAAGGAACTTTTCTAGGATTATTCGCATGGTTAATGGTTCATTGGACGTTGAAAACAGATTCGTTTTGGGTCGAATTATCTATAGCAGTTGGCCTCTACATCTTTTTGCTCGGAATATTGAGCGTTATCAATAATGCATTTGAAAGTGATTTGGTATTTGTAGACCCCTCAAAAGGGAGATTAGTTCCTGTAGACCAATGGCTGGAAAGCATTCTCAAACCCATTGTAGGAATTGGTTTACTATTCCTGATTGGAAGAAATTTACTTGACGAGGCCAGAGGTGGTAACCCCGTATTATTCGCAACTACAGTATTGTCACTCCTATATGGTGCTGCAATTGTTGGTATCGCTTATCGTTGGGGTTATTCATTGTGGCGTGGCACCCGTGTTAAGTCCATTTTTGAAGCACAAATAGTTGAAGGATTGGCACCGTTATCTTATGATCTAACACGCAATAAAGGGAGAATTGATTTCAGAGTTAGAATGACTATGCAAGAACGAATGCAGGTAATTTCAGGGCTATCTTCAAATCAAATGTCCTTTGATGAATTACAAAACCTTCCAACGAGTGATTCAGCAGATATTATTCCTGCCAATCCAATGGAGTGATGTAATCTCTTCTCAAAGTATTAGGCAAAGTTGATGAGACTTATCCAGTCAGCGCAGAATATGGCTAGAATTGCAATTGCTGATGGCATGGCTCCAGCAGCGATAGAGTTGCTGGAAAATGCTGGACACGAAGTCGTAAATGAACCGATTAGTTCCGATGAATTACTCAAAGGAGCGCTATCTGATTTTGATGCAATTGTTGTTCGAAGTGCTACTAAACTTCCAGCAGAAGTAATCGCTGCAACCAGTGACCGTTTGAAGGTAATAGGACGTGCTGGAGTCGGCGTGGATAATATTGATATCAAGGCCGCAGCTAAGGCGGGGATTCCAGTTGTCAATGCTCCAAGAGCCTCAACACAATCTGTAGTTGAACTAACAATTGGTCACCTTCTAGCAAGTCTTAGACACTTGCCAAGAGCAAATAGAGGTTTGAGGGAAGGAAAATGGCAGAAAAAAACCATGGGTGGCACAGAATTAAGTGGTAAAACATTAGGATTAATTGGATTTGGCAGAATCGCTCAAGGAGTTGGTGCAATAGCACAAGCAATGGGAATGGAAGTACATGCTTTTGACCCATATCTTCCAGTAAAAATAGCAAAATCACAGAACACTAAGATGCACAAGACTGTGGACACATTGTTCAAAAATTGCACACATATCTCGATACATTGTAATTTAACCGACGAAACTCACCATTTGGTCAATGGTGAAAGAATGGCAATGATGCCGGGTAGATCTAGAGATGGAATCAATTGTGGCAATCATATTGTAAATTGTGCACGTGGGGGAATCATTGACGAAATCGCATTACTGCACTCACTTGAAAATGGTATAATTTCTTCTGCAGCTTTAGATGTGTTCGAGTTTGAACCTATTGACCCTGATTATGCGCTATTGCAACACGATAATTTCCATGGAACTCCCCACATTGGTGCAGCCACATTGGAAGCCCAATCTAGAGTGGGCAAAGATATTGCAAATGCAATAATGACTGTACTCAATGGAGATAAATGCGAAACCACGGTTAACCGAGATTTGCTTTGATCTTGACTTAGTTCTCTACAACGCCCTTCAACTGGTGATATTCGTGGAGCAACTTTGCCGTAGCAGAATCTTGGCTCCATTTCAATAGTTTACTTTCCATCATTGGCAAATATGTTTCATTACTCATCGGTAAAATCGTAAATTCTCCACTCTCTCTAGAAATTAGTAGGAGTAATATCCATTGTCTATCAACTGATTTGCTGTAGACTGAAAGTTGAGTCATGTAGTTTGATTTCATTTTATTTCTAAATTGCACTTTCTTCTTAGGTCCAATGTTTTGATATGGCAAAGTATTGACAGTTTTCATTTCAATAGGAATGCCAGAGTATTTCAGGTCAGGTGTGCCACTAACAGCGATTTTCAACGAGGGTGAATAATATCGTATTTTACTCCCTTTTTGCCAAATCTCACCCACCACTTGGTCACACATATTTGATAAAAACTCATCAAATATATGCCCTAATTCAATCACACCAACCGGAGCAGTCCTCAACAACGGTAATGTTTTTTGATGATTCTTTATTGAGCTCTTTAGGGCTTCTATGAATGACTTTTTACCTTTCAGATTGGAAGTTCGAATATGTGTATTCTTACGATCAAATAATTCATAGTGCTCTGGACATTGTAACTCTAGTTTACTCATTATTTTCTCAAGACTCATGCCCGCCTGCTCGGCAATGGCTAAGGCTTCATTTGATTTTGATATATTAGGAATTGTCATTAATTTATCCACTTTAACATACTTCCACTTAACTGTCTTCAAGAATGTTTCAAACCATTCACGCCCCTCCTTAGATAGTGGTGCTAACTGTTTTGGTCTACGCCCGCAGTGTTCCACAAGTGTTTTACTATCACCAATCTCTTTACAATCCCTGCATCGTGAGAGAAATGGTTTTTTGAGAGTTAATGATCTTGGTTTTTCTGTTTTTGCATCAGATTTCGCCGATTTCTTATCTACGAATTTTAACTTGTTATTTACGATAATAGAATTGGTAGTAAATACGATTGGTGTTTTTCCCTTTGACCTAAAAACGATCAAACCATCGGCTGCATTTTTTTTCTTTTTTCCCGAAAAAATACCTTGTCCCAGCGTTTTTTCACCTGCAGGTGCTACACCATTTGCTGGAACCCATACTCGTATTAATTTTTGTAGTTCTGAATCCTCTATTCCTTTGCCGCGCAGTACAATCGGTTCTGTTTGGTATTCTGATTCAAACCACTTATGCCATTCATCATATGTTTTTTCCATTATTTCACCTTGGGTGAATAAGTCTCCGGGGAGTTTATTCATTTTTTTGATATCACTCACACTATATCAATAATGCCTAGAAATATTTTGAATCAAATATATTCTGAGTTATAGTTAAACACCGCTGACATTCAAGATAAATCAATGGCTGCTAGTAGAATCAATTCTTCTGACGAAGATAGTAATTCTTTAGATGATAATAGTGCTGAAAATAGTCGAATTATTGTTCATTGTGACTTAGATGCATTTTTTGCTGCTGTTGAAACGTTGCACCATGATTTAGATCCATCAATTCCACTTATCATCGGTTCAGAACCAAATCAAGGTCGTGCTAGGGGAATTGTATCAACTTGTAATTATCCGGCAAGAAAATACGGTATTCATTCTGCAATGCCTATCGGCGAGGCATGGAGAAGATGTCCAGGGAAGCCGTATGGAAACGCCATTTACATTAGTGGGACGAGAGGATTATACAGTAGAGCAAGCCGAAAGGTAATGGAAATTCTAAAACCCATCGCAGGAAAATTTGAGAAAGCCAGCATCGATGAAGCATATTTGGATATTACAGATTCAGTTGATGGTGACTGGGATTCAGCCTTTGCATTATGTAGGAAGTTGCAACAAGCAATTACCAGTAAAGTAGGATTAACTGCTTCTTTTGGAATTGGCCCTACAAGAATCTTGGCAAAGATGTCAAGTGAAATTAACAAACCAAATGGTATTTTCCGAATATTGCCAGATGAAATACAAGATTTTTTTATTGATAGACCGGTTAGAGAAGTTCCTGGTGTCGGTCCAAAAACCGCAACAATGCTAGCCGAATGGGGTATTGGTAATGTTGATGAAGCATATGAGTTAGGAGAATTGGCTTTAGCGAGAATGACAAATGAAAGGTTCGCTTCTAGAATAATTAGATTGGTCGATGGAACAACCACCAATGAAGTAAGTCCTTTGAGGAGTCGTAAATCTGTTGGCAAAGAACATACCTTTGACATTGACCAATTTGACTCAGAAGTTGTATTGGCGAGGCTTAACCAGTTGGTATTGACAGTAATGGAAAGAGCTCAAGAGATGGGAGTTTCTGGAAGATTGGCTGAAGTAAAAATTAGGTATTCCGGTTTTGAAACCCATACACATGGTAGATCTATTCCAGTAGCCATGGATGATACAGAAGTATTTTCTCGCCTCGCTCAACGCCTATTTGCAAATAACCTTCAACATGGGGAAAAGGTTCGTCTAATTGGATTTAGACTTGGACATTTGGAAATGCCACTTTCACGACAAATAACATTGAACTTATGACAATCTCATTCAAGTGAGTGCATACTGGTTAAAATCTTAGTAAATTCAACCAATTCTTCTGGGATTGTGATTCCAGAAATTGGCTTGTTAAGAGATATTCCCGCATCTTTCTTACCGTTCCAAGTTGCTGAATTAAACTCTTGAATAGAATTTGTCAATTTCCTCAAATTATCACCCTCAATTGTATCAACTGATAATTCGGCAACAATCACTTCAGGGAATGAATCCACATCTACAGCAGACTTGGAATAGATGGTTTGTGAAATGTGGTGGGAAAAGAAAGGACATATTGGCGAAAATGCACTAAGGAAATCTCTAACAATTCTGTGAATTGTCCATGCAGCGGCCTTATCCTCATCATATAATCTAGTCTTAACCATCTCCAACCAATGACTAGGCAATACACCTGTTGCGAATGATTTCAATGCCTGAGTAGCAGTGTAAATATCAAGGCCAGCCCAACTATTTTGAACGATTGACATCGTATTTTGGAATTCTGCAATAATCCATCTATCCTCAATTGCTAAATCTTCTGGAACTGTATCTAAGTCATCAGGGCAAGGGAACATTGAAGCAAATCTTGCCACATTGAATATTTTTGTCAGTACTCCGAAATATTTCTTTTCAATCTCCTCTGGATTGATATGGAAATCATCACCAACTTGAGCATCGCATGCTTTCCATAGACGGAAACATTCTGAACCGATTTTATTAGCTCTTAGGCTCACAGTTTTGTCAGGGCCTTTTACCTTCCAAGAGCCAGTTTTTCCACCTGCTCCACATTCTAGAACAGAATCTGCATCTATGCCGTTCCCAAGCGATTTACTCATTTTCCGACCCCATGGGTCCATTCCTAAACCATCTATCCAAACATGCTCAAAACCTGGCTTATTGAGCAGTAGTGTTGATTTCAATAAAGTATAGTATAACCATGTTCGCACGATTTCTTTTCCTTGTGGTCGTAGTGCAGTTGGAAATGCTTTTTCAAACACCTCTGGATGATTTAGATATCCACTAACGAAGAGATTGGAATTAGATGAATCCATCCATGTATCGAATACTTTTTCTTCCCCTGTAATGTTACCTACACTTTCTTGCAAGTCTTGATATGAACCTAGATCTTCTCTTGTTTCCCTATCTAATACCCTGCTTCCATTTGGCGGAGAGTCCTTCCAAGGCTGCACATATGTCCCACTAGGTGGGACAATAATTTTAGTTTCATCTTCAGAATACCAAATCGGTATTTCTGTATGGTACCAGCGGCGGCGTGAAATCGGCCAATCAATACTGATATTATCCATCCAATCAATTAAAAATTGTTTATTTCTTGAGGGATGGAATTGAATCTCTTCAATATGTTCCTTCATCTCATCCTGGATGTGAGTTTGGCGCACATACCATTCTTTCAATAGGATAATTTCAACAGGATTCTTGCCTCTTTCAGAAACTGGTATTTCCTGCTCACGTTCAACTATTTCAGCGATTTTACCATTTTCTTCCAAATATTCAGTGACTGCTTTACGAGCCTCTAATACCTTTTGTCCAGCCCAAGGTCCTGCTATGTCAGTCATACAACCATCGAGGTCAATTGCTCTAAAAGGAGTCAATCCTAACTCTCTAAAAACTGCAACATCGTTTTGGTCGCCAAATGAACATACCATCAATACTCCAGAGCCAAATTCTGATTTGACTGATGCGTGAGTTTTGATTTCTACGCTTGTTTGCCTACCATTGACCGGAATAGGTAATTTGATTCTCTTACCTATTAGGTCTCTATATCGTTCATCGTCTGGATGTACGACAACAACGCCACACGCACAAATTAATTCAGGTCTTGTGGTTGAAATTATTACTTCAGTGCCATCATCAGTATACCATTTAATATCAATTAGTTTTGTTCTTCGAGATAATCTTTCAACTTCAGCATCAGCAATAGTTGTTCCTTCAACAGGGTCGTAAATATTTGGTCGTAAGTCTTCAACAATTTCTCCTTTCTTAAATAATTCAACAAATATTGCTTGAGTTACCTGTCTATATTCGGGGGAGTCGGTAAGGTATTCTTTACTAAAGTCACATGACAAACCGACTCTTTTAGCGGTATTTCTCATCGCTTGTGTAAACTCTTCAATAGTCTCCTTACACAGTGAAAGGAACTCATCACGATCATAAGTTTTCATTTTTCTTTTTGTATTACGCTCTACAACGAATTCAATATTTATCCCGTTACGGTCCACACCCCAAGGGAAATACACTTCTTTGCCGAGTAGTCTTTGTGAACGTGCGATAACATCTATCATTGAATATTGGGCAACAGCACCAATATGCCAAGTTCCTGAGGGGTATGGAGGGGGAGTGTCGATAACAAATATTTCCTTGCCACTGTCAGGGTTAAACCCATATCTTTCAGTATATTGTTGCTCATCCTCTGAATGAGCCTCTTGAATCTTTTTTTCTAGGTCAATTGACCATCTTTTTTCTGGTAATGTTGGGGCTGGCATTTGCCTCACCTCGGCTCCGCACACGTTAACAGTGCGATTCCATTGGGCGCTAAACATATCACCTTTGAACCTCTCCCTAAATATTCGTGAAAAGAGACCTATACGGTTATAGAAAAACAGTGCCCAAAAATGCATTATTTGTGAACATCAATAGGCATTCTTTCAAAGGCTTGGTGCTACAGCCATAAAATAAGGGGGTTGCAAATATGTCAAGTGGCAAAAAGAATGGCAACGAAGCCTCCGTTAGTGACCGAATGGGTGCGATTGCAGATTATAGCAAAAACAGATTCCAAACCGGAGCGTCAGACTTAGGACAAAGAGTCAAAGGTTTTGATCCAAAAGATGCTCTTGACGCAGTCTTGGATGCACCAGAACGCTTCAAGAGAGAATGGCAAAAACATGGTGCAACTGGGGCGATAACGAAGTTTCCAATTGCTACAGTTATTATTTTTCTTCTTATCACAAGTTTCTTCGTCACACAATCGGGATTCCTTGATGGTACAGAATTTGATGACGACCCGGATAATTCTGCGTTAAATGTCAATGGAGACATGGAAGTTTATCTTCCTGAAGGAAGTCCTGTTGGTGAACTAATCAAAATGATAGAAGAAGATTGGACCACAAATGTGATGGTTGTATACATTGAATTGGGAGATGACTCTGACAGAAATATCACTGACAAAAGAATATTACAAGAAATTGACTATGTTGAAAAGGAATTGAATCCACATATTTCTAATTCAGTTGATGATCCCGTAATTTATATTTTATCTCTCTCCACAGTTCTCAAAGAAGTAAACTCGAGCGCACCTAGAGTAAGAGAGGCAATTGTAACCGAACTAGGACAATTGGGATGTTTGTCTGGACAAGATGATTGTGCAAGTGCTCAGGCTGCTGGTGAGTTAAATGAACTACTGAAGGCAACGGATGCACAATTTGGCGGCGGTTATGAAATTCCATCACAGCAAACAATTGACTTGATTGTGCAAGAAATGTATGAGGACGATGGCACCGCATCCCCTGGTTTGGACAAACTTGCAAGAGATGTAAAGGGTTCTGAAAATGGAGGCCCTGATGGAAAATTAGATCGTGCCATTATGGCAGTTGCAGTCGCCGTCTCAGATGAAGAAAATAAAACTGCAAAGGATCTTATTGAAAATACTCAGGCAGCACTTGACAGGATATCTAAACTTGAAAGAGCATGTGAATTTGATGAAAACGGTGCTGCAGTTGATGGAGAATTGTGTACTTGGGAAGATTTTGATTTAACAATGACTCTTACCGGTGCAGTACCAATAACAAATGCAGTTACCGAGTTTTCATTCGTTTTGTTTTGGGAAATTTTTCCTGTTGCCTGTATTTTAGTGGCTCTGGGATTATTTGTTTTTCATTCAGATATTCTGCAAACAGGACTGAATGGAATACGCCCGTTACAAGGAATTAAAGTTGTAATAATAGCAGGTCTTCCAACTCTCTGTGCAGTGTTTTGGACATTGGGGATAATTGGGTTTACCAACTATGAGGTGACTATGACTGTAATTATCGTAGGGCCTATTTTACTTGCTCTAGGAGTTTCATATGGACTCCACATCACCAATCGTTATGCTGAAGAAGGCGGTACTAAACACGAAAAAATGAAGGCTTCTCTTAGTTCTACAGGTAAGGCTGTATTTTTATCAGCAGTAACAACTGTTATTGGATTCATATCATTAGTATTCACGCCCATGGCACCAATTCAAACGGTTGGAATCGCATTGTCTGGCGGTATTGTAGTAGTGTATTTTTTGACGATGTTTATGGTCCCCAATCTCACTCTGATTTTGGATTTAAGAAAGCCCAAACACCCTCCTCTAAAGGTATTCAAGAAGATGGTTGAAATTCCTGTAAAACATAATGTTCCTGTTATTGCCATCTTCCTTATTCTCATATTATTTTCATCTACAGTAGGTCAACAAAATGTGCAAGAGAATATTGATTTGTTGGGTATGGCTCCTGAGGGAGAACTATCAGTACAAAAAATGAAACAATATAGTAAAGAATTCGAAGCTGGGCAAATTGGAATGATATTAATCAACGCCAATGTCAGTGGAGATATTAACGATGGTGACCCCGCTAATGATGACCCTGCGAGCAATTTAGACATTATTGATGTGCTGGAAGGGAAACTAAATGGCATCGAAAATACATCAGCAGTTTCAATAGTTTTCCTAATGAAATCGACGGGTATTGAGGTAGCAGTTTCTGGTTCTCAGTTATATGAATTCATAGACAATACACCCCTTCCTGATGATATCAAACAAACCGCACAAGTATTGCTGGATAGAGATGTAACTGCCGATGCTTCATTTTGGGATTTGCTGATGACACCTGAAGATTATGGTCTGCCTGGAACTAAGCAAAGTCAGATTTTCTTATTGGATGTCTTTTATGCTTCAATTACCAAAGAGACAAGAGAGATTTTCGTAAACGAAGATTTTGACAGGACGCTAATTTTCGTTGATATGCCCTTTGTACCAGTTGCAGAGACATCAAAATATGTTGATCAGGTAAATCTGCATGCTGAATCATTTAGAGGAGGTCATGGAGAAACTGCAGAAGATTTGACTGGCGTAGCTGCAACTGTAATAGAAGTGAATGAGTTAATCGTTGGCTCCCAGTGGACTTCATTGGGCTTTGCTATTATCCTCACACTAATTACGCTAGCAATTGTTTTTAGAGATATTCGCTATTCATTTTGGACAACTTCACCAGTAATTGCAACAGTTGCCTTACAATGGTTATTCATGTGGCAATTAGATGTTCCTTTATCCTTAGTTACTGTGATGATAGGTTCAATTTTAGTGGGTGTGGGTGTTGACTTTTCAATTCACATAGCCAATAGGATAAAGGAATTAGGTGGAGGAATTCCTGCGATTAAATCTGCTGCAATCGGTACTGGTATGTCGTTATTTGAAGCTGCGACTGTAACCTCACTCGGTCTTATTACGGCAAAGAGTATACCCATACCCGAGATTCAACCTTTCATTAACGTGATAATTATACTGCTTTGGGTTGCAGCAGCATCTGCATTAATTCTGCTTCCAGCAATTTTCGTAACACTAGAAAAGATGGGTATTGGTTCAGTTGGTGGGCCATCGGGAATGGCCAAAAAATTGGGCCTAGGAGCCATAGGAGGACGCAATGAAATTGATGTTCTTGACGCTGCTTTGGTCGATGATGTTATTGACTCATGGTGAAATGTATTCACTCTTGCAATATGGTCATAGAGTACCGATATGTGTCGTGTATCATGGCAAACTATTGGCTGATGAAATCTGAACCAGATGTATATCCATATTCCCAACTTGTAATAGATGGGTCAACTCACTGGGATGGGGTAAGAAATTATCAAGCAAGAAATATCATGCGTGATGATATGAAGGTTGGAGACTTGGTTTTATTCTATCATTCCAATACCAAACCACCTCATGTTGCGGCGGTTGCTAGAGTCGTCAAAGAAGGCTATCCTGACCATACTTCGTGGGATGTAAATAGTAAATATTATGATGAAAAATCTTCACCTGACAAACCTCGTTGGATAATGGTCGACATAGAACCTGTTCGCGAACTACCGAGAATTATATCTCTTAACTCAATTAGAGAAAATGACCGTTGTGAAGGTATGCTGCTAATTAGAAAGGGGCAGCGACTTTCTGTTCAACCAGTGGAGGAAATCCATTTTGATGCAGTGTTAGATATGGTCGGGTTGTCCCGAGATGAATTATAGGGTAGTTTGATAGTTAGAGTTTCTTGGAGTGAAGATAATGAGGGAAGAACAGATACCGGTTGCTTCGCGTGCTTCTAATATTGAATACGCAATTCGTGATGTGGTAGTTCCGGCTACTGCCCTTGAACAACAAGGTCATAAAATTCTCAAACTGAATATTGGTGATCCAATTGCATATCCTGGTTTACCTACACCAGAACATATGGTAGATGCGTACGCTCAAGCGCTAAAGGATGGGAGAAATGGATATTCTCCATCATACGGCCTTCCGGAGTTACGAAATGCTATAGCAGATGATGAGAGAAGTAAAGGGTGGAATGCTTCGAAAGATGATGTCTATGTATGTCATGGAGTTACCGAAGCACTTCAGATAATTTTTGCAGCAACATTATCGCAAGGTGATATTGTATTAGCGCCAGGACCTCATTATCCTCCATATATGGCATATCCACAGGGATATGGTGCTGAAACTGTTGAATATAAATTAAAACCAAACGATGGATGGAAAATAGATTTTGATGATATTGAGTCCAAAATGGATGAAAATGTGCGGCTCTTGGTAATTATCAATCCCAATAATCCATGTGGTAACGTTGCAACCGAAGAAGAAGTTGATAGGTTGCTGTCAATTGCTAAAAAATGGCCTAATTGCATGGTAATTGCTGATGAAATTTATGATGGTTTAGATTTCACAGGCCAGCATGTTAGTGTAGCAAGTCGCTCTAATGAAGTACCAGTATTTTGCTTAAATGGCGTTTCAAAGGTATACTATGCACCCGGTTGGAGAATTGGGTATATGGCAATACACGACCCCACTGGAAGAATGAAATTGGTTAGGGACGGAATTGAGAGAATGCTACGTTCAAGGCTCTGCGCGTCAACACCTGCTCAATTGGGTTACCTTGCAGGATTGACAAGCGATAGGACTTGGATGGATGGATATCGACAGAAGGTGATAACACAGAGAGACCTATGTATTGAGAGAATTTCTGCAATTGAGGGATTGGAAGTGCAATCTCCAGGAGGAGCATTCTATATGTTCGTCAAATTAACCGATGAAAAATGGTCTCAGGATGACAAACAATTTGTCCTCGACCTACTGCATCAAGAGCATGTATTGGTAGTACATGGAAGTGGGTTTTCTGCACAATTGGGCAAGGGTCACTTCAGAATAGTGTATCTTCCAAATGTGGATATATTAAACGAAGCATTTGATAGAATTGAACGTTTTTTAATAAATAGCCGCTAGTAATGAAACCTGTTGGCGATTACTTGATGTGTCTAATGCTGTGAGGAGTGAATATGAAGGGGGGTAGCCAATACAAATTACTCTGTATTTTCTCGCTACTTTCATTGGTTATTTTACCTTCAGTTGAGGCATCAACAGTTGTTAGTCCTACCGACTTCAAAATTTTTCATTTATTTCCAGTTATTATTGCCTTCACTGTTGCAATTCCCGTTTGGATGTGGTTCATTCCGAGACAATTATCCAATTTGCAAGTAGCATTTGAGATAGACGATGACCTATACGAGGTTCATCGAATAACTAGAGGATTAAAAGATGCAAGAGAACTTCTGCGGGAGAGATCAGTCACCCTAAGTGTCGGTTTGTACATGATGGGAATGACTGGTATTCTTTTATTGATCACTGAATTGTTATTTGATGCTGACAAATTCTACCTACCCAATTTATTCTTAATCGCCGTATTAATATTGATTCCAGTGATTGTTTCACCTTGGGAAACACTAAACGGTCAACTAGTTGGTAGAAGGAAGAAGAGTACGATAAAGAGCAGACTGTTCCGTAGAGGTTTCCGCCGAATTCTAACACTAGCGGTATTGGTTGCTGCTACGATTGGAACTACATTATTCGGTATGCGTTCTGCAGGTACTATCACACCTGTCTGGCTTGCTGCAGCGATGCTGACATTTATGGCGCCTGCAATTATCGCTTACGGTAGAATAATGGGTGCATCGTGGAATATGCTACTCATCAATAAATGGAGGACTGCTAATGGGCGAGCTAATCCAATTGATCCAGATAAAGCAGGGTTCATCTCTAGGTTATTCTCATTAATCCTAGTATTATTCTTAGCAACAATGCCAATCACCGCTTTAAATGGTATTGTAACAGTATTCTATATTTTGGTAAATGAACCTGACAACGCTACTGAAGTACTCAATTTCGGGGGAATTATTGGGCATTCAATCTATACGAGGATTGACATAATTTCTGAATTATTATTCCATTGGCAATTTATCAAAGCATTACCACAATTTCTTTCTATTTATCTTACAATGAATATCGCAATTGTTGGACTTGCTTTCATCTTTGAACTAACTCGAAACTTAATTTTGGGCGGGCAATCATTTGGTGGGTTATTTGGAGTAACTCTTGATACACCAAGAGAAATACGTACTGAAACTGCTGCACAATCTAGGCAGTTGTCATTCGCTTTTGCAGGATTCTCAGGATACACAGTTTTCCTATTGATTTTGGTAACTTACAAAGAATTTGGCGACTTAATGCCGTATACCGGTTGGTTGGAGTCAAATGGTTTTGATGAAGGTATGAGGTTACTAACAACATGGATGTTTATTGCCGTAGGGCAAGCAATTTTCCTCTTAACTTGGCTTTTGTCAATCATTAAATTCTCTTACCTATCCAAACTAAGATTTGATTTGAATCCTGATGAAAGAAGAGAAGGTGCTGTGAAATTAGAAGGCGGAGGCTGGATGAGACAAGCCGTTGAAATAGCTGCTCACAATGAAGACTTAGATACCTTGATTAATTTTCAAAGGCGTTCTATTAGCGAAGATGCTGCGATAGTAAGGCACGAAAAAGCGCGTGCAAAAATGTGGGAAATGGCAATCAGAGGACTGTGGCCATTAGCCATTGAAGAAGCAAGAAAAGTATTGGCACAATCTGGTGGTGATGATGATGAGGCAAGAATGATTGTGGCCACAGGACACATCGCTTCGAGAAGATTGGATGCTGCAAGGGAAGCACTGCATGGATTGCAGCAACCAGAAGGATACGATGAACCGGAATTATTAGCATTTATCTGTGAGTGGATGGACCCATGGCACGGTAATGTTACTGAGGATGATATTTGGGATTGGGAAAACAATTCTTGTATTGACCATCTTCAAATGTTGATGAGTATGCTTCGCGGTTGGAAGGCAAATCCTCCAATAAACAATGTACATAATGACCGATTAACACGAGTTGCAAAATTATCAATGATAGCGATGATGAGAGCTCAAAGACAGCATGACGAGGCACTAGAACTCGCCCTTCAGTTAGTAAAAGAAGATCCGACAAGTGTACGGCCAAGAATTGCAGTTTCTCTTTGTTTAGTTGATAGTGGTGATTGGCACTCAGCCCGTTCAATAATGATTGAATTAATGGAAAGCGATCCTATGGACCCAAGGGTAACTGCTCTATCATTCATTCTTGGACAACCACAATCAGAGGATAAACTCGAAGTTGCATTGGTCAATGCGGACAAAAAAAGAATGAAGAAAATGATCAATGAGGCTCCAGTAAATTCAGTTGCTGCTCTTTCAGTTAAGGGCGGATTGGACGAAGCGATCAATGCAAATATTTTGATTGCTGGTCATGAAGCAGTAAAACGTGGAATGACTCCGAGATATTCTTTTGGAGCAATTAGTATAATAATCAATTATTTTGTATTATTTCCTACATGGATAATAGCGGGGATTTATGTTTCCGCTATTAGGGGTGAAGCGCAAGGTGCTGCAATCGTAGTTGCATTGATATTATTCCATTTCGGAGCCCGTCGTTTCTCGAAGCAACAGAGAAGAGTAGTAAGGCATCGTGATCAAAAGGCGATGGTGGCTTATGCAAGGAGAATGAAACGACATAAAGTAGTCCCTGCGAAAGAAAATTTGCCAGTTGGAACGCACCTATTATTATCTGGAATATTGGTGACAATTAATGGTGTAGTATTAGATGTTGGAATGCCTGGATGGCTTACGGTTAGATTGCCAAAAGATACTGATAAGACAGTCAAAACCAAATTGAAAAGACAGGCTAATCTCATTAGTAAATCTCGCCCTCCAAGATTACTACCATTAGGTGAAGGATGGTGGCTAAAAAGACCGAAAGAAGAAGGTGCTGAAGTGCCTGTACTTGAAAGATTAATTGGACCTGCGGCATATCGTGGAAGGCAACAGTATATTGAACGAAAGAAGGGTAAGGCAAGTCGCCCTAGAGGAAGGGTTTCAGGTAGCTCAAAACCAGTTTCTAGACTTAATCTAGATGCAAAGAATATTCCTGTAAATACAATTCGTTCTGAACGAAAACCTGGACGCTCTCTTTCAGAGGACCCAATTTCAAGAATTGGGACATTGAGTCCTAAAGAGGGAGTGATTCCACAGCGCAAAAATCCGAAGGATGATTCCGAAGATGAAATCTCCTTCCTTTGAGAAATGCACTGTTTCGCACTAAATATTGAAACTATCACTACAATTAATTCAAAGACCGTATGTGTGAACCGCATATCATGTCCGAAGGAAGAGGAGCATGGTCTCCTTCAAAATCTACGCTAAGTAAGGCGAAAGAAGTAATGGCTGCTACTCAAAGTAGTGGTGATTTATATCGAGAAGGTTTCGGTATGATTGCATCTGAAAACATTGTCTCACCAATGGTTCAAAAAATCGTATCAAGTGACTTACATGGAAGGTATGCTGAAGGTCTCCCAGGAAAGAGATACTACCAAGGGTGTGACGATTTTGATACAATTGAATCGATTGGTATTGATTTGGCAAAGAAAGTTTTCAATGCACCCTTTGCAAATATTCAATCAACATCGGGGACAGTCTCAAACATTGGTGCACTCAAAGCACTTGCAAAACCAGGTGACAAAATAACTGCTGTATCAACCGCCGATGGCGGCCATATTTCTCATGCGAGAATGGGTGCTGTAGGGCTGAGAGATCTAAATTTGTCAACCTATCCATGGGACGAGGATAGGATGGAGCCAGATGTTGATGGGGCCTGTCAATTGATTAGGGAGATTCAACCAAAAGTTGCACTAATTGGACAGTCAGTATTTCTTTTCCCAACACCGCTAACTGAAATCGCTGATGCTGCACATGAAGTTGGTGCAAAAGTGATGTATGATGGGGCGCATGTTTTGGGACTAATCGCTGGGGGAGTATTCCAAGACCCACTCAAAGAAGGTGCAGATGTAATGACCGGTTCATCACACAAAACATTCCCAGGTCCGCAAGGTGGTTTCCTCATATCTTCAAGCGAGGATGAAAAATTCCACAAGAAATTAAACAATGCTATTTTCCCCGGCGTTTGTTCATCATATCACCTTCACCATGTAGCAGGCAAGGTTGTTGCTTTGGCAGAATTTGAAGAGTATGGTGAAGCGTATGCACAAGATACAGTGGCAAATGCCAAAGCATTTGCAAGCGCTTTAGCCTCTGAAGGGTTTGATGTCTTAGCAGAATCTAGAGGATATACTGCAAGTCATCAAGTTCTAACAAGGCATGGTGGACAAGATTCTGGTGCGGGTGCTAAGGCAGCACGCTTGTTAGAGGATGCTGGAATAATCACCAACATGAATATGCTTCCCGGAGATACAAAGGCAATGACTCCGTCAGGATTACGTCTTGGAGTTCAAGAATTAACTCGTGTTGGAATGGACCAAACTCAAATGGAGGAAGTAGCATCGCTATATGCTAGAGTCTTGCTGAAAGGTGAAGACCCACTTAGTGTCAAGAAAGATGTAAAGCAATTGAAATCAGAGTTCCAAATAATTCGTTATTGCTTTAACGAAGATAATCTCAATGGATACCCATTTTGAACATACAATAGTAACAGTCAAAGAAGATATTGCTGAGGGCTGGTTATGCCCTTGGTCGATGGTAATGAAGAACCCATTGATTATGGTTTGAGTAAAGCGTTAGAGAGTACTCTAAAAAAAGATAGCAATGGGCATTTATTTGATTCATCAGGTAACCATCTAATGCTTTGGAAGGCAATTGAATTTGAGTCTTGGTGGATTCATTTTGAGAAAATAATTGCCGTACCAATGGGGAGGAAATTAGTTAATGCAGCCACCGATGAAGAAGAATATCATTTATTGACAAATGCACAATATGATGTTAGTGGTTTTTTCAAAAAATCTCGCAAAAGGGACTTAATTTCAGAAAGATGGCTACAATATGGATGGGGCGAATTAAATTTCAAAGACAACACCATTACGAAGCCAACTTTGGCTCCATTTTCTGTAGGAGTTGCTTTAGCTGCACTTGAATATTGTAGGAAGAGTCGCTTCAAAGTATCATGGACTCAACCAAATTCAACATTAATCAATCTAAATCTTGAAGAAGAATCGCGCAACATTTCGCCTTCCAAACAAGTGGCGACATTTTCGTGGACCAAAAGTTGCCAAGACAATTATTTCACACACTCTCCCGTTGGGAATTTCCAAGTCGTAAGGAAAAATGGAGGATGGGATTTCGAGGGTGAACGAATGGTATTCATTCCTGGAAACATCATTACTAGATTGCTATTTAGTACACGTTCAAGATCATTGAATATTCCAGATGAATTAGTGCAGTCGGTAATTTTTGAAGGAATAGATGAAGCCGAAAAGTCAACTTTTCTCTGTACTGCTCTTGCAATGGCCAATGTAATTGAACAGAGTGAAAGACCAGTTTACATTCTTTCAGATTCAGAATGGATAGACAAATGTCAACATTTACTTGGAAGGTTTGGTTTTGTTTGCCCTAATGATGTAAATTCTATTGATGATAGTGGTTCTATTGAATTTTCATTTAACCATTCACCAACATTGCCATTTTCAGTTGGAGCATTAATGGCACTTTGGCAGAGGGCTTGCGGGCGCTCTGCAAAATTATCCGTTGCATTTGATGATAAACAATGCATTGTTCAAGTCAGTTCTAAATTAAAATACAACTAATTTCACACAGTCTTTTTTCGCCATTATTCGGAAAATCTCCATTAACTCAAAAAGTGCCTTTGGAGGTGTTTTTACGCCCATCTATAGTTAAGGACTATAACCGATACATAAAGTCGGCAATCTTGCACGTATGTGTAGGAACTATCCGATGTCACTAACTCACAACCAAATGGCCTATGTGGCAATTGTTTCAACCCTGATTTTCGGATCACTTTTCGTAGGTGTTTCTGGATATTACCAAACCAGCGAATCTCTTGGTAATTTTGACAGTGCTGTCGAAGATAATTTATTCGGTGAAGGGAGTACCGCTAATTCAGCCACAGATTCAGATGGCGACGGTTTAGCTGACACACTTGAGGAGACTCAGTATGGTACAGACCCAGACGACCCAGACACAGATAAAGATGGCATGAGTGATGGATGGGAAGTTGAACATGGCCTTAATCCACTTGATAATGGTGAATCTGATGATTTGGAAACCGACCCGGGTCAAGCCGAAACTGATGATGCATCTGAAAAGAATGAAACTGAATCATGGCCTGACCCAAACCAAGGTCCAAACGGAGACCCTGATGGAGATGGCTTAACCAATCAAGCAGAAGCAGAATTAGGAACCGACCCTCAAAGGTCGGACAGCGATAACGACGGTCTTGGCGACCGCTGGGAATCTTTGTACACAACTACAGTACAAACTCCAGGAGGGACAGTAGAATTGTTCAACCCATTATCCGGTAACTGGGATTGCTTACTATTAGACCAAGCAATGGAAGATGCCCTATCAGCAAGATTTGATGGTGAAGAGAATAATGCCGATTGGGATGACTTAGCAAACCCTGCAGGTGCTCATTCATGTGACATGGTACTCGATACGGATGATGATGGACTAGCCAATTTCGAGGAAGAACAATTTGGAACTAATCCGACAGCACGAGATTCTGATTATGATTTAATTGACGATATTGTAGAAGTATCTAACACTTCAGTTTCCTTATTCGTCGGAACCGGTGAAGACTGTAATATTCCACTACTTGACCCTATTAATAGAGCAGCACCTTTCATGGCAATGGACAGATCATGGTTCTTGCAAGATATGGATAATGATGGAATTAACAATGGTCCATCTGATTGGGATACAGATGGAGATGGAATGCCTGATGGATTTGAGTATTGTTACTCACATCAATTAGAACACCCTCAAAATAATGATTATGAAACCCTAGACCCAGCAAACGCTTCTGATGGATATGGAGATTGGGACGAGGATGGTATGAATAACCTTGAAGAATATCAAGTAGCCTTAATTTTTGGTCCAACAAATTTCACTTCTCCTTGGAGAATCGATACCGACCTTGACGGAATGCCTGATGGATGGGAATCAACTAATGGACTACACCCGAGAGATGGTTCGAATGGCGACCTTGACCCTGATCATGACGGTTGGGATGCAGATGGTGATGGAGCAGTTCGATATGACACTCTTGAATTAACAGCAGTAGTCATTGGAATTGATGTAACAAAAGATCAATGGGTAGTTGCAAACCAAACAGTTGCGAGGGCTCAAATTACGCTTGGAGGGGGAAATAAGCAAACAATTCCACTAATTGCTCCAGTTGACGGATACGTGTATGAAATCCATGTTGTTCTTGGTCAAACTATTGAATCAAGGCTAACTACATGGCTTGAGATTGTAGAGCCAGAAGAACAATTTACTAACGTTATGGAATATAATGCTAGAGATAAAGATGGTGATGGAGAACCTGATGGGCGCTCTACCGATCCTCTAAACCCTGACACAGATGGCGATGGATTAATCGATGGAATTGAAGTAATGGGTTGGGAAATCCTTGTAGTTAATCGAGGTGTACAAAGAACTTGGGTTACATCCGATCCTGGTTTGTATGATACTGATGCCGATGGTTTGAGCGACTATGAAGAATTCGCGACAGTCTGCAATCAAGGATCAAATGCTTCTAATCCAGATACTGATGGCGATGGCCTGGGTGACCAAACTGAATCATTAGCCGGTTTTTCATGGGATGGAGAAGCATATTTCACAAGCCCTTGTATGTTTGATACAGATAATGACGGTCTTGAAGATGGAGAAGAAGTAATTGCAGGTGCTGACAATTTCCTAACACATGCAAATAATTCCGATACCGACGGAGATGGACTGATTGATGGTCATGAGGTGTTATTTGTTCCGAGGCCTTTCCAAAATCCGACAAATCCACTAATCAATGACACAGACTCCGATGGAATGCTCGACGGTTGGGAAATGCAAGTAAAATCAACAGAAGAGAACACAAATTCACACTCATTATGGGTTGCAACATCTTCTTGGCAAAGGCCAAGTTGCACACCAAATCAAAATGATGACTGCTCTATGAGCGCTGGTGGTTATATCTGGCAAAATTGGCTAGGTGGTTTCGTCCAAACAGCCAAGTATGAAATTTCCGAGATGAACTTGACAGGATTTACAATACCTTCTAATTCTAATTGCGATGGATGTTCTGGAAGATGGGCCTTAGACCCTTCATTAGATTCATTGAAGGATGATACATTTGATGTTGACAATGATACGCTGCCGAATGGTGCTGAAGCACCGGATAGGTGGAATACCAACCCAGTTGATGATGATACAGATGGTGATAAACTTCCAGATGGGTGGGAAGTATACTACTCTGAATTAGCGCTCAATCTTGGATTAACTGATAATTCCACAACCAGTGCTTACGGAGCTCGGGGTGTAATGGACCCATCTATGCCGGATAGTGACTTAGACGGTATATGGGATGGAGAAGAAGACCCAGATAATGATGGTTTGAACCGTTCAGGATTGATAAAGAAGTATTGCCCTGGATATAACGATACTACAAATTCAGATTGTCATATTGATCCTGAAACTCCTGATGGTAAGAAATTTTACGATAATTTGGAAAACTATACCAACTTTGAAGAGATGCAAAATATGACTAATCCTGTGTCTAATGATACCGATGGTGATGAATGGAACGATGGACCAGAAGTTTACTACCAAGATCACGATGATGATGGAATGGCAACAGGATGGGAGCATCACTTCAAATTTGACCCTGAAGATGCTGCAGATAGAATGGTAGATACTGATGGAGACGGTCACGTCAACTTCTGTGAGTACAAATGGGACACCAATCCAAGAAATCCAATTTCATATCCTGGTCAAGGTGAACTTTGCGATCCTTTCGCTGAATGATTTTGTTGCGCATAAGAATCATCTTACGCTAAACTTGATGGCTAAGAGCATCTTACCTTGTATTGATGAGGATAATTAAGCCATTGTTAGCCCTCATTATCGTTTTCATTTTTTGTACATTGTCAATAGTAGATTCGGTTTCAGCACACCACCTTGAAGAGGAGAACTACAATTTGTATATCTTCCAAAACGATGGTGTTATTTTCACTGAGAATCTCTCAATAAATGGAACAACAACACTACCACCAAGCGAAGCCACATGGGAATTATGGAATGTTGGCGATGGTTTATCCAGTTGGAGTTTGGAACTGTCAGGATCACATTTTACCAGCGTTGAACCTTCCGCTGAAAGCTTATGGAATTGGACTCTAGATATTACTACGGCTGGAATTGAATGTACTTGTTTGCTTACAATTTCTGTTCCAAATGGATTAGATCCAATGTCTAATTCCTTGATTGTATATTTGGGTGAAACAGGCCATAGGCCGATGATATTGGATATTGATTATGACACAACAATAGTTATTGATCAGCCAATAACCATCGAAATAGCCTATGTCGTTCCAGGACTAAATAACACTGGTGTCAATGTTATTGCTAACATTTGTGAGGCACCTCATTCAGTTTGCTTAGAAGAACCAAATCTAATTTCACTGAATCAATCGGATGATGACGGAACGGTTTTTGTGACATTAGATCATTTAGAAATGGATATTGACGATGGGATATATCAATTTGAATTTGTAGTAGTTGATGCCTTGCTATTATATTCAAATTCTGAATCCTTAGCGGTGGTAATAGATACTCATGAGCCAATAGTAAATTTGAGTGGTTTAGAGAGTATTATGGAATCTGAACAAATTATCATTTCTGCTTTGATAGACGACGGTTATAGTGGCTCAGGTGAGCACATAGTATGGACTATACATTCCCCTGATGGTAAAGTACATAGCCCCACAACAGAAGAAAAAATTGATGACTATTCATTGAATATTGTTCCAATTCTTTCGGGTGATTGGACTATTGAATTATTGGTTCGGGATTTAGGCGGTCACTTCGTGACTACAAGTCATGCATTTACTGTAATCAATAGTCCACCTCAGGCACACCTCACATTGGATGGTTTTGAAGTATCCAATGGTAGTTCATTAACACCAGCAAATGCTGAAGATTGGCAATTGAATTGCTCGGGAAGTTCCGATACAAGTGCCGACATGGAAACTTTACAATATGTTTGGCTTGTTGATGGAAGTCCGATAATCAGTGGCACAGAATCGTTCACTCAGAACGATTTTCAAATCATTGGTCAAAAGAATATGATGTTAATTGTAACAGACGATGATGGAGTGGAATCAATAATTGAATTTACCATATATGTTGAGGAACAATCAGATTCAACGAGTAACAAGTCTATTCTCATTGGAATTAGTTTTATTGTAATAATTGGAATCACACTATTTATTGTAAAACCAATTTCAATGAGATATAATGAATCAAAATCTTCCAAAAACATCCCTAAATGGGAGGGTAAGAAAAAATCTGAATAAATAGAAGATGAAGAATTGGAAATTACTGCTAGTGAAGGTTAGCATTTGGGCTGATAAATCATCAGAAGATAACTCCTAACATGCAACGGTTGAAAATGGGGTGGCCCTTGGCCAATACTATGTTCGAGGCGGCCTTAGCGCGAATTGGCGATGAACCTGAAGCCATTAGCATCGCTGAATATCGCTCAAGGCAAAATAGACTACTATCTCAATTACGTCCAGATGACCTACTAATTGTTTGCCCAAATCCAGAATCTACTCGCTCAAATGACGTTCATTATCCCTTCAGAACTAGTAGTGACATGCTTTACCTATCTGGTTGGAAAGACCCAGAATCAATAATGACTGCTCATCATGATGGCACATCATGGATTGTTACACTATTTGTACAGCCTAAGGATACTCTCAAGGAGATATGGGAAGGAAGAAGAGAAGGTGTTGATGGTGCTCTAAATGGATGGGCAATTGATGCAGCACATTCGGTTGAAGAAATGTCCACGATCATTACAGAAATGATTGGTGATGCAAATCGCGTACTGGTTAGAAGTGGAGTTAATTCTAACATTGATTCTATGGTCAAAGATGGCATTGAAAAAAGAGATAGAGCCCGGCAACAATTTGGCAATGGGCCAATCTCAATTGAAGACCCTTCAGCGAAAATTGCAGAATTGAGATTGAGAAAGTCAGCAGCAGAAATTGCTCAAATGCGTCATGTTTCACAAATTAGTTCAGTCGCTCATGAAATATCAATGCGTCATTCTGCAGTAGGAAGAAAGGAGTATCAATTACAATCAGTGATAGAGGGATTCTTTTCTTATGCTGGAACGAGTGGTTGGGCTTACCCCTCAATCGTTGGATGTGGAGATAACGCCACGATATTGCACTATACAGTCAATGATGACACTTGCGAAGATGGAGAGATTATCTTGATTGATGCTGGTGCAGAATACAATGGTTATGCAGCAGATATCACTCGTTCTTGGCCAATCAACGGAAAGTTTACTGAAGCACAGAAGGAAATATACCAACTTGTATTAGATGCTCAATTGGCTGCTATCGATGAGTGTAGAGTCGGCAAACCCTACAATGCACCACATGAGGCTGCAAGGAGAGTTCTTGCAGAAGGTCTTATTGAATTAGGTGTAATTACACAAGAATTAGATGAAGCTCTTGACATTGAGGGAGGTCAACTTAGAAGATGGTACATGCATAATACAGGCCATTGGATAGGTTTAGATGTGCATGATGTTGGTATTTACAAACCAAATGGAGAACCTCGTTTGCTTGAAGAGGGAATGTGCTTAACTGTTGAGCCGGGTCTTTACTTTGGTGCATGGAGGCCAGATGTGGATTGCCCAGAAAGATATGCAAATATTGGTATTCGTATTGAGGATGATATTCTTGTTACATCCAATGGCCCTGATGTATTAACTAAGGATTGTCCAAAGACTATTTCAGATTTGGAAGCAATCATCGGAAAAGATTTCCAGTAGGTGGTCCTTTGGATTGGGTTCAAATTTTACAGCAACAGGCCGCTTGGTCATCTAATAACAAAGCGGAAAATAGGTTGACACCTCAACAGGCAATTGAATTGTATGACAATGCCCCTTTGCACCAAATAATGGCAGCTGCAATGGAGAGAAGAAAATCAATGCATCCGGAAGGAACAGTAACTTATCTCATAGATAGAAATATCAATTATACAAATATCTGTACAATTAATTGCCAGTTTTGTTCATTTTACCGCCCACCAAACCATCCCGAAACTTATACACAAACATTTGAGGAAATTAGTGCAAGAGTGTTGGAATTGGAACAGATTGGTGGCAGCAGAATATTGATGCAGGGTGGGGTAAACCCAGAGTTGCCAATCAGTTGGTATCAAGAACTAATCTCGGATTTAGTAAAACACCATCCTACAATCGCTCTCGATTGCTTTTCGCCTATTGAAATTGAGGGCATTGCAGAAGTTAGTGGCTTATCTACGCTTGAGGTCTTACAAAATTTCCAATCAGCCGGTATGCATGGTCTACCTGGTGGAGGTGCTGAAATGCTCGTAGAATCGGTGAGAAAAGATGTTTCACCCAAAAAGGGACTTCCTGAGAATTGGCTAAAAGTAATGCAAGAAGCACAATCACTCGGACTTACAACTAGCGCTACAAATGTATTCGGTTTTGGTGAAGGAGCGGCTGAAAGAGTAGAGCATATGAGGAAATTACGCCAACTCCAAGACCATTCATTGGAAAAATATAGCATTGGGTTTACATCCTTCATTGCATGGCCGGTTCAATTAGAAGTCAACAGTTTTGGTCGAAGAAATAGAGGTCAAAATAAATTTGAATTGGGTGCTGGTTCAAGTGAATATCTTCGCCATGTTGCAGTTTCAAGGTTATTTTTTGACAATATTGAAAATATTCAATCATCTTGGCCAACGATGGGTATTTCAGTTGCTCAAATGGCACTGCTAGGTGGTGCAAATGACATCGGTTCTACAATGATGGAAGAGAATGTTGTCTCTGCATCCGGTACGACAAAACTGAGCGCGAGTGAAGAAGAATTACAAGATGTAATATTAAGGGCTGGATTTAGACCCAAAAGAAGAGATTCAGACTACAATATTCTTCCAACTGAGATAGTTGCAGCAGAGGTTTCCTCGATGAAGGCCCCAACGCCTATTCAGTGATCAAACACTAGTTGGTCCAGTATACACTACATAGACGACGGCCCTTATTTGCCGCTGTCCATTTCCAATATTCTCACTTGGAGTATATTCTTGCCCGTTATACAATCCCTTGTAAGTTAAGTGATTATTCCCACCATCCATATCGCTCCATGATGTAATATCGTATGTCCATTGTTTTACATCCTGTCCTGCACACCATCCTGCTCTACCATATGGCCAAGAACCATATTGATTTGCCACAACACCATTTGCAATCTCAACCTTACACCCATTGGCCTGATTATGAACAACTGGATGCCATTCATAGGTATGACTTCCATTCATGTAATAGTGATGTTCATGATCGCAAAATTCAGCACAATTAGCAGCATCCTTGTTGAAACCATGTCCTGTAATTGTAGCGACCAAAGATACCTTTGTGGCCCATGACGGGACAGTGAAATTCATTTGTCTATTATACTTGGATTCATTGTTGTATGTCCCATCGAATTGACCTCCCGAGAATGCGTAATCAGCTTCATATGAGCGTTCACCACTACCCCAATTGCTAAAGAGGAATTTCACAGTCAAATCACCTTTATTCGCACCGCCATACTTGAATCTTCTATCCTCGCCATCATCTATCATAAACAAATATGGAGAAATATCTGTTAACCACATCCCTTCTCTCCCATATGTTGTAATCCATCGCATTATTTCAGTACTACATTGTGAATTATTTTGAGCATTACAGATGTATAGATTTGCCAGATAATCCCATTCATGACATCCACCATAACTTCCATCGGAATTACTGTGTCTATTTTCTCTATCAGGGCAAGCGTGTTCATGGAATACTTCCAATGTGTCGTAATAACTGATATTGTTTGTTAAGTCAAATGTTGCGTTTGAGAAGCTACTGAATCCTCCACTCCATCCTCCTGCGTGATTTTGGAAATCCATTATTGTAATAACTTCAACACTTGGGTCTAATTCCCTAACCTTAGTTGGAAATTCAACATTCCACTGAACTGGTTCAAATGCTACATGGCTTGGGTCATTTGATTGGGTTGGCCAGTCATAGAACGACCCCACTTCACGAGAAAGTTGGAATCGGTCAATTCCCATGTATAATGGATTGTTGAATGAACCAATCATTTGTCCTAGTCCACCGCCAATACTACTTGCACGTTGGTCAATATAGTGGATTCTATCTTCCCATTTTGTTTCCTCTGAAGGATTTAATGCAGCGAGAACAGCAGATTTTCTTTGAGTGACATCATTGTGGAATGTTGAGTCAAATGATCCATAAAACAAGTGAGTATTATCTGGAAGAGCGCGAATTAACTTTCCAGGGCTTTGGGCCCATGTGGCTGAATTTGAACTACCATCGCCATTTGTATATTTGAACATAAATAAGTATACATCTTCTCCAGTCCATTGTTGCTCAAAATAGAATGTTCCATCAAGAGTTGGCATGCTGAAATGGGGTACTGCCTGCATTGGTCCGCTTAATGATGTTGTCGAAGTCCAAGCGATCGGTTGTTGAAGAACAGCGCAACCAGAACTATTTGCAGTCCAACGCTGAGGAGTATTAGGGCAGATATCTACATTTGAGAAAACACCGTCATTATCGATATCTGCACATCCGACTCCATTGACCACAATATTTGCTGGAGTCCCCTCACACATATCATAGAAATCAAGAACACCATCGGAATCACTATCACGTTCAATAGAAGCACAGCCATTCTCATCTACATCAATACCTGATTTCGGAGTTCGTGGACATTGGTCTAATGTAGCACCTGTTGAATTGTAATCATTTACACCGTCATTGTCATCGTCATCATCTTCAGATGTATCGAAGCACCCGTCATCATCAAAATCATTGAATTCATCACCAATCCAAGATGTCAAACCCTTTGGACATGAATCAACTGAATCATTTCTTTGATCATTATCATCATCATCATCTTCATCTAAATCCGAGCAACCATCACCATCCCAATCACTGTATAGATTAGAAATCCAACCTGTTAGTCCCATTGGGCAAGAATCGACCAAATCGTCAACTCCATCACCATCATCATCATCATCATGTGATTCATCATGACAACCATCTTGATCATAATCTGCATCTACGGTACTCTTCCAGCCTACAGAATCAGGGCAGTTATCATTGACATCTAGTATGCCATCGCCATCATCATCATCGTCTTCATCTCTATCCCTACATCCATCTGAATCCATATCATCTGCAGTCGAAGAAATCCATCCTTCCGCTTCACCAATTCCATTAGGGCAATTATCATTATCGTCGCTTATTCCATCACCATCTGCATCAATACCCGCATTTTCAACGATAATGGTGGTAGTTGAAGTGTCTGTTAGTATTGACCATTGTCCACATGTTGCAACAAAAGTGATTGTAATATCAGTTACTCCTTCGTATAGTTCAGTAAGTAATTTCCAAGAACCATCTGATTTCACATCTACTTGCCCTTGTTCTTCTTCACTGGTGTAATCTAATGAACAACTGTCCAAGTTGTCATGAGAGATTGTTCCTGAGACCCATGTTAATCCTGAATCCTCTAGCAATATTAGGGAAGGAGAATTCAATATTGGTGCCCCTTCTACAGGCGGGCTCACTTGTATTATTTTATCAATAATAATAGGACCATCAATAATCGTAGCATCGGTATCAGCAGCCTCAAATGTCACAGCAACATTGTAGTTTACAACTTCACTAGGCATGAAAACAATGTTCACAAGGTCCTTCGATACTGTAATCGCAAATTCAGTATTGGGATAAATTGATACAGAAGCCTGCCATGCTGTTTTTGCATCACCTTGACTTTGAACTGTGATTTGAAGACTTACTATTTCACCCAATGTCGCATTGTTTGGCAGTTCAATGAATTGAGCATTTAGTTCGAATTCCTTCGCAACAGGAGTAATCTCTTCTTTGACAACTTCATCAGCAGCACCGAAACAACCAGCGCTCAACATCACGAAAATCAATATTACAGCAGAAGTACGCTGATTGCCCATAATTTTGCATGGGTTGGGGCAACCCTTGAATGTGTTGCATAAAATTAATTTATTTCAGATTCAGTTCTTCCGTCGTTTACCATCAAAGTTTTTTGTTCTACATGAGTTGATGAATGTTTTACTCTTAGGGGTTCGACCCATAATAGAGGACCTTCATTTTCTCTCTCAATGTGGATAATTATTTCCCAATGAATTTTTACAAGTGGGCTAATCGTTGTACCAGGCCATTCATTTGTAGGGTTTTTTAGGGTCATTTCATCTTCACTATATTCGACTTTACCACCAGATTGCATCACTCGCATCGGCCTGATAAATAAGCCGCCAGCAACCTCTTGCCTCTGCATTGGGGCATCTTCCCCTGCACCAGTCCCGTCATCAAGACCAACTTCCCAATGATGAGGTAATTTTGTAGTCAAGCCTGGTGGTGGTTGTCCGTTAATGGTGCGATTTAATGCAGCAAATACGGCATCTCTTGCTGGTGGCAAGGAACCCACTCTCCAATAAACTGAAATCTTATTCCAATTGTCTTTGTTTTCCTTAAAGTTAACTTTCAACTTCAAATCTTGATCGGCTACAGCCTCCCCAATTATTTCAATATCAGGGTTTGTTGGTGGATTTCGCAAAAATAATTTTTGTCTTCGTAAATCACTAAAGTTTGCTGTGACTCTTAACAAAAGAGGTATGAAGAATAATGGACCAACAATTAATGCTAACAGTGGATAATCTAGTAATCCAACACGTACAGTTCCTGTTCCAATTCCAGGAATTCCGACAAAGGAAAGTATCGGTTCAATGAATAAGTAGAGTAATGAAAGCAGTAGGATATATACGACTCCATTAATGAATTTTCTAGCAGTTGCATGGATTGGGTGCGGAGTCAAATACCATCCAGTTCGTTGTTTTTCAACGACAAGTGGCCATTCCGATTCATCACAGACCCCATATTCATAGGTTTCATTTTTGATAGTAGTTCCATCAAATAAGTACCTTCTTTCCACCAACCAATCAGTTTTCTCACCGATTTTAAAACTTGGAATTAATTTTGCAACCATTTCCAGAGCTTTTTCTTCGTCAATATCCTCAGAAATAATTTCACTATTTCTTGAAATCGGTAATTCGGATGCTACCAGACGGTGTGCATCAAATGGAGGGTATTTGACCAAATGTTGTACTTCTAAAGTTCCCATTCAATCCCCTCATGTGAATAATAGCTTAACGCCAGCCTTTAGTGCAAGTTTGCGGAAGGCGGGTACCTTTTTCAACAGTGCCATTCCCAATGGTACTGGTTTTTCGATATCTCCTATAGAATTTATCAATTCCAATACCTCTGGTTTTGAAAAATTTTCAAAGTGCTTATCCAATTCATCATCGGTGCAGTTACTTACCAGTAAATCTCTTAGCGCTCTAGCTTTATCTTGACTTCTTTTCATATCAGACCAGTGTTTTGATGTGATTTTATGTAAATGATTTTTTGATAATCTATTTTCATCAATTGCTGTTGAAAGTGCATCAATTACCAGTTCAATTTGCTTGAAACCAGGTCCTATCCCACCACCAGTTGTTGGTTTTGACATGCCAGCAGCATCACCGATTAGCATTACTCTATTTTTCACTGGACTCTTTACCATTCCACATGGAATAGGGCCACAATATCTAGCAGTCTCCTTAACACCACTAAACCTTTCAACCCAGAGGGGGTGATTGATTAAATCATGATAGCATTGTTCTACTGAACGTCCATCAAGGTGGCCTGCAGTTGACCATATTCCAATACGATGTGTATCAAATCCAGATGGAATCACCCAAGCAAAAAATCCGGGAGCGACTTTTGAGCCACTATACATTTCCAGCCATCTATTATCGCTTTGATATCCAACCACTTCGGCTTGAAAACCTATCATCAATTCCTTCGGTTTACCCATTTTGAAATATCTTCTCGTCCAGGAGTGGGCACCATCGCAACCGAGTAATAACTTACAGTTTATCTCGGAAATATTACCATCATTGTCGACTGTCAATTGAACTCCTGAATCATCAGTAGTGGCATTAATTGGTTTTGAATTGAGCCATAATGTTGCCCCTGCTTGCAATGATTGCTGTACAACACCTTGATCAAATCTCTTGCGACAAACAACAAATGTGCGAGGATTATTTTCCTCACCAACTGGTACCATTGTCCCACTTGGACCATGAATTAGTGCGCCATCAATTTCTTGAAGAATTGTTTCTTCTAGAGAAACTGATTCCATTGCCCGTGGATTTACTAATCCAGCACATTGGAATGGCCGGCCCACTTCACTGTGTTCTTCTAATAGCAATACAGAATGGCCTCTTTCAGACAATAATGTTGCACAACGACCACCTATTGGGCCAGCGCCAACAATGACTACATCCCATATCTGCTGTGTCATTATTCAGCAACCGCAACCGATGAGCAATCAACCTTCTCATAAAATGTGAGAATAATAGATGAATCTCAAGCATTAGCTTTTCTTAGCGAACTTGTATCCAACAGATTCATTCTTTTTCAAGTAAAGTGATGAACTGAAAGGTCGCTGAGTTTTCTTTGAGGTGAAATCATCAAATGGTCCGAGTGATTTATTTTCGATCAATTGTTTTGCTTCTTCACGGGTAATTTCTCTCTTTGAAATTTCCCTCATTAGTTGTATTTTGCACTCTGTGCCATCCTCTTGTGGTTGGTAAGTAGTTTCAGTTTCAATAATATTTACCTTATGAATTGGACAAATTGCGACCACTCCTTCAACAATAGGGAACTTAGTTGCATCTGCAGGTGCAGCACGAGGAGGAAATTCAAATCCAATCTTGTTGCCAGTTCTAACTAGATATGCACTGAATGGACGTCCTCGTTTTGAAGTGAAATCTTCCAACAGTGGCGACTTTCCGTCATTTAGAATTGTTTTTGCTTCCTCTGGAGTAATTGCTCTCTTACACATCTCCCTAGAAACTCCTCTAAACTTACAATCATCATAATCGCAGGCGTATACATTAGTTCCAATACGAATTACTCCATGATCGCAGGCAGGACATGGGCATAATTCCTCATCACTTGATTTGCTGGTTGATTCTCCTCCTCCTGCCAAGATTACCTTTCCTTCATCATCAAGTGTAATTGTTGCTTCATAACCTTCTCCACTACGGTTGAAGAAACCGTGTAAGTCGCTTATTGCTCTGTTTTCAATTAACCTTGACGCTGTAATTCTATCAAACCAACGGCCTGAAGTATCCTTCCATAATACGAAAGAACATCCCTTATCTCGTCCGAGATTTTCGGTACATTGGTAGGAGAGTGTAGTCTCTTTTATTTCATTGTCACATTGTGGGCAATTTCCTAAGGATGGTTCTTTAGCGTATAATTCAACACGATCGTGGTCTCGAATCAAATTTACCATGGAAGTTGTTTTTTCGATAATACTCTGCATATATTTTTCACGAGGTTCTTCTCCACGCTGCACATTTAGTAGTGAAGATTCCATTTCTCCAGTTAATTCCGCTGAAGTAATCCAATCAACTGGGATTCTTCTCAATACATCAATAATTCTAATTCCATGTGCTGCTGCACTAATTGAACCATTACGTGATCTAATAATGTACCCTCTAGTAATCAATTTTTCAATAGTATCTGCTCTTGTCGCAGGAGTTCCTAGACCCTTATCCTTGATAGCAGCTGCTAATTCATCATCATCGATTTGTTTACCAGCATGTTCCATTAGCCTCAATAATCCAGCTTCCTTCAGTCGATTTTTTGGCTTAGATTTTTCTTCCTTAAATTCTGATTCAGTAACGTCTGCTTTGCAAGGGTTTGACGGTAATGAATTCCAACCTTCAGGCAGTGATTGCTTTTTCGGCTTTACACTTCTCCATCCAGGAATTTTAATACATCGAGATTCTTTGATGAAATTTTCCTTTTCAATTGTAGCGATTCTCTTTTGCACATCCCAAGTCGCCTCAGGATACCATGATGCAAGGAATGTTCGTACGATTAAATCATACAATTTAGCATGGTCACCGCTGAGTCCATCAGGAATTTTTCCAGTCGGAATAACGGCAAAGTGATCACTGACTTTCGCATCATTAAAATTACGCTTTGTATTATTCATTCCAGAACCGCCTGTATTCTTAGAATCAACGATTTGTAATGCGTGTGAATTATAGTTATCCTGAGCCGCTAATTGACGAATTGTTTTGGTAATTTCTTCAAACATATCCTCTGGTAAATGTCGAGAATCGGTACGTGGATATGTTGTCAATTTGTAGGTGTCATACAAATCTTGAGCCACGCCTAATGTTCTCTTAGCAGACCATGACCAGATATTATTTGCCTCTCTTTGTAGTGCGGTTAAGTCAAAATTTAGCGGAGGTTTTTCAATTGAATCTCTGTTGCTTTGAGTTACATCTGCTTTAGCATTTGAAGATAGTATTGCTTCAAGTTTTTCTTTTTCCGAAGCCTCTATTATTCGGTGTGATTTGTACTCTGGTCTATCTTCATCATCTTTGTGCCCAGTTCTTTCCCATCTAGCACTCCATGATGCATCTCCAGAACTAAACTTTGCCTCCAATTGCCAGTATGGCATTGCTTGATGTGCTAAAATCTCTAACTCATGGTCCACTATCATCGCCAATGTTGCGGTTTGAACTCTACCAAGTGAAATCGCCCCTTTTTCGGTTCGCTTCTTAGGAAGGAATGAGTTTGCGATTCTTGAACCGTTCATACCAATAATCCAATCGGCTTCACTGCGGGAATATGCAGCATCTCTTAGTGCGCTATATTCATCACCTGGTTTTCTTGTATCCCATGCATTTTGAATAGAGTCATGCGTCATCGATTGTAACCACATTCTGCTTGTAGGAACTTTTGACTTGCTATGTGCTACTATAGTTCTGAAAATTAGTTCACCTTCTCTAGCAGCGTCACAAACGTTAACAATTTCAGTTACGCTCTTATCTTTGATCAATTTTACGATTGCAGAGAGTTGTTTTTTACCTCTTCCACCGATTGCTTTGTACTTGAATTCTTCAGGTATGAAAGGTAATCTATCAACAGTTTTTCTCCAGTCCTTGAAGTCAGCATCATAATCATCCATGTACTTTAATTGCAACAAATGACCGATTGCCCATGTGACAACTAAGTCATTCCCTTGCCAGTGAGTCTCGTGTTTATTATTTGCTCCAAGCACTTTTGCAACATCAGCAGCGACACTTGGTTTTTCAGCGAGGATGAGAACTGCCATGAAATTGAAGGCCAATGCCGACAATACTTGAACCCTCTCTAAGATGGATTTGCAAGGGTTTGTAAATAGATACTTTAGTATCTAGTCAAAATCAAACAATATTTGTTGCAATTTTTTTTTACTCGCCGGAATAATTTTATTGCAAACTATTCCGATGCACTTGTTCATCCCATTTCTTCTCAGAATTAGGGCCTCCACATCCTATGCATCCGGGGTAACCTGCCGACAATAAATCAGTGCAAGCATCTAAGACATCCAGCCATAACTCATCATCTCCTCGAATCCAAACTGTTTCCAAAGTGGGTTCATCATGGGAAACCTGTACAATTGTTCCAGATAATTCATCTTCATCATTTTCCATCTCAATACTGATTTTGTTGGATTCCATTAATATTGGAAATGTGGTTCTAGAAGGTTGACTTTCGCCAAGTTGTATAATTATTTTTTTTGTCAACGAGTGGAATTTATGTGGCAACATTATTCGAATCTGTTGCAATCTTAATATTCTTCTTGATGCTTCACGTACGGCCGGCCATTGGGGGTCAGTGATACGCATATTGTAGTCCATGCGAGCACAAGTCTTGAAGAATACCTTTCATCACCCACTAAACATGGGACTTGGTTATAGCATCTTTGCCAAACCCCTTCTGGCGGTACAGGATTCTGAAAAAGCCCATGGTAGGGCATTGAAAATACTGAGATTAATGGTTTCAAATCCCGTAACAAGAGGAACGTTATCAATTCTATACAAACCATCAAAGCAGGTGCCCACATCGGTATTTGGTACTGATTTTAGCAATCCGTTTGGAATTGCGGCTGGAATGGATAAGAGGGCTGAGGCTTTGCGTGGCTGGGAAACCTTGGGCTTGGGTTTCATGGAAATCGGTGGAATAACTATGCTTGAGCAACTTGGCAATCCAAAACCGAGGATGTTCCGCGCGGGTAAATCGAGGGCACTGGTTAATAGGATGGGATTCAATAATCCCGGCAGCGAAAAAACTGCTCTGCAACTTGACAAACATTTCTCCAAGTATGGAAGGCCAAAAATACCGTTATGGATAAATTTGGGAAAATCAAAATTAACCGAACTTGAAGATGCAGCTGATGATTATTCCACTACCATGCAAAGGTTATGGAAATATGGTGATCTTTTTGTGATTAATGTTTCATCACCAAATACTCCAAATCTTAGAGAATTGCAAAAGGATGATGATTTGAAGAAAATTATTGAATCATGTAAATCAGTAAATGATTCACAATCGGCAACACATGGAAAACCAGCAAAACCAATATTGGTGAAGATTTCGCCTGATGTTGATGATGACCAATTGATAGCAATAGTAAATACAGCCCGTTCTAATGGTTGTAGTGGCATCATTGCATCGAATACAACAACTAGCCGGCCAAATGCAGTTGCAGGCAAGGAACAGAAGGTATTTGCGCAAACTGGTGGGATGAGCGGCATCCCTGTACAATCAAAATCAACTGAAATGATCTCAAAAATTTACAAGATGACCAACGGAGAATTCCCCATTGTAGGAGTTGGTGGGATAATGTCTGGTGAAGATGCTTGGCAAAAAATATGCGCTGGAGCATCATTAATTCAAGCATATAGTGGATTTGTTTTTGAGGGTGCATCATTAACAAAACAGGTCGTAAATGGTATTGAAATGAAAATGCGACAAAATGGCTTTACATCATTAGAAGAGGCAATTGGTAGTGCTCATGGGAGTGATTGATTTGATTGCAAGAAGGTCAAGATTTCTAATAATCGGCGCCCTGATCACAATAGGTCTACTCGGTGTGATAATTTTAGACGCACCAGAACCGACAAAAACTATCGATGTATTAATGGATAATCCAGATGAACTATTAGGAAAATCCATTGCTATTAGAGGAGAGGTAACAGACGGAAGTATTGTCAATGAAACTTCAACTTTCACATTACACGGAGAAGATTCTTCGGTATTAGTTAATTTTTCTCAGGCATCTGTATCCAATGGATTAGGCGATAATAGAACCGTTTATGCTGAAGGAATATTAGTTTTTGAAAATGGAGAATATGTATTTGAGGCCGACATTATCAAAACCTCTTGCCCATCAAAATATGAAGAGCAAGTAGAGGAATAAGACAAATTATTCCACTGTTGCTAATGCGTGTTATTCAAATATAGTCAGTGTTAGGATTGGATGGGATAGGTGGGGAGCTAGGCGTACCCTATACCACAAATCGTCTTTATGGTGGGCTGAAAGCCTTGGGGCGGCGAAAGCGGCCTATTGGTTTCTGTATGCGGACATTGATGTCTCGCCCCCACATGATTCGGGTGCTTTGAACCGTCTTCGGAAGAAAACGGGAATAGGATAACCGAGGGATTAGGTCAGGCCGGGAACGGAGCAGCCCTACTCGGGGCCATGAGTGCTGTGGGGTTTCGGGATGGAGGAAGTGTGCAGATTTGGCCATTAGGTACGAGCGTCCACCTTCGGATTCCCACCTTTTTTTTTTGATTATCAAATATCAAATATTACATCGCAATACCAGCCAGGACCTTCAAAAGTAGGAACTTCTGGCCATTCACTAGTGATTACTTGTTGTGATAATACTTTTTCAAATAGTAATTCGTGACTAGTAACTGCTTTAATTTCAATTTCTCTTGTAATGACTTTTGAGTCAATCCAAGAAACTTGCGCTTGTAAATTTAGTTTACCTTCAGAATGTTCAATCATTATTTGGCAATCTACTAGCCATTGTTGATGTACTTCACATCGATAAAGAACTTCATCCAGCCAGTTGACGAGTAACATATCATAGCATAAATCGTGTTCATCACTATCGATACTCACATTCCACTGCGAGTTATGACGAATATGGTTATTCAGTTTGTTATTTGAATCATTACTCATGAGAATATTCTGCATTCCAATCGTCGCTTCAGCAATTAAATTATTAGGTGAATTAGAAAATGCCCGTAAGCCGATATCGGCTGTAGTTGGCCTAGGCCAATGACTCATAATATCACCTCAGCGCTTGGATACTTGAAGATTCCAAGCCATTTCGCCAATACGATCCACCAATTCATCACGACTTAATACGAATGAATCAGAACTACTTGCTGCAAGAATACATTCGCATGCAGCATTTACCAATTGTGCTGTATGTGAAACTCCAAGCTTTTCTGATATTGCAACAGCGATCGCAACAACAGCAGCATCTACTAATCCAATCATTTGCCTTAAGTCTGCCAATGTACATTCTGCATGAACAGAACTTCCATCATCTGAATATATTGTCACTCCACCGGCGCCACAAACAACAACCAAATTCTTCCAACTATGATTTTTGATTAGAAGGTGTGCAGCGGCATCGCCATTGTCAGCACCCAATCTCCTGCGCATTAATTCCAATCCATTGGCTTGGAAAATTACCCAATCAACACCATGTGTATGATGCAAACCTGTTAATTTTGGGTCAGCAATAATTGGAATATTTTTTTCCGACGCAGCATCGATAATCATCTTAACACCTTCTTCAACAATTACGCCTTGTCCATAATCCGAAATGATTACAGCAGTTGCATCATCCATCTGGAATATTACTTCACCAAATAAAGCCTCAATTGCTTCACCAGGAACTTCCTCATCACCTTCAATATCCCATCTAAGTAGTAATTGTTCCTCACTAACTAAACTCTCTCTGGTAGCAAGAAGTCTGTTTTTGACCGTAGTTGTAATTCCTTCAACTATTGCGATACCAGTTGAATGAACTCCTTCCTCTTCCAATGATTCTAAAATATTCAAACCGGCTCTATCATTGCCGACTACGCCAAATAAGTGAGTCTCTACTCCCATTGAGATTAATCCTCTTGCAACGTGTGCAGCACCACCAACATCTTCTTCTCTGCTGGTTTCTTTCAATACAGGTACTGGTGCGTTAGAATTGAGATTATTTGCGTATCCATGGATATATCTATCCAACATGATGTCACCGATTAGTACAACTTTGCTATGTTCAATTGATTTTACTTGAACTCTTAGCGCGTTTAATTGGTCGTGGATTGCGACTTCTTCATCAGTCATGCCCATATTAGTCCCCTCGTTTTGGTGGTTGTGTGGCCATCATTTGATGCTATCGCGTAACTCGGCAAGAATTTCCGCATGTTGTGATGGTGAAATATTCAATGTTTCTCTCAAAGTTTGTAGCATTGCATCTTCATCTGCAGTGATAACTCCATCCGCGAGCGCAGTTTTCAGTGTAGCCCGATATGTGACAATATTTTGTGGTAATTCAGGTTCGTCAATAGCGCGTTGTAATAATTTTTGATGTGTTAGTTGATCTATACCAAATGCGACTCTAACAGTCTCTAGTAAAGCGATTTCATCTTCAACTAATTCCCCGTCCACCAATGCCTGTCTTAGCATATCAAGGTATATTTCTTCAGGCGGAGGTACCTTTTGGCTGCGACGTGATTCATCAGATAATCTGCGTACTCTCTCCGGATGCATTCCTAAAAATTCAACAACTTCTGACAGTAATTGTTGTTCATCTTTGGTGATCTTTCCATCCTCCCATGCTCTTGCAAATAATCTCCTAACTAATTGCTCTCCTGCTTGTGCATCCAATGAAGCAACACCGTCTGGATTGGAAACGGGTGAAACTACGGGATTTTCGTGATATACCATGGCTTCATCAATATGAGATAACAAATCAAGGGTTAATTGTCCACCCTTTCTTAATTCGGAAATAACAATCATAGAACCGTCCTTTTCAATTTCTCTAGATAATATTTCACTTCTTAATTCAGAAGCCCTTTTGCGTCCTTGTTGCGTTAGACTGTATACAATTCGCCTTTGTTTTGCACCAGGAATATGGCGTTTACTTTTCACTAGGCAACCTATTGATTCTAATCTTTTCAAAGTTCTTGGAACATGCTTTCTTTGAACGTGTACGGCTGCCGATATTCCTGCCTGCGTCAATGAGAGAGGTGCTTCCCACTCACCTTCTGGCATTACATGGTCATGAAGATGCAAAAGCATCCTAACTTCAGTAGTTAAGGAACCAAAAAATCCGTCGACCACATTATCCCCTCTATATTGGCGATGAGGGCGGAAGCACATAGGAGCATCGGTTACAACTTTTTACAATATCAACTGATAGACTGATTTCGTACCTCTAATTATCCGACGCACTCAATAACGCGAGTTGTCAGCCACCAATATGGGGGACCAAAGTCGCAAGTTTACGCCAAGGCAGAGGAACCGCCGTCCCCTTGGCACACAATCGGTAAAGAATGAGGCACCTGCAATTCCACATCCTGCTCCAATAAAGCGTGGTGATTATTGGTTTGTTTCAGCACCACTTGCTTCAAGGTTGCACCAAAAAAGTGGACTTGGACAAACAACATCGGATGGCGGCATCCTGTTGGTCAGCGAAGAGGTTCTATTCTGTCATTGGCACCGTCATATGCCACTTCCAGAGGAAACATGGTTTGCAGAACAATTGGAGAATGATTCACAACACATCGCTCGCGCAGTAGTTTTCGATGTTGCAAGAAGTGGGGGAGAAATAATTGTCCCTAGAGATCATCTCAAAAGCGAATTGATAGAAAAAATCCATCCAAATACATGGGCTGTTAGGTGGAGAAGAAACCAATCTTTTAGCAAACAACTACCTGAGGCACAGACTCGTTGGGCTTGTACCACCGACTCAGTAGATATTTCAGAATTACTAGCATGGGCAAGTGAAGTCAAATCACAGGGATATATTCCGGAACTTTATATTGTCGATGAAGAGATGGATGTAACAATGTATCGCCTTGACATTATTGAGATGAATGGAAACCAAAAAACATGGAATGATTTTACAACTAAACAACAACAATCTATTCAGCAACTATGGGAACAAAAACTTGCTTGGGGAGATGGTTGGTATATTCCAAATCAATCGAAATGGGCCTGGTCTGCTGTTGGTATTGAACATATGAGTGGTAGACTTCTGAGGAAAGAAGAAAGTCAATGGCTGGAAAAAATTCTTTCAAATGAAACAAATTCATCACAAACAAATTCACTATTCGCTCACCTAATGTCGAGAGGGTTAATTATTCGCCCGGGATTCAAATTTGGCTGTCGTTGGAGAGTATATGATGATGCAGTTGAACAATCGCATGCACCTTGGTTAGTGCAAACTGAATCAGATGCACCAACTACATGGGAAGGAATTTGCTTATCCGTAAGGTTGGCTGAAGGTGTGCACAAAAGTTGGGTCTGCATTCTGGGACAACAAGATGATTGGAATTGCTTACAAATAAAACGCTGGTTACCTGGCAGAAATTAATCTATCAATCGTCCCCATGAGTCAACCTCTTGAGGGGTTTCTTCAGAGTGTATTTCTTTCTCTGAATGGCTAATCATTTCAGACACTCCTTCCATACTGTTCATTTTTTCTAACAATATTCTATTGTTTACTTTTGTGTCTCTCATACTAAGAAGAGTCCATAGCATTGCCAAAATTCCAGCTGCTGCAAGCATGTTCGATGGTTTTCTCCACTGTTGCCCAAGTTCTGAAGAATCAGATTTGGCAACAAACTCAACAGGATACTCCCATCGATGTCCAGAAAATGAAATCAACACAATTTCACCATTTACAACCATTCCATCAGTCAATAATCCCTTTGGGTCAATATCTATGATTAATTCACTCGATTCATCTAAAGTAATTTCTTCATTTGTTTCAGCAATTCTTGATAATGGACCGGTAATTTCAACTCTAAATGAATTTGAAAAGGTTCCATCAGAATCAATGATAAGAGATTTTTGTTGTATCTGATTTGTATCTATTATTCCAGAAATTTCACCTGCTATAGGTATTTTACCCAAGGTTAAGATTAGAGTATTTATCTCAAAATATGATGTACCACATGATATTGAGCCAGTAACTGCCGATTGTGTTTGCGGATTTCTAGTGCCGTTAATTGTAGCCGAGAATTCCTTTACCCCGATGTTCATTTGAGCCTCTTGCTCATTGTTGAAAATAATTCTATTCCCATCAGATAATAGCAAATCCAATTCCATTAAACATTCTTCTGAACTAGTAGCAGTAAACACAAAATTATCATCTGGTAGGATTACATATCCATGATCTTGGAGATCCAGTTCTAATGTAGGTGAGCAATTAGGTGCGGTAAAATTTACATAGAAATTATCACTATTTTCAACTGTGGCAATCCATGGAACCAATATTCCATCGTGGTCGAAAATTTTCACTCCACTAGCACCAAATTGCCCCGAATTGAATAAATCATCCGCCTCACCACTATTGCTTCCACTGGTCATATCATTTCTACCATCGGCTTCAATCACAGATAACCAAGGCTGTTTAGGGTCTCTGTTCAATTCATTTTGTTCAACATTTCCAACACTTTTGTCTTGGTAAGTAACGAGGAGCCCAGAGCCTGGTAAATGCGAATCAAAGCCGTTATCAGTTCTATATTCAAGCCAAATTACTTCAGATTGTGATATTTGAATTTTCATCGTATCGCCTTCTTCACTCAATCCAGACATTATTACACTCGGTCCAATACAAGGAGATATTGCACTACTCGGCCATTGTAAATCCATAATTTGCTGGCGCTCAGCACCGATTAATTCTAGGCTTGCAGCAGTGGGTAGAGCAGGCCAAGAACCGCCGCCATTCCAATTTCCACTGGCCATAATATCCCAATCACCAACTCCCTTCCATTGATGAGTTTGAAAGGAATCATGCACAGGATACAAATCTAATGCGCCCATTTGGTGGAGCATTTCGTGAAGCATTGTTCCTATTCCGCTGGAACCAGTTCTCAAACTTGACATTGTGTAGTGGCCTACCTTTAGGTCACCAGAAATAGTAATTGGTTCCTTAAAAGTTGTAAAATGACTCCATATTCTATCACTTGAACCGGTGTTCTCTTCTTGACCATTAGTTGTATGCAGTATTAACAATCGGTCAACCCATCCATCTCCATCTAAATCGAATTGGCTCCAATTAACGCTTGAAATATGGCTTTCTACTGTTTGCTGCGCTAAATCCATAGGCAGAAAATTACCCTCGGAATCAACATCTCTTTGCCCATTAATATCAGCCCCATAATCTGCTAATACACCAGTTGCTCTAGTGACATCATCAGCAACAAATATTTCCACCGACGATTTACCTCCACTTAGTTGGTCAATGTAACTTACCGCACTATCTTGAAGAATGGTCCTTGCTTGAGTAGGACCCCAAACAGAATTTGCCGGAGATTGCTCAAAATCAACAATTAGAACTAACCATCGCTCATCATGCTGTAATTTCAGCACAGGTGAATCATCATCAGATTCAACAACTATAGCATTTTCACGCATCCATTCTTCAATCGTCTCTCCATTTGAATAAGACCACGAACTTGCAAGGAGAAGAATGACCAATAATGGCACTCCGAAAGCAGTTCGCATGACATCGCCTAACGCTCAAATCGTTTCAACGTTGGTGCAATTAGAGTGTTAATTCAATGTATTTATTTTGATATTAAATGCTGACAATTCATTAATAATTGCCTTGATGTCACATCCATTTACATTAACAAACGCTGTATCTGGGTCAAGTTGTAATCCCCAGCGCCTATCAGCAGATCTTGAATCCAATACAATTGCTTTTGGTAAAGTTGCTGTGTTTTTCAGAACTTCAACCAACCTAAAGGGTAGGTCCTCGGCTAACCATGGATTGTTTTGGCCAGCGATTGCAAGTGCAATATCTAAGCCGAGTTGATTTTGCGGAGTTGTTCGGTATGACTGTACTTGCATCAATTCTAATCCCCTAACATCACAACTTAAGGAATGACAATTACTTTTGAACAAATGTGGTAGTGGTTTGGCATCACATCCAGTGATAAGTACATCTGTTACGCGATTAACCCTAATTTCATCCAATAGTGAAAGACGTTCGTTTCTATCATTACAAAGTCCCTCAAATGACATTATATCGAGGTTGGATTTATTATCTGTTAGTATTGATTCACAACCTCCATCACATCGACAATCAGCAATTAGAATATTTCTTTTTGCCCCTTCAAAATCATAAACATGTGATTTTGAATTAATTGTATTAGGCTCAATATTTGTCCAGCGAAGTGAAATGATTTCAACTGCCAATATTGATGCCAGAATAATACTGAAAACAATCATACCACCAACATCTGGTAATGACAATGCAAGTAGCATTACCAACATCCCATGAACTCTTAGCCTCCACCAATCAGCAGTTTTTTGATTTAGATTACCGGTGATTCCGGCAATTACCATAGCCAATCCGGCAATTACTATCAACATCTGAGCCCAAACTAGTGATATTGCAAATTGTAGCATCAATGGAGCATCATATTTTGCTGTAAATCCCATACTGATATTGCTTGAATGTCCAATAGAAAATGCATATGGGACAATTAGTAGAATCGTGATTGACATTACTGATAATATTCCTATAATGCCGCCGATGGCCCAATACAAGAACCATTTTTTTTCACTTGGTAGTAACCCTGATTTTGCAAATGAATATGATTGATGTATTAAGATTGGAATAGATGACAATATTCCTAATATTGTGGCAGATAACCAACGGACAGCGCTCCATCTAGCAGGGTCATAGAGATTTAAGCATCCACTTGAGCATGGTTGCATTATATGTAATAATTGAGTAAGAATAGAATCAATCCAATTCATCCAGATAGCGGTAAATATTAGTGCTGAAACAATCACTAATGTCATTCGATTTGTAAACTCATCAACATGAGAATTGACAGTATTGTCTTTGTCTGTTTCTAATAACAAAGACATGAAATTACCTCAAACCATTGGCAATGGAATGTGAATGCCTCAAATGAGGTCTGTGTATTTCTTCTCAGCACGGGCTTGGACGACTGTTCTATACACGCCAAAAATAGACCAAAGAGCCAACATCCCGAAAAATAGTGAAGCTAATAATTCTAGATCTGTATTTATGGACCAAGCAAATATTACGACCAATATTACTGAAACAATGGAACGGCGGATTCCTTGAGGAACAGCTAGACTCATATCCAAATGAGGAGGGCCACCTGAGAATTTCTTCTCGTAGAATTCTCCTTGGAAAACAGCTGCGACCAACAATATTGAAAGTGTTGTCCAATAGAACATATTTCCATTAGTGAAATATTGGTCTGCAATATGCTCTTGGCGTGCTGCTTCAATTGCTTCAGGATCTTCTTCAGCAACGAATAACGATTCATAGTCACCTACGCTAAGAGTACGCAATGCAAGTCCATCAGCATCATCATTTGTTGTAGTATTGGGGGAACTAATAGAAAATGATAGAATATTCCAATGATCACCTTCATCAAAATTGCCATCGCCATTAACCGCATTACCTACCAATTGGAACGAAATAGAACCGATGTCTTCAGCAGGTGCAGTCCAAGTGACAATCCAATCATTGCCTGGGGCAGATTGAGATACAGCGCCTGGCTCTTCAGTAACAGTTTGAGATCCATCACCTGGAGTCAAAGTTCCACTATTGTAATCCCAAAGCATGAAACCACCTTCGGAGTTGCTAGCGTCTTGTAATGAAACGGTGAAATCATAACTTTGCCCAGTATCATATGAACGAGGAACACCAGAAATAGATACAACGACACTGTTGCTAGGGGAACCTCCACCATGGCAAGAACATCCAGTTTCAACAACTAACTTGCCACCATTTTCCCATGGTGGCCCAGACGATATTCCAAGTGCAGGAGCAATGAATAACAAAGCCATCAAAGAAACGATTAGTAAACGACCACGACGTGATATCATAATCTCACCCATTCATCTCCACCTGTGCTCGCCCTTTGAACATTACTTCTAATTCTTTAGAGATAATCAAATCTCTTTGACAGCATTATTCAATTCAGTCATCATTTTCTTACCATCGCCGAATAGCATCATGGTCTTGTCCATGTAGAATAAATCGTTGTCAACACCAGCATATCCAACGCTCAGTGAACGCTTGATTATTACCACAGTTCTTGCTCCATCAACATCAATGATTGGCATACCAGCAAGTGGTCCTTCTCCACTACGCGCTGCCGGATTTGTTGTATCATTGGCACCGATGACCAATGCGATATCACAATCAGGGAACTCTGGATTGATTTCATCCATCTCAATCAATTGCTCATAAGGAACATTTGCTTCTGCAAGTAAGACATTCATGTGACCTGGCATTCTTCCAGCGACTGGATGAATTGCATATTTGACCTCAGTATCAAATTTCTCAGCCACTAAATCAGCGAATTCTTTTACCTGATGTTGACATTGTGAAACAGCCATTCCATATCCTGGTACAATGATTACTTTTTGTGCACCATCGACCATCATTGCCACTTCATCAGCATCTGAACCTACCTTTGTGCGAGTCAGGTCAGCTTTTTCACCACTGCCTCCAAATGACTTGAATAATACATCAATCAATCTTCGATTCATTGCCTTGCACATAATGAATGTTAGAATAATTCCAGATGCACCTACAAGTGAACCAGCAACTATCAATACTGAATTTGAGAAAATAAATCCTGTAAATGCTGCAGCAATTCCTGATAAAGAGTTTAGCAGTGAAACAACTACTGGCATATCAGCGCCACCAATTGGTAGAACTAAGATAATACCAAGTATACATGAAATTGCAATAATTGCCCACAGATAATCGGTATTAGTCGGCTCTGAAACGCTCATAACAATCAATACAGCAACTGCAATTAATAGAATAATTTTAACCGGATTTAACCAAACAGGTCCCCAAGTAGGTGTCTTTATCCACTTGCCGAAAATTTCGACTCCACCCTTCAGTTTGTACATTGCCAAAAGAGAACCTGTTAATGTCATCCATCCAACCAATGCTGAAAGTCCAGCAGCAACCATTGTTACAGTCAATTCAAGACCTATAGGAAGAGTGCCACCTTCGATATATTTCCATGTTTCAGATAGTGCGACCAATGCACTTGCAGCACCACCAAATCCATTGAATAATGCGACCATTTCAGGCATACCAGTCATTTCAACTTTAACAGCCATCCAATATCCAATTAGCGAACCGATAGTCATTCCAGCAATTATCAGAGTCCATTGTGCCCCTCCCTCAAGTTGCATACTTGCTACTGTTACAATTACTGCAACAAGCATACCAAGTGCGCCTAATTGATTGCCACGAGGGGCAGTTCTAGGGTGACCTAGTTTCTTTAATCCCATAATGAATAGAACTGCGGATAATAGATATCCTACTGAAATCCAATCGCTCATGTAGTCAATTAATGCAGACATTTTAAGCACCTCTCTTCTTCTTTCCAGCAATCATATTCAGCATACGATTCGTTACTGCAAATCCACCGACTACATTGATCATAGCGAGAACTACTGCTACGAATGATAGAATTCCAGAAGTCACTGTATCTCCACCAGCATATGCTACATTGGCTCCAATCAATGCGCCTACAATACTGATTCCAGAAATTGCATTTGCACCGCTCATTAGAGGTGTGTGTAAGGTTGCAGGAACTTTGGTAATCAATTCGACACCAAGGAAAATTGCTAGTACGAATAATGTGATGCTACCGATTAATAATTCTGGACTCATTGAACCACCCCTGCTAAGCGTGATTGCTTATGGTGGATTTCACCATCTTTGCAAATAAGGACGCCACCCATGCCACCGATGTGGAAGTCAGAACCTTCAGGGGCTCCGACCAGAACATCATCATCATCGCTTATGACGACTTCTCCTTCCTTGACCAAAGAGGTCATGAAAGTAGTGAGATTGTTTGAATACAACATGCTTGCTGTATTTGCTAAAGTACCAGGCAGATTAGAAGTTCCTACGATAATTACACCATTACTAGTGGTGGTAACCTCTCCAGCAACAGTATCTTCACAGTTTCCACCAACATCAGCATTCATGTCAACAACAACTGCTCCGGATTTGAAATTTGCAACTGCGCTTGAAGGAACTGTAATTGGTGCGGGTCTTCCGAATATCCTTGCGGTTGTAACAATGATATCAGCATCGGATGCAACACCACAAACTGTATCGTTTACCTTTTGAATAAATTCTCCAGTCAATGGTTTTGCATAACCGGATTCATCTTCAAAGTCATCCATTCCATCTACTTCGATGAATCGTCCACCAACAGATTCTATTTGCTCAGCAGCAGACTTTCTTACATCCGATGCGTATACAACTGCACCAAGACGCTTGGCAGTAGCGATTGCTTGAAGTCCAGCAACGCCACTTCCCATAATTACCACCTTTGCAGGACGCACAGTTCCAGCAGACGTGGTCATCATCGGTATTCCGCGAGGGGTATTTGCAGCACCAAGAAGTACCGCCTTGTACCCTGCAAGGTTATCTTGACTGGAGTTAACGTCCATTGATTGTGCACGTGAAAGACGGCGAGGAATCATATCCATTGAAAGCAATGTAATTCCAGCAGACAAACATTCCTTGACATTTTCAGGGCTTCTAAAAGGATCTGAAACACAAGTTAGATTTGCACCCTTTGAGATTCCATCTACTCCTGGAAATCTGATGCAAACAATATTTTGGCATGCCATTACTTCAGCACGGGTAGAAATAGTTGCACCAGCATTTTCATATTCCGAATCTAGATAATTGGCTGAATCTCCAGCGCCCTTTTCAATAAGGATCTCGAACCCAGCTTTCAACAATTTTTTAACACTACCAGGGACAATTCCAACGCGTGTTTCACCTTCAGGTTCCATAGGTACTCCAAGTTTCATGATATCACCAATAATGTCGAATCCCGCATAAGTTGTATTCAGGATATTTGAGGCGAGCAGTAGGGGGTTTTTAGATAAAGCGCTTTAGATGAATAATTACACCATTTGAGATGTTCAAAAATCGGCCCATTTTATTTTGTCATTTTCCCAAAACTAATTGTGATAATTATTGACAATCATACTTATGGAGGGCCGATGTTTGGGCAAGAATGGGCAAGTGATTCACTATGGCTAATGGACGAAGAAAAATCGCAGTTATTGGAGCAGGAAATGTGGGTGCAACATGTGCATTCGTACTAGCACAAATGAAAGTAGCAGACATTGTTTTGCTAGATATCTATGAAGGATTTGCAAAAGGAAAGGCACTTGACATGAGTCAAAATTCAAACATCTTGAATTACGATGGAACAATTACTGGTACTGCAGATTACGCAGATATTGCAGACTCAGAAGTTATCGTTGTTACATCAGGATTTCCAAGACAACCAGGAATGACCAGAGAGGATTTGATTGGTAAAAATGCAGATATCGTTAAGCAAGTTGGAACTGGTATTCGAGAACACGCACCGAATGCAGTAATCATCATGATTACTAATCCCCTTGATTTGATGACATACCATATGCAGCAAGTCACTGGATTCCCTACCGAGCGCGTCATTGGACAAGCAGGAGTTCTCGATAGTGCAAGAATGGCTCATTTTATTGCACTTGAACTTGGTTGTGCAGAGGAAGATGTTTCTCCAATGGTTCTTGGTGGACATGGTGACACAATGGTTCCTCTTGCAAGATATACTACGGTTGGAGGAATTCCAATCACTCAGTTAATCAGTGAAGAAAGAATTGATGCAATCAGCGAAAGAACTGCAAAGGGTGGCGGAGAAATCGTCAAATTGTTAGAACGAGGTTCTGCATTTTATGCACCAGGTTCAGCAGCTGCAATAATGGCAGAGTCAGTGCTAAACGATCGCAGAAGAGTCATTCCAGCATCTTGCCATCTTTCAGGTGAATATGGATTGGAAAATATCTACATTGGAGTTCCATGTATTATTGGTGCTAATGGTGTTGAGAAAATCTTTGAATTAGAATTGACAGAATCTGAGTTAGAATCATTACATGGCTCCGCTAATTTTTACAAGAGTCAACTCGTAGACATTCTCGGATATTGATTCAAGTACGAATTATTGCTAGCGATTGGGTTTCACCCATTGTTGTAATATTAGCTGGATTACATGTAAGTGTATCAACTTGTATGAGTATTTTTCCTTGACGTTTTCGAGTGCGCATTCGCGTGAGTATTTCTTGTCCAATATAGCACCCCTTATTCTGGTGGACTAATTCCTCAAGTCCACAAGAAAATGGATGAAATGAATTGCTTATCTCATATCCATGCCATGGAATTTTGTTTGCAATTCTCCATTGATTGAACTGCTCAAAAGTTGCAAGATTTTCTGGCCCATTGCCTTTGCTAGCAATTATCAAGGAAAAATTAGCGGAAATATTTGCTCGTGTAATTTCACCATGTGATGAAAAAGTGCCGATAATCTCTTGCTCATTAGTACAATTGAATTCAGCAAAAATATCATTTCTAGATGTGATGTCAGTTATTGAAACATCTTGTCCCAGTATTTTTTTGTGGGTATGATTGATCAAATTATCAAGGTGTGGCAGATGACCTGCTGCAACAATAAATTCACCCATGTGGAACAATGTTATGCAGTCAATTATTTTTGCATTTGACTCAGTGAATATTGTGCGAATTATTTGGCCTTTCTTTAACTCGGTTACTTTGTTCGTGGATAATCCATCAATAAATGGCAGGACATCCTTACCTCTCCATAGTGTTAATGAGGAATCTAATAGGGCCACAATGGGCAATCAAAACACCTCAAGAGAAAGATTCACCACAGCCACAAGATGATTCAGCGTTTGGGTTATTGATTTTGAATCCACCACCCATCAATTTTTCAACATAATCAATTTCTATTCCATCCAACAAATGTGAAGAGTCATTAGGAACAAGAACTCTAAACCCATCAACTGATAGTTCTTGACAATCAACATCAGTCGATTCAACAATTTGCAGGTCATACATATAACCAGAACATCCACCACTCAATACTCCAACGAGCAAGGCATGAGAACGGTCATCTCCGAATGCATCTGATAACATATTTTTAGCGGTCAATGATATTGTTAAATTAACTTCAACAACTTCAGGTTTGACCACTTGAACAGGGCCAGCAGTTTCACAAGTTCCGCAATCCATGTCGGTGCCTACCCCCTCATCGCTATGAACCTGCGCTTTGAAAAACTATACTATTGAGTAATATTTGACTCAATTTCATAGTAACAATCTTTGTTGGAACAGTCTGAACAGACTCTATTATTGGATATTACATTAATTCCATGCCTTTCTTGCATAATTCCTGCAAGAATTCCTTCATCTAGGAGACAAAATATTCCATTCTCTTGAGGATTGCCGCTACAGGAATTACCATTGCGAACAGTTATCTTTGATGCTTCATCGTCTGAAATAATTAATTTGCCCATTCCCATACTTTCCCATTGAGTTGCTAATCGATCCCAAAACTCGTTATCATCTTCTGTATCATTGATTTTCATTGCAATTTCACGACCAATTCTCTTGCCTACTGAATGGAGTAAATCCCCAACATCAATTCCTAGCATAGACAATGCTTGTGCTTCTACATTATCCGGATTTATTGGTTCTTGGCCAGTATTTTTTAGTTTAGAAACATTACCGGAATTGATATTATTTTTTATTCCGTTGGCTAAGTTAGCCTTTAATTTCGCGTAAAATGAACCTTCTCCAAGTGAATACTGTAATGGTTCAGTAATTTCTCCATCAATGATTCTCGCTCGTGCAACAGAGTATGAAGAGGCAGCAGCCCATTGAATTTGTAATAATTCATTTTGAGCCTTCAAGAATTCAGAACTTTCGATTAATAGGGCAGTGTCTTCCTTACCCCGCCCAGTTGGGTTATCTTCGCTATATACAAATTGAATTCCAAATTCATCATCAATAAATGCTCCTTGCAATGATAATTGTTCATGGTGCCTAACTTCGATTAGTGGAGATAAATCATCAAAATATCTAACAGTCTTCTTGTCTACACAAGCTACAATATTTATTTCAACACCACGTTCAATAGCATCATCTAATACTTTTTTTCCACCGATTCGCAAGAAGTGTAATATGCCCCATCTTCCGAGTAATAGCCACACTTTTGACTCCGCTTCTGCAAGAAGTGATTCGAAAGTAGCCATGATTTGGTGCCTGTCTTTAATGACAGAGAATGTCGCTTCATTAACATGATTTTCAATAGACATTAATGCCATTGCAGGTCCTGTAGTCAATTCTTCGAGATGTTCTTCCATGCGTTGCAAATCGATTTTTTGTTTGTGGATAAGCAACTTGAACACTTCACTGATAGTATTACCAGCAAATCTCATCGGCTTGTCTAATGTTGCTCTAATCAATCCCTGCTCCTGTAATTTACGAAGCGAATTGTATGCATCCATTCGCGATAATCCAATTCTTTTTCCAACCTCGCTAGCTTTTGAAGGGGGATTGGCGGCCAAATCAACGACAATTTGTGCCTGTTTTAACTCGAGGCCTGATTCCTCTAGGCGCAGCATAATTGAGGTCATATCATCTCCGGACATGTTACTTGTCCAGCGCTCTTAGTTTTTCAACCCATTCACGCGAACAAATCACGATTTTTTCCTTATTTTCTTTTGGCGTTCTTTGTTTAATATAGTGCAGCGTCGAATCTGATCTTTGGCTCTTTTCGCTTCTGCGGTTGACAAACCACGAGGAATTGATTGCTCAAAACACTTGATTGCATCAGGGAATCTTTCCATTTCAGCATATGCTGTTCCCATATTGTACAATGTCTGGCCCCTTACTTCTTTTGGACGAATAAGCATTGCTTGATGGTATGCTTCTACACATCGTGGATATTCTTCCATGTAATAGTATGAGTTTCCACGACCGTTAAGAATCCTAATTACCATTTCATCATCATCTTTGAAAGATGGCAGCGCTCTGTCAAAGCATGTCAATGCTTCCTTGTACTTTCCATCTTCAATTAATTGAACACCTTTATTATACCATGCAATATCCTGATTAGCGACAGATTTAGACATAGTTTCTCCAACTACATTTAGAGATGCTGCATGTGTAGCATCTAATGCAGCTTTTGCTAAATCAACAGCGGGGTTTTCATCTATTATATTGTTAGCAGGCCTTGGCTCAATTGGAGCCATCAGCAAATCATTCGCTTGTTGATTTTCTTCAACTTTAGCAGGGGCATCAGCAATGTTCGGAGTGACTGGGGCGAGTAAAATATCTGAAGGAGACTCAACGATTGCTTCCAATTGTTCTTCAGGCTGAGGAACAGGAGTTAATGGCTGGCCGAGGGGTTCAATTTCCTGCTGAATTTCTTCAACAACGGTTTCAGTTTGCTCCATTGCCACAGGCTCTTGTACGACTACTGAAGGCGCTGGACCATTTTCTATTTCATTAGCTTTGGAATGGCATTTCTGTGCGGTTGCAAGATCACCAGCCTCTTCTAGTGAGCGGGCTAAACCTCTCCAGTTAGCAGCATTATCACCATCTTCTTGGATTAGTGATTTCCAGGTAGTAACGGACTTGTGATGGTCTGAAATTGCTGTGTATGCTCTAGCATGTAGAGATGAAGTCCCATCTCCAATAATTCCAAGAGCCTCTTGAGCAAGTTCTGGTCCTACTGGTAGGGTTGGAGGTAAACCTTGTGTGGAATCAAGTACATTTGCTTCACCTTCAGCAATTTCGATTAATATTTCAGCCATCTCGGCCACTCTTTCATCATTTGAGTCAATTTTTGCGACGATGCGTGTTGCCATCAAATATGTTTCAACATCACTCAACTGTTTTGATAAATCACTGAGTTTTATTGCTGCTTTATGGTAATCTGGTTGGATTTCAAGTGCCTTTTGGTAGCATGATTTAGCCTCGGAAAAGTTTTCTCCACGTTGATGAATTGAGCCTAGATTAAACCAGCCACTTGAATTTGAAGGGTCAAGTGATTGTGCATGAGTAATCGCAGCAATCGCATGCGAATCTAATTCAAGTCTAGCCATTGCTCCACCTGCAACTCTCCAAGCATCTGCATTTTCTGCTGCAGTTGTCTTTAGATGTGGTTTCAATATTGATAGTCCGCCCGCCGCATCTCCTGAGCGGATTAGTTCTGTTGCTTCTTCAACGAGTGAATCAATATCTATTACAGGTTGCTCAACTACTTCTTCAACTTCTTGCGAATGTACTATTTCTTCTTCAACCACTTCTTGTACAGTATCCGCAATCACTTCAACGGGTTGTGGAGTGGCAACTGGATTAGCCTCTAATCTGACAATTACTTCTTCTGTTGCCGCCACAACGGATGCGGCAGATTTCAATTCAGAATAGTCTAGGTGGGAATCACCATCGTGGTCGTGATAAACTGCCTCTTGAAGTACGGCTTCCATATCAGCAACTCCAACATCATCCATTACTGCAACCACAGTTGCTTCTTCATAGGAATTAGGTGATGCCACAATACGAGGAATATCTGTTACTGGAATATTTGCTTCTGCACTCTTACATCGCTTTGTAATATCTACTAGGGCAGGATGTCCTGGATAAAATACAAGCCCTTTCATGGCCATATCATATGCTGGAATCAATTCACCCATTCGCTCCAAAATACTGGCTAGATTTGCTGTAGCAGGTGCGTGGTCTGGATTTAGATCAATACATATTTGGAATGATTGCTTAGCACCTCGCGCATCTTTTTGCGCTTCTAATAATACTCCTCGGTTAAACCATGCCATGTCACAAGATGGGTCAAGTGCAATTGCCTTGTTAAACGCAGCAAGCGCACCTTTTGCATCGTTTTTTCTTGAACGCTCTTCACCCACAGTAATCAAACCGCGAACCATCTCTTCATTATCATCAATATCATCTAATTCTGGAAAAACATCAGCCGCCATTGTCGTACTAGTATCAATTATTTCATCTGACTGGACTTGGCCAACATTTTCTTCAACTTCTACAGCAACTGGAATTTCTTCCAACATGCTTCCTAGACCCGCCGACTCCAGAGCAGCAGCCATTGAAGCCAATTCGTAATCATCCACATTTTCATCTGTTTGAGCATTATTATTTTGAACCGAATCAACTTCATTGCCATCTGTCATAACAGTCACAATATGCAAGGGACCACCTAATGCGGATAAGAGTTGCTTATCGTTGGGTCTAATTTTTTGTCAACATTCAATATTTTTATGGCAAATGACATTAACTTTGGCTACCTAGCGAGAATAAGAAAGAGATAGGTGTTTCAATGTCCACTCAGATTCCGCGTTTTGAAGATGATTTTGGTTCCACATATTTATTGGTTAAACCAGGAACCTTTGTCATGGGAAATATGTCAATAAACTCACCACGAAGAGAATCACCTTCCCGCAATGTCAATATTACGGAGCCATATTTTTTTGGACAAATGCAGGTCACACAATTACATTGGCAGTCGGTAATGGGTGATAACCCAGCGAAATTTTGTGAAGGATGGTCAGCGGGATTACGGCCAATTGAAAATGTTTCATGGGACGACGCTCAGTTATTTGTCGACAAATTAAACGCAGAACACAATGATTCATTGCGATTAGGATTGCGAGGTATTTGGAGATTACCAAGTGAATCAGAATGGGAATATGCTGCTCGCGCTGACACCATAACACGCTGGTCCTTTGGAGATAGAGATTCAGATTTAGACGAACATGGCTGGCACGCTGGAAATTCCGGAGCATCAACTAGAGAAGTCGGACAGAAAAAGGCTAACCAGTGGGGTTTTCATGATTTTCATGGAAATGTGAGCGAATGGTGTCTGGACGATTGGTGTGATGACTATTCTGATGCCCCAAGCGATCAATCTGCAATGAAAAATAGTGAGTCAAATCGCAAAGTACACAGAGGAGGAAACTGGTTCACAGAAAGTGATTCAACACGTTGCTCAGCTAGAGGGTCTTCTCAGCAAAATATCTCAAAAGATGGAATCGGAATTCGCTTGGTGTGGCAACCAAATTAAACAGATAAATCATTAACTTGGATTTAGAGCATTTGCTATGGCAACCCTTTATCATAATCCACGTTGTTCAAAATCGCGCCAAGGACTTGAACTATGCAATGAATCTACAATGGAAGTAGAGATTGTACACTATCTCAAATCATCTTTGACAAAAAGTGAGTTGGAGGAGATCATTTCAAGGCTTGAGGGATGTGTTTCTGGATTAATTCGCAATGGAGATGATGCATTCAAGCAATCGAATTTTACAACACTTGATTTAACCAATAGCAAAAATGTGCTAACTATTCTTCTCGAATTACCCCAAGTAATGCAAAGACCTCTATTGGATGATGGAAAGCGAGTAATTATTGGAAGGCCGCCACAAAATTTTAGTGAAATTTTAGGCTAATATTTTTCTCCATCCAATAGTGAAATATCAATTTTTAATCGTCCATCTAATTCATCAAGAACTTGCCCTGCAGGAGTAATACCTGGTCCAATGTTCCACTTTCCATCAAAGGGCTTGTCTAGCGCCAATACTAGATTGTTAGCGATTAATGAAGCGATTCCCAGAGTTGTTCTATTTACTACCGGTGCGATTTCTTCATGGTATGTGGAATCTAATTGATTACATATTTCCTCAAAATCTTTGGTACCATCGCATAATTCCCAAAGCAAACTATTCATTTTGTCAAGTGGTCTCCTTAATTCTTTAGGCGCTCGTAATAATTTTGCGAATATTGACTCAATTTTCTTAAACTTTTTTTCAATGCGAATGACAATTTTTCTGCCACTGATTCCATTACCTTCTGGGTGAGGTCCAATTTCTCCATAGCGTCCCCACCATACCGGTAGCCTACAGGGATACTTCCCCGCATATGTGCTATTCGAGGAATCAACAATTTCAGCCATAATAATCACTTAAAATTCAGTTAATGTCCATCCCAATAAACTAATCATTGCAATAATTCCGCTAAAGGCAACTAGTTTAGTCAACTCCTCTTTGGTGGTGAAATTACGTAGATACCAAGTGGCAACTCCACAAATTGAAACAATAAATAGCAATCCATACCATAGTGGAGGGTATGTTGCCATATACATCTCCAAACAATGTTCACCTTTTGCTTTATCTAAAGAGTTCCATCTAAATATTGCTGACCGTAGTGATTCCACTGTTCCATAGACCAACCTACAGGTAAACCGGCATCAGGTAGTGGTGGGCCAATAATTTGAGCAGGACTTTGACTCTCTTGTTCTGTATTAACAACTTCAATTTGAGGAGGTCCTGTTGGCGCATTAGATGGTTGGTCCGTATCACTCATATGCTGCGTACTAGTATCGATGGAGTTTTGGCTCACAGACGGGCCACTAATATGAGAAATCGGCGGTCCAGAAGTTGCAACCAATGGGACTTCTTCCTTTTCTTCAGTGTGTGACATTTCATCGTCTTCCGATGAACGCTTTTTAATTAATACCGCAATTAATGCGATAAATACGAAAAATGCGAGTCCACTTGCCACTGCCAACTCTGTACTGAGTTCGAATGATTCATCGCCTTGAGGTTGGAAAAATATTGATTGTTTATCATGCCATGACAAAAACCCATCTTGGCTCTCTACTGTGATTTCTATTTGGCCCTCAAGTATTCCATTAAGTCTGTGAATATCACAAGAAACAAATTTTTCCTGCGCATTAATGTGTCCAGGAGAGGTAGTGATAGGGTATCCACTTTCATTCATTAGAACTCCAAGACAAACCACTTGCCACCCTTCGGGAACAGTACTTCTAACAATATAATTTTCATTCACAGTTGACGTGCTTGTTAGATTAATCCAAAGTGGAACTGAAATACCAAACTCATTTGTCTCGTTGCTAATAGGGCTAGAAGTTGTTGTCATTGAACGTCTTGAGTCAACAACTATCATCGCTTCATGATCTAAATTATATGGGCGCATTTCAAAATCTAATCCGCCAACAATTTCAAATCTCACAACAATTCTTGTATTGAGCGAAATGTCCTCGGGAAGAATCATGTCAACTGAGAGAGTCGTTTCTTCTCCACCTCTAAGTGTAATCGTTGACCACTCATCGACTGGAAGAGCACCGCCATTCTCGCCTACAGAAAAGAAACTGATTATTCCAGAGGTTGGCGGAGATGTTGAAATTATTGCTCGTACCGAAATTTGGTTATCTACAGCATTCCCAATATTTTGGATAGTAATATTTGCAGATGTGGTTGAGCCGGCCATGACCCCCTCTGGGCTGGAGGAATTGGTGATGAATGGCTGTTTATGCGACGAAATTATTGCATTTGTTTCGATAAAATTGTCTGATGGATTAATGTCTATTTCAGCTGAATCAGAGGATAATGCAATTTCTATCGTATGCAATATTCCTGCTGATTCTGTCATTGAAATTAAAATCCAGATTTCGACAGTTTTTATGTCCTGTAAATCGTAAGAGGCTGACAATTCAATAGGGCCGGTGTGATTTTGGTCTGCGACTCTAATCCACCATTGCCATGTATTCGGCAAATTCGGCAGATCAATCATCGCATCAGTTGGGCCATTACCGTCATTTTCAATTTCAACTTCAATTTTGTTTGCAGCACCCGGAATTAGTTTTGTTGGTGATTCAATAAGTCGAATTACAAGGTCTTCAATAACTGCGACTTCAAGTTCGTTAAATTCATCGCCCATAAATGACATTCCACTTCTTGTTGATGTGATAATTGGTGTTATCGTCGGCCCATCATCACCTGCTTGAGCATTTTCAGGAGCCGTCACCTTTGCAGTAAAAGTAGTCGAATCTCCAGGGTTAATCACAGCATTAGGTCTAGTAGGTTGTTCAACATCCCAGAATAATCCTCCGCTTGATTGAACTGACATCTCAAAAATATCTTGCCTAGTAGCATGATTTGTTATGGTAAATGAAATCATCTTACTTTCACCAGCAGTAATCACCCAATCATCGGCGGATTGCGATATGGTTTGGACTACGCTGGCATTGGATATCATCGATGCTGAGATATCGATTTCAATTTCATGGAATCTACTCGTATCATTTTGTGATGTTGCAGTTAATTTGAATGTTGAAAGAGTGTCTGGAGGGCAATCATTTGGTAGTGACATAGTCATAAATATCTGCACCGGTGTATCTGGTCTAACCAGTATACTACTCGCCTGTGTCCATTCTAAACCAACTTGCCAACCATTCGGGAGCGTAGTTTGGTCAATTGTCAAGTCAAATACATCAGTTGCTGCACCTATGTTTTCAACAAGTGCAGAAAATGTACAGGTGCTACCCGGTGGGCAACTAGGTCTAAACTCAGGCCCAGTAATCAGTGGAATTCTATCAGCTAATACCTGAAATTGAACTGGTAAAGTAGTATTGATCTCATTGTAGTAAGTAGAGTATGCTTTGAAAGTCATTTGAGTAAATCCAGTAGATTCATTCAAGCCCGGCATTATTTTCAAATCTATTTGTTTTGATTCACCAGGGAATAATGACACTCCGGTTTGTGGATTTAACGCAATGCCGTTGGTATGAGAATAATATACTTGCCAATCAGATGGTAAACCTATCAATGAAGGGATAAATGAATCTGTGATATTTCCGTCATTTGTCACTTCAACTCTAACCGAGCCCCAATCACCTGGCAATGAACCTATTGTGGAGACGCCACTTGAACTCAAACTATATTCTGTCACTTTCACTTTTTGATCATACAATATTACTAAGTCATCCAACCAATAACCAATATCAACGCCTGTAGAATCACTGATAAATTCAAACTTGAATTGAGATTGTGAATGGAAATCGGCTTGTGGAACCGGAATTAGTGGCGAAGAATATCCTTTATTGTTGACGGTAAAGGTTTGCCAATTACTACCATCAGCAAAGTTATTGTCAATGGTATTGCTAATCGTTCCCAATTCATTCCAACCACCTGCAGTATTCTTTGAGTACATTTTCAGTTGGTCATTTGAAGCAGCGCTTCCGGTGTAGAAAAAAGTTAATCCATTTGTTCTTGTAGGATTTTCAACAGCATCTGATAAATCAAGAACTGGTGTAATTAGAGATGTTTGCATTCCATTGTTATATGTTGAACTAGAACCAGAACCGACATGACATGATTTGCCTTTTGAGATTGAAGCATCTGTGTTTGACGACCACATATTTCCGATAGTCCATGAGGTTAAAACATCGCAATTGTAGTATTGATATCCAACTGCAAACCCTCTTGACCAAACATCATTATTCGGGTTATCATCAAGAATTGTTGAAGTAACAGTAATTTCAATCGTGTGATTACCTGAATAAGTCGGGGTAAATTGATGGTCAATACTATTCGATGAACCACCATTAATTGATGCCATTTGAATCGTATCATTTACAAGCTCAAATTGAGTATATTCATTGTGCAATAATTTAATGTTAATATCTATTGTTCCTGATGGATTTGTGCCAAAGTTTTCAACGACTATTTTTGCACTAATCGGCACATCTACCATTGCATCTATGACAAATAGATTAAATGGTTTATTAAATCCTAAAATTGGGAAATTAGATGAAAACATGCGGTATTTTCCTTCATCAACAGAATTTGGATAACTATAGGTGGAGTTTGTTACAGCCAAATCAACACCAGTTGCTCTAGCAGAAACAGCATCAATATTTTCCTCCACTAGGCTATGATTCTCAATAGAAATATTTGAAGACAATAATATCATCAAAACCAATATCAGCGGTAATCTACTCATGCCCCTCATGTCGGCACACTGCTTCAATCTATATGAGGACAGTGTCACAATTTTAATATCTCATCACTTAGAATATTATTTTCATTAATTGGCATTAATTGAAATTTCATCCTCGGATTGCTGTTGTTTGAGTTTCAAATTATCTCTCTTTTCCTTTGCTCTAGCAGCAAAAAATATTGTAAAAGATGGAATTAATATCACTGCAAAACATCCGACTACTGATGCTAATGCCCACAAGAACTCTGTTGCAGCATCAACTGAAAACACAGAAATTGAAGCAAATTCTTCGTTAACACTAATCAACATGATACTTGGATTGGTGCTTCTATTTCCTTGCTCAATAATTTCTACGCGTATTGTCGAAGGTGAATGAAAATATTCAATTTCTTCACGGGCCCTTTTCTCAGCAGCATTGATATCCTCCCCATATACTGAACCATTATTTCTTCGCGCAGGGTCTAATTCGGTTAGTGTAACTATTGAAACTTCTTCCCCACTTTCAGAAATTATCTGGTGTGTAATATTTTGTTGACATTGTTGCTGGCAGGAAAAATCCCTTGCGCCGGCAACTCCAAGCAGGTGGTGGCTAAACAAACCCGCTCCATTTGATAATTTTACAATGGCGCCATCTGATAACTCCATTGCAGTTAGATTTACCCATGTCAAATTTTGTCCATCAACTGCAAACTCCCAATGCCAAGTAGTAGTATTATCTCCATCATCATACAATTTTTGAGGTTCACTATCTGACATTTCAGTAGAGACTGCTTCTGTTTCATAAATGTAGTACGAAGGGGCTATTGTTGCGCCATAAACTGCATATGATAGCAAAAAAATTAGCGTGAATGAAAGTCCCAGAAGTGTCCGAAGAAGGTTCGGATTTTGGGCTAATGCTTTCTTCATCATGCGTGGCGTAAAGTAACCACTTCATCAACACTTGCACAAAAAAATACCCGTTAATCAAGCAACAGATGGCCAATCAGTACCCCGCTCATACCCGTTTCCTTGATATAGGGGAGATAAGTCGGCGAATTGCTTGGTGTCTTATCATGACCACGTTCTACGATATTCCTGCTGAACTCCTTATCCCAGCTCTTGCTGAGAGAATTGCATCAACCGATGGAATTGAAACTCCAGATTGGGCTGGATTTGTCAAGACTGCAGTTTCACGTGAGCGCCCACCATCCCAAGAAAACTGGTGGTACCTTAGATCTGCTGCACTTCTTAGAAAGGTAGCAAGAGAAGGTCCAATCGGTGTAACACATCTTTCACAAGCATATGGTGGAATCAAGGATAATGGTGCAATGCCAAATACACCTGGTGTTGCAGGACGACATATTATCCGTACATCTCTTCAACAACTTGAATCCGCAGGATTGGTTGAAAAGGTTCCAACAAAGACCATTGAAACAGAAGATGGAGAAGTTCAACTTTATGCAGGTCGCAGAATCACTAGTGCTGGCCAAAAGATGCTAAACGAAATCGCTCATGGTTGCAGAGATGCTGCAAATGAGCAATTCCCTGGTTTAGATAAGTACTAAGGAAGTGAAGTGGTGAATACAATGGTGACAACTCAAGATAATGAGTTGTCTATATTGAGAGAACAACGCCGTTTAGAGTTGCAAAAGCAATTACAACAGCAAGCATCAGCGCAAGCAGATGCCGAGATAAAAGCACAACAAGCACAAGTTGATGAGCAAAATATCAATGCAGCAATCAAATCAATTCTTTCTCCTGAGGCCCGCTCACGTTTAGCCACTATTGCAATGGCTACACCACAGCGTGCAGACAGCATCAAAGTAGCTTTGATGAAAATGAATCAAGAAGGTAGAATTCAAGGTATTATCAACGATGAGCAATTCAAGCAATTGCTCGCATCACAATCCAAGAGCCGCCATAGTGCGTCCATCCGAAGAATCTGAGAAGGTGCTCGAAATGTCAAGAAATAAGCCAGCCGCAAAAAAAATACGCCTGTTAAAAGCAGGAAAGCAGAATAGACGTGTCCCTGTTTGGATCATGTTGAAGACCGACCGAAACACGGTATCTCACCCTAAGAGACACCACTGGAGACGCAGTAAGCTACAACGCTGAGGTGTTATTATGGCTAGAGCAAACCAATCTGAATTAGTAGTTCCATTGCGCCATGCATGGAATATTACTAGATACAAGCGTGCACCACGTGCAATACAAATTATCAAGAATCAAGTAATTCAACACTTGAAGGTAACAGAAGAAGAAGTTGTCTGGATAGACCCTGCAGTAAACGAGTACATTTGGTCTCGTGGAATTGAAAACCCTCCACGTAAGATCAAGTTGCAAATTACTCGCCACGACGAGCCAGACATCCCTATCGAAGTAAAATTATTTGAGGAGTGAATATTATGGGAAATATTAGACCAAGTTTCATTAAAATTAGAGCCATCCGCCTAGTCGAAGAACACGGTGAGAAATTCACTGAAGATTTTGACCATAACAAGGTAATGGTATCACAATTAACTGATGTAGAATCCAAGAAACTAAGAAACTGGATTGCAGGATACGTCACTCGTTATAGACTACGCCGCACTGATTGAGGTGTTCACGTGTCGGTGCGCGTTTATTGGAAACGCACACCTGTGAGCGTTCACCACTCCAGAAGAGTAGTGTTAGAATCGCTAATTCTCTATCTGAGAAATGTTCACGGAATGCGTAAACGTTCGATAGTAATGGAAGATAAAGAAGAGGGAGGTTTCCTCTTTTTCATGTATCAACCATGTGATCCTCGATGGATTAATGCCTGGCAAGAATCTTATCAAGAGGAGGAATAATTATGGGCGATAGAGTGGATTTACCTTTACCAAAAAGTGAATATCAACTCGAAGTTATTTTGGTTGGAGCAACTCATCCAGGGAATCTTGGAGCAGTATGTCGGACCATGCTCAACCATGGATATTGCAACCTGAGATTAGTTAACCCCATTTGCTCTCCAGACGATGTTGAGGCAAGAAAAAGAGCCAAACATGCTGGTATGATATTGGAAAATTGCCAAACTTTTGATTCCTTAAAACAGGCGACAGAAGATGTATCATTGGTAATAGGAACTTCTGGAAAAAGAGAAAAAGGTAAGAAGACTTTTTTCCGCCATTTTTTGTTTCCTTGGGAAGTGGCAGAAAAACTTTCAACATTTAATGAAAAGGTAGCAATAATTTTTGGTGAAGAAGGAAAGGGTTTGTCGACTGAAGATTTGGAGTACTGCGATTTTTTACTAACACTTCCAACATGGGAAGGATATCCTATCGCTAATTTGAGCCATGCAGTAAATAGCGTCCTTTACGAGTTGCATAGAAACAGAGTAATCAATAATCAAGGTGGTGACCCTGCATTACCTAGTATTGTTCCATTAAAGCGAAACATCAATCCCCAACTTAGGGAAAAGTTGAATCAAGCGATTACTGAAATGGCAGAATCTCTTTCAGGTTTGGAGGAACATACAGTAAGTTTCCAACAAACACTACAGCGTTCACTTATGCGTAGTATGCTAACCAATGATGAAGCTACAAGAATCCTTGGCGGATTAGTCGAAGCAACTACTGCAATTCAACATCTTAAAGGAGATGAAAATTGGCAAAGAAAACGACGACGTCGAATTGAATAATCAGACTCTCCAACTTGCAATACTCTTTGGAGTTTCACGGCAATGCATGGCAATTAGCCTTAGTCTATTGCCATATGAGGTTTTGATATGCGGTTCAACTTGGTCAAATGCCCACTTGGCTAGATTCTCCGCTGTAGGGATGAATGGTACGATAACTGTTCGATGTTCATCATCCATCATAGAGCATGCAGCAAGACCTTTTTCATCACCAGAATATACCACGAAAGCATGGTCTATTACATCATGGACATATTCAGTTAGTATCGCCGAAACATCTGAAAAATCGATTAACATTCCTTCTTCAGATACTCCGCTTTCAGTTACAATATCACCCTCAATCTCTGCCTCAAAACGATAGCGATGCCCATGCATATGCCTACACTTACTTTTGTGGTTAGGAACTCTATGTCCTGTATCAGTTTCAACATATCTTCTAATAATCGTAGTCATTTTCATCTCTCCTTAAAATCCATTGATGCTGAATTAATGCAATATCTTTCACCACCAAATTGAACTGGTCCATCATTGAATACATGTCCAAGATGTGCATCACATTTACTGCATCTTACTTCAGTGCGAATTCTACCATGAGAATTATCTTCCACTCTATTGATAGAAGCATCTTCAAGTTCACTATGGAATGAGGGCCAACCACATCCTGAATCATACTTTAATTCGGAATTAAATAACATGTGACCACAACATAGGCAGGAATATTCGCCTTCCCGTTTTTCATCCCACAACAGTCCACTAAATGCTGCTTCTGTACCACTTTCTCTCGTGACATGATATTGTAATTCACTCAAGCGTTGACGATAATCCTCATCTCTATGCTTACTTTCAATTGCAAGTGCATTACTTAATACAGCATTCCATGAAGTGACATATTCGACAGGATCTTCTTTTCCAATTGCATGAAATGCCAAGATTCGTTCTATGTCTGCGCCACTAGTTCCACTTGCGCGGCCCAATTCATCAGGGTCATAGGAAGTATTAGTATTGCGAAATATTGTTGAAAAATCTAATTCCAATTTTTCAATTGCAAGTTCAGCATCTCGGAGAATTGTTTCTTTATCGCCATCTAAATATGGTAACTTAAACGAAACTTTTTCGCTATCCCAATTACCTACTGCGAATGCATGGCCTATAGCTTGATAAAATTCAGGCCTGCAGTCAGGATATATTTCGTGGTCTCCACTGTGGACACCCAAAGCGATTTCTACATCGCAATTTTCCTTTAATGCAATAGACAATGCATAACCATAGAGAATAGAAGAGAAAATTGCATTTCTATTTGGAACTACGGTGGCTTTCATCGCTTCTTCTTCATAGTGCCCCTGGGGAACTTCATCGCCTCCAACGATTAGGCTAGAATGGAATAGATTCATCGCGCTTGACAAATCTACAATACGGTGGACAACTTGAAAACCATTTTCTTCAAGATATGAAATATTTTGCTTTGCCCTAGTTAATTCAATGTTATGCTTTTGACCATATTCATAAGATAGACAATCAACAGAATATCCATCAGCGAGTAATCTCATCAACAAACTAGTCGAATCCATTCCTCCACTAAATGCCATTACTGCTCTCAAAAAACCCCCTCCTTAATCTATGCCCATCCATTTATGAGTTTGAAGACTTAGTCTCCACTGAGGATTCTTTTTCACAACATTTTCTGTGAGTGCAAAATTCTTTCCATTCCATTCAACGCTCTCTGAATGCAAGTAACATGGTTGCAAAAACAGATGTTCAAAACCCTCTTTTATTGCATCATACATTGCAAGGTCTTGACCAACATAAACGCATTTTAATTCATCACCACTAGTTTGACGTATCGATACATTTGGATATTCTTGGTCTTTTGGAGAAATGGTTATCCAATCCAGTAATCCATCTGGAATTTCAATAGTGCCATTACTTTCACATGATAGTTCATAGCCACGCGCTTTGAATAGCCGATGTAGCGGCCATAGATCATTTAGCATCGGCTCACCGCCAGTGAATATTATTCGTTTACAATCAAATTTTAGGACCTCTGATAAAATGTCAATTGCGGTCATTGTTGTAAAAGTTTCAAAGTCAGTATCACACCATTCGCATTGCAAATTGCATTTTCCAAAGCGAATAAAAACATGAGGTATTCCACATTTAGCGCCTTCACCTTGAATTGAATGGAATATTTCTACAACCTTATACTCCATGGCTAAATCTGAAGGATTGTCAACAGAAGCGTTGCCCGAAATCCCACAATTTCCAAATTCTCCATTCAAGTTACACACCTCACATTTCACAAAGGACGGCTGTGAATTAATTGCATTAATTCGGCTCTAGCTTCTGAATTATCGAAAAACACTCCCCGCATTGCAGAAGTAGTCATTACTGCATTTTGCTTGCCAACACCTCTGCACTGCATACACCCATGAGCGGCCTCAATAATTACAGCGCAACCTAGTGGTGCAAGATGAGTTTCTAAATCATCAGCAACTCCCTTGGTAATGCGTTCTTGATTTTGTAATCTTCTTCCATGTAACTCAACTATCCGCGCTAATTTAGAAATGCCAACAATACGTTCAGTTGGGATATATGCAACATGTGCTCGTCCCTTGAATGGTTGCAAATGATGCTCGCAAGTTGAATGGAATTCAATATCTCTCAACAAAACAATCCCATCATAACCCTCTCCATTGAAAGTGGCTTCAAGAATATCTCCTGCACTTTGAGAATAACCAGAGAATACTTCTTGCCATGAATCAATTACCCTTGTTGGAGTCTTCATCAACCCTTCTCTATCAGATGAATCTCCTTCTAAATAGTCCAATAATGTCTTTATTGCGGATTCCGCTTCTTGTTTAGTGGTCATTTCAATTACTCCTTCTGTATATTTCTTCCATGTCTTGAATCAATTTCATCAAGTTGATCAAGTAATTTTCTGCAAGCAGTTCTTACAGCATCAGCAAGGCTGACAAATTTCTTATCATCGCCTACATGTTTACGTAAATCTTCGGTTAATTGGCTCGGCATGTCCAAGGAAATCTTAGGCATATCTCGTCCTCCGCACAATGTAATATAAGTATTACTGGAGTATTACTATGCTATTACTTGAGTAATATTATGGGATTGGTTATTGTATTTCATCCATTTTTTGAAAATTATCACAGCAATACAAGAAGTGTATCACTAAAAATGTTCAAAACCCTCCTACGATTACAATGTTTGATGAGTGCTAAAGTTGAGCAGTTGATGGAATTACTTTTTGACATTAGAAACAACTCAGGTACTTGTGAAACACCGGGTCTGAATGATGCTGAAATCAGTAATTTCATAGGCTTAGATTCAAATTTATCGAGGGCAATAAAAGAGGCGCATGCATGTCATTTAGGTCTGAGGGATGAATTTGATTCTCAGTTATTGATGTCGCCTGAGATGGAATTGGTAACCAAACTACAAAGTGGTTATGTCAATTTTTACAATCCAGCAACAGTCAATCCATATGTTGCTATTGCGGCTAGAGGTCCATGGGTAATTTCCTCTCATGGTGCAGTATTGCATGACAATGGAGGATATGGAATGCTAGGGGGCGGTCATGGACCTGATGAAATTATTGAGGCAATGTCGCAGAATTGGGTAATGGCCAATGTAATGACTCCATCATTTTCTCAACAGAGATTAACAGATCGACTGAAGAAAGAACTAGGACATAGTCGTGGCAGTTGCCCATTTGATAGATTTATTTGCATGAATAGCGGTTCAGAGGCTGTTACTGTTTCTTTGAGGATTTCTGATGCAAATGCCAACACAATGACAGGTCCTGGTGGCAGATACGAAGGAAAAGCAATCAAATTGGTCGCCATTGAACAAGCATTCCATGGACGTACAGGTCGTCCAGCACAAATTTCACATTCCTGCAAACCAAATTATGACAAAAACCTCGCCTCCTTTAGAGATAGAGATAATTTATACCTAGTTCCACCAAATGATATTGAAGCCCTCAGAAAGGTATTTTCAGATGCTGAGGCAAATGGTGAATTCATTGAATTGATGGCAATTGAACCCGTTCAGGGAGAAGGTAATCCTGGTCAATGTGTAGAGCGCGCTTTCTATGACGAGGCGCGAAGATTAACATTAGAGCATGGCTCAATGCTACTTGTAGATTCTATTCAAGCAGGATTGAGAGGCCAAGGTTGTTTGTCCATTGTTGACTATCAAGGATTCCAAGATTGTATTGCTCCAGATCTTGAAACGTGGTCAAAAGCGATGAATGCTGGTCAATACCCTCTATCTGTACTCGGAATGAATGCAAGAGCATCATCCCTCTATGTTTCTGGAATCTATGGTAATACGATGACCACTAATCCTAGGGCATTAGAAACAGCAGTAGCAGTACTGGATAGAATTACACCTGAGTTAAGACAAAACATTCGCGATAAGGGTGAAGAATTTGTAGAAAAATTGAGTCAACTTGCGGAAGAATTTCCTGAATACATTACCTTGGTTCAAGGAACTGGCTTGTTATGCAGTGCAGAATTAAGACCAGATGTCCTACCTGTAATCGGATTCGATGCAGTGGAACCATGGTGTAGAAAGAGAGGGCTGGGAGTTATCCATGGTGGAAAGAATGCATTAAGGTTCACCCCACACTTTGCAATTACTTCCCAAGAAATTGATTTGATAATCAGCATTGTTAGAGAATCAATAATTCACTTTACTTCATAATCAACTAAGTGAAGTTACAATATCTTCTCTCTTGAATTGATTTGATGCATACTTTGCAGCTAAGACCGCATACAATAATGAGGTTCCTACCCAAATCAAAATATGCGACACAATGATTCTATTCATTAGTAATTCACGTAGTGCAAGTAGAACATTAACCACTGGAATTGCAAACCAAAACGACTCAATTCCATCTAGATTGATAACTTGCGTAAATAATGCTGGGAAAATAATTAGCATTATCGCTGGACCCAAAATACTGCCAGCCTCCTTTACACTATGAGATCTCATTGCAAGTGCTAATTCAATTGCAACAACCATAATGGCAAATAGCATTATTGCACCAACGATTAAGATTATTGTCATCAATGACAATTCAGGAACTCCAAGAATACTAGAACTTGCTAGATAGCCTATTGCAAATAGTAATCCAAATATTTGCAGTAATACGCCAACACCGGTAATAGTGGCTACTGCTAACCACTTGCCGAATAATAATTCCAGCCGCGTACATGGCAGGCTTAGAAGTGCTTCCAAAGTCCCTCTTTCGCGTTCTCCTGCAGTCATATCGATAGAAGGCTGTATCGCTGATGAGAAGGTCCAAACGGCCAATACTAGCGGTATAAACATGGATAAGGCCATACCAGCCTGCTCACCAGCTGTTGCAGCATCTGCTTGAGAAATCTCTCCATCCCATCTCAATGGGTCCAAAGTTGAGTTTACATCAAGGCCACCGGATTCAATTCGCGCTGCAGTTTCATTATTCTCCCATTCATTTAGGTCATACAACAATCTTGATTTCGCCTCTCTAGATTGCTCAGATGTAGACATATGGAGAATTGAATAATACCAAATATCTTCATTTTGAGTAATCCTTAGAACAGCATCAACAGTACCATTTCTCAGTTTTTCTAGGTCATCACCTGGTTGACTCAAATCATCTAATATTGGCAATTCCTCATATGTTATTTGTATTGAAGATTGATTGATTATAGCGCTCAAATTATTTGGCATTCCATCGGTTTGAATAGTCAAATCCAATTCAAGTGATTGTAATTCTGCTGCTTCTGACTGAAGCAGTACAGGGAATAATATGAATAAAAGTGGGAACATCAAT
>Ga0233439_10000291_pt1 | contig 79368 bp, 77 predicted proteins | sample SI_123_September_6_FD_182713 | JGI IMG/M metagenome (GOLD analysis project Ga0233439, IMG submission 182713) | Seawater microbial communities from Saanich Inlet, British Columbia, Canada - SI_123_September2016_100_MG | ecosystem: Environmental > Aquatic > Marine > Inlet | place: Canada: British...
TACATTGTGATCATGACCACACCTCATTTCTCTTTTGTTAATGCTGGTGCTAGGAAACTGTTCCATTGTAGGATGGAGACGATCTCAATCAATAAGAATGCAAAGACTTGCAAACTAAAACCTTTGTTGCTACAAACAAACCAATCAACTGGTAAGGTGTATGAGAAGTTCCTTAGAGTAAAGCTTGCTGGTCGTAAGGTTGTCCCATTGAAAAGAATCAATGTTGGGCTACCAAGTAAGGAGTTGATTAAAGCCTATGATGATAAGAAGGATATATTCAACCAAAATCTGCGTGATGATATTAAATCTGAGCTTGAGAACAAAGATGCGTCTGACATTAAGAAACCATTGACTAAGAAGCAACAAGTGGTTGTTGAGTACCTAGAACAAGGTATGAAAGTCCCAGAGATAGCTGAGCTTCTTGGTTGCTACCCTGCCCAAGTATACCAACATTTCAAGTTTTTGAGGCGCAAAGGAATAGCTATCACTGCTGTTAAGGAGGGGGCTAAGGTATTGAGATATGAGGTTTCTGCGTAGTCCGCACGTAATAGTAAGTGTTTTCTGGTGTTTTAACCAGCGCAGCCCCACCTAAACTCTGGAGTGTCGGAATGATGGAAGAAGAAGCAACAAAGGAAGAAGATGATAGCAACATATGTCTTGCATTCTGGGAGGAATCATATGGTGTTGTCCCTGATGACTTGTGTGTTATCACATTAGAGTTTTGTTTTGTCTTTGGTTACAACTCAAAGGTTCAGATAGTTGAAGGAATGATCCATCTGGGTTCAGGCATTAGTAAACACAGCTTGACCTCACACAAACGTAATTACAAAAGGAGAGTAAAGAAATGAAAGCAGTATATATTCGGACTAGCACAGATGACCAAAACCCTTTGAATCAGATAAAAGATTGTGAGCAGTTAGCGGGAAAAGAATACACTTTGTTTAGTGAACAACAGAGCGCTTGGAATCAATCAAAGAAGAGACTAGAGTTTGATAAACTAACTGCAATGATTAAGAAAGGTAATGTTACTGATCTATATGTTTGGGATTGGGACCGGCTTTATCGTAACAGGAAAAAACTGATTGATTTTTTCAAATGGTGCAAAGCATATGAGTGTAAAATTCATAGCCATAGGCAAATCTGGTTTGAAGATATCAATCGAATACCAGCACCATGGAATGAGATTATGCATGATTTATTATTGCAAGTTATGGGATATCAATCTGAAGAAGAATCAAGGAAGAAAGGAGCTAGAGTTAGGGCTGCAATGCGTAAGCGCTCTGATGGAGTATATTCTTACAAAGGGAATAAATGGGGTAGGAAACAGTTGAGCACACAGAAGAAGAACAAGATTCAATCTTTGAAAGCTGATGGCAAGAGCATTAGAACAATTGCTAAAGAGTTAAGTATTAGTGTGGGTGCTGTCCATAAGTATTTGGTTTTGGTTAATCAAGATTAAAAAGTTTTGTATGGCATGCATGAACTGATCTTGTTTTCACACCACATTCTATGTATGTACCATGATAATCCTTACAGTGACCGTGATAGTGGGATTTGAATTTATATCGTTTTTTAAGATTTGTAATATCTTTTGATCCTATTTTTGAGTATTTTTCAACACCAGGGACATGTGACAAGAAGATTATATTTTCTGGTTTATTTATTTTATCTAATTCATTAATATACTCATGTAATGAAGGATATTCATTACAAGTATATGTGTTGTTTGAAGTGTGGACACCCATCAAGAATAGATTATCATTCATCTTTATTCTTGCCATGTTTGGAAAAATGAATAAATTTTCTAAACTATATATCATTTTAATGACCTCGCAAGCCTCTAGTTCATTGGAATGAGGGTTAGCATTTTTTGGAGATAACATTGAATCGTGATTTCCTGAATAATAAATAACCTTCACATTAAGTTTTTTACATTGTTCAATAAATCGACAGAAATTTGAAATAGCATCAGCCTCATTTTCAAGAATTCTTTTTGAAATAATAAATGCCATATATTTTTTTTTAAAATGTGGGTCATCAAGGTTTTCCTCACTTATAATATTCTTTTCAATTAATTCTTGTTCATTAACCAATAGATCCCAGGCAAAAGATGCATATTTGTATATTTTGAAATATCCTTCATCAATCTCAAGAAATGATAAAATGTCTCCTATAAACACAACCACTCTTTTTTTATCATTGATTATTTGTTCCATCAACATGTTATTTGCTCTTGGGACGAAGTCTTCAATATCTGAGATGAATAGAATTTCTTCCTCTGATACATCAACATCACATATTTGGTAATAGTTCCCTATCTTATCAAATTTCATTGTTTTTGGGTTTGGTGGCCACATAGAGTTAGGTAGATAATGTTATATTTAAAAAAGTGTTCATAAGTGCCTAACAAAAACAGATTAATTGTCTTTTGAATCTATATAATCTAGCATACTTAGTTCTCTCTCTAGTAGTGCAAGTTTGTTTCTCTTTGCTCTTTTTGAGCGAGTGCTGATTAATATTAAAATTACACCTGGCACTACAAAAAAGAACAATCCTAATATTCCTGCATAAAATATGACTTTGTGAGTTTTGTTATTCTTAACTTCTGAGATTTCATCCATTAATTGCTGTCGTTTTGTATTGTTTTGTGCCATAATTTGAATCTGAGCTGGTTTTATTTAAAGGTGTTCATAAAAACTCCTTCATTTTTCTGCAATAAAATCTAGTTGATTCACTCCTGTTCACAGCTAGTCAATTAATGAACATTTAAATAGTCTGATCATTTATACTAATTTGGTAAAAAATATGAATTCATCTAACAAAATTAATCTGTTGTCAATTATTGGATTGTTATTTATTTCTTTATTTCTAGTATCATGCCAACCAGTTACTTGCAATGAACCCTACATTCTTGTGGGAGACTCATGTTGTTTGGACCAAGATAACAACAGCATTTGTGATTTTGATGATGCCTTGATCCCTGAACCTGAACAAGAAGAATTAGGTGCACAAGAAGTATTTGAATTAGTTGAAGATAGTATGTATCTTGTAGAGTTAAGATGCGATTATGTTTGGGAAACACCAACCTATGAACTTGAACTATCTGATTTACCAAGAGATGAATACGAGGTTGATTTAGTTGAGACTGATAGTCTATATCCAACTGATGATTTTGGTTATTTTCAGGGAGCTGGATTCGTTGTTGATGGCGTGTTATACTCTGCAAATCATAACGTTGGGTGTGGAACAAATGATTATGAACTTGAAATGGAGTGGTACATGTTTGAATTGACTGATCTCTATAACTTAGGATATGTACTTACTTGGGAAGACTTAATTGATTTTGTTGAAGAATCAACTTTTGATGATCAAATTAATGAAATTTTCTCATATTATGAGGACTATTGGGTGCTTGACGAAGAATTAGTGGAGGACTACCTCACATATAATTATGCATATCACTTATCTGATTCATTAGCAGTTAAGGAAACTGATTCAAACATTCTTGTATATCATGGACTGGACGATTATGTTCAACCACATGACGTTTCTTTTGTAAAAAGAGGAGAAGATTTTCCTGGAAGAGATTACATCATGGTTGAACTTGATGGACCTCAAGGTGGTCTTGTTTTTTCTGAAGAGATTAATATTGGTGAAGATGTATTCATTGTTGGATTTCCTTCTGTTGCGATAAACAATGAAATTGATTTGTTGGCAGATGATTATGACCCTGTAGATCATCGTGAAGAACCAAGTATCACTCAAGGGATTGTAAGTTCCAAAACAACCACTGAAGAAGGAGTTGTGTATTATGTACTGGACATAACTGCAGACTATGGTACAAGTGGTGGACCAGTTCTGAACGATAAAGGAGAAGTGTTAGGTATTATGGTTGCTGGACTTGTTGATGGGATTTCTATTAATTATATGTTGCCTTATTCTGAGTTTAAATGATTAAACTTTGCCCAGTTGTTTTACTTTCCAATACAATTGCTCTTCTTTTTCATAACCAATAGAAAAATTACATTCTAAACATTGGATCTTCCATTCTTTACAATTATTGGTAGTTTGCCAATCACGCGACCAACAATGAGGACATTTAGGACGAGGCATCAAACAAAAAGTTTTGATCTTATATATAATCATTAGGTGTGGTTGACCAGTGGGTATTGATCATGAGAGTACTATCCTATCCAGTACAATAATGCATTTATAGTATCAATATATTAGATCATGTATGATTGAGATAATCAGTTATACAACATACAATTGTAAACAATGCAACACGAAAAATAATTGTGTACCAGTGGAGACATCATATCTGGAAACCCAAAAATCTTGTGTTGAATGTAACCCTGTTTGGTAATTTATTAAATAGGTTTTTTTTTTCAAAAAATGCAAGTTATATATTTCTTATAATATTCATATAACTATCTCTATATACCTGCATTTACCAAATATGTGACATGTTTAAATAATTAATATTTCTCTTCAATAGATGGAAGAACTTAACGAATTTAATTTGAATGCCAAACAATACACTAAACTTCTGATTAAGATGTACATTAAGAAGAATTAATTTTTTTTGATTTTACCATTTTTTTGAACATCGCAATCATTCTCTTCTCTTGAGCTGCTAGTAGTTTTTTTGTGGCATCCATTTCAGCTTGGTGTTTTTGCTCTTGAATTTCTGCATTACGTTGAACTTTTGCAATTTGCTTCTCTAATTCAGTTTTTGAAATGTCAACATACAAATCTTCATCCTGAATTGTGTCAGTCATACCCATGAACTCAGTATAATATAACAACATCTCCATCTTCTTCCAACCAAAACGATAGAGTATTGCACTTTGTGTTTTGTATATTTTTATCCAATAACAAGCACTTGAATGCCTGAAATCATACATTGTAAGGCCAGTTGAAACCCATTTTCTAGTTTTTCCACCAGCTAATTTTTTCTTACTTTGTTTTCCGATACCCAAGAGGTTGAATCCAATCTCACGTAGATAAGAGTTAATAGCATGGCGGGTTTTCTCAGCAAACAGATAATCATTTGGTTTCAAGTTCTCCTGTTTAATGTATTGTTTTAGAACAGGTGAACACAGCATCAGTTTTATTTTTCTTCCAAACGTTTTTGATGTCTCCGCACGAATGTCTAACTGATACCTGTTTTTGTCTTCAAGCCATTCTAAATCTTTCAAACGAACATTCATTAGTTCTGTTGGCGATCTGATCCCGCTATCAAACATGAACATCATTAATGTTTTGTAATATAATTTAGAATTATCACATAATATTTTTAGTTGATTTAGAGTAAAATAATTGAATTTTGGTTTATCAACTTTACTATCAAGATAATTAGTGATGTCTGGAATAGGTTTCCCAGCCTTATGTTGAACAATTTGATACCAATGCCAGAAAGCCTTAAAGGACTTTACATAATTTCCAGCTTGAGTATAAACTGCCTTTGTGCGTAATGATTTTACTTTGCCTGAGCTCATATCATTAAAGAATTTTAATAATTGGTCTTCAGTAACTTTTGCAACGTCATTAACGTCTTCACGTATCTGGAGCAGCCTGAATATTGCATATAATTTTGAACCTTGATTACGCAGCCTTCCAAAACTCCTTGCTCCTTTTTTTGAACTTAATGAAACATTTTTTCCAACCTCCATATCAGCCAAGTAATTTAGAAGATGCTTCTTATTTGCTGCAGCTAGGTCTTTTTGTTGAGGTAACTTCTCTTTCCAAACACGATAATAGTGTTCATGCTTATGTGGGTCGACCTTCTTTGATGACATAATGGTTTAGAAAGGAAGACTATACTTATAACTTTCTGTTTTCAGTAAAACATACCAATCCGCGCGGGGCTATTTTTTATTATCGTCGAGAGCGCCTATTCATCGAATGGGCGACTTTGCGATACTAAAAAACATAAGAAATCCTTGTCAACCCCTTGAAGCGAGGGGCGTGTAAATCGAAAGAAATACACACAAGCGAAGGAACTTAACTGATTCTGGATTTCTCCAAATGGAGGAATAAAAATGGATAAAACCGTAGTAGTAGATTCTATCAAAGAAAGAGTAGATAAGACTGGCAGAAGATGGATTCAAGACCTTGAGAAAACGTATGACAAAGCCAAAGAGAAGTATTCTAAGCAAAGTAAAAGTAAGAACAAAAGTTACATCTTAGATTATCTCCAGCAAATGAGATTGGGAGATGGCTCTAAAAAGCAAGAAAGAAGAAGGATTACCAAAAGCCGAGCATTAAGGATTATGGGTATCCTAAAAAACTTTGATGATTGGATGCAAGGTAAAGAGTTTTTGCTGATAACTAAACAAGATATGCACAACTTTGTTGAAAAACTTGATGATGGAATCCTTGTATCACCATCCTCTGGCAAAGAATATGCAGAAACAACAAAAGCTACTATCAAGAAAGTCATACGGAAGTATTGGAAATGGTTGAAAGGTGATAACAATTATTATCCAAAAGAAGTAGATTGGATGGACACTTACGAACCACGCCCAGATATGACCATTTATTCGTATGATGAAATTGAACTTATCAGAGATTCGTTCAGACCTTTTCAAATGAAAACACTTGTCTGGCTACTTTTTGATTCTGGAGCAAGGATTAACGAACTTCTTAACCTCAAGATAAAGGATGTAATCAAACCAAACGGTCAAGCAAGGTATTTATCAGTAAGGTTTCGAGATGAAATTTCAAAAAGAGCTGGGAGAACCGTTGGACTTTACTTATCAACTTTTTATTTGGCAACGTATCTCAAGAAACATCATACAGACCCAAACAATCCAGAAGCGTATTTGTTTACTTATGGTTATAACGCTGTAAGAACCAAACTGTATGTGAAAGGTAAAGCCATCTTAGGTAAAAGTTTAACTCCACATCGGATAAGAGGTTCAAGTGCAACGTACTACGCAACTAGAATTAAGACGTACCAAAACTTTTGCTACAGATTTGGTTGGAGTTTGTCAAGTCGAGTACCAGACATTTACTACAGACGAGCTGGGGTTAAGTCAAATGAAGTTATGAACGAGATATTTGCATCAGAGAGAGCAATACTTCAATCGGAATCAATGGGTGACAGATTAACAACAGACCAGCTATTGCTTGAAAACAAAAGACTTACTGATAAAGTAAGTACTTACAAGAAAAAAGTTAGTGGTTTTGAACGGTATGAACCAGCACTTATGGAGTTATTGAAGAATCCAGCAATTAAAGAGCAACTGATTGAGCTAATGAGTAAGGAAATTAGTGAAGACACTAAACTTATTCAAGAAGCTCAACATTCTTTAGAGGTGCAACAATGATTTCACAAAAGCACATTAAAGATTCGGAAAGAAAGTATGTTAACATTGTAAATTGCTCTGGGTTTGCACAACGGATTGCTGGGAGTGGATGCGGAAGATTTGGTGTTTGTGATGTCATCTCAGTTGAAGATGGTCAAGTCTATCTGGATGAAGTTAAAAGTACTTCACAAGAGAAACTTATCGTAGATACTAAGATGAAAGAGCAACTGCAAAAACTGATTGATACAGCTCGACTAAATCCACCAGTTAAACCCAGATTGGTCATTCATTGGAAACGTAGAGGTTGGCAAATTATCAATCTTAATGGGATTCCAAAGAGTCCTATTCAGAAGGATATTTGACAAAACCGATAACTTTTTTTAGTAGTGGGACTTACCATAAATTTATGGTGAGTTCACTCTTTTATTTTCGGCAAATGAATGTCAAACATAGAAAAGGGAACAGTTTTTTACAAGTATTGAGATTATGAAAAATGACTAAATGGAAAGACCCAATGATGGAATATCAAGATTTGAAAGAAGAAGTAGTTCATACTGCTCAGATTCTATTAGAAGAAAATCCAGAAAATAAAGAAATAGTGTTTAAGATTCTTAATGATATACAGAAGGATAATGAATCTGAAATCCCTCGCGAGCTTGATGTTGAAGCTTGGGATGATGACAGCATAACATTTACAGATGGTTTAATTTTGTTAACTATTGCCAAGCAAGATGATAAATTTATTTCAACAATTGAAGGTTGTTGGTTTGGTGCGAAGAATGAAGAACCATTTCAGTTACCCATTCCAAAAAAAACCGAATCATACGAGAACCAATTTAATGCAATTGCTCAAACAATCATTCAACGAGGAGATGTGGTTAATAGATATTATTTACCTAATTTGCATGTCCTGAATAATGCAGAATTGTCAAAAAATCCTAATTTTATAAAGTGGAAAAAAATAATGTTTGGAATAGGACTTTGTGGACTTGATTTTATTGATGTTTACAAATCAGTCTTAGATAAGACTTGTGAGGTCTCATATTTCTCGTCCAAACAGCTCTCTGAACTAAATGATCAGATAAAAGCAGATGATGGCATATCAAACTACCTAATTGCTATGAGAGTCCCAGAAAATGCTTCTCTGGATGAAATCAATAAAATTGCGGAAATGTGTATTGAGAAATTGGATCCTGAATGTAATATTCTTTGGCAAGCAGTTAATCATGATAAAAAAGAATATGAAATAATTGTTTTGTATAACTAAACCTGTTGTAAATTCTTCACTATTTTCTTTGTATCTGGGTCATCATAATCAATACCTATAACTTCAATTCCCCTTTCTATTTCTTCTTTATGTGCTAACCCACAACTTTTACATTTTAGGATTTTTGGACCTATTATTTCTCCACACACCATACAAGGTATATTGTCATTTTTCATTTTGTTCATCAGTCTTTAAGGTCTTAATTTCTTCAATTAAGAATTGTTTAGCATTGTCGTTACCCATTTCACTACAAATCAAATCCAGAAAGTTTTTCAAAATTCCACTTGTAGTTACAGTTGGAGCTGAATAACCAGATTCAATTTCTTTCTTAACATCATTACAAGATGAAATTAACTTTTTTAAAATTTCTTTGTATTTTTTCAAATCATCCATTACAAGCACCCCCTTATTTTGCTTACCACAGATATGTGGGGTTTATTGATATATAAATCTTACCACATTTATGTAGTATGAGTAATAGGAATCCACTGCAAATGAAGAAGCAAATACTTTCTGCTTTAATGGAGAATAAATCTATGAGTTATGCCCAGTTAGAAAAGAAAGTAAATAGTAATTGGCAAACAATCAGGTCTCATTGTAAGGAGTTAGAAGTGTTTAATTGTATTGATGTAAAAGAAATGAAAAGTCATACAAGGAATAACAAGCCTTACACAGAAATAAATATTACAAAAGAAGGCATTGTCATACTAAAAAAATTGCGAATTAATGTGTTAACTTAATATTGAATCCGTGTTCTTTTAATAGAGCAGAAAATGTTTTTTTAAATCTCTTTTGACCTCCACTACCGGGGAAGGCAATTGATTCCCTATTAATAATTTTCAAACCTTCTTTTATTAATTCTTCATAACAAGCTTTGAACACAGTTGCAGAAATCAAAATAATTTTTGTATTCTCTTTTGCTAATTTATTTATTTTATTTTTTAAATGTGGAAGTTGCTCTTTTATTTGTTTGATTTTTTGCCTTGATGTCCCTTCAATAGGGAATTCAACACTATCTTCAAGATAAAATCCATCTTTTTGAAACTGTTTTAGTATTTTATTTTTATTTTGTCTTATGTAACTCAAGTTGGGATTATCTCCAAAATACAATACTTTCATAATCTCCAAGAACAAACTATCTCCTTTACTCATATTTTCATAATAAAAGAATCTACCAGAGGATTCCATTGGAGGTGCTTCAGCTATTAGCAAATAATTAATTATCTTTGGTTTATACTTCGCTCTTGATTGACTAAATTTGTTCATAACAAGCCTCTTTGTTTTTACAATTTAATTAATTTCATTAATTCCCTTATGATTATAACTTCTGCCCAAGTATCCAACTTACAATATTTCTCTAAAGCTTCTCTTATTTCTTTAACTTTTTCTTCAGGCATATCAGTAAATATTGTTTCTTCATAACTTAAACTAGCATCTGCTCCATTTGAAATTTCCATCTCACTATAATCTTTTCCAGTAACTGCTGGAAGAACTTTTTTAATTGAAGCACTACCTTGCTGTTTAGGATTATAATAATGAAAATTTCTAAATGGTATTAGCAAATCAATGATTCTTGGTAACATCTCATTTACCAAATTTTGATATTCTGGGAAATCTCTTGCTAATTCGTTAAGTACACCTTTTTCAAAAGCTTGATTATAAACTACAATACTTCCTTCTTTACTAATTACTTCTTTTAATTTAGATAAAAAAGCTGGTCTTGGATCTTGTTTACCTTCTGCTAAAAAAGAGATATGTTCTGTTGAACCATCTTTTTGTTCAATATGTAATGAGAATTGAAATGGTATTCTCTGATAAGGTTTAGTGTTATCATATTTTGGCACTACTGGAGAGAATGTTTCAAAATCTAAATGATAAAGAGGATAGATTAAAGTATCCAAAAATTGTTTTATTTCAACTGGTTGTATATGAATCTCTTTTGTTTTTTCACACTTTCTTTGAATCGCTTGATTGTTTGTTAATTTTATATCGTCTGGTATGTTACTTATGCTATGGATCTCTTTACCAAACAGATCTTCACTTGTTTTTCCACCCCTATATAATGTGAAAATATGGTTCTCTGGTAAAAATCCCCAACATTCATCCATAAGATTACATCCATAAGGAGAACTACATTTCTTACCAATTGAAACACTAGGTATTGGAGACTCAAGAATTCTATGGAACTCATCAATCCTATCTTGTATTCCTTCTTGTGCTTTAGTAACTTCCTTGGTAATATCTTGAATAGTAAATAATTCTTTTAAGTCAATTGAACCTTTTCTGACATATTGATTATTGATAAAACATAAACTGCATTTGTTAATCTTTAATCCAGCCATCTCACAACAATGCTTTTGAAAAGATACATCCTCAACATTTTCATCTTTGACTTTAGTTCCAGACTTTACTTCAATGATATCATAAGAACCGTCTTTATTTGGTTTTAATATATCAATTCTTGAAAAACAATTATTAACTAAAAAACCAGCTTCAAAAAGTGGAACTTTTTTTGATAGATTTTCTTTAGTCAAATTTAAATTCTTTTTAAAATCATCACTTAGAATAGTTATTCCTTCTGGGAATAATTTAGTAGCAAGAATCCCTATTTCTGTACCAACATCCATTCTATGTTGTGCATCTTTAGAAAATTCTGGAATTTTACTTTTATCATTAACGAGAAACCATAATAGTTTTGGACATTGCAAACCAGCAAGGTATTTGGATTTAGTTAATAGTTTCATTTTTCTCTCCTAATGATTAAACCCTAATGCTTTGTAAACTGCATCTATTGGGTCTGAATAAAATGCAATTTGAAATTTGCTAAATAGTTCTGGTGGTACTGATGACATTTTTCCTGCAGAAGACATAGGTAATAATATCTTCTTTGCTCCTGCTTCAAGACAGATTTGTAATTGATCTGCTAGGTTCTCTATTGAGTTAATAGATCCACCTATAGTCATAGTACCTAATACCACTAATTGTTCATCTACTGGCCTATTTAATGATCCTGAGCATAGACTGATGAAATATGCAAGAGCAATGTCTGAAGTCATACCAACACCATATTGATCTTGTATATGGAAGAAATAATCTTTTTCTTTATAATTAATCATTTGACTTATATTTTTAGCATTTGCTTTAAAGTAATTTATTGCAGTATTTGCCGCTTCTTTTGCCTTTGGATTTGAACTTAAACCTGATTTTTCAAATTTTCCAGTACCATTAACTACTTGTAATTCTAGTTTATAGACACCTATTTTTGTACCATTTGCATATCCTACTGTAAAAATATGTCCAGGATTCATAACTCCTTCAGGGATTAATTTATTGCCTCCTGATTCAGGTAAACTAACAAAATGTTCTGCTAAAGTTTCATTATCTATATATGAAAAATTAACATCAAAGAATTCCATCCCACCCATTCTCTTTAATTGTTCTTTTACTCTTCTTCTTCCTTCAAGTGAATATTCAAGAACTTGTTGTATTTCTTCTTTAGTTGCTTTTTGATCAGGATACAATAATTTCATTAATCCAGAGAATGTTTTTGTAACTGCAATTACATCTCTTTGATTTAGGTTATTACCTAGTTTGAAATATTTACTTATTTGATCACTAAAGTTTCTTTTTCTCATTTCTCTTAAGAATTCTGCAAAATAATCAACAATAAATCCATATCTATCTGTGAAATGTTCAGGTTTAAATTTTGGAATTTCCCAACCAGGTAAATAATAATGAATTCTATCAAAGAAAGCACTATCATTATTCATTGATTCTGGAAATGGTTGAAATAAATGTGCAGTTTTTAACAATGATGAAACACTTTGATTAATGTTACCAATAAACACTATTGAAGCATTGGCATTTTTTTCTTCTTTTCCTCTTGCAAATGATCCTGAGGCCATATAATCTTTCATGATTTGAATTCCATCTTTATCTTTAAAACTCATTCCTGCAACTTCATCAAATGCAACTACATCCCAATAACCAACAAGGCCTATTTTTCTTGTGGACATATTATAAAATAAATTTGCAACAGTAGTTTGACCACCAGACATTAAAATAGAGTTAGCAGATATTTCTTTGTAAACATGGGATTTCCCAGTACTTCTAGGGCCTAGTTCAACAAGATTATAATTATTTTCTATTAACGGTACAAGTCTTTCCAAGATATGCCATTTAGTTTTCTCTTCTAGTTGAGTTGGTTCCATCCCTATAGATCTTAAAATAACATCAATCCATTCTTCAGTCTTGAATTTCTCTCTAGCATCTATAAAATCCTTAATTTTCATACTTGCAATTTGAATAGGTTTTAAACTTTCAATATTAAATGGATTTTTTGTTTCTTCAGTTGAATAACTTATTTTAAGAATGCACCAAATGCCCCCACACAGAAGTTTTTCAAATCTTTTAACATCATTTGGTTCTACTTCAATACCTTTTAATCCCAAATTGGAAAATTCTGCTTCATACACATCTCTTCGTTCATTTAATTTAACTGAAACTTTATCAATAACAGTATAATATCCTTTTTCTCTTATGTTTGATTTTACTTTTTCAGCTTCATCTGCTCGGACAAAGTTGTCTGCTAAAATATTTTTAACTTTTTGTAATCCTTCTTTTATGATATTTTCATCATCAGTTGCACAGTATTGTCCTAAAAGATACTCTATTACATATATTGGAACATTTTCACTTTTCCCTAATGTTTTAGTTAAATCTTTTCTCACTACTTTTCCTGCAAATACTTCGTTTAATTTTATATCAGTATCTTGTTCAGTCATTTTGTACCCTCCTAAAAATCATCAAAATCATTCGTCATAGCTAAATCTATATCAAATTGAATGAGCTCTTCTTTTTCTTCTTCAACTTTTAATATCCTTAATAGGTGTTTTTTATTTTCAACAGATGATTTAAGTGTAAGATTTGTATTGTATTTTCTTCTATCTGGATTTTCTGAGCTACTATCAATAATTAATGTTTTTTCATCACTAACTTTTTCTTTGCTATCTGGATCAATTAAAGAAATTTTGCATTTGATAGGTTTCAACTTTTCTGTTACTTTTTCAGTTTGATATAAGTTAATCGGAGTGATGTTAGTCGTTATCTTTCTAGAAGTATTTAGTAAAGTTACGTTAACATATCCATGTTTAACATTCTTTTTATCTAAATCCTTGTCAGATCTTGTGTGTTTGTATAGCAAGACAGGAATGGTTATTTCTTGAGGAGTTATTCCTCCATGAACAAAGTTAACTCCAGCACCCTGAGTTTTAAATCTTAAATTACCCTTTGGCACATATACTAAAAGATCCCCTTCTGCATATTCTAACGAAAATTTATGAACATTGTCCATATCAATATTTTCATTAGTAACAACATATCTTTTTGATTTATCAACAATATTTGCTTGATTAAACCTATTTAATTCAACTTTATCTACATCTTTTAATGTTTCTCTCTTATAGATAAAACCATGATCTGCAGTTACAATTATGTTTGCTAATGAAATTGCATTAGTTAAATCGTTGATTAAAGTTTTTATTTCACCAATTGCATGTTTACATGCACTAAATACTTCATTTTCTGAATTAGCATTATCACCAACATCATCAATTTTATTATGATAAATATATATTACATTCATTCCTCTGAATAAATCTCTTGTTTGTTGTCTTGTTAGTTTAATTAATTCTTTGTAATTAATTGCGATTGAGTCTTTATTTTTGTTTTGCAGTATTTTTTCTCTGTTTTTGATTCCTTGAGTGTTAATTCCATCACAAGATACTGTTCCTTGATTATAATTTAAAGTCGTATGAGGTAATAATGAAGCCATGCCAATTTTAGTACAAGACGGAACTACTCCAACTAAGTCTTTAATCTCTGTTGATCCCCTTAATTGAACATTTAATTTATCTTTTAATTCATTTGCTACTTCATATCTTAATGCATCAGAGATTATAATTACTACTTTATTGTTTGTAGATGCATATTTTTTAACATACAAATCATAAAACTCATTTTGTGTTGAATTAGATCCAATACTCCAATTATTTTTGTTTTCAGAAGTTACTGCATTTGTCCAAATTTCAATAAACCTATCTAAAAACTTATTATGATATATCTTTTCTACTTCAGAACGTAATTTTTTCTTAAGTATGTCATTTTTACATTGATCGAAATACTCATAGAATTTTCTATAATAATAATCTGCTTTATGATACTTAGTTTTGTATAATGAATATAATTTAGACAATGAATTTGGATCAATCTTCTCTCCTGAAATAAATTCAAATAAAGAGATTGCACTATCTAATGCTTGATAGACAGGTTTATAATTTTTATACCAAACTTTTCCTTTTCTATGTTCAATTAATTCTTTATATGATGAATAATTCTGACCATTATTAGATAATTGATTTGATATGTTTATAATCAAAGCTTTGTCAAAAAATTCCAATGCTTCAGCTTCACAAAGGTCTTTATTAGATTTTTTAGAAAATTGTTCTCTTAAATCAGCTTTATTTTCTTCTTCAAAATGATTTGCATACTTTTGATATGCTTTTAGATTTTCAGAATCTCTCATCCAACTGTTTAAGAAGACTTCACAATCATTTTTTCTTTCATTAATATATGAATTATACTCTTTAAGAATAGTTTTTGTATGATATTCTATATGTGTTACTATAAAACTATAAAACAATTTTGATAATCTTGGATAATCTGATTTATATCCATAAGTATTTTTTACTAAATCCCAAAACGAGGAAGAAATATTATACTTTTCAATATCTAACCAAAATTCATTCTCTTGTTCTTCTAATGATTTTATTAATAAATTCCTAACAATACTGTTTGTATCAAGAACTTTTGTTTTTGTTATAACTGCTAGTAATCCTTTTTCAAAATCACTTTCATCCCATGAAGGATGATACAGTTGTTTTAGTAGTTCAACTCTTGTTTTGCTTTGAAAAAAGTTATAATGTGCATCAATAAATTTATCTAATTTTGATCCATCTATATTAAAAATACTTTTTACATCTGCAACCCTACTATTTTCAAACCTTGTGGAGTATAATTGAATATCTAATAACCAATTTTCTTCATATTTCTTTTCGTTTTCTTGAGAATAAACCAAAAAATTGGATCCAGGATTGTCATATTCTATAATCTTTTTTATTTCAAAAAAGTTATTTTTTAAAATTACTATTTTAATATCTTGTTTTTCTAATTCTGATTGAATCTCTTTAATATCCTCTTCTTTTGCTGTTTTATCAATATCATACCAAAAAACAATTTTTCTAGTTTCATAAGATTCCTTAGCGTTAAATTTAGATAGTAACCCTTTTATTGTTTTTTCTACATTTACCATCTTAAATATTCTCCACAAGATCTTTGAACTTAGCATGATTAACTGTTACGCCATCATCTAAATCAATCTCGATATATTCTGAAGCTTTATGGTTCAATAATTCATCATACTTCTTCATCTCTTCATATTGTCTTGACAAATCTTCTTTTTCTCTTTGTGATCTTGCATCATCATCTCTAATTGTGCTAATATTTGCTTCTATCTTGCCTTGTAATTCATGTAAATAATCCATTCTCATCTTTGCTAACAATTCTTTATTGTATCTGTGCATATAGATTAATGTGTTAAAACCTTGATTCTTTCCAGATGTAAATAACCAGTAGATTGGTTTTTTCTTGTATGTCTTTTTATGATCAGTAAAGAAGTCTTTTAGGAAGTATCTTCTAATTTTTTCTTCGGATGATCCAGATCCTTTCAATCCTGATGCTATAAAATCTAAATTTTCAGTAATATTATTTGCTCCAAAATATATTTTTAGGAACTCTTTTACTTTTCCAACAATATCATCAGGGAAATAATCCTTATCAGTTATTGGAATAATGTTATCATCATCAGGTTTAAACTTAGAATCAACATCAAAGTCACTAATTGTTTCCCCTTGATTAGCAAGAATTAACCCTCCCTTCTCAGGATTATACCTTCCAAACATACAACCCACAATATAAGACAAGAATTGCTTAACAATAACTTCTTTTTTGAAGACTAATTCATTTTCTTTTCTTTCAGGTGCTTCCTCTTTTAAAATAGTGATATCTTTTAATGGAACTTTATTATCTAGTTCATCATTAAGATCATAAATGTCTATGAAAAACTGATTTAATTCTTCCTCATTATTGTGTAATTTGAAAAACTTCTCTTTCCAATAAACACAATAGTTCTTATAAGCAACATCAAGATTATTTGAATCATCTTTATGTTTAATCAATTCATTAACCTTAAAATCCCAAGAAGTCTCACGAGAATCCCATTCTTCTTTAGATATGTTGATATTCTCTTGAGTTAATTGATCAATCTTTTGTTTGATTGTGTCATCTGATGGGAAGATGATTGGAATTGCATAAACATCATTAACTGTTGTACTTAGTGTGGGGTTAAAGATATTTAATAAATACTTTGAGATACAGCAATTTAGTAAGCTTAATGTATAATTGTCACATAAAAAATTCTTATCGAAAATTACAGGAGATGCCGAAGCATAATAAAACTGAGATAATTTCTTTCTAAATGCAGGATTTCCTGATGAAGTTAAACCCCATGTAATTCCTTCTTTATTCCAAAATTTTGCATTACAAAGACCACCATGGGATTCATACTCATTTCTAGCCTCATTTGACCAGTCAACTACATACAGATGAACACCATACCATTTGCGAAATTCTCCTGCATTTTCATAAGGTTGCCATTTAATTTTATTGCATATCTCCCAAAAAAATCTTACATACGTCTCATTATTATGGGTTTTATTTCTTCCACCTGATTGATAGTAATTCTTTATTTTTTCATGATTAAATAATGAATAAACTTTATCACTTACCCAATAGGCTATGGGATTACCAGGTATTTTTGAAAAATTAATCTGATTCTGGACATATAAATTTTCAGGATTGAAGAATCCTTCTTCTTTTTTACCCGAAGATCTAAAATTTATTAATCTGAAAAAAGATGACGTATAGGTTTTAGTGATCAGTTGTTTATGAACAATAAATGCAGTAGTAGAAACAACTTCGCCACTGATTTGATCAAATGCACGTGACCCTAAATGAATCATAGAATTAATACTATAATTAGTTAGAATTTCTGATCTTAGCTTACCAAATGATGACAGAAACATCCAACTTTGCATTGTAATCATTGATGTGAATTTATTTTCATGAGTTAAATCAATACATTTCTCAATAAAAACAGCAAAAAGATCAGACTTGCTCTCAGGATAATGTTTATTAGTGTACTCTTTTAACTCGGAATTCATGCCTTTTGTACCCATATAAGGGGGATTAGTAACCACAATATCATACTTTGCACTCATAATCTTTGCTTGTTTGATGATTCCTGCGATTAGTTCCCTATCAAAGTGTGCTGTTAAGGAATAACTTTTAATGAAAGATAAATATTCTTCATCTATTTTGTTGAAATCATATCCTTCTACATTCAAGATGGATCCATAGTTCTTTGCATCGTAAAAGAATTTCCATAAATGCGAAAGTTCCGGATATTTTTTCTCATCTATTGGACATTCCAGAGGTGTTTCTTGTATTGCTACTAAATTAAGATCAATTTCTTTTGAAAATAAGTCTTTATCGTATTCTCTTGCTTTCATTACTACTGCAAATCCTGCAAGTTGTGTTGATCTGTTATCAATTTCAAGACCATATAAGTTCTCATTAATTATTGTTTGTGCAATCTCAGATTCAGTATATCCTTGAGATTTGTAAATATTAAACAAAACTTCAAATGCATATACAAGCATGTGTCCTGATCCCATTGCAGGATCTAATACTGTTATTTCTTCAGGAGAAATAACCTTATCTTTTGGTGTTTCAAATTCTTGATCAATAAAATATTTTAATTTACTTTGTAAATCAGCATTAGGATTTGATTCTAACCACAATCTTCCTACAGAGTTTTCAACTAAATATTTAACAATCCATTTAGGAGTAAACAATTGAGTTGCGGCAGGAATATTTTCTTTTGATATTTTAACATTTTTTTTCAGTTTTGCAAATACTTCATTTTTTCTTGGATTAATATAATCTTGATATAACCATCCGATTACTTCTACTTCTTTCCAGTCTTCTTCTGGAATTATTGAATTAATATCAACTAATATAGAATCTGTTCGTAATAATTTCTCTGGAAACATTAGTTCTGTATAGTCAGCAATCTTTTCAAACAAGAAAGGCATGATTGTATTCAAGTGATTACATAATGATAAAATTAAGAACTTATAGAGTTCTTCGTCATCCCCTGCAGTTTTAAGTTCTAATAAATTTTTTTTGTCTATTTTCATAAAATCTAGGTCAAGACATTTTGTAAGAAGATCCGGTTCAGTATTTCCTTCAATAGAACTACTAAAAACTTTGATGGGAATATATTTATTCATACTCATGAACTTTAAAGCAACTAATCTATTAAACCAAGTATAAGTTATTTCATCAATAACAACATCATATCCCTTCTTTAAAACAACTTCTTTGAATTCTGCTCTTTGTTTTTTTAGATTTGTTCCAAATACTTGCCCATTAATAATTATTGAATCTTCATATTCTTTAACATCTGCTATACCAGATGATGTAAAACCTAATTTGCTGGCTTTTGAAATTACTTCAGATCTTAATTTCTCTCTTAAAGTATCAGCAAATAACGAGGTTTTCTTATTGTTCATTAGTAAACCCTCACATTTTGCTTTTTAATTAGGTCTTTAAGTTTTTCTTCTAGTTCTTTTAGATATTTTTTAATATCTTCATCAGTTTCAATTGTTTTAGGATACCCAAAGAATTCTCCTCCAGAAATACTTTTTGTTGTTCTAGTATCTTTCTTTCCTTCTTCTTCTGCAATTCTTTGTACTTCATGACTGATCTCTTCAAACAAAGTTCCTTTTGTTTCATCAATTCTTGTTTTCTGACTTACTATTAGGGTACAATCTTCTGATTTTTCCAATATTCCCTTAAGATCATTTAATCTTGAAAAAATGGCTATCTTAAAGTCTTCAGAAAGTTTACTGTGTTTATTTAGTTCTTCTTGTACAGATTTAATAGAATTATCAACTGCGGATATTAGATTTGTTTTTTTATCCTTTGCAACAGAATTTAATTCAGTTTCTATACTTTTTGTTAGTAAAGGAATATTCTTTATTTCCTTGTAGGGTGATTCAAGATCAATTATATTTTTTAAATCATCAAAGTTAGTTTTTCCTTTTACAGTCAAATAAACTTTATTTCTTTCAAATCTTTCTAATTTTTCTCTACCCTCTGAAAATATCTTAATCTGCGTACTTTTAAAGAAATTCTTAACAGGATTAACTTCTTCAAGAAGCTCTTTGAATTCATCTTTTGTTTCTGCAAGATGTTTTAGTAATAAGCTAGGTTCAGTTAAAAACTTATAACCTCCTAGATATTTCTCAAGTTTATCAACTGCTTCTTTTCCAGGATATGAATTTATTGAATATTCATTCAAAGTACTAGTACAAAAAGCCTGTAATTCATCAATCTCTTTTTTGGTATAATTGTACAAATCAGTTTCAGTTGAAGGAATATCTGTTTTTTCAAATAATTCTCTAAGTAATTTTTTAACTTCATTTATCTCTTGTTCTCCAGCTTTTTCACGAAGACCAATACGAATCTTATCAGAGTAATCTCTTTTTGAAAGATATTTTGTTACTTTATCTACATCATAACCAACTACTTCTTGTTGGTATTTGATTGTAATATCTTCCTTCATGTAAAGAATAGTAAGAATTCCAGCAATGGTCATCTCCTTCCAACCATATGGTTTCTTTGTATATTTTGATTTTATTTCTCCCAATAAAAGTTTTACATTCAGGTCATGATTAGCTTTAATGTAATCTTTTACTTCTTTTATTGCATTAGCATTAGTTGTATTGCCAAGACCCCATTTCTCCATATCATTATTTTGAAGAATTCTTCTAAGATCATCTTCAGTTTCATAATCTTGAGTGATATATCCAGCTTTTCGATATACATTCTCTACTAGAATTTTTAATCCTTCTTTAATAAAATCTGCAGGATCCTTAAGATCAATGTCTACTTTTTTATTATCTATATAAACTTCAGCTTCTACTAATCTTAATTTAATATTTTCTTTTGCTATACTTTTTAATTTATCTCTTTCCCCAGTTTTCTCATCAAGTATTTTTTTGATTACATCTGGTTGACTATTAGAATACTTATGAGCTAAGTAACTGCTAATTTTTCTATTTTCTTTTATTTGTTCTACAAACTCACTGTTTTCTGGAAAAATGATTAACAAAGTATCTGTTGAATCTATGACACATTGCTTACTCCCACCAATATTTTGCTGATCACCATAAATTGGCTCGACATATTGAGGGGTTACAAATTTTATTGTAAGATCTGCTTTTTGAGCTGGTTTGGTTCTATCATCAAGAATTTTATTAAATTGATATATGCCATATTTAGGTGGACAAATATCATCATAAACAATGTTAAAAATATCATCCCTAACTGAATGCCTATCAACATCTTGATTTTTAATTTCTTTATTAATTTCTTGTTCTTCATTTGTTAAGAAATAATAACAATCATCAGATTGATGAATTAATGTTTCTGTTTTAAGCTTATCTAAACTTTCAATAATACTTTTCTTTAATTGAAGTTTATCTGCATCAATGTTGTTAATTGAAAGAACCGTTAAATTATCTACATTACTTTTAATTTCTTTAATATGTTTGATTAAAAATAATGTTTCTAATAATTTTATATCTTGCTCATTCAATCTAGCATTTGCTTTTGCATGATCAATAGTTCTTTTAATTATTGGATCTAAAAAACTTTCGATGGAATTGTAAAAATCTGAAAAAGGAACTAATATGCCCATTGAATTATCAACTAAATTTTCAGTTGATTCTTTAAACGCACTTAACATAGAACGCTCACCCTTTGCGAGGTGTTTTCCTGTAAATCCTGTTATTCTTATTTGATCAAATACTTTCTGTAATAAATTAAATTGATATGGGACAAAGGGATATACTTCAGAAAAACCTTCTGCTGAAGAATAGCTTTTCATTTCAGCAGTTCCTTGTGTAAAAGAGATTAAATTTTTAAGAATAGTTTTTTTCTCTTCATAATAAGATTCTAATGATTTCTTTATTTCTGGAGTTTTCTCCAGAAGTCTTTTCTTTATAACCTCGTCAACATTAGCACTTGATAAATTCAAAGGTTTTCCAAACCTTCCCTGAATCTTAGAAAAATCTCCTCCTTTTACTTGTTCTTTAGTAATTGTATCTATATCTGCTTGAGATGTTACTATAACCCATGACTTTCCTTGTAATCTTGTTCCTAGATCTTCTACTACTGTTTGTAAATTAAGCATTAGATCACTACTTTCCCCAATATATTGTCCAACTTCATCCACTAAGAACAAAACTTGATGATCCTTTCCTTTTTTATCACAATACTTCTTAACTTTATTAGCAAACTTTTCTACACTTAATGAATAAGAACTTCCGTCGCTTTCAAACAATCTTTCTAAAGACTCTTTACTTTGGTAACCAATTTTATTAAGTGCTTCTATAATTGCATCTTGTTCAAATGCATATGCTTCTCTTTTTGATTCCCAAGTATGGCCCGATATTTTTTTGAACTCTTCTTTGAATTTTTCATATGATCCTTTATAATCTAAGTCCTCTTCTAGTTCTGCAATCCAAAACACATCTCCTAAGTATCCTCTTTTTTCATTGAATACTTTCATAAACACATTAACTATTTGTTCTGCACCTGCACCTGCTGAGTTTGCCTTAGAATCAATATTGAACAAAATAACATCTTTTGTTCCTTTTCCTACTGCTTTTTCAATATTGCTAGTTATCTGAGGATCATTTATTTTTTCTTTAAAGAACTCTAATGGTTTTTTACCTTTAATTTCTTTATTTTCAAGAAGGTATGAAATCATCTTGATAAAATGTGACTTACCAGACCCAAAAAATCCTGAAACCCATACTCCAATTTTATCAGTAGGATTATCTATTGCTTCAATAAATCGATCAAAGAACACATCAAAATATTTTCTAGTTTCTTGAGTGATTACATATTCATCTAATTCAGTATAAACATGACTTTCATCTTTTTGATCTACTTTAATTACGCCATTAATATCTCTAGTTATATCTCTTGTAAACATTTCTTTGATTTTTATTGAATTTCCCATTTTAAATTTCCCCCTCTGCATAGTCTATCAACCTAAATGCACGGTAATAATTGGCATCTTTAAACTTTCCAAATAAACTTAAATCATATTTAGTATAATGACCTGGATAAAAAACAACCAAAGGAATTTTACTAATTACAGATTGTAGATTATTTAGTACTTTGTGAGATCTGATTAATGGCCACGCATTGCCAATTCCTGTTAAAAATATAATATTGTATTTTTCTTTAGATAACAGAGAAGAAATTTTTCCTTTAACAAGATCTATTTTAAGCATAGGTCGAAGCTTATTTAATAATTCATTTGATCCTTTCTTTTTTTCATATTCAATAATTTTTTCAGCAGGAATTCTTTCAAACAAAACACCTAAGACTAGATCATATAAATTTATCTCTAGAATGTTAATCTCTTTTTTCAAAAAAGAATCTTTAAGTTTAGCAACCGTTTCTCTGATTAACAGTTCTTTTTCAGCAGGATAATCAAATATGTAAAAAGGAACTTCATTTCCAAGACCTTTCATTTCTAAAAAACGAGTTTCTTGTAACTTTTCATTCAATTTATCTAGTCGTTCTTCAATTTTCATAATGATGCACCCAAACTTCTTAGGAATTTAGTTTCGCCTTTGTTTTCATAATAATTTCTCAGTTCAGAACTAATCATTAAATTATGCAATTTGTATGATTTATCTATCGATACAACTAAACCTACTTCTTTTAAAATATTAAACATAACACTTCCTAGCTTATTCCTTGTTTCTTTAGTAAATTCTTGAATCTTTTTTTCATCTTCGGACTTATCACTAATAAACTTTTGAATCATTCTCTTTTCAAATTCAAAATCCCTTATAGCAAATTTTTCTATAACTAGTTCATTCAATAATTCATTAAATAATCTATCTCTTAAATAAATAGAATATAAAATTACAATTCTTCCATCACCACTTAGGTCATTAACAATCTTATTAAGTAATACTTGATCCAGATTCCCTATTCTCTTTAAGATAGAATTTACTCTTTTTGGAATACTTTTAGTGGTCTTGTATCCAAATAAGTTCTCTTGAACAACGAGTTCTTTAATAGAACTAGGGGATTTGTCATTCAATAATAATTTTGCAACAATTTTATTCTCATGAATCATAATCGGCTCGCCAGTTAAAGAACCAACATATTTGTTAACCCCACCAGTAGATGTGATTTTAGGCTTGGATTTCTCTTTTTTGTAACTAGAACCAACCTTTTCTTCCATCATAATTTCAAATTGTTGAGAAACCAATACTTTGTTTTTTTTGCAATATGATCTATATTGATCATATAATCTCGAATCCACATGCAAAGTTACATTTTTTGAGCTCATGAGATCTATAAATGTGGATCTTTATATAAATGTTTCGTAGTTTTAGATCTAAAAATGTAGATCTACTCCTTTTCAATATACAAAACAACTCAAAAACATCAAATATTTTACAAAAAATACCTTTCTAGTAAGGAAATTAACTGGTATTTTAAATTTTATTATATATAACATCACAAATGTTGGCTAGAGCTAAAACCCACATATTCACCTAGCAAATATAAACCTTTGAATAAAGGTTTCAATAATTGTTTAGAAAGCATTAATAGACAATTTGATTCATTGGAAGCTTTTTGAAAGGAAATAACCAATAATAATATTTAGAATTTCGGATAACCTTTTCCAGCTCTAATTCTCAAGCCAAAAGTTACTGTTTTTGACCTACAATATAAGGGATGGGGTGAAATATATTTTAAAAAATATAACCCATTTTGTAATAGTTCATTAAGGTTTTACCTTTGGAAGTTAATTTTATGTAACTTATCCAATGACCTTCCGAACTTCTTCGCTTAACAATTTCAATAAAAAAATTCATTATTCTGCTATATGCAATTCCATAATCAGATTGATAGAATATTTGACACCTTTCAACTGCCTTCACATAAATATTAATAGAAGTTTCATTCTTTTCTGTATAAAACTCTGCATCTGTTTTAATCCTTTGATATAGAAATTTAAAATATCGACTTCTATTTTCTTTATCTTCTACTCTTTCCTTAATCAAACCAAGATACGGTTTTTCTCCTTGGATTAATAAATCAAAGATAGCATACAAAATAAATCTAAGGAGTACGTTTGTTTTGAAATAATGGGGAGTTGTGAGTACAAAATTGGATTTGCTTTGTCTAATGATTCCATTTGTTACAAATACCATTACATCATCACAATTTTCTAATCCTCTTCTTTCATTTATTCTTTGTAATGTTATTTTTTTCATTGTAATGAGGCCCAATATTAAGCTCCCCTCGTGCCATAATACTTTGATTTCTCTTCCTTCCTCAGAATCCCATTACTAAATTTGACAATACCTTTGCGTTCCGAACAATGATCAAAATAATGTATTGAAAAATTAAGCCATTTAAACATTTCACTCATTTTCTTAATAACTGGAATAGGTGGATTCCAAGCTGTTTCAAATCCAAAAAATACTGAATCTGCATGATCTTCTCTGTATGAATCACTAAAATCCCATTTAGTTCCCCAATTCATACTATTCCACTCAAACCAATTATTATCTTCAAATTCTGGTCTTGGTATGAACCAATCTGCTGAAAGTTCAGTAAGTTCACCTTTACTTTTTATTGTTTTTTCCTTCATTGAATTAATAAAACGCTTAAAATTATCTAGCATTACTTGATGCCCCCATACATATAAATCATTACTACTCCAATTTGGCATTTTTTTATTCCTCCCTATTTTGTTTTTTAAAGTCCAAAATCCAATCCCCTAAATTTGAAACAGTTGGAATTTGGAATATTGGAAAATAACTTTTAACACCCCTGAGGGTTAAAAGTTTTCCAACCTATGTCCTTATATCAATTGGATTTTGGAATTTCATACATTCCATGCCCACATTTAGCTAATATTCCTTCTTCACTAATTGTCTTAAGAGCTTTAGAAATTAAACTTTTCTTGAAACCTTTGGATTCCATAGATCTCAAAATCTCATCAAAAAGTACTTTCTCTGACCCTTTCTTTTGTAGGATCCATAAAGGAATTATTTCTTTTAATTGTTCAAATTTAGTTTTTGTATTTTTATCAATTTCAACAGAGATTACTTTAAGTCCTCCATTTTCACAATCAATTACATCAAACCCCCCTATTTCAGTTGCACCACAATATCTATTTTTTTCTTGTTTAAGTTTTAAGTTAACAGTTCCACTTACCATTATTAATAAATCCACAAATGCTGAAAATTCTCCAGATCCCCTAAGAGAATGCTTGCTTCCAGCTTTTCTTTTAGTAGTATGGTGCAGAGCAAGAAAACTACAATTATGTTTATCTGTTAAGAATTTTAAAATACTAGTATTCTTTTTTACGTCAGAAGATTTATCTTCATCTCCTTCAATAAAACGAACCATAGAATCTAGTATTACTATGTTTGGTTTATACGTGGTTAATAATTTATCCAATTCATCTTTTCCTTTTTTATTTAATTTTAATTGATTTCCAAAAGCAAAAGCGAGAAGACCGGGGATTTCAGAGATCTTATTTCCTTTTAATAGTTTTATCATCCTTGATTTAATTAAAGACTTATCATTCTCTTCATCAATATACAACACTTTAGCTTTTTTGCATTCAAAAATATCAAGAAACCGCATTCCAGTACTACATTTAATTGCAATCTCTAATGCTAAAAATGTTTTTTTATTTCCACTATCTCCTCCAATAATAGTAGTTCCTCTTTTAGGTAAAATATTTTTAACCCACCATCCTGGTTCTGGAAAATCACTTTCAATAAGATTTTTAAGAGACATTATTTGTATTGAGTTAGGCATTTTTATCACCCTTCTCAAATATTTTATTAGATCTTTTTATAGAAATGATGACTGATTTTGAAACAGAAATTCTATCTCCACGTTCAGAAGCAACAGTAATAAAAAAATTATCTTCTTCAATAAGATTGCCTTTCGCAATCTTTGTTTTTCCACTATCCTTCCAAACAATTTTGATCATTTCCATTCTTTTCGCTCCCCCATCAGATGTAGGTGTTTACACTAACTATAATATTCCTGGATTTATTTTTTATTTTCAATAATTTTTATCACTTCCTTAGCTGATTTATTTTGTAATCCTTCAAAATTAGATTCTTGTAAATATGGATTATCCTTATTTTTCTTAGTGAATGGATGTATATTCAATCTGAATTTCCATAAATTACAAGAAATACTTGAACATGCCTTAACTTCATTAGAAGCACCACACATACAATCTTCAAGGCATTTGAGTCTAATTGCCTTAAGTGGCGTGATTCTCATGAATCTTCACCATCCGTTAAAGTATTTTCCATGGGCTTTAAACAACGATTTGAACGAATCTTATTGAGGTAGATATTTCGTTCAATGAGCTTTAGTTCATCAATTAAGGAATCAGCCATCTATCCTATCCAAAAAGCAAACTAACGATTCTCTGCATAATTCAGACATACTTGTCCTTCTTCGGAATGCTTGACTTCGTACTTTCTCGTACAAGTCCAATTCCAGCTTGAAAATCATTTGTTTACTTTTCATAATAAATGAGTAAATTATAACTCCTATAAAAATGTTTTGTCGACGACAAAAAGAGTATTTTTTGATGAAAATTTATCTGTTTTGTATGGTGAAAAATCACCTAATTTTTCAAAAATTTAAGAAACTGAAAATTTGACCCCATAGTAATTTTTTTGATTTGATTTAAGAATCTTAGAAAAGCCCCATTTCTATATACAAAACTCCCCTATTTCTACAACTGGTTGTGATTTTTGAGCAAAAAAACCCCTTTTTCTACAAAGTTTTATAAATATCTAACCAATATTTACATACATAAAACAGAGATAATCCAGATATTCGAGTCCCTACAACTCGGCTCTTATTTTAGCATAAGTAGTCGGTTAGTGCGTTCGCGGGGCTACTCTTTTTCTTACATTTTAAGGGTTACTTTTTTTTAATGTAAATTATCATTTCACCATTTGTACTTTTCTCATATTCCAAGCATAATAAAGTGGAACTGCAACTATACAACAATATAAAAATCACAGCATTAGTTTTTTGTTACTGGTAAGTGATTAATTGTAAGAAGATTTATAAACCACATCCACTTTATAGATTAAATGGACAGCCAAGTACTAGATCCCACTAATAGGTCGCCTTTTGTGAGAAGATTACTTTTAGGTGCAGGAATAACAGAGGAACAAATAGTCCTACTTGAAAGACCATATAATCATGAACATGGTGAACTTCTACGAAGGGCAAATCCAAATCTGCCAGAAAATCTAATCACAAAGTCAGTTATTGTAGCCCCAGGATTATTAGAAAGTATTTTAGCGCATGATCCATCTGTAGTCAGTAATGCATTTGGAAGAATACCATTGATGGATCCAGGTACTTTAGATTGTTTCACTCAAGCAGTTACTTCTAAAATATCTCGTGGAACACCGTTTAGTCCCAAATTAGAAGATGAATCAAATATCGCAGAGATTGCAGCAGGTCACAATGAAGCGCATTTTGCAGGTAGTGCATTATTATTTTATTCAGGACTTCCAGTGGAAGGGAGATATGCATTTAACGCATTTAATCAGTTAGGTGTAGGATTAAGAGAAAGAGTAGAAATAATTGAACAAAATAACACGCTTGGTTTCAGTTTACCCAACACCCTAAATATCGGTCACGAAGAAGCAGCAAGAATAATGTTATCTAATCATAAAGTAATCACTGGAAAAGAAACAGACAAACCTCTTTGTTTAGTGCTTTACTCTGGCGAGGACCCCAATGGTGCTTTTAGTGGGGGACGCGATGTTGTTAACCTTTCTGGGGAAGGGTTAGGCAATGTTCCAGGTTATGATACATTATTTTTCATCCTCAAAGATAAAACTTCATTAAGTACAGCATTACAAGTTACCTCTAGTTTAGGAAGAAAAGTAAAGTTATTATATTTAGCAGGGCATGGTCTTAAAGTTGGTAAAATCAATTTGCCAGATTCTAATCTTTTTGTTCAAGATTTCTGGGACCAAGTTGCTGGGTATGATCTTCTTGCAGAAGAACCACACAGCGTAATTAATTCTTGTCATAGCGCAGACGCCCCATACAGTAGGGTTGGAAGTTTTGCATCGTATGGAGCCAGTAAAATCCCAGGGTTACGTACTTACGGACAGGAAGGCACTAGTGCTGATGTTCTGATAAAATCAAGAAGAGATGGGAATGTATCTGAAGTTAATTTTCGGGGCAGAGGTAGCGTGACTAAATCATTTTATGTTGGCAAACCTACTATTAACTAAAAATAAATTGTAACAACTAAATAAAAAAGATTAACAGTTGTATATTCCTATTCTACACTCAGTGGAAATCAACTCCCCATCATGTGCTATAAAATATTCATTTGAATCTTCTTCCCTAACAGCTCCGCAGGATTCGAACTCCGCGCGGGGCTACTCTTTTTCTTAAGACACTTACTACATTAGAAACTTGGTGCTATTGATCCTGTGGTTTTTAGAAAGAAGAAAAATACTCAAAAATAAAAGAAAAGAAAAAAAAAAATAAATATTTATTCTAGATACATCTTAAGACGTTTTCTATCTAATTTCCATTCCTTTGCAAGACGGCCTGAAGACTTATAGTACTTCTCTAATCGTCTGATCTTGGAATCTGTTAAAAGACGTCCACGCTTTGCAGTTTGATCCTGCCTATTACGCTCTAAATGTGTTTGAATCATAACTAGCTTTTTGATAAGGTTCATCATGTCTTCTGGAATTTCTTTTTTCATCCCAGCAGCTTCTAAATGGTCACCAATTTTCTTTCCAGTAATTGCACGAACACTTGCAATACCATAAGTATCACGTAAAATCATTCCGATTTCACTTGAGTCTTTTCCTTGCTTACGGATCTTTTGAGCAAGTTTTGCAATTTCTTCATCACTATAACTGGTCCAAGCTGGTTTGTCACCATGAGGTCTACGTGATCCTGCTTTTCCTTTCTTTCTACTATGCATTCTAGCCATTTTATTTTTTCACCAAATGTTATACAAGTTTTGTAAGAGAATAAGAATGTTGATATCAAATATCTTATCTCCAGTATAACCGAGCCATTAACCTGGTTACCCCTTGATAAGTTCTTGAGGAGAGGTTTCTTTATAAATGATTTGTTTGTATTTTAAGATATGAAAGATAAGTACAATCCATTTGTTGCAACCAGTATGATTCCAGAAAATATGATGGAAGGACTTGAAGAATACTGCTCAAAGATATTATCACATACAGAGGAAGGTATAATTTACAAATTCGCAAACCCTCACCTTGGGACCTTACAAATTGGTGGTTTTTCTGACAGAGAATTAGACCCTGTGACCAGAAAGGCATTCAATATAAATTGGGGTGAACTACCAAATTTTCAATCATATTTTAGAGTTAGAAATAATGATCCACTAGGGCAAGCAACACTAGAAGCAGTAGCATATGTCTGCCGTGCGGTGTATGATCTTCAAGAGTCGTTTGGATTTTTTTTAGAACCGAAAGGCGAAGGAACAAGAGAATTGATCTTAGCGCAAGATAAAGGTTTTGAAGCCAAAATTGCTCATAGAGGATTTAGAAACACGAGAGTAATATTTGCAGGAATGGCCAATAGTCCTTCGAGTCAATCGCTGGATCATACTCAAGTGATGCCAATCTATAAACTTAGTGAGGAAGTCGTAGGAGAGAGTAAGTAGTAAAAAATAAATTAAAAAAATTAATTTCTTGAAAGTACTCTTTTAAGCAGTTCATTAGAACTAGGGTCTCTGAAAGTTACAATACTTAACTTTCTCAGTGAGGTTCCAGTCGCATAAGTTGCCATAAATGTTTCAACTCCTGCACCAATTCTCTGCACAGCTTCTTGAGGCGTAGATTCAACTACTCCCGCCATCAATCCCATTCTGATAGTTGGCATTGCGATTGATTCATATCCACTATTATGAGCAGCTTCTAATCCAGCATACACTATTTCATTTAATGGTTTTCTGAGGTCATCTACTACGAAAATAACATTATCAAATTGACCACGATGAGAATTACGGTCACCAGTTGCAACTATAGCATTTCCATCTTCTAATTCAGCCATTCCTGCCTGAGCATGATATTGATTACCTGCTACTCTTTGGATTGCTCCATCGATTCCACCAAACCACATACCACCAGAGTTAATGGCAGTCATAATAGCATCACTTGGAGTTTGTGTTACATCCCCACCTACCACATATAATTCTAATTTTCCTACTTTACAGACATAATTATTTGACATATTTTCACCTGTAAAATTTTGTAGATTTTTCAAGAGAGCCCAAAATTATCTCTGCAGCCTCAACCAAATTACTCACAATGTAAAGTTTCCCTTCATTCTCTGGTTTATCAAGCATAGATTCAATTTTACCAGTTTTATCAAAAGAACTAGGTCCTCTACCAACACCAGGATTGTTAATTAAAATTCCAACCCCTCCAGCATTATACCCACATAAAGCATCTGAAGACCGATCTCCAACTACAAACTTACTAATTGAGTCATAGTCAATACCAAATTCTTGCGCTGCTAATCTAAGCAATCCATCTCCTGGCTTCTTTAAATTAGACCTAGCATCGCCATCTTCAAGAACAAAGTCATAGTTCAAACCTTGAATATCTCTCTTTTCCCAACGCTCTGCACCACTTCGATTCACAAACGGACAATATTGCCAAGAATCAATATTTACACCTTCTTGTCTTAGTAATTGATCCATTGTGTGATTAACTTCTTCAACCCGCTCTGGCGTTAATACACCTTTTGCAATTCCAACTTGAGATGTTAATACTGCCAATGCAATGTTAGGTTGTTCTGAAAGTTTTCTTAAACCATCTAATGCACCTGGACAAAACCGTAAGTCCTCTTTCCAGTTAGCTTTACTCCCAAAGTAAGCTTCTTCGTCAAAATTTATAGTGTTGTCTCTATCTATTCCAATTAATATTTCATATGTCATTTGTAATTTCCTCTCATAATTGTGTCTGAGAAATTTTGCATGAATGCATCATCCCTTGATTGTTTTTTACTAAGAAAAATGTTAGAACCACGATCATCTAATTTCATAAGTCCCTGATCGTTGATTGCAACATTTGCTTGATAGAAATCTACAAAGTTGTGACCAAGCGCAGCAGAAACAGTTAGAGGATCGTGCATAAAAGTCCAGTATCCAATTGCTCCATTGAACTGATCAATGTTTTTTGCAATCGCTCTGATTCCAGCATTACTATGCTGTCTACAGAAATTGTAAAGTGGATGTTGATTTGAAACTTCAAATTTTGGATTTAAAGTAGTATCAGCCATAACCAAATATTGTTTGATCCTAGAGGCCATCACACGCTTAGCTGCAGGAATATCAATTCTAACATTGTGTTCTGCTTTTTTACGGCTTGGATCAAGTGACCCTGCCATTTGATAAAGAGTGACTTTATCAGATAAACTTGAGTGTGTTTGTTGAAATAGATCAAGATTAGAATACGCTTGAATTCCCATGTAAACAGTTCTGTCAGATCCACCTACAACTTTAGCAATTTCATCCGCAACATTGCCTGAAACATCATAGAGCTTGTTAGGTAAAAGATCTTGACAAAATAATTTGGTTGGACCTGGTAACTTTGCACCTGCAACAACTTTTATTTCAGGCATACCAATTTCTTCTAAAAACCATTTAGTAAGCTCTGCTCTGCCAGTACCAACTTCATCGCCGGTAACTATTAAATCAATAGTTGCGTTAGAATTCAATAAATAAAGTAATGAGAACAAATCATCTGGATCGTACCAAGGATCAGTGTCTAGTATGTATGAGGTTTTAGAAGTCATTCTTATCACCGATTATATTTTCTTCTGATCATTTCTCTTCCACAAGCAAGAATTTGATTATGCATATGAGAAGAAGTTTCACGCTCAGTTGCCCAATACACACGTTTCAATGTTGGATTTTGTTCTAACACAGTATTCACTGTGCCATGATCATATTTTTTTTCTGCTTCAATTAAAGTATCAAAAGAATCAACAAAACTTTGAAACCCTTCTCCCATGGAATCAGCCCTACAGATAAAAGAATAAGCACTATGCCAAACTGTTGAATCATATTTTGAACTTCTTGCAGCTTCCAGTTCTTCTGGACTCATTAATCCACGTTCCACTAAGAAAGGGAGCCTGTCTTCAAGTGGTATTTGGATGAAATTATGTAATGATTCCTTACTATTTTCGTTCATGTTTATTTTCCTCTAACATTTTTCTCTCTGTTTAAAATAAAGAAAGAAAAAAGAAGTCCTAGTCTGAACCGTTCCAAACAGCGTCAACACTTCCTGCATCATATTTTAACAGAACAGAAGATGAACCATTGGAGAGGTAGTTTGTTAGATCAGCAACAGTTCTTGGAGCGGATGCCATGTCAGAAACTATTCTCCCAATGTTTTGAGCAGCAGCATCATTTCCACCAGTTGCTAAACCAATTGTTCTAGCTCCTAAAGGGATGTGACCTTCTGCACCATGTTGCAATCCAAGACTATGAGTTCCAGCATAAACTTGCATAAGAAGACCCATTCTTGTAGGTTGATCCACTCCTTGTTTTTTTGCATCATTGTTGAACGCAGGAGTTACATAACTTCCAAGAACTGTACGTTTAGCGCCCATGGTAGAGATTGCATAATCTGCTACATCTTCACCAATACTTGCACAAGCTGCTTGGTAACTTTCTGTCCAAGCTTTCAAATCTTGACCTTTTTCTGAAGTTGCTTTGAATAATCTCCAGATACCAACTGTTTGTTTTCCAAAATCAGTAGTTTGCAAATCATTAGCAGCCATTATGTACGCTTGATCATTTGCTGACCTTTTTTCATTTAATGCTTGCAATAAATTAGTTGCAATATTTGCACTATTTCCAACGATTGGTTTGATCAATAATGGTCCGGAAGCTGCTACATCAACTAATCCTTGTACCAAAGCCATTTGAACTGCTCTAGAATCACCGTACTGATCTCTCAAATCAAGCAATTTTTGATAAGAACCAAAATGTCCTTCCCCAAAAGCAATCTGTCCTGGGTTTAAATGAGTATGAACCAATTCTCTGACTAGAGGAAAATCCGCAACTGCAAATTGATCATCCATATATTCTGGATGAGCAGCTAAGAATTGAACCCCAGCAAGTGCGTGACAACCATTTGTCATTCTTCCTTGAGCTTTTAGAGCTGCTTGTTTCCGCCCAATAATACTAGTTGGATTTGCTTGTTTTCCTATATCGTGAGTTTTTCCAAAACCATGAAATAATTCCCAGTCAGCACTGGTCCAAGACTTGGTTAGTGGAGCAAAAAATCCTTCTAAATCACTAGCACTAGAATTAAGAGGTCCAACAAAATGTTTTGGAACTAGTTCCCTAACTCCTTCATAGTTTCCTGTTTCTAATGCATGTCCAATTGCTAAGTGTAATTCTACATGTTGTTGAGTTGTTGTTTTTCCTTTCAGTGGACTGTAAGGTACGTTAAAATCTGCTAAGTCTAATCTGGTGTTTCCTGTCATTATTTTCTTTCCTCCAAAAGATCGTAACTTCTGAGTAAGAAACGGAAGATTTATATTAGACTAATATAATTAATATTAATAATATGAAAAGAAAGATCATTGGGCAAGGAAAAGGTGGTGCAACTATATCACTACCAATTCACTGGGTTAGAAGTCAAAATTTGAAAGCTGGAGATGAAGTAGATGTTAGTTTCTCTGCTAGCGGTCTTCTAATTGGTGCTAAACAAAAGGTTAGTCAGAAAAAGATTGAAATTGATGGGAGTGATTGGGATACTCGTCTAACAAAAATTCATCTGAATGCTTTGTACACAAAGGGGTACAGTAAAATTTTGATCAAAAATGCGAAAGTAAAGCTTGTGAGATTAATGATCAAAGAATTGATAGGAGTTGAAATTACTAAAATAAAAGGAAAAAATTTGGTACTGGAAACATTAACAGAACCAACTGGTGATCGAAGATTACTTTTAGAAAAACAGATTCATCATACAATTATTGATGCCCTCGATTTGATTATTCAATCAATTGAAATGAAAAACAAGAAAATGTTTAGTTCAGAGATAGAAGAATATACTAAGAAAGTGAATCGTTTCTCTGTTTATTGTCAAAGAGAGTTGCAAATGGAAAATCCTAGCCACGAACATTATTTTTTGTGGACATACTATACTGATCTTCGGATTATTCAAAGAAATTTATTGAAAGTGTTTGATAAAAATTTGCTCAATGATAAAAACTTGGTTGAGGGCTGTACTTTGATTCAAGATTATTATCAGAATTTTCTCAAGATGAGGAAAATAGATTTAAAATGGATAAATAAAGAATATGATAAAATAAATAAATTAATACTTTCATCAAAAATGAAGAATTCAGAAATTAGATATCTACTAGTTTATTCTCTTAGAAAATTGTTTAGGTGCGTGATAAATAAGTCTGCAAGTCAGACATAAAAACCTTGACTAAAAATTATTTTCTTGTAAATATTGTAGACACTTTTCTGCGTGCTCAATGAAAGGATTAGGATCTCCGCCAGATTTTGCGCGATGACATGCTTTGAGAAATGCTAAATGAAACCCAGTAGCTGCTGAGTCACGAGCCAAAGTGTCGATGTCTGCTTCATAACGGTCTTCATGTAAGTGATCTGCAACCATTGCTTGTGCTGATAAATAATGTGTTAGCTCTTGGCGTAAATCAGTAAATGGCATTGGTCCTAACGCAAAGGCAAGAGGAATTTTTCCAACGTGTTCGTCATCTCCAATGATAATTGGAGGAAGAGGAGTTTCCAGGATTATTCCAGCATCAACAAGGTAATCACTAGGATGTACTTGATCAAAAATGTTATCATGGCTAGCATCCCAGTTACCTACAACCATTGGTCCTTTAACCTCAGTTAATATTTCGTGTACCTTACCATAGTGTTCAAATAAATTGCTGATTGCTTGATGATGTAAATTTTGCAGCTCTGGTATCTTTGTAGCTGCCTTCTCAGGCGTAGTGACTAAATCTCTTCCGATTGTTTGATAAATTGGATGAGAGATGAATTTTTGTAAATCAGTATGAATAACTGCTGCTGCAAATTTAGCTTGTAGAGATCTTGGGATCTCAGGTATTTCTTCTTCTTGCTCATCTTGGGAAAAGAGTAACGAATAAAGTGAAGCAAAGATTCCTCTTTTTTGAGTAACTGGTTCGCAACCTGCAACATCTTGTGCAAATTTCTTGTAAACTAAATTAAAATCTGCTGCGATATGGTCCTTTACTTCAACAAAGTTTCCTGAAAGTAACAAATTCAAATCAAAAGGCTCCTTTAGTTCAACAAAGTTTCTTGAAACTATCAAACCCAAATCGATAGGCTCCTGATCGTTTGCTGTGAAAGGAGATGATAAAGAATAATTTTGTGCATACTTAGTTGAAGCAACTATGTCCATATGACGATACATCCTCCTTGCATCACCTGGAGTTGTGACTTTGAGAAATATTCTTGAATTACCACTATTAAATCCCCTCAATCCTACTGCCCCACCATTCTTTGAATCAGCACCATATAATCTGCCAGATCCAAAGAACCTTGAATTAGGATCCAACAGAGTGAATTGTCTTACTAAACTTACTACTTCTGAACTAAATCCATATCCGGTTAATTTTTCTTTCAAACCACTCACTGGAGGTTCTAATGTAGACAAATCAGTGTAAAATTTTTTACCTTGATATTCAACCAAACCTAATTTACTACCCCATAATTCAGGGACTGTATGGTCGAAAACCATGCCATCAGTATAAATAATTGTTAACTCACGACCATCTTTATCCAACACAGTTTCATCAAGAAGAGCGGACTTTTGATAAATATCTGCAGAGTACCCAAGAGTACCACTGAATGCAGAAGGATACAAAGTTGCATGTGGTAGTGTTAGAGTTATGTCTTTCATAGTAGGCCGCCTAAATACTTGTAACATTATCGTCAATCCAATCAACCCAATAATTACAGGTTGATGCATGTTTCAGATAAGGTGTTGGATCTCCACCAGATTTTGCGCGATGACAAGCTTTGAGAAATGCCATCTGAAAACCAGCAGCTGCACTTTCACGAGTTAATTGAAAATCATTTACTTGATAAACTTCTAATCCAAAGTGTTCTGCAATTGTTCTTTGAGCAACTAAATAATCTACAACAGAAGAATAAAGATTTTCAAATGGCATTGGTCCAAGGGCAAAAGCAAGTGGAATAGCACCAACATATTCATCATCACCTAAGGTAAAAAATTCCACACCTAAATCTTTCTCATCACTATGATGAAAAATATTATCATAAGTAGAATCATAATTTCCAACTACTAATGGCCCTGAGATTTTTTCTAAAATACCATGAATCTTTGAGTATTGTGAGAATAATGTTCTAAAGTTTGCACTAAAACGACTTTGTTCATCTGAGGGGACCCTAGATTCAAGTTGATCTGGAGTTAATACTAATTGTCTACCGATATCCTGATATAACTCATCTTGAAGATGAACTTGCATCTCTGTATGAACTGCAGCAGCTGCATATTTTTCTGCAAAAGCACTATCTTCTCTTCTCCAAGGAGTTCCTTTTATTGCTTCTCGCCAGGCTTGATTAATCAATTTCACAGAAATTTTACTAGGAGCCCTGTAAGATTCTTCCCCATGCGTAACTAGAATTCCCTTCTGGATTAGACCCTTCTCCTTAGCTAATTCGAATGAAAATGGAGATCTCAATGAAAAATGTCTTGCAATTTTAGTTTTTTGTACAAGATCCATATGTTTGTAAGCTCTGGCTACAGAATTTGCTGTTCCTGTTTTAAAATAAATTCCAGGTTCATGAGAAGTACTTTGAACTCCAAGCACAGCTCCACCTTTTGAATCTTTTCCAAATAATCTTACCCCAGTAACTGACCCAAATTCTGAAGCTATATCCAAAAATTGAGTGCTATGTTGGTCAGAAAAACCGTAGCTTCGAACCTTATCAAATAAAGTTTTTTCTGGAAATTTAGTACCGCTAATGTCTGTAAAAAAAGTTCGACCACGATGCCGAACTAAAGCCATATCTTTACCTAACAAATCATCGTAATCTTCATCTAACACAGTAACATTACTAAATAGTACTTGCAACCCCCTACCCATTGCATCATGAATAGTTTCACCTAGAAGACCAGTATTTTGATCTTTGTCAACAGAATATTTTGGCCAAAGCTCCAGAAATGTGCGGTGTATTACTGCATGGTCCAAAGGAGGTAAATCGCTCATAATGTCTAGAAGGGACCACACTTTATAAATCATTCCTCTCAAGTAGTGATTGATTGAGAATAAGTGTTTTTGAGTTCAAATATCCAACAAAACTTGACAAGTCCACTTGCCTTCTACTTGCTTGATTTCGAATAGATGTAAGGTGATTGCTTTAACATCTAACTTTCTATCGTGCTTTTCTTCTTGCACTTCTTCACCATGACAGGTTGCTTCAAGTTTCCATTTATGATCCTCAGTTTCTTCTATATTAATTTGAAAATCGCTGAAGAACAAAATCTCTGCGTCTTTATACATTAACAGTTCATCTAAAAAGTCGAAGAGAAGGTATTCTAAAGTGTTAGATTGGATTTTAAAAGTTCGAGATTCTAACTTTTCAACTGTTGCTAAATCAGTCATGGTTGCAAAAGTTGCTAAAGCTGCTTCTCTGAAAAGTTTATTGATACTGTCTGCCTCTGCTTGAAAAAGAACGTCGGCTGTGTGATCTAGGAATTTGTGTGAACTCATTGTTTGTTATCCGCAAATCCTTTTATTTCATTCTGGAACCTTTCAATAGTCTTCGGAATATGTTCCGGTTGCACCCTGAAGATATTTGCTACTTGTTCTAAAATTTCAGAATCACTGCCTTCGATGATCTCATTGTTTTCAACTTTAAGAGTTGGGTCGAATTCTTTACCTTTCTTACTTGCTTTACGTCCCTTCTTCCAAAGTTGAAAAAGTGCAGTTGCATATGAGACTAATTCTGATTGTTTGCAGTTTAGAAGTTCTGTTGCTTTGGTGATTACTTCACTTCCTTGCGCTGCTTGCTTCTCTGCAGCATTGCCTGCCATATAAGTAAGCCTAACTACACTGTCACTGATTTTTGTAGATGAAGTGATTACAATTTGCTCAGCTTCACTAGTGTTGTTAAGGTGCGTTCCACCACAAGCTTGCACATCAATTCCCGCAATATCAACTATCCGTAAACTTTTTCCAGGCGCTACACCACCTTGATAAATTCGAACACCAAACTTGCTTTCAGCTTCAGCTCTTGGCATAAAAAACTTGTCAACAGTAATACCTGCCTTGATTATTCGATTGGCTTCAGTTTGAATTTTGTCTTCTTCCTCTTTTGTTAAAGCTTGAAAGTGAGTAATATCTAAATGTGCACTGCTAACTTTTTTGTGTGCACCTGCTTGGTTGATATGATTTCCTAAGATAGTCCTTGCAGCTGAACCCACAATATGCGCACTTGTATGATGCTGTGCTAATTGTTTTCTACGTTCGATGTCAATAACGCAGTCTACAGTATCCTTTACGCTAAATGGAACTGGCTCATTTAGAACATGAACAATATATTTTCCAACTCGGTGCAGTTCTGTTACCTTGATGCCGGCAATAGTTCCGTTATCATGCTCTTGTCCACCACTAGTTGGATAAAAATAAGTTTCATTAAGAACTACTTTATTCCCATTTACATAAACTACCTCTGCTTGGAATTTTTCAGTGTTCCAATCAGCGTAATACATGATGTTGGTCTCTGGAACTTTACTTAGAGTTTTTTCACCGATGATAGTATCTTTCTTTTTGACAGTTTTATTTTTGTTAGCTCTTTCTGCTTGAAGCTCAGAAACTTGTAAATAAAAATCATCAGGAACTTTGATTTTAATATTTTGTTCTAACGCAAATTCCCTAACTAATTCTGGTGTGATGCCATTGTTATCATACAATTCGATTAGTTGTTTGGTTGTGATTTGGTTAAGGTTGGTGTTTTTCAAAGTACTTGCTGCATTCTTTTTTGATTCATTGTACTTTGCTTCTTCAACTTGGAGAATCATTAAAACGTCTTCAATGTTTTCTAATAGTTCAGGAAATAATTCCTTTAATTCTTCTGCGTGCCACCTGGCAATTTCTTCTAATCTAATGTCCCAGTTAAATTGGTCAATGAAACTTAAAGCACGTCTTAGGATGACTCGAAGATTGTATCCTCCGCCACTATTTGATGGAAGTTGTCCGTCATTAAGTGCTACTAAAAGTGCTCTTGAGTGTTCAGTAATTGCGTAAACTGCAACCATTGGCATGATTTGTTGCTTTAAAGATGCACCGTCTTTGATGTTAAGTTCTGCTGCAACTTCATTCCACGCTTTTTTGATGTCATCAACTTCATCAACATTTAACCGTCCAGCGAAATTACTGAACTTGTTGAACAAATTTATATCGTACTCGATACTTGTACGCTGTTTTACTTTAGTTAGAGTCCTTGGAAAAATTGCTTCATACATGTTACTGGTTCCTTGACTGAACCAAGCGATCCGTTCCATACCCAAACCCATATCCAACACTTTCTGAGTCAGCTCTTTTGTATCTCCGTTTGGCAGTTGTTCATACATCATGTAAACTTGATTAAAAAGTTCAAGCCCGGCTGAGAAAAATTCCATACAAGGTCCAAAGTTGCCGCCACCAGCCCAAGCATCTTCATGTAAAATGAGTTCTTGTTTGTCTAGTCCGATAACTTTTGTGAGATAATCGTAAATATCCTGAAAAGCTTCTTCTTGATTCCACTCATCTTTTGGTACAAATTGATGTTGACCAACCATCACAAATCCAATGCAATGTGAACCTGTGATCCCAATGTTATCAATGTCACCAAATCTTAAACAGAATTGCGGAATGACTAATCTTTTTGCAGGTGGATCTATTTCTCCTGTAACTACAAATGGTTGAAATGCTGCGATACTTGCGATTGTAAAATCAACAGTTGGATTCCACCTAGCTACAACAGGGTAACGTTTGATACTTTGATAATTTCGCTTTTGGAAATGTGTTTGAAAAGTATTCCACACATCTAAATAAGAAAGTTGTTGTTTGCAAAGTTTGTTGTTTGCAACACTGAAAACTCCGATACAAGAAGAGTCACCGCAAATTGTTCTTGTCTTGTCTTGTGCCCAGAAGTTTAAGTTACATTTTGTACAACTGGATCTTTGAAACCCTTCTTGTTTTAAGATACTAGTTGCGTAGTAAGAATCTGGATCTTGACTTGCTTTAACCTTAAGCTCAGCTTTTAGTTGTTTATCGGTTTTCATCTGTATCTTTGAAGCTGCTGTTTCTTTTTATATTATTTGTGGCTTTGTTACAGTTTAGATCGAGCAAACCCTTATATACGCTGAAAAGTTTCTTTTGATGTGGCAATCTCAGATATTCCAGCGAATACGCTCCCAGAACCTTTGCAACTAGCATTGCAAGAAATTATTGGGACAGTTGGACCAGTACTTGAATGGCTAAGTTGGTTACTTGGAGGATTGTTTGGATTATATGTGGTTTATTTTCTGATCAGATTATATCTTGACTACAAAAGAATTAATGTTTTGAAAAGAGTAGAAAAAGATGTGAAGTTTCTGAAGCAACGTTCGCTTAGTGAAGAAGAGCTTGAGCAATTGAGAGTGATTTTAAGTACAAAGGTAGGCGTTGCTAAGAAGAAAAAAGTTGGTTCTAAAAAATCTGTGAAGCGTGAAGTTGCTAAGGGTTCTAGTAAGAAGAAGAAGAGTTCTAAAGTAAATAAAAGAAAAAAGTAAACAGAAATTATTTCTCGTACCTAAAACTTCGATGAAAACTATCATCATCAGGAGTTGCAGTTAATCCAAGTTCTTTAGTAAACAGATTATGTACATCATATAAAACAGAAAGAATTGATTTATACTTTACTCGATTTCCACCTACGCCTTCTTGTGAAGTGTTAGGCCCATAAATTGTTAACTTTCTGCCTTCTGTTTGAAACCTATAAGTTACTGCATTAAAACAATCTAACATTTCTGGGTCATCTTCTGGAAGTCCAGCTATAGCATGACCAGGTTCAACGCGATCAAATAACCTGGCATATGAAGGTGACGGATGAATAATTTGGTAAGTATCCGGTGCTTTTACTGAATAAACATCTCCATTTTTTGGAGCAAATGTTAGATACACACTTTCTCCTGCTTGAGGGATTTGTTGCCCACCAAATAAATCAGAATAATTACTTGGTTCTCTAGTTGACAAAAAAGGTTCAAGTTTGAAAAATCCTCTGCGTTTACTCATTGGAATAAATTGATACTCTCTTCCAATAACTGTAGGAGGAAATAGAGCTACTAGTTCAGTTAAATTAGAACTTACTGAACCAAGTAATCCAGTTAATTTATTTAATGTCATAGTTGGTTTTATTTAGATATTTATATAAAAATATCCATTATTGAAACATTAAGAGAATTATCGACCACAACCCTTTTATACAATTTCTAATACTTAAAAGTCTATGAGTTTTAAAGATGAATTAATTGCTGTTTTAGCCAAAGAAACTAAACTTTCTACTGATGACGTTGCACAAGTACTTAGCGTTCCACCAGACCCAAAACTTGGCGACTTTGCATTTCCATGTTTTAAAGTTGCAGCTATGCTTAAGATGTCACCTAAAGATGCTGCTGACAGATTGAATCAAGAGATGAAAAAACCAGAATGGATTAGTAGTACAGCAGTTGTTGGACCATATTTGAATTTCTACGTCGACAAAATAAAACTTGCTGAATCAGTACTGAATGAAATCTCTTTGAAGAAAGAAAAATATGGTTTGGCAGAAGAAGGCACTAAAGAAACTATCATGGTGGAATTTTTTCACGCAAACACACACAAGGGAGTACACATTGGACACTTACGTAATATCAGTTTAGGGTCAGCACTTTGTAACGTACTTGAGGCTAGTGGATACAAAGTGATCAGAGTTAATTATCAAGGAGACATTGGACCGCATGTTGCTAAATGTATCTGGGCCTACAAAAAGTATCAAGATGAATTAGAAGTTCCAAAAATTAATAGAGGAATATGGCTTGGAAAATTGTACGCGAGAGGAAGCCAAGAGATCAAAGGCGATGCTGCAGCCGAAGAAGAGATCAGAGAAATTACTCGGAAAATGTATGAACACAATGATCCAGAAATTGAAGAACTTTGGAAAAAAACTAGACAATGGTGTTTAGATGATTTTGATATTTTTTATAAGAAATTTGGATTAAAATATGATAGATTATACTATGAAAGTGAAGCTGAAATTCCTGGGAAAAAAGTAATGGCAGAATTATTGGAGAAAGGAGTTGCTGAAAAAAGCGATGGAGCAATTATTGTAAATTTAGAGAAATATGGTCTGAATATTTATGTCGCAATCACAGGCAAAGGCTATCCAACATACCAAGGAAAAGATATGGGATTAGCTGAGATTAAACAAAAAGAATACAAATTTGATCGCAGTGTACATGTAGTTGGATCAGAACAAGAACTATTCTTTAAACAAGTTTTCAAAACATATGAACTGAACAATTCACCAATGTTCGAAAAAGCTTACCATTTAAGTTATGGGTTAGTTAATTTACCAGAAGGGAAAATGAGCTCCCGACTTGGAACCATGATCTTGTATGAAGACTTAGTAGTCAAAATGCTTGAACATGTAAGCAAAGAAATTGTAGAAAGACATCCTGACTTGAGTTCAGAGGAAATTGAATCACGAGCAGAGAAAATAGCATTTGGAGCATTGAAGTATTCTATGCAGTCAAAAGAAAATCAAAGAAGAATGACTTTTGATTGGAAACATGCACTTGACTTACATGGAGACACAGGACCTTACATTCAATATGCACACGCAAGAGCGAGTAGTATTTTACGAAAAGCAAAGTTTGATAACAAAAAATCGAGCGATGTTGATTTTTCAAAATTAGATAGTGCAGTTGAAAAAAAGATTTTAATGCAACTTGGAAAATTTAGTGAAGTTGTTGAAGAGGCTGCAGAGAAGTATAAACCTTATTTGATCGCACATTTTGTGTTAAACCTGTCTCAGCAGTTTAATGAGTTTTATCACGCAGAACAAGTTTTAAGTGAAGATAAAGCATTACAAACTGCGCGGCTGTTATTAGTTGATTCTGTACGTCAAGTACTTGCTAATGGTTTAAAGCTACTTGGAATTGCAGCACCAGATGAGATGTGAGAGATACTTTTTAGGAGTTAAGAGAAAAAGATGACACTGTATTTTATTACTGGAAATTCGCACAAATTTGCTGAAGCAAAGCAGATCATTTCTGATGTTGAACAAGTTAAATTGGATTTAGATGAAATTCAATCAATGGATCCAAAGGAGATCATTGAACATAAGCTAAGACATGCGATGAAGCAACACAAAGGACCATTATTTTGCGAAGATGTATCACTTTGTATTAACGCCTTGAATGGATTTCCTGGACCACTAGTTAAATTTTGGAATAAATCTGGGTCAGTTGAAAACAGAGTTAAAAGAGTGCATTTATCTGACGATCACAGAGCAACTGTGATTTGTACAATTGGATACTTTGATGGCAAAGAAACGCAATTTTTCTTAGGATCAGTCGAGGGAAAAATAGTTGTTCCAAGAGAGAATAGTGATTTTGGTTTTGATCCAATTTTTGAAGTTGCAAGTTCTGGAAAAACATTCGCTGAAATGACAGTAGAAGAAAAAAATAAAGTCAGCCACAGGGCAATAGCACTTTCAAAACTGAAATATTTTCTAGATTCAAAGAATTAAATCAAACATCTAATTTCTGTTTCCCAGTTTTCACATGTTTTTTTAATTGAGATATTTTGCTAAGTAGTCCACCTGCAATGAAAAGTTCGATACCTGAAGACGCCAAAGAAACTGATACAAAAAAAGTTGGAATAAATCCAAAGCTTAGTTGAAAGTGAGTAACTAAGAAAGCTAATAGACTTAAAAGTGCATAACTGCAGATGTAAAAAATTGGTAAAATATAATAGACGTGTTCAACACGATATTTTCTAAATAATGAGATTACAAAAAAAGTTGATATAAACCAAATTAAAGCAAAGAGACCAATGAACAAAGTATACCAAGCTTGCTGCCAACCAAAAAAGAAAGATATGCCTTCTGTTAAACCAATTGCCCCACTGATTAACGCAATAAACAGATATATCTGAACAACCACATCACCAAAATGCCTCATAGTATTTGGAAGGTAATTGTTGTTTATATGTGTTACTTCTTTATGAAGAAAGAAATGAGAGAAAATAAAGAAAAATTTATTCTGTTATTCTATGATTCTGTTATTCTATTTTAGATAAAGCATCATCAATTAATTTTGGATTGTAACCTACAATAATTGCTGAACCTATTTGAAGCACAGGAGTACCCATCTGCCCACTAATGTCAATCATCTCTTTTCTAGCTGGTTTATCTTCAGTTAGATCCTTTTCTTCAAAACCACGCTTTTTCTTCTTCAGATGAGCCTTAGCTTTTGTTGACCATTCACAAGTTGGTGTTGTATAGATGATTACTGCCATATACTCAGAGATTGTGCTGGTTATATTTATGTGTTGTGATTGTGAGTACAGATTAAATGAGATAGCGTGTTTTTGTTCTTTGTTAAAGATGATATATATCAGAAAGCTTTATAAATAACCCTAAATCCGACAAGATGTTATGAAAATTCCTAAAGTTCAGAAAAGACTCTGTAGAAAGTGTAAAACTCATACAGAACATAAGCTTGCTCAGAATAAGAGAAAAACTGCAAGTTCCTTAAGTAAAGGAAGTAAAGTTCGAGCTAAACGTCGTGGTCTTGCACGTGGTAACGGTGGACATGGTAGATATTCAAAACCTGCTGTGACTAAGTTTAAACGAACAGGAGCAAAATCAACCAAGAAGACTGATTTTAGATACACATGTCAAGTATGTAAGAAAAGCTCAATTCAAGCTAAAGGAATTCGTAGTAAACGAGTAGAATTAGTATAAATCCAGGTTATAATAATATGAAAACGCAAACAAATTCAAAATTTATTAAAGTACGTTGCCCAAAGTGTAAAAATGAACAAACTATCTTTGGAAATGCATCAACTACAGTAAGTTGCCTTGTGTGCTCAAGAGAACTTGTCTACCCAACTGGTGGAAAATCAAAGATTTCTGCACGTGTGCTTGAGATCTTTTAGATCTTTACAGCAAATTTTATTTTTATTACTTGTTATTTAAAGATAAATTTATTAGGCAAACAGCCTTAAATTCATACAATGTTATACAAACACGCCGGATTGCCAGATGAAGGAGAAATTGTTCTTTGTAGGGTTACCAAGATATTTCCTAATTCTGTGTTTGCGCAAATGGTTGAATATAGCGATTCTGGAATGATTCACATTAGTGAAATTGCACCAGGTAGAATTCGAAACTTACGTGAATATGTTAAAGTTGGAAAACAAATTGTTTGTGTAGTACTTCGAGTTAAAAAAGATCGAGGACATATTGATTTATCATTACGTAGAGTTGGAACTGGAGCTAAACTTCGTAAACTCGATGAGATTAAACAAGAGTTAAAAGCTGAACAAGTGCTTGCAAAACTTGCTAAAAAGCTAGAGATGAAAACTGAAGACTTGTATAAAAAAGTTTCAGAAATTGCTTTTGAACATTATTCTTATGTACATTCTGCTTTCAAAGAATTTGTAGCTGGGAAAGTTACCTTTGAAGAATTAGGATTTGATAGTAAACTAGCTTCTGAGTTAAATGTTGCAGTAAAGGAGAAATTCAAAGAACCAGTTGCGACTTTCCGTGGAGAAATTGAACTACACACTTATGCAAGTGATGGAGTTTTAAGGGTTCGAAAAACACTTAGCAAAATTGCAGAGTTACGTGAAGATATGCAAGTTGTTTATTTAGGTGCAGGAAAATATAAATTCACATTCGTTGATAAAGAAATTAAAGCAGCTGAGAAAGATATTTCAGCAATTGAAAAAATCTTAAGTAAATTTCAAGATAAAGTTTCTAATTTTGGTTTTAGTCGAGAGAAAGCTGATTTTAATGCATAGGTGTTAAGATGAAAAAAATTCTAATTTGTGAATCTTGTCACAAGTACACTATGAAACAAGAGTGCCCTGAGTGTTCTGGGAAAACAGTGGAAGCAAAACCTGGTAAGTTCTCTTTAGATGATAAGTACGCTTCGTATCGTCGTGAAGTTAAGGAGAAAGAAAGGGAAGAGAAAGGTTTAGTTTGATTATTTTTTAGTTAATCATTCAACACTTTATTTATTTTAGTAATAGGTTTGATCAATTTTGCAAACTTCTTCATGATATATTTAATATCTTCAGTAAACATTTCAGGATGTTGTGTCAGTTCCTCTTTTAATTCATCTCTTGAAAATACCTGAATCCCACAAGATTCCTGATCAATAAAACGAATTGAACCATCATAATATCCAATATATATTTGAGTCATGTTAGGTTCAACCCATTCTTTTTGGTCTTGTCCTTTCCTTGATGATTGATAATTATCTAAAAAGGCTACCTTCTTTAAAATTGCCAACACATGCAAATCAGTTGTTGCAACACTATGCTCAAATTCTTCTTCTTTTACAATAGTTGAAGGTATTCCCAATTCTTCTGCGCATTCTTTAAGCATAGTTAAATCAAAACTTTCTCCAGCAGCTACATGCCCACCAATAGTTTTATCCCAAAGCCCAGCATTGTCTCCTTTCCATTTAGAACGACGTTGCAAAATAATTCTTCCATTTGAAGTAAGTAAAAATAAACGAACATGTTTGTGACGAGTAGAAACTTTTCCAGTTTTAATAAACTCTTTACGCATCTCTTCATGAAGAGCCTTTTTCTCCTTTTGTCCAATAAGTTCCCCTTCAGAAGAGTACACTTCAAGCATTTCTTTCATAGAATGGTAGAAACAGGACTACATTAAAAATGTTTAGGAAAAAAGAATGAATTAGTGATTACCCAATATAACTAGCATCACTTCTCTGGCCTTTACCACCAGCTTGCTGCGCACTTGTTAACTCATTTAGCCACTCTTTAGTTTTAACCAAGACTTCCTTCTCTAATTTAGAAATTTCTTTACTCATTTTATTTAGTTTAAGACCAAGTTTGTATCTTTTGTTTAAAACCTTTAAAATTTCAGTAGCTCCCTTAACTCCAAGATACATCTGGTGAGCAAATGTTTCAGCAAGAAGTGCAGCTGCATTAATATTTTTACGTTTAGCAGAACCAAGTAGAACACCACTTACACCAATGATTGGACCAACTACCCCAAAAATCTTAGTTTCAACCTTCAATGCCTTCTTCTGAAATGTCTTAAGAAAATCTTTATGGTTAGCAGTTGCATAAACTTTTGGTTTTTCTGGCAGAGATTGCAAACCAATTCCACCAGTTGTGATTAACTCAGTTACACCAAACTCTTCAGCTAACTTAATCACTTCATCACAAAAAGAATAACAACTCCTCTCATCAATTGGCTGAACGTCACCAGTTAAAATTAAAATATCTCTTTTCTTTGGATCTTTAGATTTACGATACCAAAGTTCGATCTTTGGAACCTCAACTAGATTATTTTCATTAATGAAAACTGTATGAGGGAATGAATGAGAATAAAAACTTAGTAGAGGTTTAGCTTTAAGTTCTTGAGCCAAAAAATCAATTGCAATTTTACCAACATTTGCAATCCCTGGAAGACCCTCTATTAAAATTGGCTTATTAAATTTTGGACGCTTTTTTACGTGCCACTGAATTTCCCAAGAAGACATAATAATTGGAATGGATTTAGTGTTTAAAAGGTTTGTTGTTTGGTGTTTATTATGTTCTGATACGATAGCCTCTTTTGAATAGCACAACACAAGTACCAAAAAAGAAAACTGTGAGAATGAATACTACTAATGCACTGATCCAAAGAGGACTTGTTGTAGTTCCAAAAAATCCATAACGGAATCCGTCAACAATGTAGTAAATTGGGTTTAGTAAAGAGATTGTTCTAAAAAAAGGAGGTAACATATCAATTGAGTAAAACACGCCACCAAGATAAGTTAAAGGTGTTACAACGAAAGTTGCAAAGACAGACATCTGATCAAAGCTCTCTGCCCAAAGACCAGTTAGAATTCCTGCGAAAGCAAATAAGAGGATGCTAGCGACCAAGAAGTAGATAATTACTGCGATGTTGACAATGCTCAGCCCTGCGAAAAGAGATCCGATGATCAAGGTTCCGATTGCAACTAAAGTTGACCTTACCAAACTGCCAGTTGCTAGCGCGATAATGATACTCATATAACTCATTGGAGCAACTAAAACTTCTTGGATGTTTCCTTGAAACTTGGAAATGTACAGTGAAGATGAAGTGTTGGAATATGAACTGGAAATAACACCCATCATTATAAGTCCTGGAAAAATGTATTCCAAATAAGAGACCCCGCCAATACTTGTGATCTTCGATCCTAAACTGTAACCAAAGATTAAGATATAAAGCAGACTAGTTATGATTGGTGGCACTATTGTTTGCTTCCAAACCCTTAGCAGCCTGGAGACTTCCCGATTAGTGAATGAAAGAAAAGAGATCATTTCGGAGTTCATTTTTTAGATTCCCCCTTAGTAAGTTCTACAAAAATATCTTCAAGCTTGGCTTTACTGATCTCAAAAGATTCTGCTTTTGATTTTGTAATTGTTTGAAGTAAGTCTTTTTGTTTGAATTTTTGGTGATCAAAAATAAACTGCAATGAGGACTTATCGGATCCTAGTGTGGGTTTTTGCCCCATGATTTCCGATGGAACTTTGCTGATTTTGCTCTTAAAATGCAAAGTTACAAGGTCTTTTCCAAATTGTTGCATAATATTTTGTTTAGTATCAATTTTGATGATTTTCCCATGATGGATAATTGCAACACGATCAGCTAACTCTTCAGCTTCTTCAATATAGTGAGTTGTTAAAAGAATAGTTTTTCCAGCCTTGTTGAACCTTTGCATAGTTTCCCAAATACTTCTTCGTGATTCAACGTCAACCCCAGCTGTTGGCTCATCTAAGATAAGAATATCAGGATCGTGTAAAAGAGCTCTTGCGATTAATAAACGTCGCTTCATTCCGCCACTTAGCATTAAAATCTTTGAGTGACGTTTGTTTTCAAGCCCTAACTCTTTTAGGACATGAGTAATTCTGATCTTTCGTTGTTCTTTGGCAATTCCAAAATACCCAGCATTAAAATCTAAGAATTTTTCGACAATCTCAAATTTGTCCATGTTAAATTCTTGAGGGACTAAACCAATTCTCTTTCTTGCTGATTGGTAATTTTGACTTACATCGCTGTTAAAGATTTTTACTGTACCACTGGTTTTGTTACTTAGACCAGTTAGAATATTGATAGTAGTTGATTTACCAGCACCGTTTTGACCTAAGAGTGCAAAGAACTCTCCTTGTTTGATATCAAAAGATATTCCTTTAACGGCTTTTAGTTCAGCGTAGTTCTTGTGCAGATCTTTGATGTGAATTGCAGGGGTTGGCATGTTGATGTTTTTTTGGTGTGGGTTGATAAATGTTGTGATTGTTAGATATTTTTTATTTGATTATTAGAAAAAGTTTATATTAAGATTTGTTTTTATTATTATATAATTAGAGGTGATTAGATGGCTAAAAAAAAGAATAATGAAAAATTAATTTTCGCAGTTCTATTAATTATTGCAGTAGTTGGATTATTAGTATTTAGTTCAAAAGAAGCAAGCGTTGAAGAAACAGATGATTTTGAAGATGATGAAATGAATATTGCAGGAGAAGCAACAAGTTTTGCAACCAGGAACAAAATTCATCAGTATGAGATTACAGCATATTTTGATAATCTAAGTTCTGAAGCACACTATGTTATCAATGGAGAAAATTCAAGCTCCTTAGGAAAAGGAGACAGAGATGTTTTATCTACCGGGATAAAAATTAAACAGAATGAAAATCCAGTAGTTCAAGATTGGAGTGGAATGACTGGAACAGACTTCACTTTGAGAAGAGTTTGTAGTGATATAATGGAAATTAATGTATCATTTATGCACAACGATGGATTTCCACTTTCATTTAATATAAATGGAGAAGATTTCTTATTAGATGCAGGATCTAACTTTGTTGATTCATATAGTTCACCTACTGGGTCATTTAGAGTATTGCCAACTCAGGCACACACACAAGGGTATTATGCTGGGATCAATTCAATTGGTTTTGAGTTACTTTGTGAGTAATTCTTTTTTTTTGTTTTTTTGTTTTTTATTTTTTTAGTTGTTTGAATGTTTTTTCTTAGAGAATTATTGTTGGAGAAGTGAAGAAAGTGCGAGGGACGAGACCCTCACCAAATGCAGCAGCATTTGATAGTACATAAGGCATTCACAAAAGTTCAACCTTAAAAAAAAGTGCGAGGGACGAGACCCTCACCAAATGCAGCAGCATTTGATAGTACATAAGGCATTCACAAAAGTTCAACCTTAAGAAAAAAAAGTGCGAGGGACGAGACTTGAACTCGCGTAGACACTAAGTCACAGCCTCCTCGGGGCTGCCCGTTTGACCACTCCGGCACCCTCGCATGAATACCAATTCTCTGGATCTAGTTCCCCACTTAAAAACCTTTTTCTCTGTTTGAGCGTTGTGTAAGGTGGACAGAATCCAAAAGCTTGCCACAGTTGATATTTTGTAATATGTTTAGAATTATTAGAACCAATTACCTTGAACCACTGGATCACATGAATGTTCCCACTGACAGTTACATGATAACAAGGTTTTCTATTTTCTTTTTTACTATTGGTAACCCTAATGTCATTTCTGATTCCCAAAGAGAAGATCATTTTTGATATATCATATGCCAATATTTTTGAAGTAATTCCTATTTTCACTGCAATTAATCTATGAAACTTGTTGTTAGGTGTTGTGTAATTCTTCTTGCAAAAAACTGACCCATCAGTATCTAATAGACCCCTTAAAAACGCAGTGGAAAATTTATGATTATTAATGATCCACTTAGGTACTGGCAGCTCATTCTTCCTACCAATTGGAATCCCTAACTCATGAAGGGCCATTCCAACTTTATTGCTTTGTGTTGATATTCCAAAAGAAGGATATGGTGGTTTCGAAGTAACTGTAGAAACTTTTCTTCCAATTAAAGGCAGATTAATTTCTTTGGTAAACAAAGGGATAATAAAATTTTCATAGTGTTCTCTGTCTCCATTTACATCTCCGCGTAGTTGAAACCTTAGTTGGCCTTTCTTTGTTTTTGTTAATGAACCATCACCAAAAGCCAAGCCAACTACTTCAGCCATAAGTTCATTTTTAGAAAGAGAAACCATACTGATTGAGGTTTTTGTGATAATATAAATCCTACTCGTGGCTGACCAGTGGGCAGTGACTTTACTCAGAAATATACTGACCAATCACCTTAGACAACTACTCCAAAAATTAGACCTACCAAATAACCTAGTGCACCTGCACCAACACCAACTAACACAATCTCTATCCCAGAATCGATACAGTTACGATGAGTTACAGTTGATTTTCCCATACCCACAGCAAAAAGAACTGCAATTGTCATTCCAATACTGATTAACATAATGTTCACAGACTCTCCAAAAAAGAATGGAACGATTGGGAATAAAGAACCAAAAGCGAAAGCAAAAAACATCACAGCAGCATCATGCATTGGATGAGAGTTTCCTTTCGGTGAAATATGAAGCTTCTTTTGAATATAATTGATAGCAAAAGTTTCTTTGTTGTGATGTAAAAAATGACGCATCATCGTTGAAATTTCATCTGTGTCAAATTGTTCCTTTTTGAGCATAGCCTTCATTTCTTTGCTGGCCTTCTGTGGGTTCTTTGCAACCAACTCTTTTGCCCTTACAACCTCAGCATCATAAACTTCGCTGACAGATTTGCTTGAAAGGTAAGATCCCGCACTCATACTTAAAGCGCCTGCAAACATGCTTGCAAGCCCGGAAAGAAGTACAACACTTGCATTACCAGTTGCAACCCACACAGCTAAAACAATCCCTAAATTAGATACTAAACCATCTTCCATTCCAAAAACTAGTTCACGCATAAAACCTTTGAGCCCATCAAGCATCTTTTGTTTCATTATTACCTCAGATTAAATTATTGTGGCCTGCGTCCCATTGCCGGAATATTGAGCTTAATTTGCGAATTTTCACAAACATTTTGGCAACGCGTAGCATTCCAAAATTGTGGTGCAGTGAAATAAAGTAGCCCGGCCTGACCTTTGCCACAATAATTTTTTGATTACTAAATAAATAACAAAATGAAAACCTTGCCTTTGGCATCGGGGCGAAGCAGAGAAAAATTGCATTGGCAATTTTTGAGCTTGGTTAGTACCAAACAACGGGTTCCACTTCTCAACTTCGCATAAATGCTCAGGTCGAAAGTGTTAGCTCTTTCGAATTTAACTTGGCTCCTGCACAGACGCCCCCGAAATGTTTTTCACTTTGTTAACATTGTAGATGATGATTAAGTTTGAACTACAGTACAAGCTCCTTGTACACACTTAGCAACAGCTTGACCACAATCCATGGTTCCTGGTTGACAATCAGCAGTACAAAGCATTCCTTGACAGTTTGGAGCATAATCATTGTTTACAGCAGAGTCAGAATGACAACATAAAGCTGCAGTACAATCAGTATCAGCTTCACAAGCAAGTTCTGGTGCAACTGGTGCTACAGAAGCACAAGAGATTAAGATACTAGAAACTGCGAGAATAGTTAGTAATAGTAGAATTTTTGTGTTCATTTTTTTACCTCATAAATTATTGATTTTTGAAAACCATATTGATAATTAATTAATTATTATTCAATTAGTAAAATCTTCTGAGTATTTAATCTTTTCATTTATTTCTCCACGCAGATTAGTTTGCATGAGCTCTTTAACTTGATCTTTGTCAGCTTCGTTTGCTAAAAGCCATGAAAGTTTGATATGCGCAGTCTCAGTTAACATATCTTTTCCAAAAATTACTCCGATCTCAACTAACCTTCGACAGTTAGAATAAATAAATGGATGGACAGCACCATAGATACATTGAGAAGTTAAAACCACAACTCCACCTTCTTGAATGAAGTTCTTCAACTCCTCATAAATTGCTTGATGTTCAGGAGTGTTTGTTGGAGCTTGACCAATACCAGTTCCTTCTAAAACTAAACCCTTGTAACCCTTCTTGCGAAATACTTCAAAGACATCAACAAACATGTTAGGATGAGTTTTAAGCAACCCAACCTTATCTTCCATTTGCTCTTTGAAAATTACTTCTCCTTTTCTTTCTGAAAGTTTATTGTAATCTTTTAAAAATGAAATTTCTCCTTTTGGATAAGAAATCCTGGCAATTGGTGAATCATTAATTGCCTTAAAGGCATCACGTCTGGAAGTATGCATCTTTCGAGTCTTAGTTGCAGGTAAGATCACACAAGAATCATCATCTGCATGTTCATGCATACAAATTCCAACACCTACAAAATCTGTTTGAGAGATGAATTTTGATGCTGAGATTAAATTCATAGCAGCATCGCTACTTCCACGGTCACTTGATCTTTGAGAACCTACAAGAATTACTGGAACTGGTAAATTTTCACACATAAAAGATAAGGCAGATGCAGTAATTGCCAAAGTGTCAGTTCCATGACCAATAATAATTCCATCACAACCTTCACGAATTTCTTTTTTGATAGCATGAGTTAATTTTCGATAATTTGAAAAACGAATATCTTCTGACATCATGTTAGAAACTAATCTGGCTTTTATATTAGCAATTTTTTCTAATTCAGGAACCATCCTGAGTAAATCTTCTACCTCAAACAAAGCAACCACACCACCAGTTTTGTAATCAACCTTACTTGCAATAGTTCCACCAGTATGTAAAATAGAAATTTTTGGTAAGTTTTTATTTTTAGGAACTTGAGATTGCTTTGATTCTTTTGAACTCTCTTTAGCTTTTTTAATTAATTTTAAATCTTTGATATCTTTGTTTTCAAATCCAACATTGTAGCCAGTTGAAAGTTTAATGATAGTTACAGCTTCTTTACTACTTGGCATGATAATCCCAGCTTCAGTGTGATTATCATTAAGTGTAATTTTTACAGAGTCACCAGGATTTGTTTTTATTAAAGCCATATTGGTTATTATTTTAGTCTTTGTTTAAATATATTATGCACATCTTTAAAGAATAATTAGAAATTATTTGATTTGAATTAAAAACAAGAAAGAAAAGAGAATATTATGTTTTATGGTGCAGATGTTGTAGGGTCTTGTTCATCAACAAAGAAATCATCAAATCCCATATCTGATTCTTGCCCTTCTGAAGGGTTAGGATCACCATTATTTGATTTACCTGAGGAATCCCTTAATATAGTTAGAGATTCATCATCACTTAAAGTATCAATGGCATCATCATTTAAGGTACCAATATCAGCATCAATACCAGTATCAACATTTTTTTCTGTTGAATTTCTTCGATAATTTGCAGGTATTGCTGATAAGCTTGATGGAAGAGTCATCATAAATGCTGGAAAACCGTAAGCAGTTAGATGTCTTTTTTTACTTGACCCATGGAATGGATGCATGTTAGCTAGATAATCTTCCCAATCCTCTTGGTCAGTAAAGTCAGTGTTAAGTTTAAACCGTTTAAAATCACGTTTATTGGCTCGCATGATCATATTTTCACGAAACCTTGCTGGAAAATTATTGTTGCCTTCATCAACTGCACTTGGAACAATTGTATAAGATGAACCTAAAACATATTTTGCGGTTTGCAAGACTCGTGGCATCCCAGTTTTATCTGCTACAACATAAATTCTCTTTGCGCCAAGTTCCTCTAAAATTGGCTGAGAGTAAACAAAATTTGCGATAGTATCAAGTGATTCAGGCTCAATGAATAATTGACTTTTTAATATTCCTTTGTCTTCTAGACAATTGGCCATTTGATATGCTTCAGCATCTGATGGACTTGGCTTTTTATCTTCAGGGATTAAACCACTACAATAACCAGAAAGGATAGCTCTGGCACCACCAATTCTAGTATACCTTAACTGCTGCATTAAGTCAAATGTGCGTTCACTTCTTGCTCTTAAAAGCGGGTCTTCCCCACCCAAAGTTAGAATTGCATCGATTATTTGATATGACATAAATAGTATTTTTTTGAGTTTCCTATAAAAATATTTAGCTACTAGATAGTAGAATTGACTTGATTAATTTAGAGTTGGAATTATTATGCCTATATCTTTATAAATCACGATTTTTGAGAGGTTAGTGCAGGCTTAGTTGCTCGTATTTGTACTTAACTTTGTTGGGTATGATCTTTGGTGTTCACTTCAATTGCAGAATTTACTGTAGTTTTCTTGCTTGCATGAATAGTTGTAACTCTAAAAGTTGCAATAATAAAAAATATAAGAAAATAAACGAAAGGTGAATACTATGAGTATAGAATTTAATGAAAACGATACAAAAAATAATATTGAGAATCAAGTAACAACTAACACAGAGAAACCAGTTTCTGGTGCCTTTAACGAAAACGATAAAGACTACAAAGTTAAAGACATGTCACTCGCTGAATGGGGACGTAAAGAGATTAGCGTCGCTGAAAAAGAAATGCCAGGATTGATGGCACTACAAGAAAAGTATGGATCTAGTAAACCTTTGACTGGTGCGAAGATTATGGGATCACTACATATGACAATTCAAACAGCAGTTCTGATTGAAACACTTGTAAAATTAGGCGCAGATGTTAGATGGGTTTCATGTAACATTTTTTCTACGCAAGATCACGCAGCAGCTGCAATTGCAGCACAAGGAGTTCCAGTCTACGCTTGGAAAGGAGAAACACTTGCTGAATATTGGTGGTGCACAAAACAATCACTAGTTTGGCCAGATGGATCAGGACCAGATTTGATTGTTGATGATGGAGGAGATGCTACCTTACTTATGCACCGTGGTGCCCTTGCTGAAGTTGATGCTTCAATTCTTGATAACGATGAAGACAACGAGGAACTTGCACAAGTGAACATTCAACTTAAAGAAATGTTAGCTCGTGATGGAAGCTTCTTTAGTCGATGTTTAACTAAAATGAAAGGTGTTTCAGAAGAGACCACAACTGGTGTACACCGTCTGTATCAGATGATGGAAAAAGGAGAGTTAAAAATTCCAGCAATTAATGTAAACGATTCTGTAACCAAATCTAAATTCGATAATTTATACGGTTGTCGGGAATCCCTGGTTGATGGAATCAAACGAGCAACTGATGTTATGCTTGCTGGAAAAGTTGCAGTTGTAGCTGGCTACGGAGACGTTGGTAAAGGATGCTGTCAATCACTTGTTGGGTATGGATGCCGTGTAATTGTAACTGAAATCGACCCTATCAATGCACTACAAGCTGTGATGGAAGGTTTTGAAGTAAAACCAATGGATGAAGCTGTTCTTGAAGGAGATATTTTTGTGACCACAACTGGGAACAAAGACATTATTGTTTCACGTCATTTCTTAGCTATGAAAGACCAAGCAATTGTATGTAACATTGGACACTTCGATAACGAAATTGATATGGGTTGGTTGAATAAATCATCTGGGGCTGTACGCGATGAGATTAAACCACAATATGATCGATACAAATTTACTGACGGTCGCGAGATTTATGTCTTAGCTGAAGGTCGTTTGGTTAATTTAGGATGTGCTACAGGACATCCGTCATTTGTAATGTCAGCGTCATTTGCTAATCAGGTACTTGCGCAGATTGAACTTTGGACAAAACCACACTCTGTTGGAGTAACTGTGCTACCTAAGATTTTAGATGAAGAAGTTGCACGTTTACACTTGGCTAAGCTTGGTGTGAAACTTGAAGTGATGACTGATTCACAGTCAGCTTATCTTGGTGTGCCAAAGAGTGGGCCGTATAAACCAGAACATTATCGATATTAGGGTTTTTTTAAGTTGATTTTTTTTTATTTTTTTATTTTTTTTAGTTTATTTTGTATAATTAAAAAAGGTGACACAGATGACAGATATGATTCAAGAATTAATTGAAGAATTGGGAAAAAGTACAGCGTATACGGAAGAATTTGATTCAGAAGTTAAAGTTATCCAAACTGCAATTTCAGTAGTTTTCTTAGCAGGAAATTTTGCTTACAAAATATCAAAACCAGTTGATTTTGGTTTTTTAGATTTTACAACACTTGAAAAAAGAAAGGAATGCTATGATAAAGAGGTTTCATTTAACTCAATGATTAGTCCGGAACTGTACAAAGGAGTTGTACCAATTTTAGTTAATGAATCTGGAAAAATATCTGTTGCAGTGGACTCTAACACAAGCGGGAACATTGTAGAATATGCAATCAAAATGAAACGTTGTGACCCTAATAATGTGATGAAAGAACTTTTGAAATCAGACAAAGTCAGTTCTGAACAAATTGTTGAGATGGCAAAAATTATCGCAGAATTTCACCAAAAAGCACCAATCAGTGAAGAGATTTCTAATTATGGAAAAAGAGAAATCATTCTAGAAAATTGGGTTGAAAACTTTGAACAAACACAGGGAGCTAAAGGACTAATGATTTCAAGTTCTAACTTTGAATATGTAAAAGAAAAAATTGAAACTTTCTTGGATGAAAATTCTGAATTAATCTCAAAACGAGTTCACTCGGGGAAAATTAAACATTGCCATGGAGACTTACACTCAGGGAATGTGTTTATTGAAAAAGATGAACAAGGAAATGATAAGATAATGGTGTTTGATGGAATTGTGTTTAACAAAAGGTTTCCAAATTCTGACACTATCGCTGATTTGGCATTCATGGTTATGGATTTGTTGTTCAATGGAAAAGAAGAATTTTCAAAACTATTGATCTCAAATTATCAAAAAGTGATCAATGATGAAGACATGGATAAATTAATGGCGTTTTATATTTGTTATAGGGCTTATGTTAAAGGAAAAATTAATTTCTTTATGTATTCAGACCCTAATATGCCAGAAGAATCAAAGAGTGAGATATTGGCTGAGGGAAAGAAGTATTTTGAATTAGCTGTAGAATATGCTGAGAAAGTTTGAATTTATTTTTTTGAGATTATTTTTTTTTGTTTTTTTTATCCTTTATGTTATTTATTATTTTTGATATCTTCTACCGTTGCATAAAAAAATCTGCAAATTTTTTCTGAATGAATAGTGATTGGGATTCAAATGAACCATCATAAATCTCCTGAGGTAAAGCAAATCCCCCACGGCTTTCACGGCCACCACCATTAGAGAATTCCCCACAAAAAGTTGGAACTAAATTTCTACCTTCTTTGTATCCTTGAATCATAGTATTATTTATTCCAGGAGTTAATAAAATACTAAAGTCTGGCTTATTTATGGAGTGATTATCGTCTTCGAAAATTTTTTCTAATTCACGCATCCCTCTTTTCATGTATAACACCAAATCCATCTTTACAAAAGCAACTTCTCTGCCACAAACTGATTCTACTGTAATATTATCATGAAGATCAATTATAGCATTTGCAACTTTTCTGCGATAATCATCTACAACTTGACCACCATACCCTGCGTTTAAATTAGTAAAATCTCTGTTAAAAACTTGTTCTTTTGCTAAGTCAGAAACTAATTTATTTAATGAAAATCCACTAGTGATTACTTCCTCTAAAGCTTCAGCCGCTGGCCAAAAATCATGGTGGATGCGTAAATAGTCATGGACATCACCTAGTTCTGCTAGCATCATTTCATAGAGATCTTGCAAACCTAAATCTTCACGCATTAACTGTGCTGCACAACTGCCTTGATCCTGAACTACTCTGTAACCAAGTTCAGTTAAACTATCTTGATATTTATTAGTTGACTCATGATGATCATACCAAGTGGCGTCTGAACTTCTGCTGGCAACTGAGCTTAACAGATTACCTGAAAGATGTTCTGGGTAACCAGTGTCCGCAATGATTACAGATCCAGGATCAACTTTTTGAATTTGTTCTAGAGCAGTATCTAAAGTAATAATTTGTGGCCTTGATTCACTAGTTGCATAATCAATGAAGAAATGTTCTGATCTCATATGCTGCGTGCCAGCGTACCTCTTAGCTAGGGCATGTGCAATAATTCCGTCAGGATCTGATGCGTGAGAAACCATATAAAGTGTCATGAGTTGTTATTCCTTGGAGAACTATAAAAGAATTATTGTAAATTTTTAGCTGTTTATCTCTGCGCTCTTTCTATTGCTCTACGGATCTGATCTTCAACGCTGTTAGAAGTTGCTGGCTTCTTCTCTGTAATCTTGGTAACTTTTGGAGCAATAGATTTTATTGGTACTTTCGCTGCAGGTGCTGGATTTGATGCTGATTTTTTATCACTTTTAAATTTAATAGTAAGTGTGTTACTTTTAATCTCCTTTGCGAGAGAGTCTAAATTCTCTTGAGTTTGCTCAGACTTCCAGTTCATAGTTTGCAAACCATCTTCTTGCCAACGTCCAAAAACATGAATTGCTAAACGTCCACTAGGGTTATCTTTTGCTTGACCTGATTTTAAAACAATGTTAGTTGCGTGACATTTGAGGCCTTCAAAAAGAGCTGTGCTTGCAAAACTTGCTGCAAAAAACAGATGCGCACTTTGTTCTTGAGAAAGTTTTCTAATGTCTTTTTGTTCGTCTTTACTGTAAACTATTAGATGCGCTTTCCCATGCGAGACACTTGGTGCTACGCAAAGTACTTGTTCGTCTTCATAGATGACAGTGTTATCTTCATAAATTTTAGATAAGTTAGCTGGAACATTTCCCTTACCAGTATGCCAATTGTTAGGATGTCGACCAAAATGATTGTTCATCATAATTGGCATATTTTGAGCAAGCATCTTGATAGTTCCATCGTCCATAGTATCCTTAGCTCTGAAAGAAAATTGATCTTTATTATCGTCTGGATCCCTTGGTAATAAATGAACTAGAAAGTGAGGAGACATTTGTCCTGCTACGCCACCAACTGCTACAAAAACATTAAAGCCTCTTGAGACTGTGGCTTTCTGTGTTGCTTTAGCAAGCTCAGGAATGAGTGCAAACATATGAGTAAATTCATCCCCTGGGATATAAGCTGGCATTGGATAATGCTCAATTGACATATAAGACGCGTGCCCTTTAACGAATGGATAAATATCAAGCATAGCTGTTGTCTTGCTGTCTTTGAAAACTGTTTTAGCACCAGGCTGCTCGCCACTGATTAGTTTACAATGAATACATTGTTTTTTTTGCTCTTGAAGTTGAGCTTTCATTTCAGGTGTGATGTTCATTGTGTATGAAGAAATCGTTTTATATTAAAAATGCTTAGGTTTATTTTAAGAAAATTTAGTCTTTCATTTTTTATTATAGAATCATAGCCACAAGCGAAACATGGGGGCTCTTTGACCTGATCCAGGAGTTTTTAATTTTCCATTTTCAAAATGATGATACTCTGGCTTCGAAAGAAGAACATAACCTGACTTGTTTCTTGCCTCAGCTTTTGCTTGTAATCTTTCAAAGCGCTCAAATGGTTCTTTAAATCTCGTGGCCCGGCACATAAATTTACCATCTTCAAGAATTGCATATGGGAAAAGTCCTTGCGCTCGAATTGAGTGGTAGTCGTCCATTAGTGATTGAAAGAGCGACATCTTTTGAGGATCACTTTTTGATAGGTGGTCTGTGAGTGCCATTGTAAAAAACTAATTTATAATTAAAAAAAATTACTTCTTATTCTTCATCTTCTCAACATCTTTTGCAAGATTGAGCCTTTTGATGAGTTCCTTGTAACGGTTTCGAATAGTAACTTCAGTCACACCAGCAACATCAGCAACTTCACGCTGAGTTCGTTTTTCACCATGAATTAAAGATGCTACATACAAAGCAGCAGCTGCAATTCCAGTTGGTCCACGACCACTTGTAAGTTCGATGTCTCTTGCTTGTTCCAAAATTTCAACTGATTTACTTTGAGTCTCTGGTGACAATTTTAGTGCACTTGCAAACCTTGGGATATAATCACTTGGATTACTTGGACGAATACTAATTTCCAATTCCCTTGTGATAAATCTGTAAGTTCGACCAATTTCTTTTTTCTCGATACCACTTGCTTCACCCATTTCATCTAAAGTTCTTGGAACTTCATGTCTTCGGCAAGCTGCGTATAATGCACCTGCTACAACGGATTCCATACTTCGTCCTCTTACAAGTCCTTTTTGAACAGCTAAACGGTAAATACGTGCTGCTTCCTCTTCAACTTGTTTTGGAAGTTTAAGGTAAGAAGATACTCTCTTCAATTCTGCTAGAGCAACTTTTAGGTTTCGCTCGATTGCAGTACTAATTCGGTATTGCCACTTTCTTAATCTGAAAAATTTATCTTTATTTGATCCACCTAACTTATAGTAATCAGATGTGGTCCCAATTTCTGTACCCATACCCTGATCAAAACTTGTTTGAGAAGATGGTGCACCAGTTCTACGTCTGTCTCCACCTTTATCATCATCAAAACTACGCCATTCTTGACCAAAATCAATCATTCGATCCTCTAGAACTAATCCACACTCACGGCAAGTAACCTCACCCTTATCTCTGTTTCTATGAATATCTTTACTGCCACAATCTGGACATTCTTTAATAGCATTTTTTCGCATGGTAGATACCTCGATGTGTTCCTTGTTGATTAATGTTAAATGGTTAGAACAACAATAGTTAAACGTTATATTTATATAGTTAGAACGCAAGTTGTTTATAAATCTTTCTCTTTTTGAAGCTAGATTCAGGAGATCCAAAGATACTAGGTTCTGAAATCTTTTGACTTATACTTGAATTACCGTAACTCTTATATACGCTAATAGGCTTCTTCTAATTATTAGATTGTAAGTGATATTCAAATTAAAAAGGTGGTATTGATGGTATTTAACAAAAAAGGACAATTAGGGATGATTGAGTTCAAATTCTTTATTTATGGAATGATTATGGGAGTAATTGTAGGATTAGTTTTAACATATCTTGGAACTGCAGAAATTATTCCATTCCACATGCCACTAGTTTGTGGGTAAATATTAGTAAATAATTGATTTTTTTGTTATTATTTCTTTTTTGTTCTGTTTATTACAAATAAGTATTTTTTTCAATTTCTACTCTAGTACAGAAAACGTTATTAATAAAGAAGCTCTAAAAAAAGTTGAATTATCAGAATTGTATTAATAATGATATAACAATAATAACAGGTGAAATAAATGGATGTAGAAAAAATTCAAAGAATTAACAAATTAGCAATTGAACTTGAAAAACAAGGTCTAGCAGATGGACGTGAAGACGCAGTAGCACAAGCAAGGCGAATATTTAGCGTTGAAGATAAAACTATGATTGACACAAATCAAATGCAAGCAGGATCTTTGCAGGCAAGTAATGAAATGTCAAAAACAAGTGAGCAATCACAATCTAATAACAACAACAACAACAATAATTCACAACTTGACCTTCCACAAGAGAAGATTAGTGAGATTCTTAGAAAAAATAGTGCATTTTTGGTTTCAACAATTAAACAATTTCAAACCAAAATTGAAATGCTAGAACAAGAAATGGCTTCTATTAAAAGTAGAATTCATCAAGTAGCATCAAGACCTGCTCCGCAAGCTGCAGTGAGAGGATCTGAACCAACAGAGCCCGTTAAACAAACTTCAACCAACCCACAAGGTGGAGATCACCCAAGAAGTGGTGGATATAACGCAACAGATGTGTCAATTGAAAAATTCTTCTATATGGGGACTAAGTAGAAATATAGAGATTTACCCCAAAGATTTAAATAAATTTGAGGGAAAATGGTAACTACTTTACAATAAATACAAAATCACCTCTTTTTTAGGTGAAAATTAATCCTTTGGAGGAACAGAAAAATGAAAATAAGAATCCTAGCATTTCTACTTGTTCTAGTTGCACTATTGGCAAGCCCTGCCTTCGCTGCAGTTGAACTTAATACAGATGCTGCAACAAGTTTTTCATACGATTATCAAAGTCTTGATGATGATGAAGAAGACGAAATTACACTCAGCTTTGATGCTGTCCTATTAAACAGTGGAACAGATACAGAAACTGTAACACTGACAGTAAGTAGCACTGATACTGACTACAGTGTTGATTTTACAACCAGCACAGACGCAGCTTTTGATATTGCTGCAGGCGCAACTAACACAATCAGTCTTGATGTAACAGTTGATGTATCAGACGGGCTATTTGATGAAGGCACATATGATGATGTGATCGCTCTACAAGTTTATACAGCTTTAGGAGATACAAGTACTATCAATTTTGATGCTGAAGTACTATCAATGGTCGAACTTTCTGAAATTATCTTTTACATTGATGATGATGAAGAAGACTCAATGGAAGAGAGTGAAAGCGATGATGGCGATGTAGATTTGGAAGTTACACCAGGAGATGAGGTTTCAATTTTCTTCGATTTAGAAAATCTATTTGATTCAACATTTGATGATGGAGACATGGACATCGAAGTTACAATCGAAATGGATGACAGTGATTTTGGAGATGATATTGACGAAGATGTAAGCTTCAATATTGATGCTGGAGACGACATTGATGATGGTGATGAAGATACAGCTGTTGAATTTACTGTTCCAACTGATGCTGAAGAAGGAGATGATTACGACCTTACAATTAGCTTTGAGATTGAAGATGATAGTGGAGCAGAATACACCATTGAATGGGTTGCAACATTAGAAGTTAAACGAGATAATGACGATGTTCGAATTGATGAAATGTCTAGCTACCCAGAGAGTGTTGAATGTGGAGAGAGTTTTGGTATTACAATTGATGTGACCAACTATGGAAGCGATCGACAACGAGATATGTTTATCGAAGTTGAAACTGGTAAATTAAGTGAATCTAATGATGCTGACTTCGAACTTGGATATGGGCATGATAATGATGAGAACGAAGAAACACTTAGTTTTCAATTCTTTGTTGATGAAGACCAAGCAGAAGGAGACTATGACATCACTGCTAGAATGTATTTCGATAGTGATTTAGATGATTTAGCTGATAGTGAACAAATCGAAATTTCAGTAACTTGTACTGAAGAAGTTGTTGAAGTGAAAGAAGAAGTTGAAACAATTGTTCTTGAGACATCATCAGACTCCAATGTAGAAGAGGAAGTTGAAGTTATTGAAGGCACTGCTGAGAAAGTTTCAACTGTTGAGAAAAGTTACACATCAAATGATGTTGAATTTGGATTAACTGTTGCTTTGATTATTTTAGTGGTTCTAGCTATTTTGGCATTACTAATGGTTGGACTTCGTAAGAAGTAAAGCTTAAGTTTGTTTTTATTTTTTTATTTTTTTATTTTTTTATGTTATTTTCTTAACAATAATAATTTAAAGTAAGTTAATTCTTAGGTGATACATGATAAATAATATACTACTCGTATCACATAAATCAGGTAAAAAATACTTCGTTAAAGACTGTTCAATGGATTTTCATTGTACTGAAGGCATCGTAGCTTCTAAAGATTTGTTAAACGCGAAGGCACAAGTTGCCACTAGTAGTAAAGGGAATGTTTTCTCTAAAATAGTGCCAACACTTGCTGATTTAAAGACAGAACTTGCTCGTGGACCACAGATCATTACAGAAAAAGATATTGGCTATATCATAGCTAAAACCGGAGTTAATGCTTCATCTCGATGTGTTGATGCTGGAGGTGGAACTGGCGCTTTGTCATTATCTCTTGCTAATATCTGTTCTGAAGTTACCTGCTATGAGACTAATTCTAAACATGTAAAAGTATTAGAGAAAAATAAGAAACTTTGTTCTGCAGACAATTGGATCATCAAAGAAGGAGATGTCTCTGAATTACTCAATGAAAAAGATTTAGATCTGGTGACTCTGGATTTACCAAACCCTTCAAAAGTTTTGGCTAAAGTTGATGCTGCTTTGAAACTTGGAGGATGGTTAGTTGTGTACCTGCCAAATATTTTGCAGATGAAGAAAACAATTGATAGTTTACAAGAATATAAATCATTAAAAATAATCGAAGTTACTGAGATTAGTAAACGTGATTGGAAGGTTGAAAGAGAAATTTTACGACCTGAGGCTACGCAAATTGTGCACACTGGGTTTATGATGTTTGTTCGGAAGTTATAAGCTGTTTGGGTTCAAAGATCCTCGGTCCCTTGCCGGAACTAGAAAAGAAAGAAGGTGATGATATGAAAATTAAAATTAAAAGAGTAGATAAAAGTTTACCCTTACCTGAATACAAAACTGAAGGTGCCGCTGCATTTGACTTGTATGTACGTGAGACTGTTATAATTCCTGCGCATTCTGTAAAGCTGATCCCAATGAATACAATTATTGAACTTCCAAAAGGATGCTGGGCAATGTTAGTACCACGTTCCTCATGCCACAAAAAAGGAATTATGGCAGCTAACGGAATTGGAATTGGTGATTTAGATTATTGCGGCGAGAATGATGAGTATCATTTTCCTGCTTTGAATTTTACAGATTCTGAAGTTGTGATTGAAAGGGGAGATCGAATCGCTCAAATGATGATATTTCATTATGATAGGGCCGAATTTACCGAAGTGGATTCATTTTCTCATAATGTTTCAAGGGGTGGGTTTGGGTCTACTGGAGACAAATAGGCCAAAACAGCATTATTGGAAAGATAAATTTATAAATAGTTTAAATTGATTGTTGAATACGTGTCCCGGTGGCTTAGTCCGGCAGAGCGGCCGGCTGTTAGTGTGGATTGTCCACATTGGATACCGGCAGGTCAGGAGTTCAAATCTCCTCCGGGACGCTTTTTTTTTTCTAAAATTTCAATTCTTTCATGAATATTGGTGTAAGGCTTCAAAGAGCCCGTTGTCTTCCAAACTAAATATTTGGTCAAGTGATTATAACTAGAGAATCCAACCAGTTCTATCCATTTTGCCAATTTCTTTTTTCCATTTATTTGAATTTTGTATTGGATAATTGGAGTAAGGTTCCTTGAAGTATGATACACGCAAGAGTAAAACCCAATTCCTAACTCAGAGATTAATTCCTGGAGTGTATCATAAAGAGCCTTGCTGGATGTGGAAATATCGATTGTTGGATTTCTTCCACTATTCTTGAAAACTAAACTACCATCAGTATCAACTAGTCCTCGAATAAAAGCTGCTTTTATTGAGAGATTTGCATTTTTGATTATTTCTGGAACATCAATGTTCTTTTTTGGACTTAATTGAATACCACATGCATGATGCATAAAAGTAAGTATTGCCTTCGATCTAAAACATATTGATACAGAATTTGAATTTGACTTTTTCAGATAATTTTCTTTGTTGAATAATTTATTTATTAATGGGCTCAAAATAAATTGATACCATGCGTATTCGTTGATAAAATGACCACTATATTGGAGCTTGTAATCAATTGCTGATTTTCTTTTTTGGATTTTCATATACCCATCACCAACATGAACCCCCATAAAATATGCTAAGTCTTCTGTTAATTCTGTTGGAACCTTGATTCCTAAACGTTTATCATTGTGACTAAATTCAACTTTTGACAAGTCTAATTCCATACCTTTCTCGTCTTTAAACTAGAATATAAACCCTGCCTGAACTTGACCAGTGGCAGTGGGGAAATGCGAGTATATGTATTAGAAATTTACTTACTTTCGTTTGAGAGCAACCGAGTATATTTGTTCTGCAATTTCTTGCATTTTGTCCAGATCAGTTGTGTTTCTAAATAGAAGTTCTCCAAAATTGTGAACTGTGAGCTCGATGTTTTCTACTTTGATCACAATAACTACAGGGGTTTCAATGATGACGTCAAACTCCTTTGCAAGAATCTTAAGGTCCAATTTGTAATGCTGATCCTTGAGTCTTGAGCTGTAAGCTGCTTTAGTTTTACATTTGCTTAATATGAATAGTTCTTTGATGGGTTTGTCCAACTGGCCCTTATTCTTGTTGTCCTTGTTGCTTGATTGCATAGTGTCTTTAGAATTAGAGTACTTTTTAATTCTTTAGCCGCGAATTGACTAAACCTTTATCTCATACAAAGTATAATACTTCTTCTTCAAATAATCTAAGAAAGGTCTGGCTGTAAGATGTTTACCAGTTGCTTTGAAGATGATCTGTTCGCTAGTCATTTCACGGCCATATTTGTGAACTTTTTCTTTAAGCCAAGATCTGGCACTTGCGATATTTCCTTTCCTTAGTTCTTTCTTAAGAGTTGGAATGTCCTTTTGCATCTGTTCAAACAACATTGCTGAATACAAAGTACCGATTGCATAAGTTGGAAAATAACCAAATATCCCTTCCGCCCAATGAACATCTTGAAGTATTCCTTCAGTTGCATGTTTTGGTGTAACGCCAAGGTATTCATGATACTTGTTGTTCCAGGCCTGTTCTAAATCTTTAGTTTTGATTTCTCCTTTGAAAATTTGCTTTTCAAGTTCGTAACGAATGATAACATGTAAACAATAAGTTAACTCATCACACTCAATTCTGATTAATGAAGGCTTAACTTGATTTGATTGGAAAAAGAATTCTTGGAATTTCATCTTCTTTAACGCAGGGAAGGTTTTTTGATATTTAGAGTAATAACCCTTCCAAAAATCTTCACCACGCATGATTTGGTTCTCCCAAAGTCTACTCTGAGATTCATGTAATCCGAAACTTGGCGAATCTTGTAAACCTGTGAATTTGAGTTTTTTATCCATGCCAAGTTCATACAGAGCATGTCCTGCTTCATGACTTGCACTAGTGAATGAAAAAAGAGGCATACCTTTTCTGTAAGCTGTTGTAAGCCTGACGTCATCGTATGAGAGTCTGGTTGTAAATGGATGAACTGATTCTGCAACTTTGTAACGTTTATCTTCTTGGAGCATTAACTGAATAATCTCTTTGCAAATTTGCATTTGTTTGTCAGCTGGAAAATCTAATTTTTTGAGAATGTTCTTTTGAGTCTTGTATTTCTTACTACGTTTAATCTGGGAGAGGAGAGCGATGATTCCATCTCTTAATTCTTGGAAGACAGGATCAATTGTTGCTTGAGTCATTCCTGTTTCAAAATCGTCAACGATGAGATCGTAAGCGTTGGCCTTGCTGTTAATTAAATTCGCTTCCTCTTTTTTCATCTTGATTAGTTTTTCCATGAATGGAGCGAAAAGTTTGTAATCTTTCTTTTCTCTGGCTTTAACCCATTGAGAGTAAGATTTGCTGCTAAGTTTAGAAAATTCTTTAACAAAACTTTCTGGGATTTTACTGGACTTTTTAATCTCTTTTTTGTAATGTTTGATTAGAACTTGTTCTTTGTTTGAGAGTTTCTTTATTGTATCTGGTTTTGCTAAAGCGTTAGTTGTTGCTTTGAACTCTTTGCTGGTGAACAAAGAGTGGATTTTAGTTGATAAATAACTTGATTGTTCAGCACGATCGTTACTGGCAGCTTCTGGCATCAAAGTTTGTTTATCCCAACCAAGCATGGCAGAGATTCCACAAAGTGTGTAGATCTCGCGGTCGATTTCTTTGAACCTAGTTAGGAGGATTTGTTCTTTTTTAGTTAGTTTTTGTTTAGTTGCCATTTTTTTATTAATTGAAGATTAATTTATCTTTGAAAGGTCACCATTAATTACGATTGGATGCATCCCTAATATCTCTTCCCTACATTGTTGTTCTGGGATTTGATTTAATAGATATATTTTTTTGTTTAAATGAAAAGCAAGACCGGCTTCCAAAAAAGTATTAGAACCAACGTAGCCGTTGATATTATTCTTTTCGATGTTTAAAACTAAAATTGTATCAGAAGAAACTATTTTTTCAAAGTGTGCCCTCATAGCTTCAGTTTTAAGCTGCCAGATCCAATCAGTATTCTCCCCTTGAGCCTCTGATGATTTTCTAATTTGATAAAATTCTGCAACCGAGATTAAATTTCCATCTTTGCCCTTAACTTGACTTGGAGGAATTTTAACGGTATGCCCCATTGATTCTAATTGCTCCTTTGTTTTTTGCATCTCTTTGAAAAATGCAATTGATCCGCAGATAGTTATGTTTGCCATTTAAATTACTGCACGCCTCTTTCTAACTGCGCCCTCAAATCTACAATTCTTGGATAAACCTTACCTTGAGTCTTAGCTGGTAGCTTTTGATACTCTTCAAAGATTTGCATATAAGCATGTTTTCTCGCCTGCAAGTCACCTTGATGGGCCTTACTAAATAATAACTCGATTTCTTTTTCAGCCTTTAACTGCTCTTCAATATGCTCACGAACACTTGCAACATTAGCATAAAAGTTCTGCTTATGTTTCTCTGAAAGCTTCATATACATTTTGTAAATCCCAGCATACTGCCCCTTTAACACATCAGTTGATTCTTCACCAATAACTTGCTTAGTTCCTTTAAGTCTACGTCGTAGTCTTGCCGCTGGATGCATAAATCCCCAATAAGCATAAACGGTTCCAAAGGCAGCCAAAGCAGCTAAACTTGAAAGAGTTAAAGTCCTAGCTGGACTTGCATCAACAATGTACTGGATGATCTTTTTAGTAGTATCCTCAGTTGAATCCTCACTAGTCTGTTCAACTACTTCACTTTCACATTCTCTGGTCTCATCTGGACGACTACTGTAAGTACCACAGTCGTTCAAATCATTACAAGATCTTGTTTGTTCTCTGTTCGCACATTCTGACCAATCAGGACAAGTCCAAGACTCAGTACATTCTGCGTCTTCAGTTGTGTCAGTTGTGTCTTCAGTTGTTGAAGAGCTGGAGCTAGATCCGCCGCCACCACCGCCACCAGAGCCTCCGCCCCCTCCTCCGCCGCCACCGGAGCTTGACGAAGAACTGCTGGAACTACTTGAGCTACTAGATGAACTGCTAGAAGAGCTGCTACTTGAACTAGTTAAAATATTAATTAAAGGGAAAAAGTCACCTTGACTACTTGAAGAGATGCTACCAGTGTCATTGTATGGAATTTCATCATCACCGATATTATCGCCAGAGATATTCCAAGGAGTTAAGTTGTAAACGCCACTACCATTACCTGCATCGCCACCAACAAAGGTATGCCAAAAGTTTCCACCAGTACAATTCCCACCAACAATGTTGAGATAATCATCTGAACAAAGATAACTTGTGTTAAAGAAATTTGTTCCATTTGGTTCAACTACATTTAGAGTATTGTTGAAATAGTTATTATGAATCAAATTATCATTTGAATCTGAACTGTTGAATCCAAGAGAGTTATTTTCAATTGCGTTTTCAGTAAAAGTGTTGTTCATAGAAACATCTATTCTAACTCCATACAAAGAGTTGTTAAATCTGTTTTCTTCAACTGAAGAAGCGTTAGTTCCCTCAAATACTAGAGCTGCTGCTGATGAATTAAGGATAGTGTTATTTGACACATTAATTCCTATTGAATGAAAGGAGATGAAACTACCAAAATCTGAATCTGAGATAGTGTTGTTATAGAATAAAGAGTTATTCACTTCTCTGATTAGTATTCCAGTTGAAGCATTCAAAATATTACAATTTTGAATAGTAACGTTGGTTTCTTCTTTGAAATTAAAGGCTTCGAAAGTTCCAGTATCATTTCTAGTTAAACTGTGTCCATTACAATCAAAGACTAAATTACTAGCACTAATGTTGAAACAATCTGAATCAAATGTAATATCTTGACCCATGGTGACATTGGTGGTTACAACACCACAACTAATTTGACCAGTTGGAGTAATTGGATGAAAGTCCCCTGAATTTCCTGAAACATTGATACTTGAATTGTAAGAGAGTACGGTTTCACCTACACCATCAAGGTCAACATCCCAACCATCATAATCATGCCAGAAGTTTCCGACAATGGTTGCTCCTCCTAAGATGTTAGTTGAAGTTTCTTCTGTTGCGTTGTAAAAGTTAGAACCATTAGCTTGATGAGCATTAATGGAATTGTTGAAGTAGTTGTTGTAAAACAAGTTCAAATTTGAATCAGTACTGTTAATTCCAACTGTGTTGTTTGTGATGTAGGAATTTGTAAAGTTATTTGCATTGGAATCATCTAATCTGATTGCAGTAGTTGAATCATTAATTTGTAATTCTGTGATAGATGACTGATTAGTGTCTAGAAAATAGATCCCACTAGTAGTTGTTGAAGCCGCTGTAAAGTTAGTAATGTTTAGACTTAGCACATGTGAAGAACTAATAGCATTAACACTAGAATTCAAGACTGTGATGTTTAGTAGTGTGATATTAGTTGCATTCTCTATTAAAATTGGAGTTTGAAAGTCGCTTAAGACACAATGCTGAACTACTACTCTGTCAACATTGGAAATGTTCAACCCAACTAAAGCATCACTTCCATCTGTTGTGAACCCAGCACAATCAAAAGTGATGTCTGAACTTAAGACATTATATGCTGTACTTGTACAACTGTTATCTCCAGATTGAGTTACATCATGATACACATTAGCACCACAAGGATTACCAGTTTGAAGAACAACACCCATACTAGATACATTGGAACTTGTGATGTTTTCAACCTTATAATAAGCACCTTCGCTGCTGGCCTTCAACCCCTTAGAGTTTGTTGAAGTGAATGTTGTGAAATTGATACGATCGTTACAAATAGCATTGGTTGAATCAAAATCACTAGCATCTAAACAAAGATATATTCCAGCGTTAAGTGAGTAATTATGCATAACATAAATACTGTAATTATCAGCAAACCCAGAGACGCCAGTTGTGTTGACAAAAGTAGTGTTATCATTGTATTGAACAATTAAAGTTGAAGCATCAACATTAGACTCATTGAACTGCCCAAGGAACTCTGCGTAAGTTAAATCACTTACTGAGTAGTTGATTAACTGTTTAGTACTACCAACTACTTCTTCATCAGAAATTTCTCCTGATACGTTTCCTAGTGCTAAGAGAGTTGCAGTTGTTGCATCATCAGGAGCATAATATTGTCTTGCTACAAAAAGTACCAGAGGGTTTTCATCTTCACTACTTGCTGAAACAGTATAAGAAGTTGGATTATCACCAACACCATCACCTTCATCTCCGCCATTAGACCCATCATCTAGACCGTAATAGTCTGAGTAAAAGTTTCCACCTTTACAAGGTCCACCAACAATGTTTGGAGATGCACAATCGATACTTGCATACCAAGTGTTAGCAGCATTTTCTTCGATGTTCAAAGTGTTTTCAAAGTAATTATTAGTAAAAGTGTTACTAGATGAATCTGATGAAATGTTAGCTCCCACAACATTGTCTTGAACCCAGTTATCAGTAAAAGTATTAGAGGTTGAAGCGTCCAAGATTAAAGCAGTAGAAGTGTTTTCAATAGTGTTACTTGTGATTGTAGAACTAGTAACAGTTGTTAATTCTAAAGCAGACTCATTATTGTGATTTAATGTATTACTAGTAAGAGTCAGAACGCTTGCTGTATTAACCCATAGTCTCTCCATAGCATTGTTTGAAACTGTTGAAGAGGTACTACTCTCTAAATATGAATAATTCATAGTGTTATAAGTTATTGAAAGTGAATCTGAATTAGTAACATTAAACTCCCAAGTGAAGTTATTGTTGATAATAGTTGATGAGTCATCGTCATCTAAGATACTAACTCCTCGAACTGTGTTTTCCCTAAGAGTTGCAAAAGAAGATCCATTAATATACAAAGCTGGCTCAGTTGTTGCTTGAATATTGTTTTCTTTCAAAGAAACACTAGTTGATAAAGAAATGTTCAATCCAGTTGCACTGTTATTAATAGTGTTATTATTTAGTACTAAGTTTGATGCTGAGATTAGCTGCATGTTGATACTATTGTTATCAATGATATTATTATTGTAAGTATTGTTCTCTGAGTTAATGGAATAAACTCCAGCCACACTATTCTCATTGATTAAATTGTTACTAAAGATGTTATCCCCACTGCTTGTTTTAAGGTAGGCACCATACTGGGAAGCTGAAAAGTTATTCTGAACAATACTTGCATCAGTTGAACCAGTATGCATAAAGAGAGCATAAACATCACTAAGAGTCACATTGTTTTCTGACACATTAGCATTATCGGAATTAATCAGATAAACCCCATGATAATTGTTGTAAAAGGTGTTTGCGTAAATAGTATCGTCTTCTCCAGCATAATCATAAACACCGTAAAACTTTCTGTTTAGGTTAATTGTATTGTTAGCGATTGTTGTTTGCCTTGAAGAAATAGCATAAACACCATTGTTATCATTCACAATAGAGTTGTTATCGATGTGAGTATTGTTTGACTGATGAAGGTAGACACCGTAAAATCCATTGTTAGTGATAGTGTTTTCTTCAATAATGCTAGTATCTTTAGAGTTGGTAACCTTTACTCCATAATAAAATCCATTGATATAACAATCCTTAACAGTAACTCCTTCACGGCCCTCGATTAATACACCTGAACCAGTTCCAGTTCCAATAATACTGTAACCACGACAATCAAGAGTTACATCGTCTGCTGCAACAGTTACACCATCATCGCCACTACAAGTAATATTTGATGAAAGGATAGTATCAGTTGTTATTTGCTGGCATGAACTAACTGAACCAGTTGCTGCAGTTAATGGCAGAGCATCGCCACCTGTGATCCCATCATTGTATGGAGTTTGAGTATCCCCAATACCATCGCCACTTGTGTCATATGGAAATGAAGAACCTGCACTATCTGTACCAGTATAATTACTCCAAAAGTTTCCACCACTAGTATTTCCACCAATGATATTAGTTATTCCATCTGAATAAGAAAGGTTCCAGAAGTTGATTGACCCGTCATCAACTGCGTTACTTCTAGTACTACTGAAATAGTTGTTGTAAATAGTGTTATTATCACTGTCTTCAATATTTAGTGAAACTGTGTTGTTGGATAGCACAGTGTTAATTAGAGTGTTGTTATGAGACCTGTTGAAAAGAATACCAAAAGTATTGTTATGGATTAAACTGTCTTCAATGAAACTTTCATTGATGTCCCAAAATTCAATTGCAGTTGTAGTGTTTTGAATAGTTGAAGTTGTAATATTAATTCCAGTCGCTGGGTCAGCGTAAATTCCAGTCGAGAAGTTAATAATTGAGGCGTTTAGAATAGTAACTCCACTGAAGCCAGAGATGTTAATTGCAATTCCAGTTCCATTACCAGTTAGAACATAGTTGTTAAAGTCTAAAGTAATGTTGTGAGCTTGGATGATAAAACAATCACCATTTGCTGAGATATCCTCACTGAGTGTGGTTGAACTTGTGATTGTTGAACAACTAAGTGGAACGTTTGCTAGTGGAAGGAAGTCTCCTGTGAAATCAGGCAAATTAGTGAAGTTAAAAGGAATATTTGTGTCACCAATTCCATCATCACTTTCATTGTAAGGATAAACACCAGAACCATCATCTGCTCCAGAATAATTACTGGCCCATAAGTTTCCACCAATACAAGATCCACCTAAGATGTTAGCCCCAGAGTCACAATTGTAAGAAGTGTTGTAAAAATTAGTTGAAGTATCAGTTGGCCCATTAGTGTTATTGAAGATGTTGTTGTAAATAGTATTGTTTTCTGAAAGAGTATCAAAAATTATCCCAAAGGTATTATTCTTAATTGTGTTGGAATGAATAGTATTATTATTTGAACCATTAGAAAAGATGATTGAATTATACGAATCTTTAATGGTATTGTTCTCAACAGTTGAATTGCTGACGTTTAGATAGATAGAATAATTGCTATCTCCACCAGTTACAAAAGGCGTGGTTTGTGAAAAAATGTTTCCAGAGATATTAACTAAATATGAAGCATCAACTATTAGTCCGGCTGTTGTGATTTCGTTGCTACTATTTACCTCCAGAAAAGAGTTATTGTAGATTATTGTTCCATCAGCATTTGAAGCATTGATACCAATAGATAAATTAGTAAACTCACAGTTTAAAACAGTAACATTGTCAACATCATTTATACTCACCCCAAAATTATCCTGGGTCCCGATGATACTATAACCAGCACAATCAAGAGTAATAGCTGCTGTGTTTATAGTAAAACAAGTAGCGCCATCCAATGATTGTGAAACATTACTGGAAAGAGTTGTATCGTGAGTGATAGAAGAACAAGTTGCGTTTCCAGTTCCAACAAGAGGATATTCATCTCCTCCAAGACCAAAGATACTATCATTTGAAGTATGAGGAGTACTAGAATCACCTATTCCATCCCCAGTTGTGTCAGTACCGATATAACTGTCCCAAAAGTTACCAGCAATGTTTGCACCGCCGATAATATTGGTGCCAGTAGATTTACCAGAGTTCCAGTGATTCAAACCAGTTGTATCAACACCGTTACCACTGGACCCATTGGATCGAATATTAAGTGTGAAATTGTTGTTGTAAATGATGTTGCCAGAGGAAGACCCATTGATTTCAATTCCAATAGTGTTATTGACAATATTTAACCCAGAAATATTGTTATTTAATGATGAGTCAATTACAATGCTGACATTATTGTTCAAGATAAACGAGTTGTCTCCAAATTGATAATTAGTATAACTCAAATCACTTTCATTTGTCTGTTCTAAGTAAATTCCAAATAGATTATTGTTTAGATCAATTGGTAAAGTTCCAAATGAAATATCAGTTGAAGCATAAAGGTAAATTGCAGTGCCATTTATTGCAGAGTTATCAGGATTCCCAGTGCCATTGATTTCTGCCCCGCCGATAATATTTCCACTGGACCCTTCAATAAAAATACCATACAAACTATCATTTACACTATCAATTTGAGTGATATCAATTGAAGTATCATAAAAGTAGATCCCATAATCATTTCCAGTAAAAGAACCAGTAATCCCAAAATCTGCAGTTGAACCTCTAGCATAAATTCCATATGTGTTGTTAGTGAAATTATTTGAAGATTCGCCGTATGTTCCAAATGAAGCAACGCTGGTTGCTGAATCAAGAGCCAAACCGACTGAGTTATTCAAAAAAATATTGTAACGAATACTGGCTGCTGCTGAATCATTAATTTCTAAACCTTGAGTGTTATTACTGAAAGTATTATTCCAAACTTCCACATAATCTGAAGAACTGTAAACTCTAACTCCAGAGACAGTTGAATTTTGAATAGAGTTATTTGTAATCCAACTTTCTCTGTCAGATGTACCTGGATAAGAACCGACAAATCGAACACCATATTGTTGGAACTGTGAATTTGTTTCAGTGTGATTGTTATTTGTGATATTGTTATCAGTGATATTAATGTTGTATGAGAGAGAAGTTACAAAAATACCTGTATCTTGATTGTTATGGATATCATTACCGATTAAAGTTACATTGTAGGAATTGGAAATATAAATACCATATTTGAAATCGTGAATTGTACAGCCAACAACAGTTACATTGTTTACTCCAACAATTTCAATTCCACGCATATCTTCAGCAAAATCCCCTGGTTCACCATCAGATGATCTGTTACCATCTAGAACAGTACCATTACATTCAAAATAAACATTATCACTTGTAATTGCCAAACCCTCACCAGTATCGGAATCCAATTCACGATTATCACAAGTTGTGTCTTCACTGATTACACCTGGCATATCACAAGGGTCAACCAAAGGATAACCATCTCCAACTGATGTTGCTAAAATTGAACCATCTTGATAAGGAATGTTACTATCACCCAAACCATCTCCAGTAATATCCTTACCGATATAAGTTTCCCAAAAGTTTCCACCCAAACAAGGCCCACCAAGAATGTTTGAGCCTGCAGTACAAGTCTTTTCTAAATTCCAGTAAGTGAAACTGTCTGGATCATTACAAGCTTCTGAACTACTGCTATCGACTGCGTAAAAAAAGTTATTCCAGATTCGATTGTAAGATTCTGTTGCAGAGACATCATGAGTTAATCCAGAAACGTTAATTCCACAGGCAGTATTGTTAGTGATAGTTGAGAGAGTAACATTGTTGGATGGTGCATCATATAAATCAATACCATCTGTGTTGTTTTCTAGTAAATTGTTAGTTAATAAATTTCTAGAAGCATTGTTGAACAAACGCATTCCATCAGAAAAATTAAAGATTCGACAATTTTGAATAGTTACATCATCATAACCATCGTTGATAAACCCTGCTTGATTATCACAGTCCTCACCCATACAACGAATGGAATGGTTTTGACAATCAACAGTAATTGCATCAGCACCAATGATAAAACCATTAGCACCAGTACATTCATAATCATGACCAATGTTAGTAATATTTTCACTAACAGTAATGTTACATTCAGTAATAGTTGCAGCACCAACTGAACCGTCGCCAGGGATACCAGCTACTGCAAGACCAGTGATTGCACCAGTTAAAGAATTAGTTGAAGTATCTGAAACTGTTTCAGGGCTACCAGTAAAAAATAAGATGCCAACACCAATTGTGACTGCAAGAGCTATAGCTATTAGGATTATTACTTGCGGAGCTACACCTCTTTTACCTAAAACCATACCTTAAGATTACAAGTCCAAAAGAATTTGTCACCACACTCTTTTTTGAACTGGTTTTCCCTCTCTATTCAATGATTTTGAAAGATTTTTGGCTATTTAAATCTTTGGATTATTTGTAATCTGTTTTGTCGACTATAACAGGCGATATTTTTCGTTAAATGTGATTTGAAGAAAGTTTTATATACAGATTTGGCTTTTGTTTTGTTGAATGAATTTAAAAAAAGATCACAAAGAGATCATACTAATTGTAACTTCAGTGTTATTTGTAGGAATGATTGGATTGTTATTACAACATGTAGCAATAGATAATGGAAGCTCAAATGTGGCAGGAGCGGCAATCAGTTTGGATAGTAACACACCAACATATTCAGGAATGTTATATTTATTACAAGAACATTGCAGCAGTGTTGAAGCAGATGGAATCAGTAGTTGTGATAAGATTTGTGAATCAAGTGGAACTGTTTGTGTACCACTAGAAGAAACTTGCTCAGAAGTTAATGATGAACAATGCTTCTGCTGTGATGATGCGAGCGAATAAAATGGCATTGAAAAAAACTACTCGAAAAAGAAAAGTAAAATCAGTTGTGCACCATAAAGAGCCGAAGGACTATTTAGTGACAGGCGTTCTAATAGCTTCTGCACTTGCAATTTTAGTTTTAATTTCTTCTTTTATCTCAGTTACAGGTCAAGCAGTCTCAGGAACTCCAGACACAATTGGAGTTACCACAGTTTTACAAGAAGCAGAATTACTTTCGGGAACTGGAACGATGAAATGTAGTTATGCATGTGCTAGAAGTGGCAAGTCAGTTATGATTAGTAGTTTAGATTCAGAGATTGTAGGAAACGACGCTGTGATTACAGGCGATTGGACTTGCCTTTGTGGAAGTTTAGGTTAGTGTTTGATAGAAAAATAAATTAAAATAAAAAAAAAAAAAAAATAATTCAC